>Ga0233431_1001303_pt1 | contig 44183 bp, 41 predicted proteins | sample SI_118_April2016_FD_179867 | JGI IMG/M metagenome (GOLD analysis project Ga0233431, IMG submission 179867) | Seawater microbial communities from Saanich Inlet, British Columbia, Canada - SI_118_April2016_200_MG | ecosystem: Environmental > Aquatic > Marine > Inlet | place: Canada: British... | reverse complement strand
CCAATACCCGGTACCAAACCGAAGGTTTAAGAGAGAATTAACCCATGAAAATATTAGTGGTGGATGATTCGGGCTATGCCCGGGGTAGGATTAGAGAGATCCTTCAGCAGGGGGGATATGAGATCATTGAAGCGGAAGGCGGGGAACAGGCCCTGGAGATCTATCAGGCAGAGAAACCCGCTGTTGTGACGATCGATCTCATCATGCCCGTGATGGACGGGATAGAGCTGACCCGCCGGTTAAAGGCGCTGGACCCCGATGTCAGGATTATTGTCATCTCGTCGGACATTCAGGAGCAAACCCAGCAGGAGGCCTTCGCTGCCGGGGCCTCGGCCTTTTTGCCCAAAATGGAAACGATGCCGGTCTTCCTCAATGCCATTGATGTCCTCTTAGGGGAGGAACGGCTTCTTGACCTGAGTGCGGCCGAACGGGACGTCTTTTCCGAACTCACGAACCGGGCCATGGGACAGGCGGCCCGGGCCATCGAAAGCCTGCTGGACCGCCGGGTCCAGCTCGTAGTGCCCGAGATCAGGATCATGGGGCTCGAGGATTTCAAGGTCTTTCTAAAGCGGGAGGGCTTCCATGACGGTACGGTGATTCAACAGGGCTTCTCCGGAGAAAGGCACGGACACGCCTATCTGCTGTTTGGCCGATATCAGGCCCAGATTTTCATCAATACCCTCCTGAGCGAAAAGAGGGAGATTAACGGGCTTTCCAACACTGACCAGACCGTCTTGAATGAGGTGGGCAATATGGTCCTCAACGCCGCCATTTCCATCATCGGTGATCAATTGAAAACCCGGCTGGCCATGAGCTTCCCCACGGTTTTTATCAAACTGGGTCACGATCAACTTTCAGAAACGCTGTCGGCATCCTATGGTACCACAGACCGTGCCGTCGTGCTGGTGAGCCATCTGAGGATCGGGGATACGGATATAACCTGTTATCTCGCCCTGATCGTGTCAGAGAGCACTGTGAGGCATCTGCTGGACTCCATGAAGCTCCTGGACACCGGATAGGATGGCAGACAATGAGCGAATCCCTTGATGTATGGACCCCGGATGCCCTTTCCAGTTCCCTCCTGGAATCCCTTGACCTGGGGGTCATCGGTCTGGATAACCAGTACCGCATCATGGTCTGGAACCCCTGGATGACAGCGCGCACCGGGCTGGGTGAAAAAACCCTGAGGACAAGACGCCTCCAGGAGATATTCCCCGATCTCCCCCCCAAGACCCTTGAAACCATCAAACATGCAATGAATACGGGCCAGCCCCGGGTCCTCTCTCCCGTCCTCCATCCTGACTGGTTTCCTCCCATAAAGGCCAGACACCAGTTTGTCCGCCTGCTGCCGCTGCTGACAGAAGACAAGGTAATACCGGGTGTCCTCATTATGATCCGGGATGTGAGCGGGGCCATGGAAGATGAAAAGCGGCTTGCAGAGCGATACCGGTCTCTGGTGGAATCGTTCTCTGACCATATCTTTATGCTGGGTCGGGATGGAATATTCCTGGTCAGCAACAACCCTGTGACGAAGTTCCCGCTCCAAAACGGAGAGGAGCTTTCGGGGAGGCATTATAGCGACGTATTACCGGATGATGTGGCTGAACAATACCGCAAACAGATAGAAAAGCTCCTGGCTACGGGCCGGCAGGTTCAGTTTGAGCACGAGATACCCGGACCCGACGGCCCCCGCCACCATATGGATACCCTGTATTCTGTTTTCAGGGATAATGCCTTGTTGGCAATAGGCGGGGCCTGCCGCGATATCACTGAGAGAAAATCCTCAGAGAAGGAGAAAAAGCGAATCGAAGACCAACTCCGCCAATCCCAGAAGATGGAGGCCGTCGGGCTTCTGGCCAGCGGTGTGGCCCACGATTTCAACAACCACCTTTCCGTCATTATGGGGAATGCGGATCTCATCTCCATGGACATGGATGAGCGCAGCCTCTACAAGGAGAATCTCGCGGGGATCACTCATGCGGCCGAGAGTGCAGCCTCTCTCACACGGCAACTCCTTATCTTTGGCCGTAAGGAGATTGCCCTGCCGGAGATCATCTCCCTCAACGATGTGCTCACCGGTCTGGAGAAGATGCTCCAGCGCCTCATCGGGGAAAATATCCGTTTCGTCACGGTCAAACCCCCTGATCTGGAGCCGGTCATGATGGATCCGGGACAGTTGGAACAGGTGATCATGAACCTGGTGGTCAATGCCCGGGATGCCATGCCCAAAGGCGGGCCCCTCACCATAGAGACCTCCAATGTGGATCTTGACGAAGCATTTTTCAGAGCGCACGGTCCTAAACCGGCCGCCGGGCCATATGTGATGCTGAGCGTGGTTGATTCCGGAGTCGGTATGGACGGGGAGACCCGGTCTCGCATCTTTGAGCCGTTCTTTACCACCAAGGAAAAGGGCAAGGGTACGGGCCTGGGGCTCGCCACGGCATACGGTATTGTCAAGCAGGCCAAAGGCTATGTGTGGGCCTACAGTGAACCGGGAAAGGGGACCACATTCAAGATCTACTTTCCCGTGGCCGAAAGAGGAGAGGAGACGGGCATCAGGAAAGAGACAAAATCTCCCGCCGAGATCAAAGGGACCGAGACTATCCTCCTGGTGGAAGATGATGTGTCGGTTCGTAATCTGATGGAGGCGATTCTCAAACGGGATGGTTATGAGGTCATTCCGGCCGAGGACGGAGAGTCTGCAATAGCGGTCAGTGAAGAACATGCGGGAGAGATCGAACTCCTCCTGGCCGACGTGGTCCTGCCCGGTATCGGGGGGAGGGAAATGTCGGACAAGATGCGGGTGAAAAGACCCGAAATGAAGATACTCTTTGTGTCCGGGTACACGGAAGAGATTGTTTCCCGCTTCGGGGTCGTACCATCGGACATGAACTTTCTGGCGAAACCGGTTACCCCCAAGTCCCTGTCTCTGAAGGTGCGGGAGATGCTGGATCAGGATTAGAAGTGGGTGGCTAAAGACAGTTTATCGGCAGAGAATCTGCCCTTTGATTTGTGCGTGCGGTAAAATAAATCAAATGATCTTCAAGGTCGAGCTCTGAATTTCCCTTCGACATTTCTTGTTCCATATTCGTTTTTAATAATTTCAAATTTCTTTCTTGACTCGGTCCGTTTGCCTGCTCTATCTTCAACCTGGATGGCCCTTCAGCACAGCGACACGGCAAATTAATTTCGGTAGAAATCGAGCATTATGATCCCTTTTCCAAAGATTGATCCCAGCATTATCGAACTGGGTCCGTTTAAGCTCAGGTGGTACGGGCTCATGTATGTCCTGGGGTTTCTGTCGGCCTATTTTCTGATCGGCGTGCAGAAAGGTGCGCACCGGCTGGGACTCCAGGGAAAACTGTTGCAGGATCTGATTTTCTATATGGCCATTGGGTTGGTAGTGGGGGCCCGCCTGGGATATGTCCTGTTTTACCAGTTTGCAAATCTGGGGTACTATTTTCAGCACCCCATAGAGATTATTGCCGTCTGGCACGGCGGGATGAGTTTCCATGGCGGCTTCATCGGTGTGGTGCTGGCAAGCATCCTGTTTTGTCGCGTGCAGGGTCTGCCCTTTCTGCAGCTAGCGGATGTGGTCATTGTGACGGCGCCGGTGGGCCTCTTTTTCGGCAGAATGGGGAATTTCATTAACGGCGAGCTCTACGGTCGGGCCACATCAGTCCCCTGGGCCATGGTTTTCCCCTCAAGCCCCGGCGTGCCGCGGCACCCGTCCCAGCTTTACGAGGCAGGACTTGAAGGGGTGGTCCTGTTTGTGGTTCTGTGGGTGCTTAAAGATCGCATCAAACGCCCCGGCGCCCTGGTGGCCCTGTTTCTGGCCGGATACGGCGCCATGCGCTTTGTGGTGGAATTTTTCAGGGAGCCGGACACTCACATAGGCCTGTTTCTGGGATTGTTTTCCATGGGGCAGTTCCTCTGTTTGGCCATGATTCTGGCGGCACTTATTCTTTTTTTGCTGTTGCCACGCACTGGTAAATGAGGGAGCCCTTAAGCCCTGTTTTCACCAGAAAGGACTTTACAATGGGCATTTAATCGGAGAGACTGTTGCGTCTAATTAACCATTATCATAAAAAAGTGTTTGCGAGGAGGGATTTCAAGATGAAAAAAGGTTTTCTGATGGTTCTTTTGATGGTACTTTTTTTCGTGGGGAATTCGGTTTTTGCTCAGGGAAAAACCGCAGGAGAAAGCGCGAAAGACGCAGGCCAGAGCGTTTCGGATACTGCGAAAGAAGTGGGCATCGACATCAAGAAAGGCTCCCAGCAGTTTGGGAAAGACGTGAAGGAAGGGACCCAGCAGTTCGGCAGGGATGCATCGGCCATGGGTAAGGAAGTGGGGCAGGGTTTCAAGAAAGGCACACAGGAAGTGGGAGACGGTTTCAAAAAAGGCGCAGATGACGTTGGCAAAGGGTTCAAGGAAGGGGCCAAAGGCGCCGGAAAATAGACTGTTTTATACACGGGTCGTAGTTTGACAAGGAGAGAAAATTTGCGTTCGGACATACTGAAAAAGGATATTGAGACATTGCCTCACCGGGCCCTGCTGTTGTCCGCCGGGCTGGAAAGAGAGGATCTTGAGCCGGGTAAACCATTTGTGGGCGTGGCAAACAGCTACAATAATATCATCCCCGGTCATATACACCTCAATCAATTAACCGAAGCGGTTAAAGAAGGCATTCGGGATGCCGGCGGCGTACCGCTGGAATGGGGGGTTCCCGGCGTCTGCGACGGGATTGCCATGTACGTGGAAATGAGACTGAGCCTTCCCAGCCGGGAGCATATCGCGGACAATATTGAAATTATGGTGCTGTCCCATTCCCTGGATGGGTGGGTGGGTGTGACTTCCTGCGATAAAATCACCCCCGGCATGCTCATGGCGGCCGGCCGTCTGGACCTTCCGGCGGTGATCCTCACCGGTGGACCCATGAAAGCCAATGAGATCGACGGTGAAAAGCACCATCCCATCGAAGGGTTCGGCCTGGTGGGCCAGGTGAAAGGCGGCAGGATGACGGCCGAAGAAGCGGAAAGTATGCTCCCGAAAATGATCTGCGGGGCCGGTTCCTGCGTCGGTCTTTACACGGCCAACACCATGGCGGTGGTCTCTGAAGTGCTGGGTATGTCGGTGACCGGATGCGCCACAACCCCGGCTCTGGATCCGCTGAAAAAAGAACAGGCCTATGAATCGGGAAAGCGCATTGTGGAACTGATTAAAAAGGACATCCGGCCGCGGCACATCATGACCCGAGGGGCTTTTGAAAATGCCGTTCGTGTGGATATGGCCATGGGCGGGTCCACCAATGCGGTCCTGCACATCCCCGCAGTGGCGGGAGAAACCGGGATTTCGGTTGATCTGGAAACGTTTGACCGTATCGCTCGCGAAACACCCCATATCTGCGCTATTATTCCTGCCGGCGCCTATGAAATGGCCGAAATACACCAGGCGGGCGGAGTGCCGGCTGTTCTGAATCGATTGGCCCATCTGATTAAGGATTCGGATACGGTTAACGGTCGATCCATTCTCGAGATCGCCGCGAGGGGGAAGGCACTGGATGAAGACGTTATAAGGCCCCTTGAAAACCCCTATCATCCCCAGGGAGGCATTGCCGTATTGAAAGGCAACATTGCCGGGAGCGCGATCATCAAGCAGACGGCGGTGAGTGATGATATGCAGGTGCACGTGGGACCTGCACGGGTATTTTATACGGAAAAGGATCTTCTCCATGCCATTACAGAGCGCAGCATCGCTGAAGGGGATGTGATCGTACTGCCCTTTCAAGGTCCTTGCGGCGCCCCGGGTATGCCCGAAATGCTGACCCCCACCGATGCCATAAAAGGCGCCGGATACAGCAAAGTGGCGTTGATTACGGATGGACGATTTTCCGGCGCCACCAGCGGCCCCTGCGTAGGCCATATTGAGATGGAAGCGTTTAACGGTGGTCCCATCGGCGCCATAGCGGATGGTGATATGATAGAGATCGACATTCCCAACAGGCGTCTGAACGTCCGATTGAGCGATGCCGAGATTGAAGAACGTCTGAAACATGTCCGCCCCCCGGAAAGGGAGTTGACGCCGTTGCTCAGGCAATACAGAGATAAATTCAGGGGCGTGAACTGTTATGGACAACCATAAACGATTATGAAACGGAGACCATTATGAAAGTCAATAAGGTAGATCACATTTGCATTGCGGTGAAAGATCTCGATGCGGCAAAAAAGGTCTGGGAGCCCCTTCTGGGGAAGACAGGCCCGGACGACGCATATATTGACGAACCCGAGAAGATCAAGGTGGCCCGTTACATGGTGGGGGAGGTGGGTTTTGAGTTGATGGAGTCCACCACACCGGATGGTGATGTGGCGAGATACATAGAGAAAAACGGTGAAGGCGTGATGCTTCTGAGCTTCAACGTGGACAATACGCGGGAGGCGGTGGAAGAACTGAAATCAAAGGAATACCCGATCATTCCCGATGCCAAGGGTGAACTTTCAAGGCCTTTCCGCGACTGCGAATTCGCATTTATCCACCCCAAAAAGCTCAACGGTGTGCTGACCGAAATCATTGATTACAAGTGGGACGAATTGAAGAAGTGACTGGTGGTCTCCCAATCACCAACACACTGAGCAATACGCGCATCAAGTTCTTTGTTGTATGGCATTTTCCATCCGTCTGATTATAAAAAAGACTCAAATGATTGCCAACCCTTCATTTTTTATTTGTTGTACGAAAGGATCATCATCATTGAAACTGTCAAGGTTGAATGGCAGTGGTTCAAGCCGATCATCGACAGATATTGCCAGTTCGGTTAGTCTTATACGTTCTTCAAAACGGTCGTTGCTTATTTGGGGAGAAACAATTGCCACATCTATGTCACTCCACTTATCCGCTTTCCCCTTGGCATAGGAGCCAAAAATATAGACTTCTGAAATATGGAATCCAGCTCGGCGAAGTTTGTCGAGAAATAAGTGGACATTTTTTAAAACTATAGATTCGATTTCAGCCATGTGAAAACCTCTTTGATTTTTTGCAGTTCTATTGCAGTGAACTGCAAGGTACATTTCTTCCTGAATTCCTTTTTGTAGTCAGGGTATCTGGATTCAAGGTTAAATGCTGTAATTCTTATTAGAGTACGCTTCTGCTCTCCAGTCATTTCCATATGAGCTTCTTGGGCTAATCTCAATAAATTATGAGAGCGAGGTACCTGTTGATTGGTATTTTTGACAAGTACCGCTTTTATGATTTTCTCAACAGCAAGATGGCCAAAGAAAAGCGCATAAGAATAATCTTTTTTTTCAAAAAGATGTTTTGCAACATGGAGAGATTCTTCCGCCTCGGATGCCCAAAAATCAATAATTTGGTTTTTATCCATTGAATACTTCCTTGTGTTGATTATTGGGAGCGAACTCGATCTTACACTTTTTTCAGAAACAGGCTGGTGTTTACGCCACCGAATGCGAAGTTTTGAATAGAGGCGATCTTGATGGGGGTTTCACGTAACCTTCCGGTGTGGCGGATCGTGTCGCATCTGGGATCGACCTCCTCCAGATTCAGGGTGGGCGCCATAAACCCCTTCTCCATCATATAGAGGGTGATGATCGTTTCAATAACGCCGCACGACCCCATGGTGTGCCCCATATAACCCTTAAGACCCGTGACGCAGGGTCCCTTTCCATAGACTTTGGCAATGGCCATGGACTCGGCCACATCGCCCATTTTCGTGGCCGTGGCATGGGCGCTCACAAAATCAACATCTTCAGGGCCTATTCCCGCATTTTTCAACCCCTGGACGATGGTCTCTTTAATACCATCCATGTTGGGCAGGATCAAATCGCCGCCGTTATTGCCGCACCAGAAACCGATGACCTCTCCAAGGATGTTCGCCCCCCTCTTTTTGGCGAATTCGTACTCTTCCAGCAGAACCGCGCCGGCCCCTTCCCCCACCACCAAACCGTCTCGTTTTGTATCAAAGGGGCGGGGGGTGAGATGGGGCGTCTGGTTGTATTCCGTTGAGCAGGCCAGCAGGTTGTCAAAAACCGCGACGGTGGTGGTATCATACTCGTCAGCACCGCCGCAGACCATGGCATCCTGCATGCCGTATTTGATGGCTTCATAACCGTATCCGATGGATTGGCTGCTGGTGGTGCACGCCGTGGAGGAGGAGATCACACGGCCGGTAATTTCAAACATCTTGGTAATGTTGACCGCTGTGGTATGAACCATGCTCTTGAGGTAATCCACCGCGCCGATGGCGGAGAACTTCTCTTCCGAGCCGCTGAAAAAATGCTCATAGATCTGCCTCTGCACCGTTGGACTGCCATGGGTGGAGCCAAAAGCCACCCCAAGCCTGCCCGAAGATATGAACTCCTGCGCCAAACCGGCGGATTCAAGCGCCTCTTTCACCACCTGGCAGGCGTAGAATGCCACCGGCCCCATGGTTTTGCGATATTTCCTTTTAAAGCTGAAATCGATGGGATAACCGACGGTCCCGAATACCTGTGATTCCACGCGATCTGTCAGGAGATCGTCTCCTCGAATCTTTTTTACGCCTGATTTTCCATTGATGAGGCTATGGATCAGTTCATCTTTGGCATGTCCGATGGGCGTGATGGCGGATGCGGCGGTGACGACGACTCTTCTTTCCATGGGGGGGTCCTGTTCTTCGTTAAAAACCTATATCAACGTTCTTTTTTCGGCAAGAGATACCACATAATCGCATATCTGGTTGACGGTGCGAATCTCCATGGCGTCCTTTTTTTCCTGGCGGGTTAATTCCGAATCCAGCATTTTTTCAATTTCACCCAGAAGCTCAAGCGCATCAATGCTGTCAAAATCATGTTCTTCGGTGAGGTTGTCATCCAGCCCTGGGTTGACGATCTCAAATTCCGTTTCAAAAATTTGCAGTATGTTCTTTTTTATTTCATCTCGTGTCATTGAGAGAGCCTCGGTTTTTTTATTTCAACGCTCGGTCCTGAAAGCAAAAATGGTCAGTAGTTGACTGCTAATGGTATTGGATTGTACAAGAGATGTCAATGTGGAACGAAACGCTAATTATACCTTTGGAATCAATGAATTTTTTTGCCCAAAAAAGGCTCAAAGTGATACCATTGGAAAGGGTGTTGCAAGACATTTTCTGCCAGATGATCGGCATATTTTTGCGCTGTTTTTTCAATGGCTTTTCGCCTGTGGGCACGTGAATCACTTTCAATTTCAATGGGCTCACTGATTGAAACATGATAGCATCCCTTGCCGGTGCGCCAGGCAAAAAAGACATACAGGGGAACGTTTGAAAGAAGCGCAAGGAGATAAGGGGTTTCGGGAAGCGCCGCTTCGTATCCCAGAAAAGAGACCGGAACACTTCTCTGGTCCGGGCGCCAGAGCACATCGCCTGCCATGGATACCAAGCCGCCGCCTTTGAGCTGTTTAACGCCTTCCACGATATCGAATGGAGAGCCGCCTTCCTTGTCAACGGCAATCACCTTGATGCCTGCACCCGTGAAATCGTCCTTTTGGAAGCTTTCAATCTGCTCTTTCTGGTTTTTCCCCATATAGAGCAATAAATCGATTTTAGGCAGTTCCCGCTTCAAATGATGGGCGGCAGCTTCCCAGTTTCCCGCATGGGACATAATCATCACGCCCCCTGTTCGATTTTTTACGGCGCGTTCAAGATGTTCCAGACCTGAGGCGGAAAACGTGGTGTTGCCAAAAGTGCCTGTAATCATGGCCCTTTCTAAAAAAACATCCGTAAAATCATGAAATTGTCTCCAGGTACACCCAATATGATATGGCAGGCGCCGGTTTGGAAAAAGCGCTTTGTAGAAATTGATCCCTGTTCGGAGGCGATGGGGGCAAAAAACAAAATAGCCTGTGGAAACAAACCAGGCAAAAAGTTTGAAAAACCATGGCCCGAGTTTTACGGATCCGGCGATGAGTGTTTTATAAAACCATCCCTTCATGATTCAGATTCCGGCAAATTATAGGATTGTCCATGGATCTTCAAAATCCCAGGGGTTTTCGAATGTCATCCGGGATTTCAAACATCATTTCCATTTGTGGGTACACCACCGCAACCTGTTCGCTTCTTCCCCTGGCGCAAATCTGATGGTCTCCTTTCCGCCTGATTTCAAAATCCATGACGATCTTGATTCTGGCCTCCAGCACGGTGACCTTGCAAAGCAGTTCGTCGCGGTTCCGAAGTGCGATAATGTGTTTGGTCGAGGTTTTGATAATGGGAAAGAGATGATTTGTTTTTTCAAAATAGTCTTGAAGATCAATGCCGCATTTGTCGAGCAGGGAAAACCTGGCCACATCGAAATACTTCATCAGATTTCCATGCCAGACAATATTCATGGGATCCAGGTCGTGAAAGGGGACCGTTATCCCCACCTCGCAGCTTTTTCGATTTTCCATAGGGTTCAGGGTCATGGTTGGTTTTAATCTTCGTTCCCACGCTCTGGGTGGGAACGCATTCAACCTATGTTCCCTCAGCATCTCATGTCAAGAATTTATTGACGGTGTCTGGGAGGATTGGTAGAATTCCAGGTTAACAGCTAACAACTGACAGCTAATAGCATCTTTTCTATCAGGTGAAACCATGAAAATCAGCAACGTCACTGAAATGAGAAACCTGGACAGGACCGCCATTGAAACATATGGCATTAAAGAAGAACTGCTCATGGAAAATGCCGGTGATGCGGTCTATTTTGTTATTTTGAACGAATTCGGCATCAAGAGCAAACGCTTCGTTGTTTTTTGCGGAATGGGCAATAATGGCGGTGACGGTTTCGTCATTGCGAGAAAGCTTCATTCAAACGGAGGGCTTGTCAAGGTATTCATTCTGGGAGATCAGCAAAGGTACCGGGGGGCCGCAAAGCTGAACCTGGATATTTTGAAATCTCTGCCCGTTGAGATCCGTGAAGTTCGAGACGAACCCTCTGTTCATATGGATATCATGCACTCCCATGCTATGGTGGATGCGATTCTGGGGACCGGGCTTGAGCGGGAGGTGAAAGGCTTTTATCGGGACATCATCCACACCATTAACAAAAGCGGAAAAACCGTGTTCAGCGCGGATATTCCCTCCGGTGTTTCAGGGGATACGGGAGAAGTGATGGGGATCGCTGTAAAGGCGGATTACACGGTGACCTTCGGTCTTCCAAAGCTGGGCAATCTCATGTTTCCCGGCCATGATTTATGCGGTGATTTGGTTGTAACCCATATCTCCTTTCCGCCCGAATTGTACGATTCCAACGATCTGAGGGTCGGCATCACGCCGCACATCAGCCTTCCCGCAAGGGATGCCAATGCCCACAAGGGCAGCATGGGCCAGGTTCTGTTCATCTCCGGTGCTTCAGGCTATTTTGGCGCACCTTACTTTGCGGCGCTTTCTTTTCTGAAAGCCGGTGGCGGGTATTCACGCCTTGCAGCCCCTGAATCCATCACACCGTTTATCGCCAACAAAGGCAGCGAAATTGTTTTATTGCCTCAAAAACAGACTGAATCCGGGAGTATTGCCATTGAGAACAAGGATGTTCTGCTGGATCTGGCCAATAAGATGGACATGGTTGTGATGGGTCCCGGTTTATCTCTGGATGCGGAAACCCAAGGCTTGGTGAGAGCCCTCGTTAAAGAGCTGGAAGTCCCCCTTCTGCTGGATGGCGATGGGATTACCGCCATTTGCAGCGACCTTCAAATCTTAAAAGAGCGTAGGGCGGCAACCGTCCTGACGCCCCATTTGGGTGAAATGGCCGGGATTTCGGGGGTTGATGCTCAGAAAATTAACCATGACAGAATAGATATCCTGCAAGGAACTTCGGAAACGTTACAGGCGACGGTCGTATTGAAAGGTGCGCGCAGCCTGGTTGGATTGCCGGACTCCAGGGTTTTTATGAACATGTCGGGAAATTCGGGTATGGCCACGGCCGGTTCAGGGGATGTTTTAACCGGTGTCATTGCCGCCATGTTCGGGCTTGGCCTGGATCTTGAGGATGCGGTATTGAAAGGTGTGTTTCTTCATGGTTTTGCCGGGGATCTTGCAGCAAAAGCAAAAGGTGCGGACGGTATGACGGCCCAGGATATTCTTGAGCATTTACCCATGGCCCTCAAAATGGATAGAGAAGGGCTCAGTTGGGAACTCGCACAGCGTTACAAGGGGGCTAAAATCATTTAAAGACGAACATCGAACGTCCAACTTTGAACGTTCAACATCGAATGAAAAACAATCATCAATTTGAAATCAAGAAAAATACCCGCAATGTTTTACAGTTAATGGTTTCTGGTTAACGGTTGAATAAACCGTGAACCGGCAACTGATAACCGTGAACTGCTTCTCCGCGTGGTCTTTTTACCGCCATCTCTGTGGTTTTTTCGATACACTTGACACCTCTTTTTTCAATGCATCCCTGTAAATATATGCCAGATCAGGTAGTTTCAAGACAATACATTCGTGGCAAGGATTTTGCAACGGCCTTCCACAACAGTGCCCCGGTAAATTCAACATGGCCACTGTTTAAAAAGAGTGGTGTTTTTAGGTGTCATCCAGCTCCAAAAAACAGGGAAGCAGTGATGATACTTAAACTACGGCTTCTCGGGTGTGCGTGCATCTGTTCTTCCAAGATCTGAAAACCCTTAGGAGGGAAGATTAATCTGGAGGAAAATAACGGCATCCCGGGAAGCCTTTTTTAATTAAGAAAATGCCAACCTATCAGGAACGCACCTACAGACATAGCGTTCACGCCAAAGGCCTGAAATCCTTTCAAGTGGTTGTGGGTGAGACCGATCTGTGGATTTGTGCGGAATCGGATCTTAAAAAACAAGCCCATGATCTGGTTTTCATGTTTCGTCACCAGATTGAAACCTATATTGAATTTCATCCTGAATTTCTGACGTCACTTGTGCCGCTTTCAGATGACCCCTATGCATCCCCCATTGTCAGGGATATGATCCGTTCTGCCATAAAAGCCAACGTAGGCCCAATGGCGTCTGTGGCCGGGGCAATGGCGCAATGGGTGGGAGGGGCGCTCTTTGATTTGAGTGAGCAGGTGATTATTGAAAACGGGGGTGATATTTTCATGAGGGCCAGACGGCCCGTTACCGTTTCAATTTTTGCGGGGGCTTCTCCTTTGAGTGGGAAATTCGGACTGCGTATTCCCAAACGGCAGATGCCCCTTGGCATCTGTTCTTCTTCAGCAACGGTGGGTCATTCCTTAAGCCGTGGGATTACCGACGTGGTTTGCCTTCTTTCCAAATCAACCGCCCTGGCCGATGCCGCCGCCACTGCCCTGGGAAACCGGATCATAAAAAGCGCTGACCTTGAACATGCGGCCCATTGGGCGGAGCAGATCGGGGGTATTCTGGGGGGAGTCGTGATTGTAAAGGATGCCATGGCCACCTGGGGTGATGTCGAATTGGTGGAGATTTAAGAGAGAGTTGTCAGGGTGCAGTTGTCAGGGTGCAGAAAAATCAGCTTCAAATTACATCCTGCCCCCTGACAACTGCACCCTGCACCCTGTAAACTGTTTTCACAAATCATAAAGGGTTTCATCAACCCTTGGGGGTCGCTTTTTGCGAGCCTTGATGGATTTTTTTTCAAAGGAGAAGGGGTCGTCCCCTTCCAGGAGGTCCCCCATTTCGGATTCGATGGCCTCCGGGTCCTCGCCCCTTTCCATGCGGCTCAGGGCCTCTTCCATGCCATCCCCCAGATTGAGTCCGGTCATATCCGTTAACTTGCGCATGAGTTGGGCGGCTTGCCTGGGATCGTTTTCATCCAGATGTTCCGCTTCCGCTGCCAGCACATTCATGGCCTGTTCCATTTTGCTTTCGTCCAGATCCGGAAGGGGTGAATCTTCTTCATCCCCCCGATTGCGCGGTGTGGCAAAAACAGACATATGCCTTTCCAGCGTCACCTTGTCGCACTGCGGACACATGGGTTTTCTTTCCGTATTGATGGTTTTGGACAGGAAGTTAAATATCGTATGACATTCGCAACAATAGAATTCATATATGGGCATTGTCTGTACCTTTCTTTTCTGGTGTGAATTGATCGTCCGTTGTTATTACAAAAATATTCTTCCCCCGTCAATGACCCAGTGGTGAGACCTTTGCAAAACGTCCCCTTTTGCCCGATTACTGCGTCAGTCTCAAATTCCAATCCTCGAAATATTGAATATATTCCTGTGGTTGGAATTCTCGCCTTCCTTGTACTCGAACAAAATTGAACATTTTTCAAAGGTCTCACGGTAGCACAGATAAATCTTGTCTTTTTTTCGTGGATTGGTATACTCCGAAATGGTTTTTATTTGCGGGGACCGTTCGTCCCTTGTTACCTGGAGTGAAGGCATGAAAATTGGGGTACTTTCGGATACGCATCTCTATCAAGTCACCCAGAAACTTGTCGATATTTATACCACTTACTTGTCCGATGCGGATATGATTATTCATGCCGGAGACATTGTATCTCCCAATATTGTTGAGTTCCTGGAAAAAAACGTATTTCACGGTGTTCAGGGGAATATGGATCCTCTGGAAATAAAAGCCCTGCTTCCTGAAAAAAAGATTGTAGAAGTGGGAAACTTTTCATTGGGGATTGTTCATGGCTGGGGGGCTGCCAGCGGATTGGAGGATCGGATTCTGCCGCTTTTTCCGAAGGTGGATGTGATTATTTATGGTCACTCCCACATTATTAGTAATCATGAAAAAAACGGGGTCTTGTTTTTTAATCCCGGCACCGCTACCGGCTACAGCGCCACCGGTGTGAACAGCATCGGCATCCTGGAGGTGTCGGAGACGGTTAAGGGACGTATTATTCCAATTTAGCGGCTATTTTTTTTGGTTTTTTTCTATATCATGGGTTTTTCCATAAACTTTAGAGATTGACGACTGAATATGGAGGTTCGGTATGAAACAGATCAAGGCGCTTGTTGTTATTCTTTTTTTGCTTCTTATTGTGGTGCTGTCGGTTCAAAACTATGCAGCTTTAGCAACCAAAATCCATTTTAAGGCAAACCTGCTTTTTTTGGATTACCAGACAGCAGACTTGTCCATATTTCTGATTGCGGTGGTGACGTTTCTCTTTGGTGTGGTGGTTATCTGGCTTTTCGGGCTCTCGGAGCGCATCGCGTTAAAACGGCAGATCAAAGACCTCATGAAGGACGTGAAAAACAATGAGATGGAACTGAATTCCCTCAGGAATCTGCCGGTTACGACGGAAGGCATGCATTCAGGCGACGATGTGAGCCCGACACCCCCTCCCGTAAACACATGATCATGTATCTTCGTGTGAATTTGAAGCCATCAGATTGGATGTTTTGAACGTGAAGGAGAGATCCCCATGCTGGAATCAACCTGGCAATGGTTCCTCGGCGGTGGAAGCCAGCAGATTCTCCTGACGGCCATTGTTTTTCTGCTGATCGGGTTATTCCTGGGAAAACACATGCGTTCATCCAGGGAAGATGAACAACCGGCAGCGGCAAATAGAGGGGATAGCTCTTTTTTTAAAGGCATGCAATACCTGCTGAGCAAGGACCACGATCAGGCCATTGAGGAGTTTACAAAATCGGTTCAAGTGAATTCGGATACGATCGAAACTTATGTAACCCTGGGGAACCTGTATCGATCAAGGGGCGATATCGACCGTGCCATCAGAATTCGACAAAATATCATTTTACGTCCCAACCTAGATGAAAAAATCAAAATCGGGGCGCTTTTCGATCTGGGCAAAGACTACCGCAAAGGTGGTTTCCTGAATCGTGCGCTCAAGACATTTCTTCAGGTCTCTCAAAAAACCCCCGATGATGTGCGAACCTTTAAAGAAATTGAACGGATTTATGAAGGGTTGAAAGATTGGGAAAATGCTTACGCCACCCGGCGAAAAATTGCCAGACTTGAAAAAGGTCACCATGAGCATATTTTAGCCCATCATTTGGTGGAAGCGGGAAAAGTGTCTCAGGAAAAAGGTGACTACCCCAAGGCAAAGACATTTTTCAGCAAAGCCATTTCTATTCAGAAAGAATGTGTTGACGCCTATCTACATCTGGGAGATCTCCACTTTAAGAAACAGGAATACAAAAAAGCCGTTGCCGCGTGGAAAAAGGTGGCCGAAGTAGCCCCGCAATTCACATTTCTGGCCTATGGTCGTCTGGAAGGGGCTTATACCCGGATGAAAAACCTGGAACCGGTAGAGGTTTTCTTAAAAGAATGCGCCCGCAAAAATCCGGACGCCTTTACCCATATGGCATTGGCCCGCTATCTTTATAACAAGGATGATGTGGGGGGGGCCCTGAAGGAAATCAACAATGCCCTTTCAGTGAACCCGGGTTTCTGGGAGGCGAGGCGCTTCAGGGGGCAGATGTTCTTAAAAAGGGGAGCCTCAGAAGATATATTGGCGGATTACGGTGAGATTATCCAAGGGTTGAACGTTCCTTATCTCAGGTTCAGATGTGTCCAATGCGGTTTTGAACCCAATGAACTCCTGTGGCAATGTCCCCAGTGCAACCAATGGGATACCATTGGCTTGATCAATGACAATGAGGTCCCCTAAAGACGAGACCCTCGAAGCGAGAAATGGCCCAACTGACCCCTATGCTGAGACAATTTATGGGCATCAAGGATGCGTTTCCGGATGCCATTTTGTTTTTTCGCATGGGTGATTTTTACGAAATGTTTTTTGAAGATGCCCGAGTTGCGGCAAAAATCCTGGGCATTACACTAACCTCCCGGGGCTCCTTCAACGGCAAAAAAGTCCCCATGTGCGGCATCCCGCACCACGCATATCAATCCTACATCGGTAAACTTGTTGACAGTGGCTGGAAGGTGGCGGTCTGTGAACAGGTGGAAGACCCGAAAACCGCAAAAGGAATTGTCAAGCGAGAAGTCGTCCGCGTTGTCACCCCCGGATCCTTGGTGGATGAAAAAGAATTCGACCGAAAGGCCAACCTTTTCATGGCGGCCGTCTGGGGCGAAAACGGTGTTTATGGGCTGGCCCATGCGGACCTTTCCACGGGTGAATTTCGACTGACGGAGATCAATTCCTTTGAGAATCTCTTGGAAGAGCTGGGAAGAATCGACCCGGCTGAATTGTTGCTTTCGGAACTTGATCGGAAGACCCGGCAAAAAGATTTTTCAAGGTATCGCCTGGAAATACTGGGTGAGGAAACCTTTGATCCCCGGAAGGCGGATGAGTTGCTGAAAGAGCAGCTTTCGGTCAGGTCTCTCATAGGTTTTGGATGTGAAAACATGCCAAGCGGTATCACTGCTGCGGGAGCCCTCGTTGCCTATCTCAGAGAGACCCAGAAAGGGTTCCCCCCCCATATCAAAGAAATTGTGACCTATCATATGGGTGAGTTCATGATCCTGGACGCATCCACCTGTACCCATCTGGAATTGCTGAAAACCATCCGGGACCAGTCAGCCAAGGGATCATTGTGTCAAATCCTTGATCAATCGGTCACCCCCATGGGCAGTCGCCTGCTGAAGAACTGGATCGCTTACCCTCTGGTTCATATGGACCCCATTCAAGAACGTTTGGCGGCGGTTGCTTGCCTCAAGGATGATCCGGCATTGAGACAGGTGCTTCGAAGTGAATTGGGAGAGATCTACGATATGGCCCGGTTGAACGGCAAAATTGCCATGAAAAGGGCCAATGCAAGGGATCTGCTGGCACTCAAGGCCTCTATTCTGATACTCCCCGCCGTGAAAGACGTGATTTCAGAATCTTCGAGCATCCTGTTGTCCAGGTTGGGATCAAGATTAGACGTTCTCCATGATGTGGCCTCGCTGATTCAGGAAGCCATTCACGAGGATCCGCCGGTTTCCATTAAAGACGGCGGTATTATCCGTGAGGGGTACCGCCAAGAGCTGGACAAGCTGGTCACCTTGAGCCGGGATGGAAAGAGCTGGATTGCGGGTTTTGCAGCTTCCGAAAAGGAGCGAACTGGTATAAACAGTTTGAAGGTGGGGTTCAACAAGGTATTCGGGTATTATATTGAAATCTCAAAAGCCAACCTGAACCTGGTGCCGGAAGACTATATTCGAAAGCAAACCCTGGTTAACGGAGAGCGCTATATTACGGAAGCGCTGAAACGAAAAGAAGGGGAAGTCCTGGGGGCGGAGGAAAAACGGGTCGCCCTGGAATTGGAAATTTTTGAGGAGATTCGGTCAAGAATCAGTCTTGAAAACCAGCGCATCAGGGAAACAACGGAAATTATAGCGTGGATTGATGCACTGGCCGGTCTTGCCGAAACAGCTGAGCGCAACAATTACACCCACCCAGAAATCAATGAAAACACTGATCTAAAGATTATTCAGGGGCGGCATCCGGTGATAGAACAAACCGTCAAGGGTGAGGAATTTGTCCCCAACGACATCCATATGGATGCGGAAAAGCAACAGGTCATTATCCTGACGGGGCCCAACATGGCCGGAAAATCCACTATTTTAAGGCAAACGGCCCTGACGGTGCTCATGGCACAGATGGGCAGTTTTGTACCCGCTAAAAAGGCTGAAATCGGCATCGTGGACCGCATATTCACCCGGGTGGGGGCATCCGACGACCTGGCGGGAGGCAGAAGTACGTTCATGGTGGAAATGAACGAAACCGCCAACATCCTGAGGCACTCATCACCCCGGAGCCTTGTGGTTCTGGATGAAATCGGTCGTGGCACCAGCACTTACGACGGGTTGAGCATTGCCTGGGCCGTGGCGGAGGCCCTCCACGACAGGGCCGGAAAGGGTGTGCGAACTCTTTTTGCCACCCACTATCATGAACTGACGGAGCTTGTGGTCACCAAAAACAGGGTTAAAAATTTTAATATTGCGGTTCGCGAGTGGAACGACAATATCTTTTTTTTGCGAAAGCTGGTGCCGGGTGGAACCAGCCGAAGTTATGGTATCCAGGTTGCGCGAATTGCCGGTCTTCCGGAGGGCGTCATCGAGCGGGCCATGGAAATACTGAAAAATCTGGAAGGGGACGAAGTGGATGAAACGGGCAGGCCGCGCTTGGCCCACACGGCTTCAAGAAATGAGAAAGGTGCTCAGGAAAAATCCATGGTGCAGTTGGATCTTTTCGGATCTCAGGATCGGGAGTTGAGAAAATGGATTGAAGATCTGAACATAGACAACATGACCCCGTTGGAAGCGTTAATGGCATTAAATGACCTGAAAAAGCGGATAAGCTAAACTGATGAAACGAAAAACTCTCCATTTCATATTGACATGCCTTGCGGTGGCCCTTCTGGCGGTCCCACCCGGCATCGAAGGCAAAACACCTAAAACAGCGTCAGAACTGCTTGAGAAGGCGCGTCATTCAAAAAAAGCGCTTTTCAGCTCAGCTAAAAAGAAGCGTTATCACCACAATTGGATCAAATGCGCAGCCCAATACGAGGTGGTCTACGATCGCTACCCGAAAAGCCCTCCAGCAGTCCCGGCCCTTTATGAAGCCGCTGATCTCTACACGAGACTCTATAAATACTCCAACAAAAATAAGGATCTGGATACAGCCATTGCGCTTTACCGAAAACTGGTGGCCGAGTACGGAGGTCATTTTCTGGCCGATGATGCCCAATACAAAATTGGGGAAATCTATTACAAAATAAAAAAAGACCCGTCCCAGGCCTATGTGGAATTCCTGAAGGTGGATGTTCGGTTTCCCAAAGGAGATATGCGGCCCAGAGCCAAAAAAATGCTCGACAAGCTGGCCATAACGCTGAGCAGGAACATGGAGCGGAAAAATGGCGCCGAAGGAGCAGCATCAGAAAAACAGCGGGCCATGGTTAAGAATATCCGTTACTGGTCAACCCCCAACTACACCCGCGTGGTGATTGATGTGAAGTCTCCGGTGAAATACGAACATCATCTCTTAAAGGCCGATCCCGACCATAAGAAGCCGCGGTTGTACCTGGACCTTCATAATGCCCGGGTCAGCAGGCGTATTGACAGTGTCGTCCCCATCAAGGATGATCTGCTTCAGAAAGCCAGGGCAGGACAATACACGGAAAACACGGTGCGCGTTGTTTTGGATACGGAAAAACTGGTGGGGTACAATGTATTTCACCTCTACGATCCCTTTCGTATCGTGGTGGATGTGCGCGGATTTGAAAAACGAAAACCCCAATCCCTTCAAGAACCGGTGCGGTCGGCAAAAAAACGAAAAGCCAGGCGGGGTATCAGGAAAACCGAAAAACCGGATCAAACCATTTCCCTGGCCAGGCAGCTCGGCCTGAACGTGAATCGGATCGTCATTGACCCCGGCCATGGCGGCAGGGATTCGGGTTGTGAAACACACCGGAAATACAAGGAAAAGAATATTACCCTGGCGCTCGCTAAACGTCTGGCAAGTCGATTGAAAAAGGAAATCGGCTGCGAAGTCTTACTCACGCGAAACAAAGATGATTTTCTCTCACTGGAACGAAGGACCGCCATTGCCAACATGAAAAAGGCCGATCTTTTTATTTCGCTGCATGTCAATGCCCATAAAGACAAACGGATTCACGGCCTGGAAACCTATTTTTTGAATATGGCCACGGATCAACGGGCCGTCATGGTAGCAGCCAGAGAAAATGCCACATCCGAAAAAAGCATCAGCGATCTTCAAACCATATTGAACGATCTGATGATGAACACCAAAATCCGTGAATCGAGCCGGCTGGCTCACCAGGTACAAAAGGGCATGGTGGGAGGCGCCAAGAAGCGGTACAAGGGGATCAGGAGCCTGGGCGTCAAGCAGGCCCCTTTTTATGTCCTTATCGGTGCTCAGATGCCGGCCGTTCTGGTGGAAGTGGGATTTTTGAGCAACCGCACTGAACGAAAAAGGCTGATGAACAAGGCCTACCAGGAACGGTTGGCGGCCGGCATCTGTGACGGCATAAAGTTCTACATCGAAAGTATCGATAGCAGTTATCAGGGAGGATAAACGCCTATTTCATCCGCAGGTAGGCATCGATGAAAGGATCAATTCCCCCATCCATCACCTTTTCCACATTTCCATTATCGAGATGGGTACGGTGATCTTTCACCATTCGGTATGGGTTGAAAACATAGGAACGAATCTGGCTTCCCCATGCAATATCTTTCTGGGTGTCGTGCATTTCCTGCTTTTTTTGCTCCAGCTTATTCTTTTCCAGATCGTAGAGTTTTGATTTCAGCACCTTCATGGCCATTTCTTTATTGCGATGCTGACTCTTTTCATTCTGACATTGAACCGCGATCTTGGTGGGTAGATGCGTAATTCTAATGGCCGAACTGGTCTTGTTGACATGTTGTCCCCCGGGCCCGCTTGCCCGGTAAGTGTCAATCCTGAGATCCTTGTCATCCACTTCGATGTTGATGTCCAGGTCCACCTCCGGCAGCACTGAAACGGAGGCAAAAGAGGTGTGTCTTCGGCCGGTTGCGTCAAAAGGTGAAATCCGGACCATACGGTGGATGCCGTGCTCCGATTTCAGGTAGCCATAGGCATAAGTTCCCGTTACCGTAAAGTCCACATTTTTGATGCCGGCTTCATCGCCTGCCAGGAAATCGATGACCCGGGCCTTCATCCCCTTGGCCTCAGCCCACCGGACATACATTCTGAAGAGCATCTCCACCCAGTCCTGGGCTTCGGTTCCCCCGGCCCCCGCATTAATGGCAACGATGGCATTTCGCCGGTCGTCGGGTTTGCCCAAAAGAGATCTGAGTTCCAGATTCTTAATATTTTCTTCCAGGCTTTCTACATCCTGGGCGACCTCTTTCAGTGTGGATGCATCTTTCTCTTCAATGGCCATTTCCGCCAGGAGCGCGGCATCTTCGGTTTTTCTGAAAAGGCCCTGCCATGTATCAATCTGTTCTTGAAGGGCTGATCGTTCCCGGTTCAAGCCGGATATTTCCTCCTGATCCCTTTGCCAGAAATCGGCTTTGCTCATCAGGTTTTCCAACTCTTCCAGTTTGAGTTTCTGGTTATCTAAGTCAAAGATGACCTCTTAGTTTATTGAGCTGGTCCATTACCGTTTTAATTTTTTCCGTGATGTCATCAAACATGGTATTCCTCCCATCACTATTCAGTTGTTTTTCAAATTATCGGGGTTTAAAGCATGGCCATTTAGCTTCTCCTTTACTTTTCCTATGATATTCTTATACGAAGATTTTTGTCAATAGCAGCATTTTCGAATTTCTTGACATACCATCATTATGGCGGTATAGTCATCTTTGTCGCTAGGGGTGGTTTTGCTGAGAGCCGGGACTGATTCTGACATCCTGCAACCCTTAGAACCTGAACTGGATAATGCCAGCGAAGGGAAGCGGCACGGTCGTGAAGCATCCCTGCCGTGTTGGGTGGTCTTTTTTGAGCCGCTTTTCTTCTTTGGAAGAAAGTGGCTTTTTTTGTGGAGGGGATTCCCATGACCGGAAATATAGGAATAGAACCGATTGAACAACAAGATCGAAACCTCGGCGGGATGGATTTCTTCCTTCTCTGGGCCGGGGCCGCCGTGTCGCTGGCAGAAATCTGGGCCGGGGGCCTTCTCATCCCAATGGGTCTTGCCACCGGCTTCCTGGTGATCCTTCTGGGGCACTTCATCGGGAATATACCCATGGCCTTGGGTGGGGTCATCGGAAGCAAAACCGGCCTCCCCACCATGGTGGTGGTGAGGCCCTCCTTCGGGATTCGCGGGTCCTACTTTGCCACGGTTCTCAACCTGGTGCAACTGGTGGGGTGGACCGGTGTCATGCTGTGGATCGGTGGACAGGCGGCTCAGGCGGTTTGGCCCATGCCTTCCCTGGGGTTTCGAGGCTGGGTCCTGGTGGCCGGTATCGCTACCACCCTCTGGGCACTGCTGGGGCGACGTTACTGGAAATGGCTCCAGCGGGTCGCCGTGACCGCTCTGATCTGCCTCTGCTGCGTCATGACCTATGTGGTGTTTCATGAATACGGTCTGGGCCGTCTTATGGCAGTGCCTCCCCAGGGAGGGATGCCCTTCATGGTGGGCCTGGACCTGGTCATTGCCATGCCCATTAGCTGGCTTCCGCTGGTGTGTGACTATTCGCGGTACAGTAAAGGCACGGGGCCCGCTTTCTGGGGAACCTGGGCAGGCTATTTCATCTTCAGCTCCTGGATGTACGCCATCGGTCTGGCAGCGGCCCTGGCGACCCAATCCCCCACACCGGAAAGCATGGTGCTGGAACTGATGGTGGGTCTGGGCCTTGCGGCACCCGCCATGATCATCGTCCTTTTTTCCACTTTTACCACCACGTTTCTGGACATCTACTCCACGGCGGTATCGGCCCTCAACATCTGGCCCCGTATGGGCGAGAGGCGGGGGAGTCTGATGTGCGGGGTGTTGGGGACGTTGCTGGCGCTTATGTTTCCGGCCATGGCCTACGAGGGCTTTCTGCTCTTTATCGGTTCGGTATTCTGTCCCCTTTTCGGGGTGGTTCTGGCGGACTATTTTTTCTTCAGGCGTAGAAGATACTTCGAAGCCGGCACGGACTCCATCAAGGCCTATTGGTACATGGGGGGCTTCAATCCATGGGCCTTCGTGGCCTGGGCCGCAGGATTCGGATTCTATCATTTCCTGCAGCAGCAGACGGCCTGGGGGTCCTCCATCCCGAGCCTTCTGGCTGCGGGGCTCCTCTATCTGATCCTCATGGGCCTTTTCCAGGGACGGTCCCCGGCCCCGGGCAGGGAACAGAAAGGTCTCTAATGAAAACGAAAAAGGTGGCCCTTGCCGTGATACTGGCAGCGATTTCCGTGGCCCTCTCCCCCATCTTTATTCCCGTGGGCATTGCCAAGTGTTTTCCGGCCCAGCATATGGTGAATATTCTGGCTGCGGTGATGTTGGGGCCCCTGTACGCGGTGATCATCGCCGCAGTGGCCGCCATCCTCCGCAATATCCTGGGGCTCGGCACCCTCCTGGCTTTTCCCGGGGGAATGATCGGGGCGCTCCTTGCGGGGCTGGCCTACAAGGCTTTTCGGAACATCTATTGGGCCGGAGCCGGAGAGGTGGTGGGAACCGGGCTCCTGGGGGCCCTTGCAAGCGCCTGGATCGTGGCCCCCCTGTTCATGGGCAAGTCCATGGCCATGGCCACCCTGATCATCGCCTTCAGCGTCAGTACTCTGGGCGGTACGGTCTTCGGCATCATGGCCCTTCATCTGCTCAGAAAGGCCGGGCTCTGGAAACCGTGATCCGCCTCGCCGATATACGCTACCAATATCCGGACTCAAATGGGGAATGGGCGCTTCAAGGCATTGACCTTACCGTGGACAAAGGGGAGTATTTGCTGCTTTGCGGCGGGAGCGGATCGGGAAAATCGACCCTGGGGTACCTTTTAAACGGCCTTATCCCCCATTTTTTCGGCGGAACCCTTCGTGGCCGGGTTTCCATCCTGGGCAGGGACACGGCGGATCTCACCGTTGAGGACCTGTTTTCAACGGTGGGTCTGGTGTTTCAAAATACGGACGCCCAGCTCTTCAACAGCAGCGTGGAAAACGAGATTGCCTTTGGCCTGGAAAGCCTGGGGCGGCAGGCCTCGGAGATCGAGAGCGAGATCCGGCGCACCGCGGCGGCTGTGGGCATCGGGCATCTGCTGGATCGTTCACCCACGGCCCTTTCCGGTGGGGAGAAGCGGCTGGTGGCCATTGCGTCGGTCCTCTCTTTGGCGCCTCCGATCCTGGTTTTGGACGAACCCCTGGCCCACCTGGACTGGCAAGGGGCGGAACGGGTCCGAAAAATTCTTTGCCGCCTTCACCGGCAGGGCGCCACCGTGGTGGTTATTGAGCAGCGGGTGGAGGCCATGCTCACCGATGCCACCCGTTGCGTGGTTATGGACCGGGGTAGCCTCCTCTTTGACGGGTCCCCAAGCGCGTCGGGCCCGGTGCTCCGGGACCGGCATCTGGTGCCCCGCTATCCCGCCAAGCCCGGGCCAAAACCGGCGCACAAACAGGCATCCAAACCGGCGCACCCGGAATCGGAACCCCTGCTCCGGGTACGGAATATCCGCTATGAAATGGACCACAAACCCATCCTTCATGATGTGTCCCTCCGAGTGAAGGCCGGGGAAATCCTCGCGGTGGTGGGGCCCAACGGGTCGGGCAAGACCACCCTGGTCCGGCACTTCAACGGTCTCCTTCGCCCCCGGGGGGGAGATGTGGTCTTCATGGGGAAGAAGATCGGGAGGGCGGGGCCGTCGGACATGGCCGGCCGGATCGGCATATCCTTTCAGAATCCCAACGATCAGTTTTTCAAAAACAGTGTGGCGGATGAACTCAACATCGGGTTGAAGCTGTCGCCGGAGGGGGCTGAGGGACGGCTCGGGGAGTTGTGCATCCATTTTCACCTCAACGAACTTCTGGGCCGGTCCCCCTACCGCCTCAGCGAGGGGCAGAAGAAGCGGGTGTCCGTGGCCTCCATCCTGGCCATGGGGCCAAAGCTGTTGGTCCTGGATGAACCCACGGTGGGGCAGGACGGCCGTTCTCTGGAGTCCCTGGCCGGGCTACTCCTCTCCCTCGGGGAAAAGGGGGTTAGCATCGTGGTGGTGACCCACGACCTGGAATTCGCCCTTGCCGCGGCAAGCCGATGGGTGGTGGTGCACGAGGGCCGGGTGGTGGGCACGGGCGCCCCCCGGGAACTGGCCCGGGATGAATCCCTGATGCGCATGGGGGCCCTTTATCCCATGGGCCGCGTTCTTGGGGAGGGGTGGACGGAGAGGGGAGGGTCCGGGGATCATGGGCATTAGACAGCCCAATTTCAGGTGGAAACTGGACCCAAGGACAAGACTGGCCTTGGGCGCCCTGGGGATTGTCGCCGTTCTCATGACCGGGAAGACCGTGCCCTTGGCTGTGGCTCTGGGGCTCCTGTGCGCGGGCCTCCTTCTGTTCAGGATGGCAAGACCGTGGATTCGTTCCCTTAAAATGCTGCTGCCCCTGGTGGGCTTGGTCTTTGTCATCTCCATCATCTCCTTTGACGCGGACGCCGCCCTCATGCTTTCCCTGCGGCTGCTCAATCTTCTCACCCTCTCCTTTCTTTTTTTTCATGGCATGGATCCCGAGGACTTGGGCCAGAGTCTGAGGCAGACGGGCGTTCCCTATGAATTCTGCTTTATTCTCACCACCTCGCTCCGGTACGTCCCTTTCATGGGGACAAGGATTCGCCGCATCGTGGATGCCCAACGTTCCAGGGGCATCGATCTTCGGCCCAGGCTTCGAAACGCGCCCCACTTCGCGGCCCTGTTTATGCCGCTTCTGGTGCAGTCATTCGTTCTGTCGGAGCAGCTGGCCATGGCCATGGAATCCAGGGGGTTTGCGCGAAAGGGACGGACCCTTCGCAGGGTGTATCGAATCTCTTTGCGAGAATACTGGGCAATGGGGCTTGCACTGGGGCTTCTTGTGGTATATGGGGTATGGGGAAAGGGATTGTGGGGGTAGCGGTGTGCGGTTTGGCGTTTACGGTTCCCCGCTTTTTTGCTAAAATATGGGAGGGTGAGGATGAAGCGGATATTGACTATCGCCGGTTCCGATTCCGGGGGCGGCGCGGGGATACAGGCGGATTTGAAGACCATCACCGTTCTGGGAGGGTACGGCATGAGTGCGGTTACAGCCCTGACGGCCCAGAATACCCTGGGGGTCCAGGGGGTGCACCCGGTGCCGGTGGAATTCATCCGGAAGCAGATGACGTCGGTGCTGTCGGACTATGGGGCCGACGGGGCCAAAACAGGCATGCTTGCCACCCCGGAGATCGTGGTGGGGGTGGCGGAGCAGTTGAAGAAATACCCTATAGCGGGGTTGGTGGTGGATCCGGTCATGGTGGCCAAGGGGGGGGATGTGCTTTTGTCCCGGGAGGCCCGGGTCAGCGTAAAGGAGGTGCTTCTGCCCCTGGCCCATGTGGTTACCCCCAATCTTCCCGAGGCCTCGGATCTGTGCGGTTTCCCTGTAGAGGATCTTAAGGCCATGGAGGCGGCTGCCAGGGAGATCCATCGCTTTGGCGCCCCTTATGTCTTGGTCAAGGGGGGACACCTGAAGGGGGATGCCGTGGACCTGCTCTTTGACGGAAAAGACGTTCAGATCTTTACGTCTCCGCGCCTCAGAAACCGGAACACCCACGGCACCGGTTGCACCTTCTCGGCGGCCCTGGCAACCCTGCTGGCCCAGGGATGCACGGTGCCGGAAGCGGTGGGGAAGGCAAAAGAGTTCATTACCCGGGCCATCGCCCTGGGGCTGGACTTTGGGGCCGGGCACGGTCCCACCAACCACTATGCCCACGTGCTTCATTGCATAGGAAAGGGGAATGACCCATGGCGTTAAATGATAATGATACGGCAAAAGGGAGTATCCTGGATGATGTGTATGCATCGACGGATCTTTCAGCGAGAATGCCGAAATACAGGTTTCCCGAAGTTGAGCGCAACCCTCGCCATGTCTATCAGGCGGTACATGATGAGTTGATGCTGGATGGCAATTCGCGTCAGAATCTGGCAACTTTCTGCTCCACATGGATTGAGCCGGAGGTCCACCGGCTTATGGACGAGTGCATCGACAAGAACATGATCGACAAAGATGAATATCCACAGACCGCTGAGGTGGAGTCGCGCTGTGTGCACATGCTGGCGGATCTGTGGCACGCACCTGATGCGAAAAACACCATGGGATGCTCCACCACCGGCTCCAGCGAGGCGGCCATGCTGGGCGGGATGGCCATGAAACGGCGGTGGCGGGAGAAGATGCGTGCTCAAGGAAAAGCAGTGGATAAGCCCAATATGATATGCGGTCCCGTGCAGATCTGCTGGCATAAGTTTGCGCGTTATTGGGATGTGGAACTGCGGGAGATCCCCATGGAGGGGAGCCGGTTGATCATGACCCCGGAGGAGGTGATCAAGCGCTGCGATGAAAACACCATCGGTGTGGTTCCCACCCTGGGCGTCACCTTTACCTGCCAGTATGAGCCGGTGAAAGCTGTGGCCCATGCGCTGGACACGTTTCAAAAAGATACGGGTCTGGATATTCCCATCCATGTGGACGGCGCCAGCGGGGCTTTTTTGGCGCCTTTTGCGGATCCCGGTCTGTTGTGGGATTTTCGTGTACCGCGCGTCAAATCCATTAATGCTTCCGGGCACAAGTTCGGCCTGGCGCCCCTGGGAGTGGGATGGGTGGTCTGGCGGGAGAGCAGCGATTTGCCGGAAGATCTGATTTTTAGGGTCAACTATCTGGGGGGTAATATGGCGACGTTTGCGCTGAACTTTTCAAGACCCGGGGGACAGGTTGTTGCTCAGTACTACAACTTTCTGCGATTGGGAAAAGAAGGCTACCGCAAAATTCACCAGGCGTGCTATCATACCGCCGCCTATATGGCTGATGAGATCCGAAAAATGGGGCCGTTCAACGTGATCTACGACGGCCGGGGTGGGATTCCGGCCCTCTGCTGGTCCTTGAAGGATGATATCAATTCGGGATTCACCCTTTACGATCTTGCAGACCGGTTGAGAAGCAGAGGTTGGCAGGTGCCGGCCTACTCCATGCCCGCCAACCGGGAGGACCTGGTGATTCAGCGTGTCCTGGTGCGACACGGTGTCAGCCGGGATCTCGGTGACCTGCTGTTAAGCGATATGCAGCGTTCCGTTGATTATTTTGAGAAGAACCCGGTCAGTACGCCTCTCACCATGGAAACTGCCGGGGGTTATAAACACTGATGAGGAGGTAACATAATGATTGTTCAAAATTTCAAAGACTGCGAGAGTATAAAAATTGACAAATTCCCCTACCGGGGAAAGGTCCATGAAGTGAAGGGCGTCAGCGTGCGCTGGTTGAGCAAATGTGGCGAGGATGATATGGGTACGCCCGAATACGGCCTGCGCCACTTTACAACCGAACCGGGAGGGGAAATTCCCGTACACAACCATTTTTATCATCAGACCATGTACATCCTCACCGGACATTTTGAATGCTGGCAGTTTGACCGGGAAACCAATGAGCAGGTTTTCAGCAAAATCGTCGGGCCGGGAGACGCTATCTATATTCCCAGCATGGAACCTCATGGCATGAAAAATCTGTCCGATACCGAGCCCGCCACATTTCTGTGTTGTATCGCCAATGTTTATGAGGATGAGTGAGTTTTCCTCGGACATTAGAAAATTATGAGATGGGTCAAAACCTGTAAATTTGGAGATGTGAAAGGGGTTGAACTGGGCTGGTCCCCTATAGGCTATCCCATGATGACGGTCTATCTTTATATGGTGGATGACCTCATGATTGATACCGGTCTGCGGCACATGCAGCGGGAAGTGATAAACATCGCGGGGGCCGGTAAGATTCAAAAGGTCGTTTTGACCCATCACCATGAAGATCACAGCGGAAATGCCGCGGCTCTCAAGGATATTTTGGGTATTTCCGTTTATGGACACCCGTTGACGGTTTCAAAAATGAAAGGGGATTTCAGTATCCTTCCCTACCAGCATTACATGTGGGGCAAAACCATCCCCCTCGAAATGGCGGCCGTCCCGGAACTGATGGAAACGACGAATTTCAGGCTTAGGGCCATTCACACACCCGGACACTCCAGGGATCACGTGGTTTACTTTGAAGCGAACCGAGGCATTATTTTCTCGGGCGATCTGTATCTTTCAGACAGAATCAAATACTTCAGGGCGGACGAGATGATCTCGGACCAGATCAAATCCCTGAAAAAAATCCTGTGCTTTGATTTTGACACTGTTTTATGCAACCATCATCCAAAACCCACAAAAGGAAAGCAACGGATCGCCAAAAAGCTCCAGTTTTTGGAAGATCTTTACGGCGGCATCCGGAGAATCTGGGATAAAGGGTGCGAAGAAAATCGAATATTTCGTGAACTGGGGCTGAAAGAGCAGTATTTTATCAAGTGGTTCTGCTTTGGAAATGTGAGCATGCGAAATGTGGTGCGTTCAGCCGTCCGATCATTTGAGTCTTCTTAAAAACAGCCTTTCGCCTACCATTTTCTGTTCTCTGTGGGGGAAATACATGGGAACGTTCAAGTGAAAACTTGGGTCAGGATTCATCAAGCGCCCGGCGGATTTCATCAGCCAAAGTCTTTATCCTGAGGGGTTTCATGATGAAACTGCGGATGCCGAGGCTTTTGGCCTTTTCACTGGAAATTCGCTCACTGTAACCGGTGGTCAGGATGATGGGAATTTCCGGATTTAGGGAAAGCATTTCAGACGCCAGTGCATCGCCGGTCATTTGCGGCATGGTGGTATCTGTTATCACCAAGTCGAAGGCCGTGGGGTCTTTTTGAAAAAGGACCAAGGCTTCAGGGCTTTGGGTCATGGCAATCGTGTCATAACCGAGCGAAGAGAGCATATCTTGTACCATTTCGGCGATGATGTTTTCATCATCTACTATTAGAATTCTTTCTGTTCCTCGCTTCGGAGGGTCGTTTGAAATGATTTCGAGCTTGATGTTAGCATCTATTCGGGGGAAAAATATCTGAAAAACTGTTCCTTTTTCCGGTTTACTTTGGACATCAATATAAGCGTTGTGACTTCGGACAATCCCATGAACAATTGACAGCCCGAGACCTGTCCCTTTCTCTTTCGCCTTGGTGGTGAAATATGGTTCAAAGATTCGTTTTGCAGTTGCCTCGTCCATCCCGTGACCTGAGTCTTTAACGGTCAGCTTCACATATTGTCCCGGATCCAGATTGTCATTTGATATTGCCTCCGGTTCTGTCAATACCAATCGGTCCAGCCCTATTTCAAGAATCCCCCCGTTTTCTGCCATGGCCTGAGCGGCATTGGTGCAGAGGTTCATCAAGAGGCGGTGGATTTGGTCCGGACTTCCGGTAATATGGCCAATATCTTCAGGAAGGGAGTGTCGGATTTCAATGGTAGCGGGCAGCGTCGCTCGAAGCAGCTTTTGAATTTCTTTAACGATGCTGGAAAGCAGAAGAGGCTTTTTGCTCTGACCTTGTTCATGTCTGCTGAATGTGAGAATTTGTTTGACCAGGTCTCTTGCGCGTGCACTGGAGGTGAGGACTTTTTCGAGGTTCTCGTAAGTACGGGACCCCTCGGGCACATTTGACTGTGCCAGTTCAGAGTATCCGATGATGGCTGAAAGAATGTTGTTGAAATCGTGTGCAATGCCGCCGGCAAGTGTTCCGATGGCTTCCATCTTCTGTGCCTGATTAAGTTGTTCCTTTAAGATCCCTTTCTGTTTTTTTTCGCGATTGTGGGCGTCTATTTCTTCCTCGAGTTTTTGATTGGTTTGGCCAATTTCAGCTGTACGTTCCTGAACTCGCTGCTCCAGGTCTTGGTTCAATCGAATCACGTTTTGCTGTTCTGATTCAAGGCGGCGGGCCATATAGAAGTTCTTTCGAGTATAGGATTCAATAGAATAACAAACAAACATGCCGATGATATTGGCGCCGATAAAAAAAAAGTTGTTGTTTAAAAGTACCGGTCCGGGGGTTTGAATAACCCAGATGGCTACTGTTTCATAAACAGCCACATTGACCCATCCGGCGACAGTAGCCCAGATAAAGCGGGCTTTAATGAATCCGTAACTCATCATGAAAACCAGTATGATACCAGCATAATAGGAGAAACTCGCAGGGGGTTGCGTTAAGGCAATCATTGCAGTAATGCTCGAGCCCGCCACAATTGTTAGAACCATGAGGCATCCCTGCATGCAACGCTTAAAAGCTTTTGAGTAAGAGAATAAAACGCCGCCAAGAACGGAAGGGCATATGACCCCATATCGGATCACCCAGAGGATTTCTTTCTGTTCTGGCGCCAGTTTTACGTCCAGATAGCCGAAAACAGCGAAAAAAATAGCCCCAAGGAAAAGGGCGAATCTTGTGTGTCTCAGATTATTTTCAATATATTGATCCAGAAAATCCTGCTCAAGATAGCGGCAGTCTCCCTTGAATGCTAGCGTAACCGAATTTAGCTGTATTCCGGGCATGCTGATTAGTTTTTCAGCCAAAGGTCTATTTCCCCAAAGAAATGATATTATTCACTGATTGTTGTTCAATTTCCCAATAGAATAAAAGCCACTAATTGTTCAGAAGAATTCCGAAAAGCTTGTATCTTTTTACGATGATATATCGATGACTGTGTATTGTTGTCAACTAAAATTTAGATACAGAAATACCAATGCACGACAAAATATTCTGAAGGATGATTGACACGCGTTAGGCCATGTGGGAAAATTTATAACTTAAGCAGAAAGCAATTTAGACAAGGAGAAAACGTATGCCACTGAATGAATTGCTCCCCAAAGCCGTCCGCCTTTATCCAGAGAAAGAAGCCGTGGTTTGCGGGGACTTGCGAATGACCTATGGGGAATTGGCTGCAAGGGTCTGGCGCCTGGCCCACGGCCTGCTGAATTTAGGCATCGGGCAAGAAGATCGGGTTGCGGTGCTGAATGACAACACCCACGAATATCTTGAAGTTTATTTTGCAGCAGCCCATCTGGGGATCGTTCTGGTGCCGCTCAATTACCGGCTTTCGGCCAGGGAGCTTGCGGGAATCCTAAATGACAGCGAGTCACGCGTGTTGATTGCGAAAGGTGCTTTTTATGAAAAAGGGAAAGACCTTCCCCGAAGTGTGCCAACCCTGGAAAAAATCATCTGGACGCGAACCGATTCCCATGTGTTGAACGGGGAAGAACTAGAATACGAAGCGTTGCTGAAAAACCACCCCGATCAACCGCCCCCGGCCCCCAATATATCGGATGATGATGTGGCCCACCTTTATTATACCAGCGGCACCACCGGCCGGCCCAAAGGGGTCATGTTGACCCACAAGAACGTCAAAAGCCATGCCCTGGGCACCATTGCGGAACTGCACCTCACGGACCGGGATCGGTGGTTTCACGTGGCGCCGCTTTTCCACCTGGCGGATGCCTGGGCCACCTTTGCGATTACCTGGGTGGGCGGAAAGCATGTGCTGGTGCCCTTTTTTGATGCCGGGGCAGTGTGTCGCCTGATCCAGGAAGAAAAAATCACCCTCAGCAATTTGATTCCCACCATGCTCAACATGATGGTGAACCATCCTGATGTGGGAAAATTTGACTACTCCAGCCTGAGGGTGGTGTTAAGCGGCGGCGCACCCATTGCACCCGAGACCGTGCGAAAAATTGTGGTAGCCTTTCAGTGCGATTATATTCAGACCTACGGCATGACGGAGACCAGTCCCTATCTGACCCTTTCCATTCTGAAAGATCATCTGAAAACCCTGTCCACTGAAGAGCAGTTAAATTTCAAAGCCAAAACCGGACGGGAATTCATCGGCGTGAGTCTTCGGGTGGTGGACGAGGATGGAAATGATGTGGCCATGGACGAAAAGCAGGTGGGTGAGATCATTGTGAAAGGGGATACGGTGACGCCCGGATACTGGCGATTGCCCGATGAGACCGAAAAAGCCTTTTCGGACGGCTGGTTGTATACCGGGGATCTGGCGGTCATGGACAGGGAGCGGTACGTGAATATTGTGGACCGAAAAAAGGACATGATCCTTACCGGTGGGGAGAACGTCTATTCATCGGAAGTGGAAAATGTTCTCTACACCCACCCCCATGTGCTGGAAGCGGCAGTTATCGGTGTACCGGATGCCCATTGGGGAGAAGCGGTCAAGGCCTGTGTGGTGTTGAAGGAAGAATGTTGGGTGGCCGAAGAGGAGATCATCACCTACTGTCGAAAGGATCTGGCGGGTTACAAGACACCCAAGAGTGTTGATTTTTTGAAGACCCTTCCCAAGACCGGTTCCGGTAAAATTTTCAAGAAAGGTCTCAGAGAGCCGTATCTTAAATAAAGTATTTTCATTTCACCCTGAACAGACCCATATCAAAATCCGGTTTTCCTTCATACTTTTTCATGAAAAGGGTTGGATATTGTTCTTTGGCCTCAAAAATATCCGGCCTAATGGGGATGCCCGCTTTTTGAAAGGCTTCCACGATCTGATTTGTAGAAGGGGGGCAACCCTTTATAGCAAACAGTTCACTGATATCCGGATTGTTTTTATTGGCCTGATAGATGCACTTGCCGATGAGAATGGTTTTCTTTTTCCCGGGGGTGGGCGCCATTGATTTTCCGGTCAGCACCTCCACGTCGTCCCATGGGTTTCCCTGCCAGGCCTGCGAAATGGCTGTGAGGATCATGCCATTGAGTAAAGAGCAATAGGTGCACATGGAAAGGTCATATTTTCGAAAGCTCAGCCCTTGGATTCCCATCCGTTTCATGGGAACAGGAAGGGCCTGGGATTCGTCCGGCGTATAGGGGAAAGCGTAATGATGCCTTGATGCCACCGCTTCGATTTTTTCTCCCACCACATCAGTGTCCGAGAGGTCAACGGGTCTCCCGGCCCCATGGGCAGTCTGAACCAGATAGGGAACTTCCGAAGGGTCGTAGCCAAGCGCCATGGCGCCCACCTTGTCGGCGGAAAGTACATCCCGGCTTCCGATGAGCAGGTTTTCCCGCCTGATTTTTCCATCAATGCCGGGCCCCCGTTCATTGGTGAAAATGCCGTCAATAAGGGTGAATCCGGTGGGCAGGATTTCCTGAAACCTGGCGATCATATAGTGAAGGTCTTTTTCCGTGTTGGCACTGTGGCATTTCTTTCGAGAATTGACGTCAATGGTTCCTTTGAGATTTTTGATCCCCAACGTAACAACCGTCTGAGCGTGGGTCTTGAGCACGGGAATGTTGATCACGAAGTCGGCTTTGAGAAAATCCGCGCTGAAATTAAGGGTTGTGCCGTCACAAAATTCGATTTTTTCAAAGGGTCGTTCAAACAGATTGACCACTTTGATCCCGTATTTTCGTTTCATGGTGTTGTAGCCGAGGGTCTCAAAGGCATGGGCGGGCGTTTCCCGGTCCTTCGGGTCAAACAGTACAATGCCCTCCCCAATGCGTATATCTTCAATGCCGCGCTCCTTGAGGAGAATAACCATGTCTTCCACCACCCGGCTCGTGGTAATGACACCATAGGCGGGAAAGATACCGAAACGACTCCAGAAAACGATATTGGGTTTGATAAATACGCTTGCGTTTGAAGGGAGGTGATCAAGTCCCTGGCTGAGATCAACAACCTTTTTCACTGAATCCAGTGGTTTCTCATAACGTACGATGGAAACGGTTTGTTTCTTTGAATCTGTAGGCATGGAATGTAATCCTTTTGGCTTGGATTGCGTTATTTGAAATCCTCAAACATGTCCATCATTTCCCGTTTCAGGCCATTGGATACAGAAGAGAGCTGATTCTCGGCCAGCATCACAAACTCGCCGCGGCTTCTAACCAGGAGCTTTCCCGCTGCATCCACAATTTCGCCTCGAACCTCAATTTTTGAGTAGCCCGGTTCATCGAGGATTTTGCCCCTCGCGGTCAATGGTATGCTGAGGGGAACCGGTTTGATATATTTGATTTCCATTTTCCGGGTAACCAGGAAAGTCTTTTTGAAATAAAGCACCGTCCAGGACATCACTTCGTCTAGGAGCGTGGAGATAATGCCGCCATGGGCCATGTTTTCCCATCCCTCATGGTTTCGCTCTAACGTAATGTCCGAGCAGACCATGTCTCCCAAACGGTAAAACTGCATGTTCAGTCCGATGGGATTGTCGGTACCACATGCAAAACAATGGTGCCCTTGAAGCTTTGGGATGGGTCCCCTGTTTTTGTCTGTACTCATAAATGCGCTCCGCCTGGATTGGCTCCGTCATGAACCGGGCCAACACAACCATTACGGTATGGGTTTTTCAGATTTTGCGGCTTCCTTCTAACGCCGAATACTTAAGAAAGTCAAGAATTCATTGGATTTTCCAATTGGAAAAAGATCTGGATCGTGGGAAGAAGGCATTGGATTTTTGTTTTCATTGAAACCCTTTTGTGGTAGATTGGACATGTTTTTCTAAGTTTCCCCTGGTCTTTGGAGGGTGTTTATGACGGTAGATGGAGAACTGAAAGGTATTTTTACCCAGGATGATCTTGAAAAACTTTTCCCCGTGGGGCGGGCGGACGCGTTTTTTGAATCATTGTTCGGGGATGCTGAAGAAGGCGCTTTTGACATTGGGCTGGTGTTTAAAGCGCACCGTGGAAATGAACTCCATTTTGAGTTTCAATTGCGCCAGCGCCCTGGAAAATGCCTGGCATGCAACCTCACTTACGGACTGCCCAAGGTGTTTAAGCGCCACCCGGTGATTGATGTGAGTGGTCTGGCGGGTGAAATTGAGAAACGGTTGAATGGGAAATTCCGGTGTGGCCAGTGGGAACTGGGCGCCACTCGGGAAGTATCCAACGATCTTCATGTGATTCCCCTGGTTATTTCACTGGAAAATAAAGCCGGATAGGCGTGTGTTCATTCACAATTCAGGCTTTTTCCGCCAGGGTGGTGAACCAGGTCATGTCATGGTCCCATTCCTTCAAGGTGTGATACCCAAGGCTTTTCAACTGCGTTTTGAGATCTCTGGATTGGCTCCTCATTTGCCCAGAAATGATCAGTGTTTGGGGTTTGGCGGGGGTATATTTTTCCAGAAAATCTCGAATTACATCATGCTGAATGTTGGCGACCAGAAGGTCTGCCTTCTCTTCGGTAAAATCTTCCGCTTTTCCCTCAACGGCCCTCACCTGGGTTCCCAGTCCATTTAATTCAACATTCCGGGCAGCCGTCTTGACGCAAAGGGGGTTGAAGTCTACGGCTAGCGTTTTCTCAGCACCCAAAAGAACTGCGGCGATGGCCAGAATGCCGGTTCCTGTTCCTAAATCAAGCACATGGCCCATACGGGTCCTTTTTTCCAGCAAAGAAAGCGCTTCCAGACAGGTTTGGGTTGTGGGGTGAAGACAGTTGCCGAAGACCACGCCGGGATCCAGTAGAATTTTTATGTATCCTTCTGCAGCATGGGTTTCCAGCCAGGGCGGGACCACCAGGAACGGCCCGATCTTCAAAGTATCCAATCCGCCTCCCTGCCAATCTTCGTAGGTGAAATGATAGCTGTCTTCGAGACGCAGTTCCCGGCGGCTTTTCAGCAACCCGGCCACCTGATTTTCAGCGGGGGCTGAAAAGAACAGAAATGCGCTGTTTCCCTCCACCCAGTTTCCCATGAAGGTCCCGCCGAGAGCCGTTTCATTCGATTCCGTCAGGGTGCCGCTGACCAGATAGATATACAGATCTTCAGGTTTTGAAACCATAAGGCTATGTCTCTTTTTGCGTGTTGCCCTGGTCTTTTTCCAATAACGGCTTGCAGATTTCTTTCAGTTCTTTCTTCTCCCGTTTTTCTGCCATGGACTGAGAGGTGTGCAATCCCACCAGGCGGGCCACCAGCAGGGCAATGTAAAGCTGACCCACGATGGCTTCAAGGCTTGCAGCGGCTTTGGCCGGCGGTGAAAGGGGAATAATGTCGCCGTACCCAAGGGTTGTAAGTGTAATGAAACTGAAATAAGACAGGTTATCGTTTAAGAACCCATACTGGCCGAGATAGTCCATACGGGTGAGAACATGCCCGCCAACGCTGAAAGATCCCGGTATGAGCAATTCGATCAGTCCATAACCGATGGCCCACACAAAACCAAGCAGAAAATATACACATGCGGATCCGTAAATGAGGTCCATGGTGACACTTTCCTCGGCTACGATATGGATGAGGATGGAAACGGCCACAAACCCGAAAAAAGCCATGCCAAACGCATATAACACCAGGCCCAGGTAGAATTCATTTTTTGCAAAATCGGTCCAGCCCAGAAAAAAGATAGGTGCCACCAGCAGGATGCCGGAGATCAGGATTTTACGGTTGCCGCTAATGGAGTAAAGGGCCGTCAAAAGGGCTATGGTGAACAGTACGTCCAGGAAATTCAGTCCAAATTGACCGAATTGCTTTAGGATGGGGTCAATAGCGGCAAGCATGAACAGGAAAATCAGAAGGGTTTTGAACTTGAATCGAGTGCTTAAAAAGCGGATCATGGGGACCTCCTTGTACAGTGTTGTTCAGTGAGTGGCGGATATTGATCTGTGCTTTCAAAATGGGTTTCAACAGATCATTTTGCAGCCGTCGCTGTCAAGGGTTTGTTGGGCGTCAGGAGGAGATAGAGGTTTTGTTCATGGTTTCAATCATGACAATGGCATCATTCTTTGAATTCCGATTGACATATTTAAGACCTTGTTTTAATGAATACCCGTACTTAAGCATCAAATTAATCTTTTGGATTGTTTTGGATTGTTTTGGAGGAGTGTGAGATGAGGTGCACAGGCTGGTTTCTGATGGCTTGCGTCAGTTGTTTGCTATTCATCCTTTATTTTTCAAGTGGGGCATCGGCCAAAGAAAAAAAGGTCTATACGCTGGAACGGTGTGTCAAGGAGGCCCTGACCAATAACTGGAAGCTGAAAGCCAAAAAAGAACAGATCAATCAGGCAGAGTATGTGAAGAACCAGGCGAGAGCGGATTTTCTGCCCAAGTTAAGCACATCTTATGGTTACAGACGATATGGTATGGAGCAGGAGGTCTTTTTTACAGGTCTGGGTGGACCCATTGAAATAGGAAGCCAGAATAATTATCAATGGAAAGGAAGGGTTACTCAGCCGGTTTTTACCGGATTTGCCATATTAAGTAACTATCGCCTTTCAGAATTGGGCATTGATCAATCACAGCTGGAGGTCCAGACCCAGGAACTGAATCTGGCCCTGGAAGCCAAGGCGGCCTATTTCAATATCCTGACGGCGGACATGGCGGTAGAAACTGCCGAAAAGGCGGCGGAAGCCCTGGAGGGCCACGCGGAAGTGGCCCGCAATTTCTACAAGGTGGGGATGATTCCGATTAACGATCTGCTGGAATCGGAAGTTAACGCCAGCAATTCCAAACATGATTTGACCTCTGCCAGGAATCAGGCCAGGCTGGCGCGGTCCAATTTCAATGCGGTTCTATCAAGGCCGGTAAACGCGGAAGTGGAAGTTGAAGAAATCAAGGTGCATAATCCGGAAAAAGGTGATTTTCAGGAGTATGTGGAGATTGCATTTAAAAACCGGCCGGAGATGAAGTTGATTGATGTGAATCTCCTTCAGACGGATCAGCAGATCAGGTTAAGTCGGAGCAAATACTATCCTGAAGTGGTGCTTACGTGGGATTACATAAAGCAAGGGGATACGCCGTCGGTGTCAGGTGGGGATTTTCATCAGGCCAGCAACTGGGAAGCGGCCGTAGGGCTGGAATGGACTTTTTGGGAATGGGGCAAGACCTATTATTCAGTGAAGCAGCAGCAAAGTGTAAAAAACGAAGTTCTCAAGACCAAAATGGAGCTGGAACAGCAGATACAACTCCAAATAAAGGATGCCGTTTTAGACCTTAAAACCGCCGAAGAAAACGTCCCCATTACAAAAAAAGCGGTGGCGCAGGGTGAAGAGAATCTGCGGGTGAGCCAGGAGCGTTACAAGGCCCAGGTCAGCACCTCCACCGAGGTTCTGGACGCGCAACGATACCTGACCCGGGCAAGGGTCAACCATTTCCGTTCGCTTTTTGAGTACCATCTCGCCCGGGCAAGGCTTTTCAGAGCAATGGGCACATACTAGATGATACAGCTATTTCACCTTTCCAAGAAATATGGCCCCCATATTGCCCTGGACGATATCAATCTCAGGATTGAAAAAGGGGAATTTGTTTTTGTCACGGGACCCAGCGGTGCAGGAAAAACAACCCTTCTGAGATTGCTTTTTGGCGCCGAGAAACCGGAGCGAGGCTATATCCTGATTAATTCAATCAATTTGGTCCGCACCAGCCGGCCAAAAATGGACCTGTTGCGTCGAAAAATCGGGTTTGTTTTTCAGGATTTCAAGCTTCTGCCCCGAAGGACGGTGTTTGAAAATGTGGCCATTGCTTTGGAGGTAACCGGTGAGCCCGCCCGATGGATCAGAAAAAGGACCCGTCAAACCCTTGAACTGGTGGGGCTTGAAGATAAAGAAAAGGTTTATCCCCTGTCGCTTTCCGGCGGGGAACAGCAGCGGGTCGCCATTGCGCGGGCCATTGTGAAAGGCCCTGTGATTCTCCTGGCGGATGAACCCACTGGAAACCTGGATCCGGACCTGACCAGGGAAATCATGGCACTTTTCAGGAGCATCCATCAAAAGGGTACCACGGTGGTGATTGCCACTCACAGTCGGGATTTGCTTGAGGACGTGCCCTATCGGACGATCCTTTTGCAACAAGGCAGACTTTCCGGGGATACATGCGCATAAGATTCAGGACCTATTTCTTCAAACAAGCCCTGCGAAATATCAGGGACAATCTAACCGTACATGCTCTGGGTTTGGGGACCATGACGTCATCCCTTTTGATTTTCGGTATATTCATGCTCTTCTTTGTAAATGTGGCCAACTGGATCCACGGTTGGGGAAACAGCCTCTCTTTTTCAATCTATTTGAAAGACGATATCAGCGCTTACAAAAGAGATAAGGTTGATTCTTTTCTGCGGCAGCTACCGGGTAAGAAAACCCTTGTATATTTATCCAAAAAAGACGCAATGGCCGATCTCAAAGAGACCCTCGGGGGCGATGCCGCTATTTTGGATCGACTGTCGGGAAATCCACTGCCGGCTTCCTATGAAGTTTTTTTTGACCGCACCAAAAAGCATGATTCGGATCCTGAGGCCATAAAAGCAGCCCTGGCAAAACTGGAAGGCGTAGCGGATGTTCAATGCAGCGAAGAATGGTTGAATAATTTCAGACAGATTATGGATATGGTGGAGTCCATCTTTTTCGTCGTGGGGGGACTTTTATGTCTTTGTGTTATTTTTATTATGACAAACACCATTAAATTAACCATCTTTTATCGAAAGGCTGAAATTGAAATCCTCAAACTGGTGGGGGCTACGGATTGGTTTATCAAGGTGCCCTTCCTGCTGGAAGGCATCATTCAAGGTATTTTGGCGGGAATTTTAACGTTGTTGATGCTGGGTGGGGGATATATATTTTTCGCCACAAAAGAGATTCAATTCTTCGGCATGAATTCTCTGGATCTTGTTTTCGTCTCTTTTGGACACATGACCCTGCTTTTCCTCATCAGCGTAGCCCTCGGAATGATCGGAAGCCTTATCGCCATAAGCCGTTTTTTCAAGGTATGATGAACGTAAAATCGACAACCCGATGCACGTTTTGTCTGTGTTTCGTCCTAGCGTATTTTCCTGCCGGGGCTTTTTTGGCTGATGCTGCCGTAAAAAACAATTTGGAAAAAAAACAGATTCAGCGGGTAGAATCGAAGCTGAGCGAGGAAGCCAGAAAACTTAACGCTTTCCAGTCAAAGGAAGCGGGTTTGTTGACGCTGGTGGCGAAACTTGAAAAACAGGTTGCTGACGTAAAGATAGAAACGGAGGTGTTGGCATCGAACATTCGCCAGGACCGCGAAAGATTGAATGGGCAAAAGGAGAAACTGAAAGAACTCAAATCCATTTTGATGCGCACAGAGTTTAAGATCGGCGAATATTTGATTGCCCTTTACAAATATTGGCGACGTGGAAATGCCCGCATACTGGCAAATGCCGACGCGTTGAGTGAGTTGCAGCGAAACATCAAATACATCGGTATTGTTACAAAAAAAGATCGCTTTCAACTGCGTGCTCTAACGGAACGGGCGGCAGGTCATCGTGTTGAAATTGTGAAAACAGAGGCGTCAACCGGGGTAGCGGAACGTGTGGTGAAAGAGAAATCCTCACGCCTGGCTTTTCTGAAGACATCGCTTGAAGAAAAGGTCCTTTTGTTGATGAAAATCCATGAGGAGAAAGAATATTACGAAACCTCGGTTGAGGAACTTGAGACTGCAGTGGAAGACCTCAAACTGGCCCTTAACCCCATTGGAAGCGAAAACCCTTATGTCTTTGATCCTTCGCTTAAGTTTGAGGATTGTAAGGGAAGGCTGCCCCTGCCGATTCGGGGAAAGATTGTAAAGAATCGGAAAATCGGGACTGCTTTTTCAAGCGCCAAAGGAGTCGTTATCCAAGCGGATGCTGATTCGGCAGTACGGGCAGTTTATAGGGGAGAGGTGGCTTATTCAGGACGTCTGAAAGGTTATGGCGAGGTCGTTATTTTGAGCCATGGCGGGCGTTTTTTTACCGTTTCGGCACATCTAACAAAACGTGAAAAGGCAGAAGGAGATCTGGTTCAGGGGGGTGAGATTCTGGGTTGGGTAGAGGAGAACGGTTCTTCAAAGGGGGCAAGTGTATATTTCGAGGTTCGAAAGGCCGATAGAAAGTTGGATCCCCGAGCCTGGTTGAAGGTCAATTAGTAAGTGCCCATCCACAAATGGCCAATTTGCCCGATTTCTGCGTCAAGCTCAAATTGTAATCCTCGAAATACTCAAATGTATTCATATGGTTACAATCATCGCCTTCCTTGAACTCGAACAAATTTTCTCATTTGTGGACGGGCACTAGTAAATCTGTCTAATTTTTTTGTTGGCTTCGCGGTTCAATTCACTTAATATCATAATTCGTCCCCCAAGGATGGCGTTTGTCGAATTGCCGGGAAAATATCTGTTTTTAAATTAGCCCATGAATTGAAATGAGAGGTTGACGGTTGTGGTCAAATTACCAAAGGAGCTTGAAATGGTTACATCAAAAAGGAAATTTTTTGCAAATATTGTTTTAATATCCGCCTTTGTTTTGGGCTTCCTCTTCCTTAATGGGGATGGTGAAAAGGTAGAAGCCGATACAAAAGACGTCTATAAGAATATAGAGATTCTAACTGAAGTCTTGAGACAGGTGGAAAAGAATTACGTTGAGCCCCAGAAAGCAAAGGACCTTATATATGGGGCGATTAAAGGAATGGTAAGAAGCCTCGATCCCCACTCTTCCTTCATGACCAAAGAGGAATTTCGCGAATTGATGTCGGAAACCAAGGGAAGCTTTTCAGGGATTGGTATCGAAATTACGGTTAAAGACAAGGTGTTGACGGTTGTGTCCCCCATCGAGGGAACACCCGCCTATCTCGCCGGTATGAAGGCTGGCGATAAGATCATCAAGGTGGAAGGGGAGTCCACCCTGGATATGAGCTTGATGGAGGCGGTTAAGAAAATAAGGGGGCCGGAGGGAACAAAGGTTAATTTGACGGTGTTTCGTGAGGGCGAGAAAAAACCACTGGAATTTGCTATTACCAGGGGGGTGATACCCCTCAAAAGTGTGAGGTATTTTTTGCTGACCCCAAACATCGGCTATGTGCGGGTTTCCAATTTTCAAGGTAATACCGCGGAAGACCTGTCAAACGCCCTTGAAGAGTTGGAAAAGGATGGAAAGATGAAGGGGCTGGTCCTGGACATGCGCAACAATCCGGGCGGTTTGCTTTCCCAGGCCATAGATGTCTCTGAGATGTTTCTTGATGCGGGGATTATTGTCAGTACAAAAGGGAGAACCGGGTCCCATGACATCGAAGCCAGAGCACATAAGAACAGCCATCCCAGGGCTTATCCGATGATTGTGCTGGTCAATGGCGGAAGTGCCAGTGCCGCGGAAATTGTGGCAGGTGCACTTCAAGACAATAAAAGGGCCATGATATTGGGGTCGAGAACCTTTGGGAAAGGCTCAGTCCAGACCATCCTGCCGCTTTCAGATGGCTCGGGCCTTCGTTTGACAACGGCCCGGTACTACACGCCAAGTGGAAAATCAATTCAGTCCAGCGGCATTACACCCGATATCGAAATCAAATTTATTGCACCGGAAAAAGATGCCAAGAAGAAGACACCGAGATTCATAAGGGAGGAAGACCTCAAAGGTCATATGATCGGTGAAAGCATTACTGAGGAAAAAAAGAGCGAAAAGAAGTCTGAAACAGATAAAGAAAAGAAAGCCAGGGAACTTCTCGAAAAGGATAACCAGGTGCGCCGGGCCCTTGAGCTCCTGAAAGGCTGGGCGGTTTTTTCAAAGATAAATGAGGATCCCTCAGGGAATATGATTAAACAATAAAGACCGTTTTGAAAACGACCAAAAATACCTGAGCGAAATAATTTCTTTGTCGTTTTTTCTCTAAAAGTTGTTGACATATCCTGAGGTGAAGTATATAAACGTTGTTTCTTTGGTGTACGGAAAAGGGTTAAACGCTTCGACAATAAAGCTTGACATTCTAAACTGAACGCCTTAAAATAAATGGCTTGTTAGTAATTGGCTTGTTCTTTGAAAACTAAATAGTGATGTAGCGTAGGTCTCTGTAGTAACAATTTGTAATTGTTGAGAAAAGATAGGGTCATAAACCCTGCTTAATAGTATAAGTGGAGAGTTTGATCCTGGCTCAGA
>Ga0233431_1001301_pt1 | contig 44214 bp, 21 predicted proteins | sample SI_118_April2016_FD_179867 | JGI IMG/M metagenome (GOLD analysis project Ga0233431, IMG submission 179867) | Seawater microbial communities from Saanich Inlet, British Columbia, Canada - SI_118_April2016_200_MG | ecosystem: Environmental > Aquatic > Marine > Inlet | place: Canada: British... | reverse complement strand
GCTATCGACCGACGGATGATCTGGGCAACGACCTGGAGATGCTCTATCGCCAGGTGCCGGCGACCTGCTGCGCCAGTTCGGGAGAGTGCTGCGCCCTCACCGAAGAGGAATTCGAAAACTACTACGCGACGATGTTTCCCCTTTATCGGGCGGAGTATCACAACATCGTCCAATTTGTGGAGGCCAGTTTCTCGGAGGAACGGTGTCGGGAGTTGCTGGGTTTTACTGAGGAGCGCCCGCGGCGCTGTCCCTTCTTGGGGGTGGACAACCGCTGCACTATATATCCGGTTCGACCTCTGATCTGCCGAACCTACGCGGTGATGAATACCGAGTTGATCGGGCTCGCGGTAGAACGCCATAAGGGGCAACTGCCGGACGATTGGATCCGCAGGTTCGTGTTGCGCGAGAGCGGCATGTTTTGCCCGCGCGTGCGCGTGACGGAGCCGGAGAAGCTGGACAGGCATGCCAAGAATCTGATCAAGTCGGCATACGAGCGCGAACTAACGCGCCTCAGCGAGGAGGTGGAACTGGCCGGGGATGAACGCAGGGGGATCTTCGCGGCGGCCACCGGTCGGCGCAGTTGGCCGCTGCGCTGGAGTTGGGGAGGGTTCAATTCGGTGCGCTTCGCTCCGCTCGAATGGCTGCAGGAGAAATTCAAAGGGTACTGGAAGAAAGCGGATCTGGTGGACGCTGGCTGATAGGGGGATAAAACTGCGTTTTGTCCCCCTATCAGCTTGGGAGTATAGATGGAAAAATGTTATTTTTCCATCTATACTCCATTTACGCTATGCTACGGCATAGTGCGGTATTGGCTTCGGGATGAGATCAGTTTACCTTCACGCGGGTGCTTACGCACCCCGGATAGTAGATGAGGAAAAGGAAAGAATAGATGCGCACGATTTCGGTGGACGAAGCGCAGGTCGGCGACGTGCTAGCAGAGGCGCTGGATGACGGTCAGGGAAAGATGCTGCTGCCCAAGGGATCCAAGCTCTCGCCGGCGGCGATCTCCCTGCTCAAGAGGCGGGAGATCAGGATATTGAACGTCGAGGGGGAGGATCCGGACGCGGCCGATGCGGCAAAGGTGCTGGAGGATCTGGATTTCCGCTTTGCGGACCTCGAGGAGGACGAGTTGATGATGGAGATAAAGAAGATCGCCCGCGGCCACCTGGCGAAGAAGTGAGGACAGAGAGCGATGACAGAAGAAAATAAAAAAGAGAAGCTGAGACGAATAGTCGAGAAGGCGAGTAATCTGCCCACCCTGCCCGACATCGTCCTGCGGATCGCCGAGATGGTGGACAGCCCCGAGACGACCGGGCGACAGTTGGGGGCCGAAATCGCCAGAGATCAGGTGATCTCCGCCAAGGTGCTCAAGCTGGTGAATTCGGGGTTCTACGGTTTTTCCCAGCCGATTTCGACCATTCCACACGCGGTCACCATGCTGGGATTCAATGCGGTGAAGAGTCTGGTGCTCAGCTGCTCGGTTCTCGATTCGATGAACGAGGCGTATCCCGGGCTGTGGGAGCATTCTCTGGCCTGTGCCCGCACCTGCACGATCATCGCCGAGCATCTGGAGATGGCCGACCCGGAGGAGTTGAGCACTATCGGCCTCCTGCACGATCTGGGCAAGGTGGTGATCTACCAGAATATCGAGGCGGGGTACAAGAGGATTCGCCTGCGGGTCGAAAAGAAGGAGATGCTGATCTACCAGGCCGAAGAGGAGGTGCTGGGATCGAACCACGGTGAGGTGGGGGGGTGGCTGCTGGAAAAGTGGGCTCTGCCGGCGAATCTCACCGAACCGATCACCGACCACCACGACTTCCGTCCTCGTCGAGACCACGCCGAGCGCACCGCCCTGTTGCACCTGGCGGATATTCTCTGCCGCGCCGAGTCGTTCGGCAACGGTGGGGATCGCAAGATTCCCCGCCTGGATCCGGAAGCGCTCCAGGTGATGGATATGACCATAGACGATGTGCGAGAGATCATGAATCGGATGAACGAGGAACTGCTCGATATTCCGCGCCTGTAGACCGGGAAGCTGCCATGCAGAATATGCCGATGCGAGAATTCCTGCAGCTCTTTCCCCGCCCCGCCCTGGTCGTCGACGGCGCCTTACAGGCAATCGCCTACAGCCGGCGCGTCCTGCCGGTGTTCGGCCTGCGGACCCGGGGGATGAGCGCGTCTCCCGAAGAGGTGCTCACCCGGGTTCTGGTGGAGAATGAGGAACTGGTCGACCAGCTGGCTCTGGCCACCACACAGCTGTTCAAACCTGGGGATGAGGAGCGTTTCTCCTGGAAGCATCGAGACCGCACCTATGCGGTGACTGCCTGTCCGATGGGAGAAGAGGGGAATGCCTTCCTGGTTATCTTCGAGGACACCACGCATCGGGCTATGTCGGAAGAGATCCTGATCAACGCCCGCAGCTATTTGGAGCAGATTCTGGACGACATTCCACTGGGCATAGTGGTGCTCAATCCGGAAATGCGCTTCACCTCCATCAACCGCCGGCAGCTGCGCTTTCTGGAGCAGATGCAGGTCGAACTGAGTTTGATCGAGGCGATCGGGGCGACGCCGGAGGAGGCGCTACCGGAGGAACTGGGGCGGGAGTGGCAGCGACTGTGCCGAGCCGTACTCGATAGCGGGGAGCGCATCGAGGAGGGCAAGAAGGGATATCCGGTCGAGGAAGGGGAACTGGTACTGGCCACCATGGCCACCCCGCTGCGCGATCAGCAGGGGGAGATCGCCGGGGTCATTCTGGTGGCCGACGACGTCTCCGAGCAGACCCGCCTGGAACGGGAGTTGGTGAAAGTGGAAAAGCTGGCCACCGTCGGCCAGATGGTGATAACCATCAACCACGAAATCAACAACCCCCTGAGCATCATCTCCACCAACGCCCAGACGCTGCGCCTGCTCAACCGCGATCTGAGCGACAAGAACGTCGCCAAGCTGGAAAAGATCGAAGAACAGGTGAAGCGCATCGCCGAGGTGACCGAGCGGCTGCGGCAGATGGACGAGGTTGCGACCAGCGAGTACATCGACTCCGGACCGGACATGATCGATGTCTGGGGTAAAGGGGAAGGAGAACAGCCATGAACAGCTACCGAGTAGCCATTCTGGGATGCCGCGGCCGGGGGACGGCGGCGGCGCGAGCCTACCACGAGCATCCGCAAACGGAGATCGTCGGTCTGTGCGATCTGGTCGCCGAGTTGCGCGACAGTCTGGGGGAGGACCTGGGCGTCGATGCCCGGTACGAGGACCTAGATCGGATGATCGAGAGCACCGAACCAGATATCGTGGTCATCGCCACAGGCACCGAGTTCCACTACGATTTGGCCATGAGGGTGTTGGAACACGGGGTGAACATCGACGTGGAGAAGCCGCTGTGCACGGACCTAGAGGAGGCGGATGCGGTGATCGCCAAAGCGCGCGAAAAGTCGGCGCGCATCGCCGTCCACCACCAGGGACGCACAGGTGGGGCGATGCTGGCGGTGAAGAAGGCGATTGCCGAGGGGAAGATCGGATCGCTGCGCTATCTCCACGGCAGCGGCAAGGGGTACTACGGGGCGTATGGGCTGATGAACATCGGCACCCATATGCTCAACAATATGATGGGCATCGCTGGACATTGCCGCAGCGTCGGCGCAGTGGTACTGACCGACGGGAGGCCAATCGTCCCCGGGGATGTGCTGAATGCAGCCGGGGGAATGGGGGTCGTCGTGGGAGAGCAGATCACCGCGGCGTTGGATTTTTCGGACGGGGTCACGGGCACGCTGGTCCAGCATCGTTTTCCGAAAGTGGACTCTGCGGCCTACTGCCTGGAGATTTTCGGTACGGAAGGACGCCTGCTGTGGAAGACCACCGGGGCCTGGTGGCTGCCGACGCCGCATTTTGTGGCGGACGGCGAAGAAAATAAATGGCAACCCCTGGAGATACTCCTGCCGGAGTCGTTTCCCGCAAACGGGCAGGCCAGTGAGGCGGATTACTGGTATGCCGACGACTTCGTTCGCGCTCTGGACGAAGGGAGGGAGCACGAGTGCAACGGGCCGGAGGGGCTCCATGTCATGGAAATCATGATGGGAATCTTCGAGTCGGGCGCCTATGGTCGACGCGTGGAGCTTCCTCAGACCGAACGGAACCATCCTCTGCTGCGCTGGCTGCGGGAGGGAGATATGGAACCGCCTGGTCCGCTACCGCGTCCCTATGGCGAATGGCTGGCGGCAGAGGACGAACGACTGGGGAGAAGTGGGAGTTAAAGCGCCGGTCGGTGCAAACTCCGAGCTATGAACATTCTGAAGCTGCTCAATCTGCGGCGCAGCGAGGTGCCCCGTCTGGTGCACGCCGCCGCCATCTTCTTTCTGGTTTCGGTCAACGACGGGATCATCAAGAGCGTCGCCGCCGCGGTTTTCAATATCCGCCAGGGGGTGGAGCATCTGCCCCTGATGTACACCTGGATCGCGGTGGTGTTCTCGCTGTGCATGGCACTGCTCTCCTGGCTGACGGCCAAAGTCGCCCGCCAGCGCCTGCTGTTCGCCCTGCTGGCGGCCGGAGGGTTGGTGCTGGTCTTCAACACCGGGATGCTGGCCCTGGAGCATCGGGGAGCGGCTCTCGGCTTCCTGGGTCCGATCTTCTATCCCCTGCTCTTCATCTCCTCGGAACTGGCCCGCAGTCTGGTCGGCTTCCAGATCTGGATCGTCGCCGGCTACATCTGCTACACCTCGCGGGCCAAGGTGCTCTTTCCCCTGTTGGCCGCCAGCGCGACTCTGGGTGATATCGGCGGTGGTTTCGTCGTTCGCTTCCTCGGCAATTTGCTGGAATCCTACCAGCTCTACGGGCTATCGGCGCTCAATATGGGGCTGGTCATCATTCTGATGCGCTCCCTGAGTCGTCGCTACTTCGTCGATCAACAGGAGGAGGGTGGAGAAGGGGGCGCGAGTCTGACCGAAAATCTCCGCTACATCGGCAGATCGACTTTCCTGCAGCTGCTCTTCGTCCTCTCAATCGCCGTCTTCGCACTCTACACCACCATCCACTACGGTTTCAACGTGATAGGCCGGGAATACTACCCTTCGGAGAGGGAGATCACCAGCCTGTTCGGTCTGTTTTACGGAGTTACCGGAATCGGCACGCTGGTGGTCACCACGCTGCTGCTGCAACGGCTGCTGCGCTGGTTGGGCACCGGCAACGTGTATCTGTGGGTGTGTGTTATCTATGGTCTGGTGGCGCTGGTGCTTCTGGGGGTTTTTGAGGGGGTGGTGGCGCTACCGCCGGTGGGAGCGATCTTCGCCTTCAATCTGATCAATTTTCTGCTGCTGGACAGCGTGGTGGCGCCGACCTATCAGGTGTTGATTAAGATGGTGCCGCAACGACACAGCGATGGCACGCGCATGATCATGGAAGGGGGGTTCATGCTGTTGGGCGGACTGGCCGGGGCCGGGTTGACTGCCCTGCACGCCCGCGACCTGCTGTCGCTGAGCGAGCTGTTCACCGCCCTTCTGGGACTGAGCGCGGTGATGGTGGTGTGCGGCTGGTTGCTCAAAAAGAGCTATACCCAGGTGCTGGTGCGAGCGGTGCGCGAGCAGGATATCGACGTAGAGGACGAGCAGGCGATGGCCACTCTGAATCGGCACATTGCCCGTTCGGCCGAATTTTCTCGCGAATTGCTGCTGCACCGGGACGACGGGGTGCGGCAGATGGGGATCGATATTCTCCGGGGCAATCCGGGGCCGTGGGTAGAGCAGACCTGCACTCCGCTCATCGAGCACGAGAACTCCCGCATTCGCAGCGCGGCGCTGGAGGCGCTGAGCGGAGGGTGCGAAGTAGTTCAACGCGTGCTGCCCCATCTGGACGACGAGGACGAGGAGGTGCGGTTGAGCGCAGCAGGGGCGCTGGCGAGGCTCATCGGGACCAACGGCCAGTCGGTGAGTCATGAGCTGGGTTCCGAGCAATGCCAAGCGGTGGCCGCCGCCACCCTTCCGCGGTTGGAGAAGGTCGACCGAGGAACGGCCGATTACCTGGTGGTCCTCGAGCGGCTCGAGCACGAAGAGTCAAAGGCTCAACGCCAGAGGCTGCTCGTGGAGATGCTCGATAGTGAGAAGATAGAGGAGCGCATCGATGGTATCCAGGGGGCCCGGAGGATGGGAGCGGTGGAGGTGCGCGAGCGGATCATTTCCCAGCTCGAACACCCGCATCCAGGAGTCAGGGAAGCGGCTGTGGACTACCTGGGAGACCTGGGGTTGTCCGAGGGATTCGCGGCGCTGCTGGAGATTCTGGGAGACCCCGATCCGGACGTGGCGCAGGCTGCTTCGAGATCCCTGAGCAGGTTGGCGCAGGAGCAGGGGCGGGAGACGTTGCTCCTGCGGCTGCAGTCCTGTCCATTGAAGGAGTGGAAGGTGTTGTTGACCACTTTTGTAGAGATCGACGATCAGCGGTTGACCCAGCCGCTGAAGGACTCCTGCCATCAGCGGCTGGTGGAGGCCAATCGTCGTCTGGTGGCCATCGAACGGCTACAGGCGGAAGGGGAAATACCCGCTCTCAAACTGCTGATCGATCAGCTCAAGGGGCAGAACCTGATGGTCCAGGACGGGACGGTGACCCTGCTGGGATATTTGGGAGACGTGGGGGTGGTGGGTGACCTGCTGGAGCGTCTGAGCGAGACGGATGAAGAGGCGCGCGAAAACGCCATCGAACTGTTGGAGAACATCGCCGACCGGGAGTTGATGGGCAATTTGCTGCCGCTGCTGGAGAAAGACGCCGAGGTGCAGCTTCGCGAGGCGAAGGAGATCAGTGGCTGGGAAGAGGTGAGCGTCGAAGCCGTCCTGAGCCACCTGCTGCGCAATCCCGATTCCTGGACGCAGATGGCCGGAATCTGGATTGCGGCAGAGATGGGCCTGCTGCCGCTGCTGGAGGAACTGCCCGATGAGCTGGCGCCCCACGTGGTTGAAAGCGTGGCCGAAATCGAGAGGAAACTAGGAGGAACCATGGCTGCCGAAGACCTGCCGCTGACGACGATGGAGAAGATCACCTTCCTCAAGGGATGCGAATTTTTTGCCGCTCTGCCGCTGGAGGAGCTGTACCACATCGCCGTGTCGATGGAGGAGGAGAGTGTCAATGCGGGGACGACGGTCATCGAGGAGGGCACGCTGGGAGACAAGATGTACATCGTGGTGAGTGGAGAGCTGGAGGTGAAGAGGAAGGATGGACAGCGAGTGGCGGTGCTGGGGGCGGAGCAGGTGGTAGGCGATATGGCCCTGCTCGACGACGAGCCGCGCTCGGCCACCGTGGTCGCTCTGGAGGAAGTCCACCTGCTGTCGCTGCAGCGCTCCAGCCTGGAACGCATCCTGCGGCGCTATTCCTCGATCGCCTTCAATATGATGCGCATCCTGTCGCAGCGACTGCGGAATGCGATGGCGGGTTAGGCCGAGTGTTCCGCAGAACACTCAGGGCGTGTTTGCACAGTCCCGCCGGAATAAATTTTCCCAATCGACCCGACCGGTAAACTGCATGGCTGCAAAGAGGGTAACGATGCTCAGCGCGGTGATGGCCAGGCCGGTGTAGCCGGGAAAGAAAAAGGTGCAGGAGAACAGCACCTGATATATTACCTGGGCAAGACCCACTCTGATCAGGGCGAAGCGCAGACCGACCACCAGGCGCACGTAGGAGACGACCAGGAAGAGAGAGACCAGGGAGCAGATGGCGAAGGATGCGTGGATGGAGAGGTGGTCCACCAGGTAGGCGAGGAGGAGGTGGAAGCTGAAGAAGGCGGCGCCGATGAAGAAGTAGTGCATGGGGTGGAGGCGGATCTCCCCGATAGTGGTGATGAGGAAGAGCAGAAAGAAGAACAGGAAGAGAGAGATGGGGGCGGCGAAGCAGACCTGGCTGACCCAGGGACCGGGGTTCAGCTTTTGCGGGAGGGCCAGCCCCAGGTCGGCGCCGGTGAGCAGGCGGTCGTAGCGCCAGATCAGTTTCCAGCCGGTCGCCGTTGTCTCCTCCTGGAGCGGGGAGATGGTCTGGCGGGGGAAATCGATGCGGTCGAAGTCGGTGTGCACGGTGAGCTGGAAGTCATCGACCTTCTCGGTCTGGTTGCCGAATCGGTAGCGCCACTCGTCCAGGCCCTGGGAGCGATAGGAGAGGCGCAGGGTTTGGCTTTGACCGGGCTGGAGCTGGAGAGCGTGGAGGAGGCGACCGGAGAGGATGGTCGGAGCCGGCACTTCAGTATCGCCCACGGCAAGGGTGAAGCCGTCGTATACGGCCTGGGAGGAGGGCAGGGGAAAGTCGAAGATCAGCCGACGCGGTTCGGGCGTGGAGTTCTCGACTCGGTAGGCGGCATCGAAGTCCACCCGATAGGTGGAGTACCAGAGCAGCCCCTTGCGGCGGTGGTCGAGCTGCAGATCGACGTCGATCCGACTGGAGAGGAGTGGAAGGAAGTTTCTTTCCTCGGGATTTTCCGTCTCGCGCAGATATGCGGCCGGAGTGTGGGCAGATTCCGACTCGGTCCAGTAGAGGAGGGGAGCCCGTTGGATTTGAGAAGTCCCCCAGAGCTGCCCCACGGCGTCTCTCAGTCTGGCATCCTGGCGGTGTGTACGGAAGGTCACGGTCCCCCCGAGGAGAATCCAGGCGAGGGTGCAGCAGCAGAAGACGAAGCCGATGGCGATGATGCGTCTGGTCATACCGTGCTCCTTTAAATGAGTCCTTGGTCGAGGACTTTATCCCACAAAGTAAAACTTTTCAACAAAGAGAAGGTTTCTGAGAGGCACTTGACTTATTGCCGGGTTTTCAGCTAGCTATATACGGCCATTCGGGGAAAACCCGAATGACTCAATTGCCTTTTTCCCCCATAAACGGATTATCAGGCATCTTGCGGGTCCCCAGGACACATCGACGTTCGATCTACCTACCTGGCGATCTATTGAAGCCGTTCAATCCATTCCGCGAGTCTGAAATGTCATCGAATAGATTTTCCTGTACGCCGGGGTCGCGACGAGGCGCTTTGTGCTTTGCCGCGCTGATGGTCTTCTGCCTTACGACTGTGTCGTCCCCCGTCTGGGGGGAGCAGGTCGACTTCGATCCGGACAAAGAAGCGCGCCGCATCTTCACGACGGTGATGAGCCCGTACTGCCCCGGACTGTTGTTGGCGGACTGCAGCAGTTCGGCCGCCGCGGTGCTGCGCGACAGCATCAAGGCACAGTTGCATCGGGGAATTCCGCCTCAGGAGATTATGGATGAGCTGGTCGACTCTTTTGGCGACAACATCCTGGGGGCACCCCCCAATCGAGGGATGGGCAGGCTGGCCTGGCTGGGACCGATTGCGGCGCTGTCGGCCAGTTTGCTGATAATCTTCTGGTGGGTTCGGCAGCGGCGCGAGCCGATTCCCGATACCGAGCCGGTCATCGCACAGGCATCGGATCCGGGGGAGGGGAATCCCGCTCTGCGGAAGCAGCTCGAAAAGGAGTTGAAAGAACTCGATTAGAATCGGCGCGCGGGAAAATAGGAAAAAGTGATCGGTATGCAGAGAGGCCCGGATGAGCGTTCATCCGGGCCTCTCGCGTTTACAAGAGCTGGACCAGGTCAGACTATCAGCACCGCCCGCTTTTCGATTTCGTTCCAGTCGGGGTGGGACTGGAGGCCCGGTTCATCGGGGGCGGTGATGTAGCCATCGACTATGCTCAACGGGCCGCTGGCCTCGAGTCCGGCGATTTGCTCGGTATCGATGACCAGTTGTTCGTAGTAGTCGTTGTTGGGAATGGCGGCGCAGAGATGCAGGTTGGGGATGCCGCCGCCGTGCACCTGGGCGCGCATGCCGAACGATTCGGCCAGGTGGGCGACCTTTATCGCACCGGTGACTCCTCCCTTGAAGCCGACGCTGACGCGCATCATGTCGAGCGCCCGGTACTGGATCCAGGTGGCGGCGTTCCAGTGGCAGCCGTCGCAGGTTTCGGCGGCCAGCACCGGGATGTCGAGGCTGCGGCAGAGTTCGGCGTAGCTGACCAGATCGAACTCCCGCATCGGCTCTTCGTACCAGAGGAAATTCACTTCTTCCAATACTCTCCCGAACCAGAGCGAGGTGGTGTAGTCCCAGCCGGCGGAGCCGTCGAACATCAGGTCGGCGTCGTCCCCCACCCACTTGCGCAGGTTGCGCGACAGTTTGGCATCCTCCTTGGCGTCTCCCCAGGCGTGCAGCTTGAAGGAGGTAAAGCCGATATCCCGGCTCTCTTTGATGTGGCGCTCGTACTCGTCCATGGTGTCCCAGGTGACGGTGGAGGCGTAGGCGGGGATTTTCGCGTCGTACCCTCCGAGCATCTTGTAGAGGGGCATGTTCGCCTTGCGCGACTTGATGTCCCAGCAGGCCACGTCGAGCATGCCGAGCTGGTGCACCTGGAACTCCTCCAGACGGTCGAGTTCCCAGATTTCGTGCCACAGTTTTTCGGTGTTGAGTGGATCTAAGCCGATATACTTCTTCAGGCGTCGCCGGACCAGATCGGCGGTGGCATATCCCCGTCCATCAGACATGCCGACGATCCCTTCATCGGTTTCGACCTTGATGATGGAGGAATAGGTCGGTTCGCCCGGCGGCGTGCCGTCTCCCGCGCCGGGGAGGCCCGCGCGCCAGCGGAAGTTGGGTTCTGGGGCGATGTGCTCGAGGACATAGCATTTGATGTCGGTGATCTGCATGTCGGGTTTTCTCCTATGTCAGATGGTGAGTTCGAAGTGCGAGCTGGCGATGAAGCGGATTCCGCCGAATGGGGAAGCGGACGGAGCGTTGTAGTAATAGGCGGTGAAGATGCGGCCATCGATGGAGCGCTGGAGCAAGGCGATGGCGCGGCTATGGTATCCGCCCAGGTCGTGGCGGACATCTTCCGGTGAGGAGTAGATGCACGGGGCGTGGTTGTGGCCGACGACCAGTTCGCCGTCGCCGAATTGCGTGAAGAGGACCTGGCGGGGATGGCCGCAGTACCAGTTTTCGCCGCGATGGAGGATGCCGTGTTCGAGATGGCGGATCTGCGGTGGAATCATGGTTTTCCCCCTGGTTCGATGTTCAGCCGGCGCATGAGGTTATTGACAAAAGGAGTTACCGATAATCCAGTTTTCGCACAGCGGCCAGGTTGGCCACTTCGATTCCCCTCTGATACTCGTAGGGCTCATCGACCGGCGCGATGACCCAGGCGCTTTCTGGCTGCAGGTCATCGACCAGTTCAAAAAATCCCCGCGACGGTTTGGGAGCTTTGGAAAGCTTGCATTCAAAGACCGCTTTTCTCTCCCCGCGCTCCATGATCAGATCGATCTCCGCTCCGTTGCTGGTGCGAATGAAGGAGGGGCGCCAGCGCGGCAGGGCGGCGGCGATATTCTCCAGGGCAAAACCTTCCCAGGAAGGGCCTGCCTGCGGATGTCCCAGTAGATAATCGAAATCCTCGACTTCGAGCAGGGCATGGAGAATACCGCTATCGCGGATATACAGTTTGGGGGAACGGGTCAGGCGTTTTTTCAGGTTCGTTTCGCAGGGGGGCAGCAGGCGGATCATATAGGTCTGCTCCAGCACGGCCAGATATTTCTTCAAGGTCGGTACCGACAAATCCATCGCTCCGGCCAGTTTGCTGTAATTGGTCGTCTGGCCGTGATAATGCGCCAACAGGCGCCATAGACGTTCCATCACCGGCATGGGAATGGCCATGCCGAGTGCGGGAATATCCCGTTCCAGAAAAGTTTGCATGAAGTCCTGGCGCCAGTCGAAACTGTCCTGCTCGTTTCTGGCCAGCAGGCTGTCGGGGAAACCACCGCGCAACCACAGCGATTGCCAATCTACTACCTGCTCTACTTCGGAAAACAGGAACGGGGTGAGATCCAGATAGGCAAGCCGTCCCGCCAGGGATTCGCTCGATTGCCGGATCAGATCCCGCGAGGCCGATCCCAGAATCAGGAATCTTCCCGGTCGCCGATCCCGATCTATTTCGGAACGCAATGTTGCAAAGAATTCCGGCAACAGCTGGATCTCGTCCAGACAAATCAGTTCCCGACGATGGCGTTCGAAGAAAAGCTCTGGTTCTGTCAGTTTATTCCGATCGACCCGGTCTTGAAGATCCAACACGACTGCCTTTTTCCCTTTCAAGAACTCCCGGGCGAGGGTCGACTTACCGCATTGCCGTGGCCCAAGGATGGCCACCGCTGGTGAGCGTCCCAGCGCGCGATCCAGGGCAGATTCGGCTAATCTGGGCAAATATCCATGCAAAACGATAACTCCTATTATCAATTTACATGGATAAATTGAACATCTGTCTTACATAAGTCAAGTGAATAGAGGTGTTCTCCTTTGCCGCCCAATCCGCTCGGGAGGGAATTTCGGATTGCGTTTGGCGCGCGAATTCTTCCGCTTCATCCCGCTCAGAGTTCGTCGATCCGGCACTTTCGGCCGAAGATCTCCTGTGCTTCCAGGCAGGTGGGAGCGCATCCGGCAGCGACCAGGGCCAGGGTGCGCAGGCCGAGGATGGATTCGTCCAACGGAGCGGCCGGCAGGACCTCGTAGCCGGTGAAGTGGGCGATGAGATTGCGGAGATGGGGCAGGTTGCGGGCGATGCCCCCGCCGAGAAGACAGCGGGAGAGGGTGTGGTCGGGGTCGAGCACGGCGGCGATTTCGCGATACTGGGCGGCGAAGGAGCGGAGCAGAGAGGCCAGGTAGTTGTGCAGGTTCAGGCGGCCCTCGCGGATGCGGGTGATCCCGCCCCCGTCGCCGAAATCGCGTGCTCCTGGGAAGAGTCTCAGGTCGAAGTCCAGATCGGAGCGCAGGACATCGGCGGCGCTCATTTTGTCGAGCAAGGTCCAAAAATCGGCGTTGCCGCCGGACACTTCGTCGAGGAAACCGACGTATTCGTTGAGGGCGCGACCGGCCGGGACTGCGGTAATGGTCTGCAGATAGTGGCCGTCGAAAAAGGGGCGGGTCTCGACCGTCTCATCTGCGTTTTTTCCGTCCAGCACCGATATCTGGGAGCCGGTGCCCAGATTGAAGGAGATGGAGTCGTCGGTCAGCCCGGCTCCGAGGACCGAGCACTGGTGGTCGCCGACGCCGACGCAGATGGGGATCTTCTCCCCACGCCGGTGCCAGTAGCCGGCCACCTGGCCGGCCAGGGCCGGACTGTCGAGAAGGGAGGTGAAGCCCGTCACGTTGCGCACCATGTCGATCAGTTCGTCGGAGAGGGCGTTCTCGCGCACGTCGTAGAACGCCATACCGGCCAGCAGGGTGGGATGCTCCCGACAGGTGGCGTTTTCGCTGCAGCGCGCCAGCCAACCGGGGAGGGAGACGACGCGGCCCCGATAGGGCAATCTCCCGGCGCGGCCCAGATGGAGCAGGTTGAGCAGAGCGAAGCCGGTGCGGGGCTTCATGCCAGTGATGGTAGCGGTGGCGTTGCCGAGTTCGCGGGTGAGCACGTCGAAGCTGCTGATACCGTTGATCTCTTCGAGCGAGCGGTCGTCCTTCCAACTGATGTAATTGGTCAGTGGTTGATCCTCTTCGCCGAGGACGGCAAAACCGTGCATTTCGCTGCACAGGACGATGCCGTGGAAATGGATGTCGAGAGCGTCGCAGTAGTGGGTGCAGATGGAGAGGAAGCGGTCGCGAATTTCGGGCAGGGGGATTTCATAGTGACCCGTGGGGCCCTCGACACCGGGGATGGACGGATGGCTCTGCGGCTCGGAAAAAGAACCGGTGTCCAGGTCGACGATAGTGGACTTGGTGCTGGTGGTGCCGAAGTCGAGGAGGAGGTAGGGTGTCATGGTCGCCGGATTCCTTGTCTACAGGGAGCTGAGAGCCGTCCCAAAGATTAAGGAATTTAAGTCGGGAAAAAAAGGCAAAGGCGGGGTTGAGAAATTGAATCCTGGTGAATCCTTGAATTTCACGGACGGGCCAGTTCCTCCACAGCCGTTAGGTTCGCCACCCTGATGCCTTTCCGATACTCATATGTTTCGTCCACCGGCGCGACAATTTGTTAATTTTCATGGATAATACGCCATCAAGGAACAATGAATCAAGCTGATTGCAATGCAAAGCTTGCTTCCAAGCCCTATGAGAGAAGGTGGGCCTGCGACGGAAAATCAAGCTGCGAAGAGCTATTTCAGTCCGAGACGGCGGATGTGGCGATGGAGAGTGTTGCGGTGGATGCCCAGTTTGCGGGCGGCGGCGCTGACGTTGCCATCCGTAGCCTGCAAGGCGGCGAGAATCTGCTGGCCTTTGTCGTGGACCTCGGGGGCACGAGGAGGTGGGGATGGAGAACTCTGAAGGGCGAGGTGTTCCGGTTTTATCGTCTTTCCATCCGCCTCATCTGCGGATCGTTCGACTGCGTAGAGCAGTTCGCGGACATTGCCCGGCCAGTCGCTGGTACATAGTTGTTCGAGAGCCTGCCGGGTGATGGAAGGAGTCGGCAGAGCGCGGCGCCGGGCCCAGGTTTGCAGAGCGTGGGCGACCAGGTGAGAGATGTCTTGCCGACGTTCCCGCAGCGGTGGGAGGTGGATGTCGACCCCCTTGAGCCTGTAGAAGAAGTCCCTGCGAAACTGTCCTTCTGTCACGGCCTGGAACAGGTCGCGGTTGGTGGCGGAGACGATGCGCACGTCCACCTGCCGCTGCTGCTGGTCGCCGACGCGGCGGACGGCCCGCTCTTCTATGGCGCGCAGCAGATGAGCCTGGAATTCGGGAGTGGCGTCGCCGATCTCGTCGAGGAAGAGCACGCCGCCGTGGGCCGCCTCGAAGAGGCCACCGCGATTCTCGTAGGCGCCGGTAAAGGCGCCGCGCACGTGGCCGAACAGCTCGTTGACCAGCAGATCGGGGGGGATAGAGGCGCAGTTGACCGGCACGAACGGGCCGTCGGCACGAGAGCCGAGTTGGTGAACGGCGCGGGCGATCAGCTCCTTGCCGGTGCCGGTTTCGCCCTGGATGAGGACGGGCAGGTCGGAACCGCCAGTGCGGCGCACCTGACGCAGGATCTTTTTCATCTGTGAACTGGCGGCGACGGTGTCCGGAAAATCGGGATCGCAGGTCGGTTCGGGAAGGTCGCAGAGGGGATCGATGATTTGGGGAGGGATAGGGACAGGAGCGCTCAGTTGCAGGCGGAGATCCCGGACGCAGGTCTGTACCGTCCTATCCTGGGCGCGATGCTCGCTGAGGGAGATTCTCTCTCCGTATACGGACAGCGTCAACGGATCCCAATCCGGCAGATCGACACTGCCGACTTGATACCAGGGACCTTCCTCGTTGGCGGTGTAGGCAAAGATGGTCGAGCCGGTGCGCTCCAGGCGCAGGCGCAGGGGACCGGGGTGCAGCAGACCGCGGCCTAGATTGTGTATTTGGCCTTCTCTAAAGATTAGGAGCAGGACCTCCCCCTGTTCGGTCGGAGAAATCGACAGCTGCAGCCGGTTGTGCTGATCCCGCGCAGCGCACAGACCGGAGTCGGCGACCGGAGGGACTGTTGCTTGCTGGTCGCGAGCGTCTTCTGCTTCCTCCGGCAACTGGGAATTGTCGCGAAGGGTGACCTGGAGGACAAAGTCACCTGAGGTGAATCGCGACAGGCGCGGCTGCTCGGGAACGGTGTCTCGAGGAGAAGAAGTGCGAATTGGGAGGGGGGTTTCGGTTTTCCAAAGGGTTCTTCCGATTCCCTCACTTTTCCATTCTCCGAGTTCCTCTGCGAGGGGTATATCTGGCAAATCGACCGGGTCAGACAAATACCAGGTGATATTATCCGTCTGGTACCCTGCTTCCTGCAAGCGGTCCCGCAGGCGGTCGGCTCTGCAGCGAAACTCTTCTTCCCAACCCAGCTCTCTGAAGATGTATTCGACCCAGCCTATACTTCTTGGCAGAGAGCGCAGATGGCCTCCGTCGGTAGGGTACTCCAGGTAAAAGGCAGTCACTCCCTCAAGGTATCGGGTGGCCCACTCCAGTCCATCCGGAGAACGGTCGCAAGACCAGGTAGGCCACATCAGATGGTACAGCATGTACAGGGGTTTGGGCCGTTCCTGATCGCGGAAGAAGTCGGCGATTTTCGCCCGGACCTTCTCGTAGGTGTCCACTTCCAGATCGATTTCCAGCTCACCTGAAAAGGCGCTGAGCAGCCCCGGAATGAATCCCTCTCGGGTGCAGAGGTCGCGCGCCCGGCGAAAATGCCGTTGGGTGAGCTTCCGATCGAACCCCGAATTCCGGTAGGCGCCGGCCAGAATGAGCTGGCAGCGGGGGCGGTTGGCGGCTTCCGGCCATAACTCTTCTACCCGTTTCACCTGCCTCTCCAGGATGCCTGGATCGCGCGCCTCGAGGGCGATCTGCAGAAGCCAATGGACCGCTGCCTCAATCCATTCGTAGGGTAGATCGGGGATTGGTTCGAGCTGCTGGATCAGGGCGCGGATCTGCGGTCGGTCTGGTTCTGTAGTTGCGGTGGAGAATGTGGCGCGGAGGAAACGGACCCAGATTTCGAGTCGCCGGTCTTTGATCTGGTCTAGTTCTCGAACCGCCTCTTCCAACATCTGCAGGCGAATGGGGGAACCGCCTCGTCGCGTTTCGGCCAGGCGGCAAAACAGCAGGGCCCGGTCGCGCGGGGTCGATGCCCAGGAACGGGCTGCCTCGTAGTAGGAGCGGGCGATTTCGTGCTGCCCGGCGGATATCAGATGCAGATCGCCGATACGCTGGAAGATGCCCAGGAGCTGGCGTCCATTCGTCTCTGGCTGCGACTGCGCCAGCGACAACGCTTCGGTGTAGTAGCGCAGGGCGTCGCGCCAGTCGCTGCGGGTGCGGGTCTGGTCTCCTTCGGTCAGCAGCGCCCGGACTCCCTGATCGACGTCGCCGCTGTGCACCAGGTGATAGGTGCGGTTGGATGGAAAAAGGGCGGTTTCCTGGTCTGCCAGGCGGGTGTGCCACAGGCGTTGCAAAGCCTGGCTCATGTCGTCGAGCAAGGTCTCGCGGTAGCGGCTGTGGGCGAAACGATAGCCGTCGTCGTCCTCTTCCAGCAGACCCTGGCTGACGCGCAAAATTTCCAGCAGACGGACTATCTCCAGGGCATCCCGTTCCAGCGCGGCGGCCAGGGGGGGGACGGCAAAGCGCTCACCGATGACCGCCGCCACCGAGAGGGTTTCGCGCTCCTGTGCGGAGAGTCGGTTCAGGTGGTCGGCAATCAGCGCCTGCCCGACCGGAGCATCCGTTTTTCCTTCCCAACGTGCCCTGATCTCTTCCACGGCCAACAGGGCCAGCCCCTCGCTCCGCTGCCACACTTCGGCGGCTGTCTGGTCGTCGCAATCCGGAAGGGAGCGGCGGGAGAGTTCGTCGACGGCGGTGCGGGGGAGTGGTTCGAGGGAGAGCTGATCGAAGCGCCCGGTCCGGTACCAGGCGGCGCGCTTCTTCAGCAGTGATTCGAGGGCCTTCTCTTCTTCGCGACGATAGGCGCCGAGCCACAGGATGGGGGTTTGTTCGAGCTGTTTGAAGGCGAAGTCGAGCCACTCGAAGGTCGCTTCGTCGATCCACTGGAGGTCGTCCAAGAAGAGGGCAAGGGGATGGCTGTGGGCCTGATTTTGGAGGAAAGAGGTAAGGGCCGGAAACAGGTGATCGAGAGAGGCTTGCTCCGAAGAACCATCGGAGGGTGGTTCAAGGAAATGGCGCACGGATGGTTCGGGGGATTCCCGAAGAGCCGGCAGCTGCTGCAGGCATTCGCGCAGGGCGTGGAGGGAGGCGGCTCCGCGGTTGTCCCAGCCCCTGCCTGTGGCGGTGCGCGCCTGGTCCTCCAGGGAGGTGAGAAAGCGGCGAACGAGGGCGGTCTTGCCAGCGCCGGCCGGGGCGGAGATCAGAATCAGGCGGGAGTTGCCGGTACAGGCCTGATCGAATCCGTCCTGGAGAAAGCGGAGTTCGGAAGCGCGATCGACGAAAGGGATGTCGGGCATGGGTAAGATCGAAACCTGGATTGGGTGCCGCTTTGATGATCATAAGTGGATAGAACAGAGGACCTAAGGATATGAAAGCGAATCGGAATAATCAAGTTGCACCTGCACCATAAGGCACTCTGCTGGTGCACTTTTGGTGCAGGTGGTGCAGTGGGGAATATCGGTCCGGAAAAGAAGGCAAGTGTGGGAGGTGTTGTAAGACAATGAATTAGGTGTAGTGATGTGGAGTAAGTAATTGTTGGTACTGAGTTTGCAACAAGAAAGAAAGATTCGCTGTGGTTGAAATTCGATGCAGCGTGTCAAAAATGGAAGGTAAATATAAAGTTGTTTAAGAGGGAGCGAGAAGTGCGAGGAAATAGAAGGGTAAGAAGGGGAATGATGAAGATGGGTAACGCGGGGTTCGCCAGGGTCTGTCGGTGGGGTGTGATGTGGTTGGTGAGTATGCTCGTTGCGGGTGGGGCATGGGGTGAGGAGACGGGGACTATCACGACGTTTGCGGGAACGGGGACAGCTGGTTTTTCAGGAGATGGAGGAACTGCGACACAAGGGCAGTTGAATACTCCCTTTGATGTTGCCTTTGATGCGAACGGGAACGCCTATATCGCCGATGCCTACAATCATCGCATCCGACGGGTGGATGCGAATGGAACGCTCTCGACCTTTGCCGGGACGGGTAGTGAGTCTTTTTCAGGAGATGGCGGACCGGCGACACAGGCCGCTCTGAGGTCCCCCTATGGTGTCGATGTGGATCTGAATGGTAACGTGTATTTTGCCGGGCGCCATTACATGCGTATTCGTCGGATCGACACTGCAGGCATTATCACGACAGTCGCCGGAAATGGTTTGGAGAGCTATTCGGGAGACGGTGGGCCGGCAACGCAGGCGAGTTTGAGAATACCGGTAAAAGTGTCGATAGATGCCGCCGGAAATATGTACATCGCCGATATGCATAATCATCGCATTCGTCGTGTAGATAGTTCGGGCATCATCACTACAATCGCCGGAACCGGAACTGCTGGTTTTTCGGGAGATGGGGGGGCGGCCACACAGACACAGCTGAATTATCCTGCGGGTGTAGCCGTAGACGCTGCGGGTAATGTCTATATAGCAGATGCGAACAACCATCGCATTCGTCGCATTGATAGCTCTGGCACTATCGCGACTATTGCTGGAGCTGGAATTGAGGGTTTTTCAGGAGATGGAGGGGTTGCCACACAGGCGCAATTTAATCAACCATACGATGTCGTAGTAGATGCCGGCGGGGGGGTCCTGATTGCGGATATAGGAAATAATCGAGTCCGTCGGGTAGATGGCAATGGAAATATAACGACCATTGCAGGGATCGGTAGCGAGGGGTACAGTGGGGATGGTGGACCTGCCGGGCAGGCGCAAATAAAGGCGCCGATGGGTCTGGGATTGGACTTGCAGGGGAACCTCTATTTTGCTGGGAATGGGAATCACGTCATCCGAAAAGTGGTGTTGAACGGAGGTTCGGGAAACCGCAGGCCGACCGGTTCGGGGCAAGCTGTTGCGGTGAATGCCGGGAGTAGTGTGAATGCGTCGCTTTCCGGTAGCGATGCCGATGGAGATGGACTGACCTACTTCATCTTCGGCAAGCCGGCGAATGGGAGCGTGAGTCTATCTGGCAATACCGCGACCTACACGCCGAATGCGGGGTTCAGCGGCACAGGTAGCTTCATGTTTACGGTGAGTGATGGGAAGGCCGTATCGGCTGCGGCGACGGTGAGTGTTACTGTGATTGCGCCGAATGATCCTCCAACGGCAGCGGCGCAGACGGTGGGGGTGGATGAGGGCACTTCGGTGTCGATCACCTTAGCTGGAAATGACTCGAACGGGGATGCTCTGACCTATGCCATTGCCAACAACCCGTCTCAGGGGAGTGTGAGTCTGAGTGGGAATACTGCGACTTATACGCCGAATGCGAATTACAGCGGTGCGGATAGTTTCACCTTCACGGTGAACGATGGGAATGCGACGTCGGCTGCGGCGACGGTGACTATCACGGTGACTGCAGTCAACGATGCCCCGACAGCATCGACACAATCTGCGAATGTCGACGAGGATGGTTCTATCCAGATCACCCTTGCGGGCAACGATTTGGAAGACAGCGCCCTCACATATGCGATTGTCGCTCAGTCGGCGAACGGCAGCCTGAGTTTGAGCGAGAGTACCGCGACTTATACACCAAATGCCGACTACAACGGTTCGGACAGTTTCACCTTCACAGTTAGCGATGGCCAATTGACTTCGTCTGCTGCCACGGTATCGATCACGGTGACCGGAGTGAATGATGCGCCGAGTTTCACCAAGGGCTCGGATCAGACGGTGAACGAGGACGCGGGTGCACAGTCCGTGAGTGTCTGGACGACGGGGATCTCGGAGGGTCCATCCGAGTCGGGTCAGACACTGACATTTCTGGTGACGAACAGTAACAATGCACTCTTTTCTGTCCAGCCCTCCATCGATGCTACTGGGACTCTCACCTATACTCCGGCCGCCGATGCCAGCGGTGTAGCGACGATGACGGTGAAGCTTCAGGATAACGGAGGAACAGCCAATGGAGGCGTAGATACGTCCGCAGAGCAGACCTTCACCCTCACAGTGACTGGGGTGAATGATGCACCTTCTTTCACCAAGGGCTCGGATCAGACGGTGAACGAAGACGCGGGTGCACAGTCGGTGAGTGGGTGGGCAACGGCTCTTTCTCCTGGTCCATCCGAGTCGGGACAGACGCTGACATTCACTGTGACAAACAGTAATAGCGGCCTGTTTTCTAACCAGCCATCTATCGATGCTACTGGGACTCTCACGTATACGCCGGCTGCCGATGTCAGTGGGGTAGCGACGGTGAGTGTGCAGCTTCAGGACAACGGGGGGACAGCCAACGGAGGAGTGGATACATCCGCAGAGCAGACCTTCACCCTTACGGTGAATGGAGTGAATGATGCACCTTCTTTCACCAAGGGTGCGGATCAGATGGTGGCCGGGAATGCAGGCGCACAGACAGTTAGTGGGTGGGCGACTAACATCTCGACGGGTCCAGCCGATGAATCGGATCAAACGTTGACCTTCATTGTGACGAACAGTAACAGCGGTTTGTTTCGCACTCAGCCATCCGTCGATGCATCCGGGAATCTCACCTATCACACCTACTCTCCGACCGTCGATACAGACCGCAGCGCGACGGTGACGGTGCAGTTAAAGGATGATGGAGGGACGGCCAATGGAGGGGTGGATACATCCGCAGAGCAGACCTTCACCATCACGGTGGATCCACCGTTCGTCTGGCTCAAACTTGAGTCAGAGGCCGTTCTATCCCCGGGAGAGACCTACGCCGTTGAGTGGACGGGGGGAGATCCAGACTGGAATGTGAATGTCTACGTCAGCCGGGTCTCGACGAACGCAACAGTCGGAACCATCGCACTCGACATGCCGAACTCGGGCTCCGCATCGTGGACGGTGCCGGAACTGGAGCCGGGCGAGCACAAGCTCTATGTGGAAAACGTCCAACGCACCCAATGGGTATATGGTCCCATTTTCAGGATCGACGCTGTGCCAGTGGTTGATGATCAGACAGTGAGTACAAATGAGGACGTGACCACGCAGATTACCCTCACCGGCAGTGATCCAGAGGGCGCTTCACTCACTTTTACCAAAGCCAGTGATCCCTCCCATGGCAGTGTGAGTCTGAGTGGTGCGACGGCCACCTACACCCCCAACGCCGATTTCAACGGTTCGGACAGTTTTACCTTCACAGTTAGCGATGGCCAATTGACTTCGTCTGCTGCCACGGTATCGATCACGGTGACCGGAGCAAATGATGCGCCGAGTTTCACCAAGGGCTCGGATCAGACGGTGAACGAGGATGCCGGTGCACAGACCGTGAATGGATGGGCTACCGATATCTCAGCAGGACCCGCGGACGAGTCAGGCCAAACCTTGACCTTCACTGTGATGAACAGCAACAATGCCCTCTTTTTATCCCAGCCGTCGATCGACGCTTCCGGTACCCTCACCTATTCCCTGGTAGCGAATGTCAGTGGGGTGGCGACGGTGACGGTGAAGTTGCAGGATAACGGGGGGGCGGCCAACGGCGGGGTGGATACGTCCGCAGAGCAGACGTTCACCCTTACGGTGAATGGAGTGAACGATGCGCCGAGTTTCACCAAAGGCGCGGATCAGACGGTGAATGACGACGCGGGTGCGCAGAGCGTGAGTGGGTGGGCGACGGGGATCTCGGCAGGTCCATCCGAGTCGGGGCAGACGCTGACGTTTGTCGTGACGAACGGCAACAATGCGCTTTTCTCCGTCCAGCCTTCCATCGACGCATCGGGGACGCTGACGTACACGCCGGCGGTGGATGTCAGCGGGACAGCGACGGTGAAGGTGCAGCTTCAGGATAACGGAGGAACAGCCAATGGAGGCGTGGATACTTCCGCAGAGCAGACCTTCACCATTACGGTAATGGCGGTGAACAGACCTCCCATCGCAGCTGCGAAATCGGTAGAGGCGACGGAAGATAGTCCCATTCAGATTACCCTCTCCGGCAGCGACGAAGATGGGGATGCTCTGACCTACAGTGTGGTTACGCAACCGACTCAGGGAGGCGTCAGTCTGAGCGGGAATATCGCCACCTATACCCCGAATACAAACTACAACGGGGCGGACAGCTTCACCTTCACGGTGAGTGACGGGCAGGTGACTTCGGCCGCAGAGACGATATCAGTCGCGGTAGCTGCGGCGAACGATCCCCCCACACTCGGGGATATCGCCAGCCTGGTGATCGACGAAGACAGCGGCGTGCAAACCGTAGGCTTGAGCTTCGGCCCGGGGGGCGGTGGAGACGAGTCGGGGCAGAATGTGACCGCGAGTGCAACGTCGTCGAATGCGGCGCTGATCCCGAGTCCCTCTATTTCAGGGAGTACGCTGAGTTTTTCACTGGTGGCCAATGCACACGGAAGCGCGGCGCTCTCGGTGACGGCGAATGACGGCCAGATTACTAACGGCACGGTGACGAAGAGCTTTACGGTCACGGTCAATCCGGTCAACGATGTGCCGAGTGTGTCAGCGCAGTCGGTGAACAGTGACGAGGACAGTCCGGTCCAGATCGTTCTCTCCGGTAGCGACCTGGATGGTGATGGGTTGACCTACAGCGTGGTCACACAGCCGACCCAGGGGAGCGTGACTCTTTCGGAGAATACCGCGACCTATACGCCCAATGCCAATGCCAACGGGGGGGATAGCTTCACCTTTGCTGTGGGGGATGGTCAAGTGACATCGGCAGTGGCGTCGGTTTCGATTGCGATAGCTGCGGTGAACGACCCCCCGACGCTGGCGGAGATCGCCGGAGTGTCGATTCTGGAGGATTCCGGACTGCAGACGGTCGCGTTGGATTTTGGACCTGGTGGAGGAGGAGACGAGTCGGGTCAGAATGTGACGGTGAGTGCTACATCATCGAATACGGCGCTGATCCCGCAGCCGACCGTATCGGGCAATGTGTTGAGCTTTACGCCGGTGGCGAATGGGAATGGCAACGCGATCATCACGGTGACGGCAAACGATGGCCAGGAAACCAACGGAACCGCGACGAGGAGCTTTTCTGTCACTGTCCAGTCGGTAAACGACCCCCCGACGCTGGAAGAGATCCCGAACCAAAACCTGCAGGAAAACGCGGGTTTGCAGGAGTTGACGCTGAACTTCGGCCCGGGCGGAGGTGCAGATGAAGCCGGTCAGAATGTGATGGTGAGTGCGGCGTCGTCGAATACGGAGCTGATCCCGGAAGTGATCATACTGGGTAACGCGCTGCGATTTACGCCGACGATCCGCGCCAGCGGGAATGCGACGATAACGGTAACGGCGAACGACGGTCAGAGCAGTAACGGCACGACGAGTCGCAGTTTCTCCGTAAAGGTCAACGTGGACAACCACGCGCCGGTCGCTGCCGATCAGTCGGCGGAACTGGAGGAAGACGGAGCTGCTGAGATTGTCCTTGCCGGCAGTGATCAGGATGGGGATGCCATGACCTACAGCATTGGCACTCCCCCCGCACACGGTCAGGCGATCTTGAATGGCGACCGGGTGACGTACACACCGTCCGCCGATTTCAACGGCGCCGATAGTTTTACCTATGCGGTCAGCGACGGGCAGGAGACATCGGCTGCGGCGACGGTATCGGTCACTGTGAATTCGGTGAACGATCCGCCGACGCTGGGGGAGATTCCCAATAGGGGGATCGATGAAGATGCCGAAGCTCAGACGGTTAGTCTAATCTTTGGATCCGGGGGAGGCAGCGATGAGTCCGGGCAGACGATGACGGTGAGCGCGACGTCGTCGAATACGGCGCTGATCGCGCAACCGACTGTTTCGGGCAATATACTGAGTTTTGCGCCGGTTGCGGAAGCGAATGGGAATGCAGTGATCACCGTGACGGTGAGCGATGGTCAGAGCAACAACGGCACGACGAGTCGGAGTTTCTCCGTGGCGGTCGGAGCGGTGAATGATCCGCCCGTTTTGGGAAGTATCGCCGACCAGACGATAGCCGAGGATACGGGTCCTCATTCTCTCAGCCTGAACTTTGGACCGGGAGGGGGTGCGGATGAGAGCGGTCAGAATGTAACGGTTACTGGGAGGTCCACGGACGAGTTCCTCATCGCCGCGCCGACTGTATCGGGCAATGTGCTGACCTACTCCCCGGTGTCGAATGCCTACGGCACTGCCATCATTGAAGTGACGGTGGAGGATGGGCAGGGAAGCAACCGCTCGACGAGCAGAAGTTTTTCGGTGGTCATAACTCCGGTCAACGACCCGCCCGTGCTGAACATGGCCCAGGAGGAGTGGGGGACGGAAGGAAAGCAGTTGACACTGGTGCTGGCGGCCACCGATGCCGATGGAGATGCGGTGGATTTTACTGCGGGAAGTCTCCCCATGGGGGCTTCGATGGTGAATGGCACCTTCAACTGGACCCCCACGTACGAACAATCGGGGATTTATGAGGTCAACTTCACAGCGAGGGATGGCAAGGGAGGAGTCGGCACCGGGAAGGTAACCATCCTGGTCCAGGATGGAGAGCCTCCCGGCCTGCTGCCTTTGCCGGCGAGATGGAATTGGGGAGAGGTGGCGGTCGGTGCGACGCTTGAAAGGGTCTTCTACTTGAAAAACCCGGCTGAGGTGGCGGCGAAAGTGGAGAGTTTTTCGCTGGATTCGGAGGCCTTCAGTCTGATGGCGCCCACGCCGCCGGTGGAGATCGAATCTCTGGATAGCCTGAGGGTAGAGGTGCGATTCAAACCGATGCCAGGCATAGAGGGCGTCCAGACGAGTGTGCTACAGGTAGTCAGTGATGTGGGGAATTTCGACGTGCCTTTGGAAGGGGTGGGGACTTGGGTCGGTTTCGAGGTAGAGCCGACGGCTCTGGACTTCGGCTCGGTGCGGGTTGGTGAGACGCGCAGTTTGACTTTTACGGTGTCCAATCCGGGGAATTTGCCGCTGGCCATCTCCGTGAACAGCAGCAGCAACAATCGCTTCTATCTGGAATCGAGTTCCTTCAACGTCGAAGGAGGGAAGAGCCGGGAAGCGGTCCTGACGTTTGCCCCCACGCAGGAGGGATGGACGAACGGCACGCTGGTATTGGGGGGGAACGCGGGTGAGGAGAGGAGCCTGACGCTGGAGGGGACGGGGGTCAGGACCACGCTGTCGGTTTCTCCGCCCCCGCCCTGGGATTTGGGAGAGGCAAAGGTGGGGGAACGAACCTCGCAGGTGGTGGTTTTGCGCAATGTGGGGGCCACGGGGATGGGAGAGATCAAACTGGAGGACGTGGTGAGCCCGTTCTCGGTTTCTCCGGCCCTGCTGTCCGGCCTCGCTCCCGGTGACAGCAGTCTGGTGACGTTGAGTTTCGATCCGGTCGAGGGGGGTGATTTCGCAGATACGCTGGTGGTGGTCGGGGAGGGTGGAACGATAGAGGGGAAGATTGCGGGGAGAGGGCTGATGGCTATCCCCGAGATCCAGGATAGTCTCGACTTTGGTGGGGTGCAGGCCGGCAGCACCGAGGAGTTGGTCCTGCCGATCCGCAACCTGGGTAACGACGTCCTCGAGATCGGGAATATCCAGAGCACCCATCCCCGTTTCAGCGCTGAGATCGACCAGATAGATGTGGAACCGGGAACGGTATATCTACTCACGGTTCACTTCAGTCCGACGGCAGAAGGGAGGATAGACGGGACGCTCATATTCACGACGAATGCGGGGTTGCTGGAAACGCTTCTATTAGGCGAGGGAGGTGTCGCCAATGTCGCGGTGCACCTGGAACCCAGCACATTCGGCACGGTCAGAGTGGGTGAAGAGAAGCAGGCAAAGATAATCGTCGAGAATTTCGGCAAGACCAGCGTCGATATCGAGCAACTGGAGATCCTTCCAGAGACGGCGGGACTCGAGATTCTGGATCTTCAGGTAGCGCTGTTGAGACTGGCTCCGGGAGACAGCCTGGAGATAGCTACGCTGGCCTATGTCCCGGTGGAGGCCGCAGAAATCGGCGCGGTCACTCTCAGGATAAGCGGGTTGGCCTTCGAACGGGAAGTCCCGGTGCGCGGCACAGGAGTGGCTCCTCCTCTGCCGGTGTTGCCTGAGATACTCGATTTCTCCCCTGTGGCTGTGGGTGAAGAAGATTTTCTGGAACTGGAGATCGGCAATGCGGGAGGGGATACGCTCCACATCAGCGAGATCGAGAGCAATCGTCTGATTTTTTCTCCCTCAAAAGTCAGTATGGAAATCTCTCCCGGAGGGACGGGGATCATCGAAGTCCATTTCATTCCGGATAGCGAGGGAGAAGTGACCGGTCGGCTGACCCTGGTCAGCGACGCGCCCGGGAGTCCGCATCGCCTGGAACTGCGGGGACGCACGCCCGAGGGGACGCCGATCCTGCAGGTAGTCGCTCCTCTGGACAGTCTGACATTCGGGGTAGTGCCGCAGGGAGAGAGCAAACTGCAGTCTCTGCACCTGCGCAATCGAGGCAAGGGAAGGTTGAAACTGGTGCTGGAATCGGAGCACGTTCCCTTTGTTCCGGAAGTGGTGGATACCATCTTTCTGAGCGCTGGTCAGGAGAAGGTCGTTCAGGTGCGGTTTCGGCCGGAAAGGGTGGGATGGCATCAGGGGTTGCTGCTCATTCGCAGTAACGATCCGGTCGTGGCGCTGCAGACACTGGTTATGAAAGGGTTTGGGGGAGGACTGTTCTTCGAGCCCGCATCCATCCAATTTGGGGAAGCGGTGATCGAGAGTAGGATGGATACCACTATCCAGCTTATCAATCAGACGGCTGAGAGCGTTCGTTCGAGCTTGGAGTTGATCGGCAGCGGTTTTACCATCGATCGTCAGGATGTATCGCTCGAGCCGGGGGAAGCTTTGCCTCTGCAGATCGAGTTCCATCCCCGGATCGTCGATCGCTTCTCTGCCAGGTTGAAGGTAGAGGGGGTGGATCTCGAGCTCGATTTGCTCGGGGTGGGAGTGGATGGCCCCCAAATTCAGATCCAACCGGCATTAGGACGGGATTTCGGCGAGGTGGACATCGGTCAGGTGGACGACGCCAAGTTCGTGCTCACCAACGATGGAGAAGGCGCCCTGAAGATCTACGACCTGACTGTCGACAAGCGAGTCTTCCAGGTGCCGCAGGCTATTTCGACTCCTTTGATAATCGAGCCAGAAGAGCGACTGGTGGTGGAAGTGCTGTTCATGCCGCTGGAGGAGGGGGAGGTGTCCGGCCTGATGACCATCGTGTGCAACGACCCGGAAAATCCGGAGCTGGTGCTTCCTCTCAAAGGGAAGGGAGTGCCGGGAATCGAGTTTTATCCCCGCATTGAGGCGGTTGTCGATCAGGTCGAGAAAGGGCTCGACTTCGGCCTGATCGACGTGGGCGAGAGCGGAACACAGACCCTGCTGATCCGCAATGTGGGAGAGGCGGTGCTAGAGGTGGAGCAGATCGAGGCATCGGAACGCCAGATAGAGGTCACTGGGACGCCGCTGCTGGTGGCGCCCGGGGAGAGTCGCGGCGTGCCGGTGCACCTGAATCCGGATCCACGGGAGGACAGTCAGGGCATTCTGCGCATTTTGAGCAACGATCCGGAAGAGCCGCTGGTGCGCATCCTGTACCAGTATGCGCGTCCGGTGGCCGAATTCGAGCTGCTGACCGAGGAACTGCATTTTGGGGCGGCGCAGGAGGGGCAGCGGCTGGCGCCATTGGCGCTGCTCAACCGGGGGCAGACCAAAGGGATAGTCGAACTGTTCGACGAGAGCGGCACGCTGCGCTTTACCCGGGATCGCCTGGTGGTGGAACCGGGGCAGATTGGGCGGACAAATGTCTTCTACGAGGGCAGCAGCGGCTCGGGATCCTTGACCTTGACTTCCAACAGTCCCACGCAACGGTTGCTGGACCTGCCCTGGGAGGCGGAAAGCCTGCTGGAACTGGTCCGTTCCGTCCCGGCGAACGGATCGATCGATGTGGAACAGACCACGCTACTCAGTCTGTTCTTCAACGAACCGCTGCGTCAGGCCGGAAGTCAGAAAACGCTGGGCAACTCGATCTCCGATTTGTTGACCGGACGCACGGCGGGGATGGTCGCGCTGCAGGCGCGCATCCAGCCGGAGCCTCTGAACCAGTGGAGTCGAAAATTACAGGTCCAGGAAAACGAAGTGAAGATTCCCCTGGAACTGGAAGAGAATCAGCTCTATCGCCTGCTGGTCGTTGGTGCCGAAGGGGAGAGCGGAGCCGATCTGTCCGAGCCGTTCGAGGTCGTCTTTTCTACGGGAGGCGAGGCCCTGCCCACGGGTCGCCTTGGGGGGCGCGTGTTGTTCGAGGACGGCTCGCCGCTGACGGGAACGGTCTATCTGGCGGACGAGGAAGGCCAGATTGTGGGATCGACGCGGATCTATCAGGACGGTACGTTCGAGTTGCTACAGGTGCAGGAGGGAGACTACCGGCTATTCGCCCGCGAGGATGGAACGGGGGAGAGCTTTTCCCACGATCGGCGAGTGCGGGTGAATGCCGGCGAAGCAGTAGTCGGAATAGGGCTGACCGTTCCCGTGCAGCAGGAAGTGGTCGGTCTGACGCCCATGGCCGAAAAGGTGGAGGTGGAGGAGGCACCGGAACTGTTGGCCGATTCTACCTTCTCGCTTCCGGTCTACACCGGGGGCGTGGCCGATCTGACCGGTTTTACCGTCCAGGTCTCTTTCAACCCGGAAATTGTCGAACTGGTCGATGTCACGGCCAACGGACCGGAGGAGAAGAATATTCTGTCTGCGGATGGCGGGGTGCCCCTCTTTCTCAAGAGAGTCGTCGCCGAGGGGGTCGTCGAATTCGGTGGCAGCCTGCTGGGGCCGACCGCCGATAGTGCACCAGACCAGGGAGGGTTGCTGGCGTACTTCACCTTCTGGGTTAAGCGGAGCGATGCCGAGGTCAAAATCGAGCGGGTCTTCCGGCGCACTATGCACGGGAAGGACGTGCTGGTCGATCTGAGCACCATCAGGCCGTTTGGGGAAGAGGCGTTTCCGGGGGATTTCAATGGAGATGGTTTGGTCGACTTTACTGATTTCTTCCTCTTCGCCGACGCCTTTGGCCAGACCGTCCCGCCGGCCGATTCGGTTTTTGATCTGATGGCCGATGGAACGATCGATTTCAGCGATTTCTTCGTCTTTGCCGACCATTTCGGGAAGGCGGGAGGAGCGGTGGGCAAGCTGATGACGCTGGCTCGGGAAATGCTCGGTCTACCGGATCAATCCGAGCTCAAGCTCAACTTCCCCAATCCCTTCAATGCCGAAACCGTTATCGAATACAATTTATCCAGCGATGGAGAGGCGCGTTTGGAGATCTTCGACGTGCTGGGGCAGCGGATAAAGGTCCTGGTAGCGACGGAACTTCCCGCAGGAAGATATCGCGCCGTGTGGAACGGCAGGGATGAAAAGGGGATGAGGGTGAGCAGTGGGGTGTACTTCTATCGTCTGAACGCGGGGGAATTCCAGCAGGTCCGGCGGATGATCCTGCTCAAATGAGAAGAGGATAATTCTCTTTTTTTGGACGCAGAACCTACATGGAGGGGCTCGGTCGATTCGATTATTTATGGCCCCGGATGTGCGCCAAGCACCTGCCCAGGGGTGGGGTTTCTACAGGTGCAGCACATCCGGGGCCGAATCGCCCCAACTTCCCAGATGATTCAGTGAGAGGAATCGAGATTCTTACTGGTAGAGATCCTCGAGAGAATGGCGTCTTAACGAAGCAGTATCCTTCCCTCTTCCCTTCTTTTGCCGGGTGAAGAGCTGTCCCTGCAATGTCGCATTTTCTGGATTGGGATAGGCTGCCTTTTTTTTCTCCAGTTCTCGCATCAACTGGGGTATTGAGGCAGGTGTCCCCCATTTGCATTCCCCAATATCGATATGCCCATCCTGTCTGTAACCCACCACATCGATCTGTACCTTTTTATCCCAGTATTCCCCGATTTCAAAGGGGGTATTTACGCCATCTTGTTCGTATAAAACAGGCAGTGCTTCCCGACACAGGCGTTCGAAGCAGCTACCAAAGTAGCTGTCCAACTGGGGGAGGATGAGTTCGCTGAATGAGCGCTCGGGCCCCCTCTGGGAGATATAGCCGATGTTGGGAAACACGAATCTGAACCAGAAACGCAGCAGAGGATCTTCCAGGGCGAAGCGGACATGCCTAGCAGCAGGGGGGCGGCTCGTGAGAGGATAGCGGCGAGAGATATATCTAAGTTCCACTAGATGCTGGAGGTAGTAATACAGATTTCTTTCGTTGATACCAATTTGCTTCGCTATGAGAGCACTGGTGAGTGATCCCGAGGCCAGAGCGATGAGGATTCCGTAGTATTTCTCCACTTCTCTCAGCTCTTCGCGCAGAAGGAAGTCCGGCTCCCTGTGCAGAGCCGCGAATTCGTCGAGAAGGTTTTTTTCGATGTTCATCATGACCGAATCGCGGGAGGTAAAGAAGCGCAGATAGAACGGGATGCCGCCGCAGATGAAGTAAGCCTGCGCTCTTTCACTTATTGACCATTTTGGATGAAACAGGGCCGCTTCCCGATAAGAGAACGGCTTTAGGAATATTTGCGCTGTGCGCCTGCCGAATAGAGGACTCTTTCTGCCGAGAACCTCCTTTTCCATGAACCCCATGTAGGAGCCGCACAAAATGAGCATTATATCGCCACGCTGCTTCCAGGTGATATCCAGGAATTCCTGCAGGAGGGAGGGAAGTTCCTTGCTGGACTGCGCCGTCCACTGGAATTCATCGAATATCAGCACCAACTTTTCGCGGTCTCGCTTTTGCGAGAGGACGGCATCGATAGCGGTGCGCCAGTCTTGTGCGGATACAGAAGCGAGCAGCGGCTGATCAAAAGTGCGAGCGGCTTCTTCCAAAAAGGCTTGGATCTGCAGTTGCTGCGGCGCTTTCTTCCCGAGAAAATAGAGAGAAAGTTTGTCCTCGATAAAATGGAGGATGAGCTCACTCTTACCCACGCGCCGACGGCCGTAAATAGGGATAAATTCAGTATTTTCAGATGTATAAGCGTTTTGTAAAACCTTCAGTTCAGCCACTCTGCCAATGAACATTGAGATATTTTCTCCCGAAGGAAAGGAAGGAGGGATATTGTCGTAATATAACTTGACGAGTCTAAACTCGTCAAGTCTAAACTCGTCAAAATCCCATTGCTGGAATTGGCAATTCCAGCAGGAGAAAAGGGTTCGGGTGCGGCAGACCTGGAGGATTATGGCTCCTCACACAGACGACTAAAGATTCTTTCGTTCTCTACCGGTGGATCGAAAGAGATTAGATCTTTAGCTCTCAATGCGAGGCGCTATATCACATCTGAATCTCGGCCTCAACTATCTCTTTTCCCATAGCGACAAAGGCGTTTCCCACCTGGTTGGTGCGCAGTGCTTCGGGATTGCATCGGATCCCGATCTTCTGCTTCCCTTCTCCCGAATCCTCGAAACGGCAGTCGCGGATTGTCAGGTCGTGGGCGATGCCGCGGATGTCGATGCCGACGCCTTCTTCATTGAACCCGTTGTCGCGGATGGTGCAGCCTTCGATCGTGTTGCGGTGCGGTGCGCGGAATTCCCGACTTTGGGATTCGGCGCTCTCGTCGCGGAAGAGGATGCCGACCTTTTCGTTGTGTTCGATGGTGCAGCCGGCGATGCGGTTGTCGGTGTCGCGGTGGCCGATGGAGATGCCGTAGTCGCGATTTGAGGAGCAGGTGCAGTTTTCGGCCAGGCCGTGGGTGACGCCCCAGCAGAAGAAGATTCCCTGGCTGTTGCCCCGGGAGATGCAGTTGTGGAAGATGGGGCGCTGGGAGCCGCTGCCCGGGTGGAAGCCGAGGTTGGCGTTGTTCTCGGAGCGGCAGCTCTCGAAGCGGATGTCGTCGCAGACCTGAAAGGAGTAGCCGTCGCCGTTGTAGTTGCGGGCGGTGACGTTGCGGAAGAGGTAGCGGTCGCAGTGCTGGATGAAGACGGCGCCGGCGTAGTTGCCGTTGGTCTCGTCGTTTTCACTCTTGTTCCCGTCCAGGACCAGATCTTCCACGGAGACATCGTCGACCCACTCTGCAGTGAGGATGGGAAAGAGGGTGGCGGCGGTCGCCTGCTCATCGAGCCAGGCGTTCTTTTCCAGCGGGCGGTTAAGTGCCAGCAGATCGCCGTCGATTTCGACGACGGTCTCTTTGATGACCTGCAGTCTGCCGCGGACCTGGCCGCACAGCATGATGCCGCAGCCGGGGGTGAAACCGGAGGGATCCTGGACCTGAATGCGAGCTTCGTACCAGTCGGAATCGCGTGCCAGAGGGGTGCAGACGGACGGTGTTTTTTTCAATACGGTCTCTTCGCCCGCGCCGCGCAGGCGGACGTTGGAGCGCATGTACAGGGCATTGCGCATGGCGTATTCGCCGGGCAGGATCTGGAGGGTCCCGCCCCTTAGACGGGAGAGGTAGTCGATGCCGGCCTGCAGGATTTTGTCGTCGCTGCCCCGCAGATCGCCGGAATCGGGGCCGACGGTGAGGGTGAGTTTTCCGGGTTCGGCCAGGGTGCGGTTGGCGGTGGGTTCTAAGCGGTCGGTCATGAATTTTATTCCTGCTAACGGGTTTGGTGATGTCGAGGCAGAAAAATCAGGAGAACGTCCTCCAGGCGGGGTCACGCCAGGGAAGGACGCGGGTGCCAAAGTGCGTCAGGGCCTGATCTCCTCCATAGATCAGAGTGGGATCTTCAGCCAGCGGCCCGGCTATATCCAGCCATTTCCGCAACCCCTTGAAATAGTCCTGATTGAGGGTCTGGCCGGACTTTATTTCCACTGGCTGCAGCTGTTCGCCCGACTGGATAAGAATGTCGATGTTACTGCTGCTTTGGCTAATTGTCAATTCGATTTACAATTAGCCAAATATTGACATGTAAATATTTAACAAAAAGGGGTAGTTACGGGATACGTGTAAAAACCTGCCACAAGAGAAGCACCTAGCTGAACGGGAGCTTCTGAAGTTGCAGCGGCTCCGGTTTCTCTTCCATATCCAGGACATACTGCCCAAAGCGTTTGATGTGTTCCGTCATGTGGGGGCTTAACCGCTGCGCCCGTGCCGGGGTCACGATGTATCCCTCCTCACTCATCTCTGTCAGCACTTGAGTCAAATCAAACACGTTGTGCAGCATGATGACATCGTTTCTCGCCGCTTCAAGCCCATGGGTTGTGATATGCTGTGCATTGATCCGTCGCAGGATGCGGGGTGTAATGCCTTCGGGGGCATGGCGTGCGGTCTGAGCCGCCCCCAGGTTACTCCCATAGCCGAACAGGGTGAATAGATACCGGGAACCGGCCTCCGGCATCTTGGGATCTACGGCAAGGTCGAGGTGGTGCAGCCGGACAAGGAAGGGCGGCTGAGCCGGGGGCGCTAGCACACCCTCACCGTTCCCCGCGTGCCGTCCAGTTCCAGCCGGGCTCCTTCTGGGATGCGCCGCATGTCCGCCGGCGAGACCAGGACGATGGGCACGCCGCATTCGCGCGCCACCTGCGCCAGGTGGTACATCAGCCCGAAGGGGCCCTCCAGGCAGACCATGCCGCTGGCGCGCAGGGTGATCGACAGGAGCGTCGGGGTGTCTCCGGCGAAGACCTGCGGCGACTGGGCAAAGAGCACGACTTCTCCGGCGTCGATCGTATCGGCTTCGTCCAGCGCGTCGATCCTGCGGGCCCTGCCGCTGTTTTTGCCGGGCACGGCCCCCTTGCCTTGGACGAGGGTGGCAGGGTCGGCGCTTAAAATTTCCTGCCTTGCGGGATGCGCCGCCCGAGGAACCCTTTCTTTGGGCGCCTTGCCCAAATGATCGGGCGGCGCGAGGCGGGCGTTGTATTCGTACTCGCGCCGTCGCCGCTCCCAGATCCTACGGCCTTCCGCTATATCTTGCGTTTGGGCGATATGGGCCAGGTCTTCGGCGGTGAAATAGCCTAAATCCCCTATGGTGTCGATCAGGCCGTCTTGCTGCAGTCCTTGGCACATGGCATCCACCAGGTCTTGCATTTGGTTGACGGTTAGGCCTACCCAACCGCGGTCGTTGAGCGCCGGTCCCCAAAAGTAGGCCCAATCGAGCAAGCGTTCGAAACGGGTCAACTGGTCGGGGGCTTTTGCGGCAAGGGTGCGACGCGCCGTTGCCAGGGCGGCTTCCCGCCGACTGGCAGCCTCTTCCTGTACCTTGCGGGTGTCGCGGCCCCATGCTCTGATGGCGCCGCGCACCAATTGCAGCATGCTGCGATGCCGCTGCCACCCGTCCGCCGTTCCGGCGGATCGGTTCGGCGGTATCAGTCCCATGTCGTTGCAGTAGCGTTCGAAAGCCAGGATAAAGGGCGAATCCACCTTTTCTTCAGCTAAATGGGCGACCAGTTCGGACAGGTCCATTGCCATAAAGGCCTGCCGGTCGCCGACGGCATGGGCCAATTTTTCAGCGGCTTCGACTTGGACCTGCTGGTAGTAGGGGGTTATGTCGGGATGGTGCCCCTGCAGCAGGTCAGCCATTTCGCATCCGGGCAGGTGTCGTCCGATAAAGTCCTGCAGCAGGTGGTTGCAGACAGCGGTAAGAACCTGCCCCGGACCGGCGAGGAGGCCGAAGAGGTCGAATAGCATGTCGCGGGCCCAGAGTATGGCGTCAAGGCGCTCCGCGACCGAGTGCGCTTGCCGCCGCAACTCGACCGCTTTTGAGGCCCATTCAAGACGCCGGTTCTGGTAGCCGTCGATATAGTCTTGCCGCAGGCGGGCCTCGTATTCGACGAGAAAGGCCTCTCGCCGCTCTAGCGGACCGCCCAGCGGGACGCACGCCCAGGCGCCCTTCTCGATCTGGTAGCGGTGGCCGTTGAAGTCCATCTCGGCACCGGCGTGGCACTGCGCCGGCATTTCGAGCGGGCCGACGCGGTGATAGCGCACGTCTTTTTCGACGATCGACAGGTCGCGATAGAGCGGCGGCATGAGCTTGCCTTGCACCATGCTGTGGGGGAAATTCCACTGTGGGACCAGGCGCCAAGTTTGGTTCCTGGCGTGCCGCGGCAGGTAATGCGGGAAGAATTCGGGCAGGGCGGTGAGGGGCCGCACCTGCACCAGGTGGAGTTCGCCCTGGACCAGGACCCATTCGATGTCGACGCGGCAGTCGAAGGCGCGGTCCACTTGCAGCGCCAGGCGGGCGAGGCGGCCGGCGGTCTCGTCCGACAGGGAAGGGGCGCGGCGCCGCGCCGGGGATAGGGCGGCGGATTGTACGCCGTCGGGCCCCGCTTGCCATATACGCGTTTTGTCGGTCAGGCGCCTTTCGAGGATTTCGCCGCTGTCCCACGCAAAGACGAAGCGGTCCGGTGCAAACGCACCGCTGGTACCGACCAGCTCTTGAGCGAGCCCGAACGTCGATTCGAGGACAAAACGCCACGGATTGCCCGTGCGCGGATCGGCCGTGAACAACACACCCGCGCTGTCAGCGGCAAGAAGCGGTTGCACGAGTACGGCCATGCCGTCCGGCTCTGGCTCGATGCCCATTTTATGCGCGTAATCCAAAGCCGAAGGTGCCCATGCGCTACACCAGCACTTTTGAATCGACGTCCACAGCACTTCGAGCGAATGGATGCCGAGGAAACTCTCGTATACCCCCGCGAAGCTCGCCGTAGCTGAATCTTCGTATATGCTGGATGAGCGCGCCGCTAATCCGCACCTTGCCCTAGCAAACAGCGCATCTGCAAAAGGTGCAACCGCGTCTATTAGAGGTTGTGGAATGGGTGTTGCGAGTAGCTTTTGACAGAACGCCTGATGTGCTTCGCTGCGTTCTGAATGGGATAGACCTGCAGGGCGGTCGAGAAGCTGCTGTAGGTCTTCCCCAAGACCGGATTGTTCGAGGAATAGGCTGAGCGCCTGCCGAGTTACGACAAAACCTGGGGGGACGCGGAACCCGTTTTCTATGGCCTTGCCGAGATTAGCCGACTTGGCACCGACTGACGAAAGGTCAAGCCCTTGTTTCAGTTCAATAACCAGCCCTGTGGGTTGCGGATTTAGTGACATGTCCGTGCACCTTTCCGTCGACCTAACGCAAAAAAGGATGCGGACAGGTCGACATAACAGTGAGATAACCATATCTCACAGGTTAATATCGGGCCTGTCCGCATCCTTAAGATCGCCAAAGATGCTTGGAAGGCATATTCGATTGTCTATGTAATGTAGGGAGAACGCCCTACACTAGTCAAGGGTGATTTTCTACGGGAAATTCGTTCTGGCTTATGAGCTAAATAGGATTCCTATTTCCAATGCAAACGCCCCTACTATATCACCCTCCAAGACATTGCATCACGCTGGCACATTAACGATAAGCCCCCGAATCGGGCGTAAAATGCCCCCTGAAATCAAAACTTTTACGGACACTGTCTGATAGGTCAAGTTGTGGCGTACAATTCTGGAGTTCCACGACCAGACTGAAAGGCGAAACCGTAGGTTCTGCACGAATGCACCCGCTGGTCCCCTATGGCAGGTTTTTACACGTATCCCGTAACTACCCCAAAAAGGCAGGAGATATGGGCCGGGGAAAATATAAATTCCCCGGCATTTCTATTTCGGATTCACTCCATGGCTAAACCGGATCTTCAAAATCCGGTACTTACGGCAGTGCGACAGAATAAATTCTGGAAGGGATCACCTCTTAGCCCCTCAAAACAATTCACCTCGATGCAACTGCCGTAGAAACTCGGGCAGCGGCAGGACGTCCAGATCGTCGTAGTGATACGATCTTTCTCCCCTGTAGATGCCAATCATTCTGTCGATCTGGATGCCGTCTGTCTGTTGCAGGGCGCGCATAGGCCTTTCCCAGGTCCTGTTCCATTTCTTCGCCAGTTTTACCTCGATACAGACGATATGTGGCGGTGAGGATTGCGTGCGTTTGCGCGTTTCGATTATGAAATCGATCTCCACTCCTCTGGGGGTGCGATAGTAGGCAATGGGACGGTTCTTGCCTTGTGTGTGGTTGTAGACGCGTAGTTCGTGATACAGGGCCGTCTCCAGAGCCGTACCCAACCACTGGCGATCAATCGGATCAAAGACCAGGCCGGCGGCCGCCCGGGCTACGCCGACGTCGAACCAGTAGAACTTGGGATGGGCTGCTTCGCGGACTTTGAGGCGGGGACGGTAGGAGGGAAGAAAGTGGCCTAACAGGGTGTCTTCCAGAATAGAAAAATAGACATCGACACTGCTGCGGGGAACGGAGGCTTCGCGGGCGATGTTCTGGCCGTTGACGACCTGGCCGTTGAGCGGACCGGCGATCTCAAGGAAGCGGAGAAAGGGAGGCAGGTTTCTCACCAGACCTTCCTCTCTGATCTCTTCCCTGATGTAGGTATCGACGTACGAAGAGAGCAGATCCGGACCATTTTCGCGATCGAACTGCACAGTCGGCAGAAAACCCCATTCGAGGGAATAGTCCGGATTGAACCGGTCTTCCAATTCGCAACTGGAGAAGGTTTCCAGATGTCGAGTAAGCGCGCGCCCTCCTAGTAGATTGGTGCCGCCGCGGCGAAATTTTCTGGCCGACGAACCGCATAGCGCGAAATTCCAGCGCCGCGTTTCTATCAGGCGGTGGACTTCATCGAGCAGATCTGCAACCTTTTGAATTTCGTCGAGTACTATCCAGGAATCTTCCGGAAGGTGTCCTGCCAGTGATTCGAGAGCATGCGGATTTTGAGATAGTTCCAGGTAAAGAGAGGTGTCGAGAAGATCGAAAAAGACCGCATCCGGCAATACCTGGCGTAGCCAGGTGCTCTTACCCACGCTGCGGGGACCGAACAGGAAAAAAGAGCGGCTCGGTAGTTTGAGCAGGCGCTTAATCGAAGGATAGGTCATGTTGCAAATTTACAATGGTCTTGTAAATTTGCACTAATTTGTCGGATCGCCGAGATCGGGCACTTCCAGCAGGGTGCCGTTTTGCATGGCCGACTCGTGGGCGACGATGCCGGGTATGGTGTAGCGGGCGGCGTCCCAGACGTGGTTGGGGGGCGTTTCGCCGCTGGCGCAGGCGCGGACGAAGTCGTCAACCAGAAACTGGTGCGAGCCGTTGTGGCCGTTGTGCAGGCCGACGAATTCCCGGGGGAGACGGTCGATCGGATGGACCGATGAGACGCTCATATGGGTGCCGTCGTCGGAGGTGACCAGATCCATCCCTTCGGCCTTTTCGGCAGGTTTCACCGGCTGGCCGGTGCAGGCCAGAAGGTCGTCCAGGCGCTCGGTTTCCTCTCGGTTTTTGGTGAGCCAGACGGCTCCGGCCCGGTTTTCCTCGAAGCTGGCCTGCGTGCCCCACATGCTCATGCGCACGGCGCCGGGGTGGCCAATGCGGCGGAACTCGTTGATCCGGCAGATGCTGTCGTCGGACATCTGGAAGAGGGCGCTCTCGTTGCTGAACGGGTTGTTCCACTGGTTATCGGGATAGATGCCGTCTTCGTGGTGGTCGACAAAACCCTGGCAGGATACGGCGGTCATGTGGGCGCCGGTGACGGAGATGACCTGACTGGTGGAGTGGGTGGGATAGTGCATTGGGGGACCACCGGCGGTCTTTTTCCAGTTCGCTCCGCCCCGCCACTTCATCACGTCGTAGAGGCCGTGGTCCCAGTCGTGATAGTATTCCGCCTCGGCGTAGGTGATCTGGCCGAAGGCTCCTTCCTGGAACCGCTGCCGGCAGTAGATGACGGCCGGATAGTAGTAGCTCGTCTCCCCCAGCATATAGAGCATGCCGGTCTTTTCCACGGTTTTGACCAGGCGGGTGATTTCGTCGATTTCGATGCCGGCGGGGACGGCGGAGTACACGTGTTTGCCGGCTTCGAGGGCCTGGATCGCCTGGGGGGCGTGAAGCCAGTTCTGGGTGATGACGGCGACGGCATCGACGTCTGTCTCGCAGAGTTCATCGAGAGAGGGGCAGGTGTCGGGGATGTCGTGCTTTTCGACGTTTTCCCGCAGCTTGTCGGCGTCGAGGTCGCAGAGGATGACCTGGTTGACAAAGGGGTGCGCCTTGAAGAGAGGGATAAAGCTTTGGGCGAAGGAGCCGACGCCGACGATACCGATTTTGAGGGCCATGAGGATCACCATCCGGTTGTGGTTGGAGTAGTTGCTGCGGCACAAAGTAGGGAGCGGGGGAAGAGGGCGCAAGGTGGATGGGGAGGGTTGTTTTTAAAGGGGTGGAAATGTATAATGCCAGACCCCTAAAACCCGGAGTTTAGCGTTCACCCTTTTTTGTAGAGGAGACCCACCATGCAACTGAGTGCTGAGCAGATCGCCCAGTTCGAGGCGGACGGCTATCTGGTGGTCAGAGGCGCCCTGGAGGAGGGCGACTTGGGCCCGGTAATCGAAGAGTACGAGGCGTATATCGACCGCCGGGCGAAAGAGTTGCTGGCCGAGGGCAAGATTTCCCAGCTGTACGCAGACGAGCCGTTTGAGCGCAGACTGGCCCGGATCTGCTCCGAAAACAACGAAATCTATCCCGAGCTGGACATCATGCAGATGCGCGGTCGGGCGACGTTTGAATTCCTGCGCAATGAAAATCTGATGGATGTGGTCGAGGGGATCGTCGGATCGGAGATCACCTGCAGTCCGATCCAGCACACCCGTCCCAAATTGCCGAACGGGCTATCGCCCAGCGGCAGCGATCCGCACGTGGTGCCCTGGCACCAGGACGCCGGAGTCACCTGGGAGGAGTCGGATCCGTATTTCATCCTGACGGTGTGGATTCCGCTGGCTGCGTCCACGGTGGAGAATGGCTGTTTGCAGATCATTCCGCGCACCCACGGAGGGGGATTGATGCAGCACCACTCGAAGAGGGGGGTGGGGACGACGATCGTCGAGGAGGAACTGCCGGACGCGGAGATTGCGACATTGCCGATGGAAAAGGGGGATGTGCTGCTGATGCACAAGGAGATTCCGCACCGCTCGCTGGCCAATCAGGCGGAGACGATTCGCTGGAGCATGGATCTGCGCTACCAGGAGACGGGAACGCCAACAGGGCGGCCTTTCCATCCGGATTTTCCGGTGCGCAGCTGTTCGAATCCGGAGTCGGTGCTCACCGATTACGAGGAGTGGTGCCGGCTGTGGGTGGGGGCGCTGGAGGAGAGCCGGAAGCAGAAGGTGCAGGCGCATCGCTGGAAGGCGGTGGATTAGGGACGCGCGGGGAAAATTCCAACAGTTGTGAAAATGAGATGCCCGGCAGTGATTCGAATTGCTGTCGGGCATTTCGATATACGGTGGCTACTTGGGGCATATCACCGGACGCCCAGTTCTTCGATCGCCCGGGCCAATGCGTGGCGGTGGGCTTCCAGGGGAGCGGGATCGCGGGTGAACTCGGTCATGCTCTCGGTGACGATTGGGGGGACCTGGAGCAGTTCTTCAAAAGCCTCACGCTCATCGACACCCAGGTCATCGCGCTCTTTCAGCAGGTCTCGGAGAATCGCGAAATACTCGTAGTCCTCCACGCCGTCGCGCAGCATCTCCCAGCGGATGCTGTCGACCGGACCGTCCAGAACAGGGCGTCCTTGAGTGCCATCGGCGGCCGCTTCGGGCGGATAGACGAAGCGGCCGTCGCCGTTACCCCAGGCGCGGCGGACCCCGGCCGGGGTGCTGTAGCCGCTGGTCCAGCCCATCGGATCTTCGTAGGGATTCTGGAGACCATCCGGGTAGGCGGCATCGCTCGTCCAGTAGTTGCTTTGCCAGACCAGGATGCCCTCGATACCGCGCTGCCAGGTCTGCCACAGCCAGACGCGTAGCTCGGTGCCGGGATGATCGATGAAGAGGCCGGCGTAAGGGGCCTTGGGGCCGGTGCAGACATACCACCAGAAGGAGTCGCCGGCTTCCATGCGCGGTGCGGAACTCTGCGGATCGAAGGAGTCGCTGACCGGGCACCAGATGTTCGGGCCGCCGATAAGATCGGATTCGACCTGCTCGGTGAGCATGCGGTTGATATCGGGGGCGTTTTCACGCAGCTTGCGGAAGCCGTTCATGACGAACTCGTAGTCTCTGGGGGCGGGTTCGTCGAACCAGTAGACGTACGCCTCGTCGAGCCAGCCTCGTTCGCGCAGGTGCTGCTCCAGGCCCTGCAGATACGAACGGAGCGCCTGGCGGTACTCCGGCGTGTTTTCGGAATAGCCGATGAGTTCCGGTTCGCGGCGGGCGTGGAAGGTGCCGCTCCCCAGACCCTGGATGGGCAGGCGGAAGGAGTTGAAGCCGAGTTCGTCGATCGCCCGGGTCATGGCCGCATCCCAGGCGGACCAATCGAATTGGGGTTCCAGGCCGTTCCAGTCGATGCGGATCGGATCCATGGAGGCGGGATCGTACGGCGAGATGCGGTGGGCGCTGTAGTTTTGCAGGTAGCGGTCCAGCACGGCGCGTTTCTGCTCGTCGGTCTCCAGCCCGTGGTAGCGGACGACGTTGTTGAAGGAAAAGCCGAAGGCGGTGGTGCAGGTGGCGCGTCGGGGCAGAGTGAAGTCGTAGACCTGGACTTCCAGGGGGACTTCGATGGAGTACGTCTCTGCGGATAGATGGATCGTTCCGGAGTAGATTCCCGGCGCGGCCTCTTCGGGCACGTCGACGCGCACCCAGAGCGGCTGGTTGGTGTTGCCGGGGATGTCGATCGGCTCCCGCAGCGGAGGCAGGGGATCGGGCCAGAGGTCGGCGACGCCGGTGGGATCGGAGGGTTGGGCTACGGGCACGTAGTGGACCCGGAGGAGATCGATGCGAGCGGCCGGGATGAGAGTGCCCTGTGGGCCGACGAGGTCGGAGACGCTGGCGGTTAGCCCCTTGAGCGTCTCTCGGGGGCGGACGACCAACTGGGCGGCTTCCGCCTCGTTGCGGGCGGCGCGGATGAGAACGGAGGTGCCGGCTTTCTTGGGCACCGGCCGGGTGCGACCGATCTTCCAGCCGGAGGAGGCATGCCACAGTCCGACATCTGCGTCCGAGCCGGGCAGGCGTTCGCCGTAGGAAGTTTCGTATAGATGGGGAAGATAGAGATCGGAGCGGGCCGAAAAACGGGCGCTGCCCTGGAGTTCGATTTCCAGATCCCAGGAACCGGCACCCGGCAGGTCGTAGGCCAGTCGGAGTTCCGCCGGGCCGGGTTGAATTTCGCGGAAGGCACCGGAGGAGACGATCTCTCCGTCTGTGTTGGCGAGGCGCACGGTCGGTTTGACGGTGAGGGAACGCTCGCTGCGGTTATCGAGCTCGAGTTGCACCACGTTGGTGCCGCCGGGGAGAGCGTCTCCCAGGCCGACGACCTGGACATCGAGGGTGGAATCGGCAGCGCGCACGGCGATGAAGCGGGTGGTGCCGCGCAGATCGACCGGCTCTCCGCGCAGCTCGGCGCGATAACCGTAGGCGTCGATCTGGAAGGAGCCGGGGTCGGACTCGGTGCCGGTGGAGCGGTCGTCCAGGGCGCTCAGGCGGATCCAGATTTCGCGCGCGGGAAACAGCGCGTCGGGCAACTGCAGAGTGCCTCCGCCAGCTGCGTCGAAGCGGCCGATCTGGCGCCACTGCTGGCCGTCGGTGCTGGCCTCGACGAGGAGGCTGCCGGCGACGTGGTAGTTCACCGAGATTTCGACCTCCGCCCGTTCCTGGATCCGGTCGGCGACCTGGTGGTGATAGAGGACGTAGCTGTCGGCACCGAAAACCCAGCGATAGGTGTTAAAAAAACAGGTATTGCCGGCCAGAGGTCGGCTGTGGTTGCGCGACTGTGAGCGATAGGGGGCGAGAAAGGCGTACTGGTTGCCGCGGATGCTCTCTCCTGCGCCCAGGGTTATGTCACCGTAGATGGCGTAGAGCGGTTGAGCGCGGGTGAGTTCGATCTGGTCGAAGGCGATGGCGCCGTCGGCATGCCACTGGCCGAAGCGCAGCCAGGAGCGGGCCGGATCGATGCTGTCGGGGGTGACGAAGATGGAGCGGAAGAGGGTCCATTCGGCGGGACGGTCCAGATCGCGGTTGCAGAATACGGGGCCGGAGATCGGAATGCCGTCGGTGGCGTCTATATTGCGGGCTCGAAAAGAGAGCTGATACAGGGCGGCGGGAGCGAAGGGGAGGGACGCGGAGCGCCAGTAGTTGGTGTCTTCTCCCAGGCCTGTTACGCCGATTGCCCGTTTTCCATCGGTGACATTCCCAGTGAGCCAGTCACCGATGCCCGAGGAGAGTTGCCAGCCTTCGGGATCGCCTTCCCCCTGTTCGAAGGAGGGGTTGGGGAGGTCTATAGTCTGGGCATCGACGCCGACATAAGAAGAGATGACGCTCAACAGAGCTGCAAAAAAGAGGAGCTGGATTTTTGTGCGTGTCATTTCGCTTTCTCGACCTAAGGTGGCGTTCCGAAAATTGTATTCGGGTAGAATTAAAAAAAAGTATCTATAATCTGATGATCGGAGTTAGTCCCGTGGCTCAGAAGGTCTGCGTCTGGCCGCTCTCCGAGGCGCGGCGGACGAGGTCCAGGGTGCGCACGGTCTTGAGGACTTCGCCGCCGGAGACGGGGACTTCGCGATCGGCCAGCAACGCTTCGACGAAGAGGCGCATTTGCAGGGTAAAGCTGTCCTCGGACTGATCCAGAGTGACTGCTTCGCCGTTCAGTTCGACTCCGCGGCGGGTGAGGAGGAGGTGGCCGTCGGTGCCGATGAAGAGAGTCTCGGTGCGGGTGTAGTGAGTGCGCGTGGAAAAGGCGAGAGAGGCGACCGGTCCACCGGCCAGTTCCAGACCGATAAAGCCGTCGCTGTCGCCGCCGGAGACGTGGCTGGTGGCGCGAACCGAAGCCCAGACGCGTTCGGGGTCGGTGTCGAGT
>Ga0233431_1001300_pt1 | contig 44256 bp, 37 predicted proteins | sample SI_118_April2016_FD_179867 | JGI IMG/M metagenome (GOLD analysis project Ga0233431, IMG submission 179867) | Seawater microbial communities from Saanich Inlet, British Columbia, Canada - SI_118_April2016_200_MG | ecosystem: Environmental > Aquatic > Marine > Inlet | place: Canada: British... | reverse complement strand
AGGCTAGATGCTGAAATCTGCGCGCGTGACTCTTGAATGCGGGCAATGAAGTCGAGCAGTCCGGCATGGTAGATCTTGTCGTCGAGTACAGCATGACCGGGGGCTCGTTGTTCCATGAATTCGGTGAACACGCCACTGTCAAAAGCTTTCTGCCATTCCGGAGACGCCATCTGGAATACCTTGTTGCGGATACTGCGAGATTCCCAGAACGGTATGATCGCCGAGGAATACAACGCTTGCGTATCTGATCCAACGGCATATCTCGTCCGCGGTCGACTGCTGAGTAGCTGAAGATCCTGAACTGAATGGCAACAAAGCTCAGGATACGTGGGAGTTGCCTTTGGGAACGGGCCGCGCTCGCCAACAATCAGCTCGTCATCGCCAATCCACAGACTCTGGTTGTGTAGCAAGTACTTAAACGACAAAGCGCGCAAGACGACGGTAGACGAAGCCGCCTGGGCTTCATTACTCTGATAGAAGTCCGTTAGAAGCGAGGCACGCTCTCCGCTGATACTTGGCTGGGCTTCTAGACATCTGGATCTAAGGCGCTGGATTCTCTCGTTCATGGTTATCCCCCAATGGTGACGGGTACGGTTAGCAACGGGCGAAGGAACTCTGCCTTGCGGGCAACGGATTCTTGTGATGCTGGATGCAGCTGATGCGCGGTTTTGACACCAAGTTGTGAGCGCTTCTTCTCCCCTCCTTGGTGGAAGGGAAGAATGTGTACAGCACGAACAGATTTAAGTGACGAAATGAATTGACCCGTCTGCAACAGATTCGACTCATCATCGTTAATTCCTGGAATGAGCGGAATTCGAATCCACAAGTCTGCCCCAAATGAACTGAGGCGACTCGCATTCTCCAAGATCAATTGGTTTGATTGACCGGTGATGGCCCGGTGTTTGTCATCATCCATATGTTTCAGGTCATACAGGAACAAATGAGTGAATTCGGCCGCTGCGAGCAGGATATTGGGTTCAACGTATCCGCACGTATCAACGGCAGTATGTATCTTTGCATCAGCACAGGCTTTCAGAAAAGGCAATACCAATTCAGGTTGAGCAAGAGGTTCGCCTCCAGATAATGTTACGCCTCCCGTGAAATCGTCGTAGAAGACCGAGTCGGACAATACTTCTTGAAGTAACCATCCAATGTCACGGCGATCTCCAATGATGGATCGAGCTCTGGCTGAACAAGACGATACGCATTGGCCACAGGCTGAACAGTCCTCTGAGGAATCGTGAGGGAGAAGTTTCGCTGGCTGAGCGGCTCCTGTTGGACATGGCGACGCACAGTGCTGGCATGCGATGCACAAGTCTGCATCAACAACCAATTGAGGCTCGAATGCTTGGCTCTCTGGATTGTGGCACCAGAAGCATGTAAGCGGGCAGCCTTTGAAGAAAACGGTTGTGCGAATGCCAGGGCCATCATGAAGTGCGAATCGTTTGATATCAAAGACAGTTCCCGTCAGACTTGGAGCTGATGACGTATCTTGTGTAGTGATACTGCATATCATTGCGTCCATCCCTGAATCGCGTAATACCTGATCGTAATTCGGTTGAACGACAATTGCAAGAGATAGCATGCAGCTTCCTGTGACAATAATGAAGTATTACTGAACGCAGTGTCTTCTTGTGCTTTCGTGCCCTATTCTGATGTCGATAGGTCGCACGAAGAGAACTGGCGGCGTAATTTGGCGAACACGGTTCCTGATTGTGAGGAGTGCTCTCAACGAAAGATGAACCCGTTTTGCAGCGGGTCGTCGGGGTCGATCAAGAACGTGTGTATTCCCGTAATGTGAGCTGTCCCCTCCACTTGAGGGATGACGGCTTGATAGGGGCCGAAGGTAGTTATTTCAGTAGCTTTGCCAATGAAGCGAGAGCCGAGGATGCTCTCGATAACAAGCGGTTCGCCAAGTGCGACCTCACCGCGAGCGTAGTGGATTGCCATACGTCCGCTCACTCCTGTTCCAGTAGGACTTCGGTCCAGCTCTCCCTCAGCGAAGATACAGACATTGCGACTATCTGCATTCTTGCCTAGCGGCGGTGCGATAAAGATGGTTCCATACAGGAAGCTCAGATCCTCTTCGAAGGGGTGGGGAATGGATCGATCCGCCATGACGGCGCGCTTGATTCGCATCCCAATATCAATCAGTTGGTCATGCTCTGAGGGTGCGCATGTCAGGCCGACATCTGCTGCTTGAACATAGGCGTAGAAGGCACCGCCATAGGCGAGATCATAGCGAACGGCTCCCAGATCAGGGACGTGAACTGTCTGATCAAGGTCCATGACGAATGACGGTACATTCAAGAAGCTCACGGATCTGACTTGTCCCTTCTCAATATACGCTGTGGCAGTAATCAGACCAGCTGGGCTATCGATTCGTACTACAGTCTCAGGTTCAACTGAAGTGACGAGCCCCGTTTCGACGGCAACCTTGGTCACTGCGATAATGCCGTGTCCACACATCGTGCTCCATCCCTCGTTGTGTAGAAACAACACACCAAAATCGGCGTTCTGAGTCGTTGGAGGAGTGAGTAGGCATCCATACATGTCCGCGTGCCCGCGCGGCTCCCACATCAACGTTGTTCGAACGGCTTCGTGCTGCGTCTGTGCTGCTCGGCGACGAGCGAGGATTGAGTCGCCAGAGAGCTGTGGAAACCCACTAAGGATAATGCGGAGTGGCTCGCCTCCGGTATGGGCATCGATGGTACGAATCCGTATCCAGTCAACGGGTGGCTCCCACTCAAGGCTTCTCTCTGTATTCAACTGAGCTCCTTTGCTACGGGGGGCAGCACGAGTGCTGTCAGTATACGCGACCGCTTTTTTGAGGCGCAGGTCATGACAGCCGAGATCAAACAGCGCTCTTTCAACCTATCCTTCACCAGCAAGAGCCGGGATCAGGGCACGGGACTAGGATTACCATTCAACGATGGCATTATCAGAGAGCATCTGCCTGACAGTTCGAAGTTAGGCTTCCTGGTTCCATGGAGTGCCGTTCTCTTGACTTATTCTGGGTTTCGAGGGTAATCTAGCGCATTGATTCATCGATTCATTGATTAGCCGCGCATGCTTCTGTGCGGCTTGATGGTTTTATAGGCAGTAGATGAGGGATGCAAGCGAAACCTGGCATCGAATGGACTTGTAGGAGGCAGTGCTGTGAATCGAAAACTTGGATCGCTGTTAGTTCTAGCGAGTGCTGCTATGGCATTGTTCGCTCTTTCTGCGTTTGCTACAGACGCGCAGATGTACTTCTCGTCCGACAGGAACGGACAGAGCCGGGTGACGAATATCCAAGAAGGCAACTCCATCTGGATCGTCATCATCGATAACGACGAGAATACCGACTGCGATGTGCGTGACAAGATTTGGACCGACATCAAACTGATGGATCCGAAAACAGGCGCTTACCTTGTTTGGATCAGTTACGAGGACGAGACGGGTAACACGAATGTGGCGAATGGATCCGACGACAACCTCTTCTATTGGGACGGGTACATCCCATACAAGGGTCACTGGCCGGGAAACAGTGCTGGATGGCTAGGCGGCGATTACCTCGAAGAGACGGGATCTGATACGGGTGTATTCGTTAGTAAACGAGCGTTCCAGATTGGCACGCGCGAGAACTACGATTTCGTTCACATGAACACCCACGTCATCTGCAATACGTTCTATCCGGGTGGAGATGGCGTGCTGTCGGATTTCCTAGGTGGGGGCTTCTTCTACGAAGGGACGGAAGGCAATCGTGTCTATCCCGGAGCAAACATGGATTTGGTGCCAGTATCGTTCCTCCACCGCAATGATTTTCGTGAGCCGTTCTTCCCTGATCAGGGAATTCGCCAGGTGCCTGATGTGGAGGAGTGGCTTGTTGGCCGATTCGAGAACATGGATAGCCTCGTCGGGATGTACCAAGATCAGAATGACGACCGTGATGTGGCCGTTGCGATGATGAAGATCATCGATACGGAGGCCAGCATCTCATGGGGACAGGAGATCTACAAGGACGCCAATGCTGCTGCAACGATCACTATCGTCGATCCTGACGAGAATCTTGATTGCTCCCAAGTCGAGTACGTCCCCGTATTCATCATAGTCAATCCAGGTTCATGGAATCCCGTTCAGACAGATAGTCCAACCAGCTTCTGTTCGCTGCTTCGAACGGGGGGCGTCTTCGGAGACGGGCCGCAGATTGGGGAGGCCGGCAACCCGGACTGGACCGTCCGCTGGTACAACATCTATCACTCCCAGATGAACGCCTTCGATCATGCGGGGGCTCGCGATGGGCGCTACTACATCGAGTATGATCCCGCGCTCTTTGCGCCGGCAAATCAATGCTCACCGGTACTGTTCTATGCACAGGAGACGGGTGTAGACACCGGCGTCTTCCAGCTGAACCTCAATAGCATCCTGACGGATCTGAGGTTCGATCATCTGAATGTGCGCGATGTCTTGGTCGCCTACTATCTCGATCCGAACGACTTTGACGACTTCAAGCTGGCGACAGCCTACATTGAAGAGAAACAGCACTCCATCACCAGTTTCACGGACGCAAGCCGAGCGGACAAAGATGAGTACTGGATTGGTCGCGATCCAGTGTACGTGCAGGTGATTGATGCCAATGCGAACGTCGATCCGTGCTGTTCTGAGCAGGTAGTCGTTCACATTTGCGATCCACACGGCGAGGATGACAGCGAATGGCTCATTCTTGATGAAACCAGTTCCAACAGCCCCGTATTCTTTTTGTTCGCCGGAGCTCAGTTGTGGCCGGTGTGGGACGCGCTGGGCGTTGGCATTCCAGGCATGATGGGCGGGTTCCAGCTTCAGCTGGACAACTGGAAGATTGAGACCTTCAATGAAGACGACATGTACGCACGCTACAACGACGTGGACTACGAGATGAATGAGATGGGACTGGCTGGACTTGGCGACATCGATGACCAAACGGCGTTCCCGCCAATGATCGATCGCGTGCGAGTCGCCAATGACGTTGGTTTCGACCTGATGTCGATTGCTGACACGCAGGTCTACGATGGGTCGAGCGTGAACATGTTCTTCCTGGATCGCCAAGGAAACCGCGTTACTGGATACGTGAATTCTGACTGCGTGTTCATCGAAGTCATCGATGCGGATCAGGATGAAGATCAATATCGCCGCGAGCGAATCGATGCTTTCTGGGACCAGGGCCAAGGCGGCCCCATTGGACCGATGCAGTTGAACGAATTCGGATGCGACACGGAACGCCGATTCGTTCATCCGTGGAACCAGCTGTTTGGAGATACCAACGTCTTCAACAACTCCCCCGCGGATAGCGGTTCAGGATGGCGATATGTGGTCGAGACCGCCATCGTCAACCATGTCAATGACGCGGGCTGGGTGAAGGTCTATGTAGCGAACCCGCGCACTGGTCGATGGGCGCCTGTTGATCTGTTGGAGACGGGCGTAGCTACAGGCGACTTCGTTTCCGTCATCTGCATCGACTTAACGAACGTGTACGAGTGCGTGCCGACACTGGGAGTTCTCCCTGGCGACACCATCCTGGCTGTGTATCAGGATCCATCGAACCACTCCGACTCAGCTTGGATCTCAATCAAAGTAGGAATTGGCGGCGGCGGAACACCTCCGAGCCAGCAGTCCACGACGATGTTTGTTGATGCTTGGGGCAACGAAGTAGCGAACTATTCCGAATCGGGCTTGGCACACGTATACGTTATCGATCCTTCTCATGCCGGCGCGACATTGCTTTCCTCAGCTGTTGAGATTGACGGAATCGAGTACGACGTAACTGCCACAGACGCGGCAGATACCTTTATGACTGCTGGTCTTAACCTCGGTCTGACCGCAGGCCAGACAATCACTGCCGAATACACAGACCCGACTGATCTTACGGACACCAGTTCTGACACGATCACAGTGATCGCAAGCGCGTTGGTCGTTGACGGATTCTACGCCGGCCCGAACCCATTCGAAGGTGAAGTGACGTTTGGCTTCAACGGAACGGGAATCGCGACGACGATGTCAGCGGCCGTTTACAACCTTGCTGGAGGGCTTGTGTGGGAGACCACGCAGACCGACGTCTCAGAAATCACATGGCACGGGACTGCAGCGAACGGCGCACCGTTCGCAAATGGCTGCTACATCTACGTGATTACGGCGACAGATGGTACGAATGCCTTTAACGGTACCGGCAAGGTGTTTGTGAATCGTTAGGCAAAGCCTAGCTATTCATTGGAGAAGTGGGCAACTCGGCCTGTCGGCCGAGTTGCTTGGAGGGTTCGCACGCGAATCCTCTAGATAGACAGCAGTTCGCAGTGTGGCGAACTGCAACGAACTGAGTTGTAGATTCAGTTTCCTTACTCCTAGATCTCCCATGTGTGTGAGCGTCTTTCTAGAGAGAAGGCGCTCTCTTCTTTGTCAGGTATAGAAGCAATATACGCGGGATTCTGGCCTGTAGGAAGCTTGAAGCCAACACAGCCGCGTGTGTACGTGCTCCTAGTTGCTAGAGAGTTCACAAGTAGGTGTCCCCCCGACCCTGTCACATACAGATCACCATCGCGGCGGAGTTTCCCACGTCTAGGTAGTCGGTCCCACAGTCAACTCGTCACCGGGGCGATAGCCAATTGGACCTTCGGATTGCAGGACGAATGCCAGCAATTGACCGGACGATCGAAGGTGCGCCTCATGATATAGTTGAGTAAGATGCTGTACTATACTATTCCGTTATGGAATAGTCCGACAAACAGATTTGTTCCGTGTAGGCGTTGCGCGCTTGCAGAGGAGGACGAATGAAGGATTGGATTTGTACAGTACACCGTTCACGACTCTACTCTATTTTGATTGTTTCGTTGTTGATTTCGCTCGGGATTCAAGCCATTACATTGGGTGCTGGGGGTTCTTTGCTGCTCACGCCGGACACAGGGTGGAATCCTCCCGATGCTTATGCTCAGGGAAGACTGGCTGCTGAAACGGGAACCTTGGAGATTCGAGGTCTTGGAGAGTTGTCCTATGATCCTGCGGCTATCACGACGCTGCGTCCAGACATCTTCTTGCCTGGCCACTTCTCTGTGTTTGATGTGCTGGTTCATCTTGCGGAAACGAATGAATTCGAGCTGGAATACGACTTCGACGAAGACCTACAGACTCATGTCATTCGTTCTCTCAGCGGGCTATCCGGCTGGTGGTATGACGCACACTATGAGGGTGGGAGCTTCGACAAGACTGTGGTTCGCATTGACCAGTTCCCAGTGAAAGACGGCATGAGCATCCTTCTCTATCTGGAAGATCCAGTACGCCTTGATGCAATCCATCAGCACTTCCGGGAGGAAGTAGTTGTATTGGCAGAAAATGATGGCCTTGTAATCATCCCATTGGTGACGTTCCTGAGCTCCACGGACACGGTTGAATTTCATGACGTTGCCGTCACTGCCCATGATTCGCGGTCAGACGTGTTCCAGGATGGCGTCATTACGATGCTCGACGTGTTGCTGAGCTTGGGTGATCAGGGTGTCCTGATGGAGTTGGGGCTCGATTGGCGCGAAGAAGACGAAGACATTCTCATTGTCGATGGCTACTACGTGACTTCGATACAGACAGAGGGATTCGCTCCCGAAACAACAGGATCGTGCGTGCTCACACACCAGCTCTCAGGTGTGACGATCGCCGAGTTCCTATCGCCACATACCCACACCATGTCACATATTCATCTGACTGCGGATCTCGAGATCCTTGTGTCCCCCGAAGTCGTGGAGTGGCTATGGATCTGCCTATGAAGATGACTAACAAAGGACGTGACGCATGAGCTGGATCATTCTTGCCAATGCGAGGAAACGGAAAGTAAGGGTTGCCATGACCGTTGGCGGGATTGCCATTGGCGTGGCCACACTATTTGCCCTGCTCTCTCTCAGCGCTGGCATTGAAAACGCATTGGATCGTGAGATCAGCGGAATGGGTGCACACATACTCTTGCTTCCAGAGGGCTGCCCCTACGAACTCACGCTGGCGCTCATGCAGGGATCGGATGCCTTCGAGCATATTCCTGCTGAGTTGCTGCCTGATATCCGCGCAGTTGGTAATGTGAGTTTGGCCGTCCCTGTGGTAGTGGGGAAAGCGAAAGTCAACGGGCAACTCTCGTCAATTTACGGAACAACGGAAGAGATTCTGCAAGTGCGGCATTGGGGCATTGATGAGCTGAAGGGCGCTGTTATCGGAAGCGATGTCGCAGAGAAGCTGGGGCTTGCCGTCGGCGATACCGTCACGATCAGCTTGTACAACAGCTTGGAGATTGAAATCACCCAAGTGCTCGAGCCTACCAATGGACGCGATGACACATTTGTATTTGTCTCGTTGGAAGCGGCTCAGCAAGTGCTTGGGCTGACCAACCGGTTGAGTGCAGTTCTGATCAGGACAGAAATCGTCACTGAGTCCACACGGACGCAATACACGCTTGGGCGGATGTCCGATATCCAGGCAGTTCCTCCGTCTGATATTTTTGAACGATTGATGGAGCTGTTTGCGTCTATTAAGCAGACGCTCATTCTGATTACGGGCATTGCCATCGTTGCCGGAGTGATGACCACGATGAACACCATGACGATGGCTGTATTTGAACGCAAGAAGGAAATCGGAATTCTCCGTGCCCTAGGCTCAACCAAGTTCAACGTGTTCAAGCTGTTCGTTACGGAGTCGCTATTGCTGTCTCTTGTCGGTGGCGTTGTCGGTTTGATTGCTGGATACATTGCCACGCTGTTCCTGCCCAAGACCAGTGGTTTCGGATTGGAGGCAACACCTCAATTCGCGCCGATTTACGTTGTGATCTGTTTGGTCGTTGCCGTCATCGTTGGAGTCACATCATCGCTCTATCCAGCCATGAGTGCGGCGCGAACTCAGCCTATCAAGACACTGAGGGAACTATGAAGATCGATCTAGTGAATGTCTCCAAGGCCTATGGACAGGGCGATGCTCAGTTTTGGGCATTGAAGGGTGCAACAGTATCAGCCACTGAAGGTGACTTCATCTCGATTGTCGGACCGTCTGGTTCCGGAAAGTCGACGATGCTGCATATCTTCGGATGTTTGGACAAGCCAACTGAAGGTGAAGTGCGAGTGGACGATCAACTCATTTCGACCTTCTCTGATCGACAGATGAGCCGTATTCGACGAGACCATATTGGGTTCGTGTTCCAACAGTACTTCCTCAATGCTTCGATGACGACGCTGCAAAACGTGTTGTTACCTATGCAATTGGCCGGCGTGAGTGATGGAAAGAAGAAGGCCGCCGCCGCACTGGAGATTGTCGGATTGGGGAGCAAGCTTCGTTCGTATCCGTCTCAGCTCTCTGGCGGAGAACAGCAACGGTGCGCTATCGCCCGCGCATTGGCGAATTCTCCAAGCATTGTGTTGGCAGATGAGCCGACGGGATCGCTTGACACCAAGACAGGGAAAAACGTGCTCGACATGCTCATGACGCTCAACAGTGAGAAGAACTTGGGTGTTGTCATCGTCACGCACGATGAAGCCGTTGCAGCAAAGGCCAAAAACATGATTCACGTTCTGGATGGGAGGATTTCATGACGAGGACAACTTGGATAATCGGAGCAGTCATTGTCGTAGCGATTGGTGTTGCAGCTGGCGTGATCTTCGCCGGAGGGAACGACCCTCAAGTGGCAACCACGGCGCCGATACCAGCATCAACAAACATAGAGGCAACGGCTGTCGTCGCCCCTGCAACCACATCCCCTGTCGCTCTAGATGTCAGTACGCCTGAGCCGGTTCAGGTCACTGAACCCGTTGACGCAGTTGTGGACGAGGAGAGTGACATTCCGGCCCAGGACGGACCGATCGTCATTGACACACTCGACGAATTGTTTGCCAATGCAGCTTCCTACTCCAACAAGAATGTTGTCGTTCGCGGAACCATCGTCACTCAATGCATTAGCGGATGTACATTCTCATTGGAAGACGGTACGGCCGTGATTGCTGTCGAACTGATTGACGACGCATTGGATCACGTTCTTGATGGCGGCAGTATTGGACGCTCCGTTGAGGTGCGTGGAACCGTTGAGACCTCGCCGCAGCTGGCTATTGTGATTGAAGAACCGGAGGACTGGAATTACCTCGACTAAATAGGCCCGAAAAACCTAGTCGGCATGATGTGGGTCAAGCTCAATAGACTCGTCCATCAAGTCTTGGAGCGTGACCGAATCCAGATAGGTCTCCATCGTGAGGGATAGCCTGGTCCACATACGATGGGTTGCACAATGTACGGTCCGCGCGCACGGCTTGTCATCGTCCTCGTTCATCACACAGTGAACGAGGGCGATTGGACCTTCAATGGCTTGGAGGATATCACTTGCGCGGATCTCTTCGCACGGCTTGGCAAGCTTGTAACCGCCGCCTGGGCCCTTGATGCCGATAAGAAGCTTGGCCGTAGACAATTTGCGAAAAATCTGAGCGACATAGTTGGCCGAAATCTCCTGTCGACGGGCAATATCTTGGCGCAATACGGGTCCTCGATCCTGATGGAGCCCGATATCGATCATCGCTCTCAATGCGTATCGACCTTGTGTAGGGACTCGTATCATTTGTTTCTCCTATTCATCACTATTGGATGGTAAAGAGACGAACAAAACAAGTCCAGTACAAGGAAGGGTCGACCTTCTTGTAGATGATGTGCCCGGCTCCCCATGGGATGCATCGCCCTCGTTTGATTAGCTCCACTCCCACGAGAGGTCACCCAATTCAAGCAGGCTCCACTCGTTCGCGTAGGCGTTGCCCGCTTGAGCAGGCCCTACCCGATAGGAGGCCCTGCCCGTTTGGACAGGCCGAGTAGCGGATTTCCCGCGTATCAACTATCATGCCAGGAGTAAACGAACAACGGATGCCAACCCAAGATTCCAGACATCCTGCTGAGGAAATGTATAGCTATGAGTCATCGACCAATTGAAGAACTGGCAAAGAAACTACACCTACGAATTCCGGCCGAAATCCTTGAAGTCGCCTTCCTACACAGCTCGTATTCCAATGAAACAGGCGATCCGCGAGGGTCGAATGAACGTCTTGAGTTCCTGGGTGACGCTGTTATTGACCTTGCTGTGACCAGCTTCCTATTTCGCCAATACCCGAATGACGATGAAGGGCGACTGACGAAAGTGAAGTCCGTAGCAGTCAGTCGGCCGCTATTGGCCGAAAAAGCCGCGGAGCTTGAGTTGCAGAAGTACCTGCGGCTAGGCAAAGGCGAAGAAGCCAACCGTGGACGCGAGCGTCCCAACAACCGCGGCAACGCATTTGAGGCCTTGATTGCCGTCCTGTACTTGGAACGCGGATTTTCTTTTGCTGCCAAATTTGTGATCCGCTGTCTTGAGGACGATATCACACGATTCCTGATGGAGCAATCGACCACAGGTGACTACAAGAGTCTGCTGCAAGAGACCGCACAGCGACAATTCGGATGCCGGCCGCAATACACAATCATGGACACCAAAGGCCGCGAGCATAAGAAAGAATTCCACGTCGAAGTTGCAGTAGCCGGACATCGTGGACGCGGGCGCGGCAAGAGCAAAAAAGAAGCCGAGCAAGCCGCAGCCAAGCAGCTATACCTCATGCTCGAAGAATTCTAAGCGCCCCCGTAGCTCAGCAGGACAGAGCAACGGTTTCCTAAACCGTAGGCCACAGGTTCGAATCCTGTCGGGGGTACCAGTTGCCGGTTTTCGCTCCTAGAGCCACTAGGTCAAATGGCTTTCTGTAGTTGGGCTCTAGGTTCTTGCCGGTGATCGTCAAGTTCGAAACCAGGATTCTCAAGCCCTCAGCCTGTTCGAAGGGGTCTTGCTGGGAATACAGTCTTCTTGCACTCTTCAGGAGTTCGAGAGTTGAGTCCACTTCCTTGTCCCCTGACGTTGCCAGGGCAATTCGAAGCTCCTCAGCCTTTGCGTCAACCAATTGAAGCCTTGTGTCCCACTCCTTGTCGAGTGACTCCCAACGCTCCTCATCAATCACACCGTTCAGCTTGTCTACGTAGGCCTTGTCTCGAGTACGAATGACTTGCTCGCGCTCACTTAGCAGGCTCTCAAGCCGTTTCTCAAGCTCCTGTGCGCGTTGAGTCTCGCCCTTGCGTACTTCTTCCAGCAGCATGGTTGCCACTTCTTCAGGCACGTGGACGTCTTCAACGATGGTTTCACACAACTTGGCCAATTCCTTCTGGCTGATATACCCCTGCATACACTTTCCCTTGCCGTTGGTGCAGTGGTAGTAGATGTACTTGCCCTTGGCTAGAGTGGCCGTGATCTTGCAGCCACAATGACCACAAACAAGGATTCCTCTGAATGGGAAGCGCCGTTCATTCTTCTTGTGACTTCTCCCATGCATCTTGTCCTGCACTCGCTGGAATAGGTCCTCTGTGATTAGCGGCTTGTGCTTGCCTTTGTAGAGAAGCTCATGCCAACGAACGAACCCGTAGTAGAAAGGATTGTTCAGCAATCCATGTATCGCCCCACGCTTCATCGGATTGCCTCTCCGAGTACGCAAGCCGCGTTTGTCAGCCCAACGTACAAGCTGCAGGAGGGACAAGCTTGTTTCTGCATAGGTCTGGAATAGATCGCGAACTATGGGGCCCATATTTGGATCAATCTTAATCGTCTTTTCCAGACGGTTATTCAAATATCCTGTAGGTGCCAACGAGGGGTATCCGCCCTTCTTTGCCTTGTTCAACATGGCCGATTCCACTCTTTCACTTAGCTGCGCACTGGAAAACCGTGCAAATGCAGCCTGCATATCACCCATCAACCTGCCCGAGGGGTTGCTGGGGAGTTGCTCAGTCGCAGAGATAATCTCTATCCCAATCTTCTCAACAAGCAGTGCGTAGTCCGACATATTTCTTGTTACACGATCCATCTTGTAACAAAGCACACCCGTGACCTTCTTGTTCTTACGTAGTAGCTCCACCATGGCCGAAAACTGTGGACGTCCAGTCTTGAAAGCAGATTGTGCTTCCTCAAACGAAGCAACAATCTCAAGCTGGTGTCCTTTGGCATAGTCCAAGACAACCTGATTCTGAACTTCCAACGACTGACCATGTGCGGCTTGTTCCTCGGTGGATACTCGGACATACGTAGCTACCTGTCGTTTCATGCTGACAACCTACCTCTTGTCACGGGTTACGGTCAATTCAGATCACGCTTAGACACTTCTACCCTTAGGCGGATCTCCCCACGCCAATCTTCCAGTTTCTCAATCCAGTTCCTTAGGTTCTCCAACGCATCCAGGCGTTCCTTCTCGGATGAGAAGGGAGTGAGGCGATCCTCTAGTCTTCTCTTCTTGTGTTGGTTCTTGTTTTCCATCTTTACCAGCCGGCTCCTACTTCTTGAATAAACCTTTCACCAGCAATACCAGGCCCAGCCCTGCCAATACCCACATCACAAGATCTCCCGCATCAGCTCCTGTATCCTTCCCGATACGATCAACAAGTTCCTTGGGATCTCTTCCGGTTTGTATTCCGTATGCAAGGAGGTCCTGTACATGTATCTTTCGTCCGTATCCCTCTCCATGCACTGGGATCTGACCTGAGTTGATGGCCCTGTATATCGCTTGGCGAGTAACCCTCAATACCTTGGACGCCTCTGTAGCAGTGAACCAAACATCCTGACCAGTCTTCTCGGGGGTCATCTTCCCTCCTTCGGAGGTGCACTATAGCACAAACGACGACACGATGTCAATTATATGTGTACGTTCGATTTTGGGGAAAATCGGACGTTCAGAACGGTACAGAACGGACATAGGATGCGTAGGATGATGTTCTGTATTGTAAATAATTGCTTTCACAAGTCGGACGTTCAGGATACTCACCGCCCCTTTGACAGCACATGCCACATGTTGAGAGGTGCCTTCGGATACTTGGGAGGTACAACGGGAACAGGTTGGAGGTACCCGTGCGGCACCTAGGAGTACGTGCGTGTGAAAGGGTGTTTTCTGCAATCCTGGATTGCATCCGAAGCGCTTCTCCCGGGTAACCGTAGCGAATTCCCCGGTGCTTCACATACCGTGGAAAAGGGGGAACCCAGTTCCCCAGGTGCTTACGTACGTATCCTACCCCCCCGTGTACACTGTATGCGTGGGACACGGGTAGTGAAAAGCGCGTGCAACGCACTGCTGGATAACGGAAAACGATCTTGTACGTATTGTGTATACGCACGTGCGGAAAAGCGTGGGAAACCCCTCCCAAACCGCGGAATACACCCCCTGTGAAGCGGCGCATATTGGCTACACATTCTGAAACCGTACAAACCGCCCTACAGAATTGCGGAAAGCACCTCAGGAAACACCCCCGAAAGCAGGGGAAAACGCTAGTGAAATACCCTCCAAACCGGATATGAAGGTTTCGATACAGTGTGGAATAGATTTTCCGGAGGTATTACACCGGGTTTGCTACGGTTTTCCCGGGCACTATCCTGTGCGCAACACACTTCCTCTGGACCGCTTTGCGTGTGCTTTGCATGCGCGTTGGTCGGCAACCCTCTTCCCAATTTGACTCCAAAGCGTGGAAATGCCTAGGGTGTACTCGGCAGAAGGAGGGAAAGCCATGGCAAAGAAGGAACTCCTGGACAAGCTATCTATCTACATTCCCCAAAGCAAGATTGCACGCAAGCCTGTCGAGAGGCTTTTGGCGCTTGGGAAGAAGAGGGATAGGTCAGTCAATTACCTGGTTGTTGAAGCCATATTGGAGTACGTAGACAGGGAAGAGAAGCGCTGACAGTTGGCCTTTGGATCAACTGAGAGCGGGCACAGTTCGAGTCGCTTCAGATACCCCTGACGGTCTCCTCTCTCCCCACACAACCATACCGAGAACCATCTCCAAGACGTTCTGCCTACAACCATTGATGCACTTCACCATCGACAGCTCCTAGTCATTGCTCTTGTGGCATTCTCGCTTGTCCGCACACACCGAAGTCTAGAGCATCCTACAGCGGTTCCATCCGCCAAGAACAGTACGTCATATGTCTCCAATACTGACTCAGGCGATTCGACGTCCTAAGAGCAGTTCGCATCGGGCTCGCCTTGAGATTGCCAATGAGTCAGGATTTGATCAGACAGCTACGGCTGGCCGTCAACTGGGGATAACACAGCAACTTGATCTAGTCAGAGGAGTCTTGCAGGGGCAGATCGAAGTGGAACCGCGTGAATTCGCCGCAAACCGACTCTGCGCTGATCCTCCCATGGTGGTCCTTGATGATGCCATGGCTCACCGAAAGACCGAGTCCCGTTCCTTGATCCCGAGTCTTGCTCGTAAAGAAGGGATCAAAGATACGATCGAGAAGCTCTTCGGGGATTCCCGTTCCCCGGTCCTCCACTGTGACTCTCAGCCACTGATTGCCATCAGCGTGAACATGAGCCCGTATGGCCAGGATCTTGTTGTCGTCGTACGAAGGATATCGTTCAACTAGTGCAGCTCTCGAATTACTGATTAGGTTGATGAGCACTTGCTGAATCTGCTGGTTCTGGCATCGTATTTCTGGAAGATCCTCAGGTAAATCGACAGTCAGCGCGATCTGCTCCTTTCGGAGCGATGAGCGAAGAAGTGACAACGAAGCATTCACAATGTCGCTAATCCTGGCAAGGCTATGCTGTGCATCGTCCTGGCGTGAGAAGGCCAGCAGATTCCGCACAATCGTGGCGATTCTGTTCCCCTCACCGATAATCTCCTCAGCGTACTGTGATACTTGCGCCGCGTCAGTTGATCGATGCTTGATCAACTCAGCATAGTTGATCATCCCCATCAAGGGGTTGTTCACCTCATGTGCAACACCGCTTGCCAGAGTTCCGATCGATTCAAGCTTCTGTGATTGCCGAAGCTGCACTTCTAGCTCGATCCGTCTTCTTTCCGCTTCAATCCGATCAAAGACGTCTACAAACATTGCGACCATCGTTCCGGGCTCTGTCTGGAAAGCGTGAACTTCGAAAGCGCTACTGACAGAGTCATCCTTGTAGGTGAATTGCTGAGTTGTCCAAGGTTCCCCCGATTGTGCAACTCGACAAAAATGCTCGGGCAGTTTAGTCGCGGTGACTCCAGGAAAGGCATCTTCGATCGTCTTCCCTACGAGCGTCGAGTGCTCGACACCCAGAATCATGTCTGCCGCGCTGTTGGCAGTCACAAACACGAGCTGACCATCGGCATCGAGTCTGTACATATGAACACCCATCGGCGAGAACTCCACAATGCTCCGAAACCTCGCTTCACTGTCTCTAAGCGCAAGCTGGGCTGCCCTCACTTCGGTGACATCACGGGCGAGGGCGACTGTGATCCCGCGTTCTATATCGGGGTGAGATACCCAATTCAGAATGCGATACGAGCCATCTTTGCATCTGTAGCGATTCTCAAAGCTGACAACAGGCTCACCTTGCTTGAGTTGCTCTTCGACAACTCTATTGGTGATTTCTATGTCATCTGGATGAATGAATTCGAGAAACGACCGATCCAGCAACTCTGCTTCAGGTATCCCAAGAATCTTGGTGAATGCTGGGTTGACTTTGAGAAACGTTGTAGATTCAAGGCCTGCAATGCAGATCATGTCGGGAGACATCGTGAATATCTCATTCAGCTCACTCTCGCTCTTGCTCAAAGCCGATTCGGCGTTCACTCGATCAGTGATATCCTGGATTGCTCCCTGGATTTGCACTACGCGATTCTCGACAGAGTCGAACCTAGGGCTAGCCGAATCCTTCACCCAATGGATATCCCCGTTTCGTGCCACTATGCGGTATTCAGCAGTGCTCGGTTGATTCGCGAGCAAGTCCTGAAGATGGACATGGGCAACACACTTGTCATCCGGATGAAGCAACCCCATCCAGGCGCCTGAGGCAAGTATCTCGTCAAGTGAGTAGCCCGTAACATTCTTTATGGAGTCTGACACCCATTCAATGGAATGATCGTTCGGGGATCGGATATGAAGTGAATAGGCAAAGTCCGATGTCAATTCTGCTACTGCGCGATAGCGATCCTCGCTGAGTTGCAGTGCCTCTTCCGCGTGTCTTCGAGCCGAGATGTCACGCCCAATCGAGAACAGGAAACTGGGGGTCCCTGATTCATCGTTGACCACATTCACTTGGTACTCAGTTGGGACAGTGGTTCCGTCCTTGCAGGTCAGCTCCAACTCGATGACTCCATTCCCATAGGCTACGACATCAGGAATGAATGCTGCGGCGCGTTTCAGCTCCTCCTCTCCGTAGTATGAGTCAGGAGCAGGCAGGTCTGCTATCTCCTGGTTGCTGTAGCCGGAAACAGCAACAAATGCCTGATTCCAGCGCACCGCTCTCTTGGTTTTGACGTTGAAGAGGAAGAACGTATCAGTCTGAGCATCCAGGGCTGTTTTGATGAATAACTGCTCCCTCCGAAGTTCGTCAATCAGAGCCGCGTTGTGAAACGCTAGAGCGAATAGATGGCTGAGTAGGTCCAGAAACCAGCTATCCGCACCGAAGTCCCTGCGAACTGAAGAGGCCAGGCCGAGAACCCCGACAACCCGATCGTCAAACCGAAGAGGTAGTGCAGCAAAGGAGACGACACCTGCCTCCTTGCATTCGGCTAGTGTGCAACGGGGATCGGAAGTGATGTCTGGGACGAATATCGCTTCACCTTCCGACGCGGCCAGGCCACAGAGGCATTCTCCAAGCCAGTGCTGGCCAGTGCCAATCCTACTAAGATTTTGCGACCTGCAACGAGTCTCATCCAGAGGCTCAAGGTGACCATCTCGCAGGAGGTAAACGCAGATTGCATCTGGCGCAATTGTCTCTGAGAGGGTATCCCAGATCGCTGAGACGGATTGCTGAAGCGACAGGGTCTCGTGAAGTCTGTATGAGAGATTCGCTGCCGCCTCATGTTGGTGCAGGCGCCGTTTAAGGACTCCATAGTCGAGATGCTCATTCCCATCCAAACTCTCACGTCTCCCGAGCACAGCGGTTCCATCAATTCAGTATAGGGACTTGCCCGCGAAGAAAGCAATCCAAGCTGGTTTGCGCCTATTCCTGTACGCTTTGGAAGTAGCCATCAGTACTGTGGATAGAACATGGAACCGAGCTGCGCCAAGGAGGAGGATTAGAGAGAATCCTGGCCGATCACGAGCAATTGTGGGTCCTCAGGTGTACTACGGGGTCTTCAGCATACCGCGGTCTTGCAGGAGGTACGCATTCCGCTTGGTATCAGTTGCTAATAGATCCTGATTGTCAGAGGTGTGATACGGATTACACTTGTGGATATCCGATTCTACTTCAATGTCAAGCTTCTGGTTGCTCCTGAAACACAAACCCAGAGTCCTCGAACAGTGAAACACAAGCGTCCACAACCTGCGAATCGTAGAGGATCTCTCGATTCTGTTTGATCTCCATGAGTGCGGCCTCGGTCCCAAGTGAAGCTCTGTAGGGCCGATGAGAGGACATCGCTTCCACCACATCTGAGACTGCGATGATACGAGCCTCGATCCCGATCTCCTCTGCACCAAGTCCTTCTGGATAGCCCGAACCGTCGAGTCTCTCGTGGTGCTGGTAGGCAGTCTTCGCAATCCCGTTGGCAAACGGAATGCTACCAAGGATGTCTCGTGAGACCTCAGGATGCCGTCTAATCAGTCCGAACTCAGCTTCGGAAAGCGTTGTTGGCTTAGCAAGTACTTCGGCGGGGACGCAGATCTTGCCAATGTCGTGCAGGAGCCCGGCGAGGCGTATGTCTTCAAGCTTGTCTGGAGGCAGGTTGCACACACGTGCGATTTCGACCGCTAGCTGAGCAACCCTCTGTTGGTGCCCGGCTGTGTATGGATCACGAACCTCTGATGTCATACTCACCGCACGGATAACACCTTCCAGCATAGAGTGCAGTTGATCCTGTGATTCACGTTGTTTCGTGATGTCTTGAACTGCGCCCTCGATGCGGATCGCTCGTTCCTGCGTCTCATCCCACACAGCTCGTGCGAAGTCGCGCATCCAAAGAACGGCACCGTCTTTTGTTAGGACGCGGTACTCAACCGTGCTCTCCTGACCAGCCAGTAATTCCTGCAACTGAGCCTCAGCAATCGACACGTCGTCAGGGTGCAGCAGAGCTGACCAGCCCCCCCGTTCGTGGAGTTCTTCCGCTGTGAATCCGCTGAGTCGCTCAAGTGCACTCGTCACCCACTCGACTGTGAGGGATCCATCCTCCTCAACTTTGAAAGCGTAAGAGAAGTCGGAGGTCAGTTCAGACACCGCTCGATATCGTCTTTCACTTAGTGCAAGTTCCGCAGCTGCTTTCTCTTGTTCAGTCACATCGACGAATACGACGATCGCTCCCGCGACGGCCCCGTCTATCCATCGCGGGGTTCCGCTTACAATTGCGTGCAAGCGTGTCCCATCCTTGCGAAGCAGCTCTAGCTCGTACCGATCGGTCTCCCCACGGGCGCGGCGCAGATTAGCCTCTGCTGCGATCGACTGCTGATCTGGCGGTACGAGTGAGGTCCAGTGCTGACCACGTAGTTCCCCATGGCTGTAGCCAAGCATGGCCTCGGTGGCAGGATTGACGAAAGAGAAGCTCCCCTCTGCATCCTGTTCAACAACACCTTCAGCCATGTGATGGAGGATCGCTTCACTCCATTCACTTACCTCTTTGAGCTCGCTCTCTGCCCGCTTCATTTCAGTGATGTCTCGAGTGATGCCTTCGATCGCAACTAGTTGACCAGCCTCATTAGTCACGGGAGTGTTACGATCCTCGGTCCAGATCAAGTGGCCGTCCTTGTGAATCCAGCGAAGGATGCTCGGTCTGTCGGCCGGTACCTGACCAGCAAGCAAGTCTACGAGGAAGTGGCGATCGTCTTCGTGAACCAGTTTGACCCCCAGCATAGGATCCTGGTAGAACTCGTCTGGCGAGTAGCCGGTGATTGTCTCGATCGCAGGGTTTATGTAGTCGAAGCCCGGATCGGGCAGAAGGCGATAGCGGTAAATGATGTCGGGAGATTTCTTGGCCAACCGGAGGAATCTCTCGTCGCTGTCACGAATTGCACCTCTTGCCTCCAGCTGTTCGGTGACATCGATATGTGTTGAGATGGAGTGGGTCGACACTCCTGCATCGTCGTAGACGGTATCAACACTCAGTAGGACTGTGCGGAGATCACCGTTCTTTGTACGTATCTGCACCTCCTTGTTTGCCAATGTGCCTTTGGCTTTCCACTGCGCGAAGAGGTTCCTAATTCTCTTAAGTGAAGACGGAGCGTACAAGAAGTCAACGGGCTTCCCGACCACCTCAGCCTTGCTGGTGTATCCAAGCATGCAAATCGCTGCTTTGTTGCAGCTCAAGATGGTTCCATCCATTCCGATGTTGTACGCGGGAATGGGGAGCGTATCGAACAAGTCACGTGCTGGCCTCTGCTCATCGTTCTGCGACTTGTCTTGTTTCGCGGTGCCGTCGTTCCGCTTCATTTGATTCCAGCATAGCGGTTTTCGACAGAGATGGGCAATTTCGCTGGTCGATGGTCCGCTCCTCGCGGGCGCTGTCTATCGATACAGGAATTGTCGGTTTGGTCACGTTATTCATGAAGAGTGGAAAGGCCAATACTATCACCGCTTGGTAGATTCTTTTGGAGCCTTGTGAACTGTGAGAACCGCACAGGTAGCTGTGGGCCGCCCTCGGTGCCCTCACAGCTCGAGGTGTGTCAGTTGAAACTCTAGTTATGAACAGGGGTTTTGCTACTGTGAGCTGATTGGGGTCATTGCGGCATCAAGTGTATTACTATGTGTCGGGTTCCCGTTCGGAGTGACTTGCAGGTCCCCAGGAAGCAGAAGGAGATAAGAAGCAATGACCAGCAATCTGTTCCCTCGTTCCATTACGGATGAGTATCGCGGACATCCTGTTGCGAAGTGGGTGTTTGTGGCGATGACACCGCCTACGATCGGGCGTTCTCTGGCCCACATCATCCTTCCTGATGGGGGCGTCCAATCCATCGCAACGATTCCCTTAGACGCATTCTTGTCAAGCGCTGCGGCCGTAGTCATCGGCACGTTCGCTCAATGGGGCTTGGCCCAGTGGATGTTCGGCTTGTTGTACGTGCTCGTGCTGGTACGCAGCCAGGCACTGATTCCACTCATGTGGCTGTTCATCCTGATTGAATACCGCGGCAGGCTGCTATTGGGAGTCTACAAGCCATTTGAAGCAATGGGCCATGCACCTGGCGGGTTGGGAACATGACCTTCCCTTTGCTGGCCGTCGTCATGCTGATGCTGTCGCTGAGGGAACGAGGAGAACGTGAATTGACATGAAATCAAGAGTACGGGGTCAGGTTGCAGCAGCAATCTCCTCCCTTCTAGGACTAATTGGGATAGGGACAGTTGTGTTTCGCCTGCTGGAGGATTGGACTTGGATTCAAGCTTTCTACTTCTCTGTCGTGACTCTGTCAACCGTAGGTTACGGTGATTTGCACCCTACCTCGGATGGAACCCGACTGTTTGCAGCATTCTTCATTCTAGCGGGTGTTGGTGTTGTTCTTGCATCTCTCACGGTGATTGGAGCTAGCCTGCTCTCACGAAGAGAGGAGCACATCTTGCGGAGACGGGAAGACAAGACAGATGCAGAGTAGGAACAGGGATTTCCGCTTTGCCGAATTCCGTTCTCCTGCTGCCGAAGGAACATATCCCCCATGGCCAGCTGGCGTTCTCTAGGATATAGAGATCGAGATGGCGGTTTGGAGCCTGGGGGACTGAATGTAGAACGCGGGCGCTAGCCGTTGCATGGTGATTCGAGCTCTCGGCTGTGCGGCGACACGCATGAGAAGCTGCCTTGAATCCGACAATCAGCGCCCGTCGTCTCATCGGGGTCGCCTGGCCAGAGTGTCCGCTCTGGAATTGAAGCGGGCTATCGGGTGAAGCCACGCGTGCCAGGTGACTCTCCTTTCATGCTACGTTCACCTTCGACTTGTACGCTCTCTTCATCTGGGTCGCAGGAGGCTCTAGAATGGAGGTCATGATGAAACGACTTGCACGAACTGCACCGATTCTGGCTTTGGCGATGGTACTCGCAGGTTGCACCCTGCTGGGCTGGTATAATGGAGGAATCGCAATCGCTGCGCCCGGTGAGGAGGAAGCCTACATCCTTTTTGCTCCTCTGCGTCAGACCACGACCTACTTGATAGATCTCGACGGGAACGTCGTTCACGAATGGGAGCTATCTGGCAAACCGGGGAACGCTGTCTATCTCTTGGAAGGCGGGAATCTTCTCGCGAGCTACGCCGTGACGAACTCGTCTTTCCCGGCGGATGGCAGCGCAGGAGGGGTAGAACTGCTCAGTTGGGACGGAAACCAGATTTGGTCGTTCGAGTATGCGACGAGCGATGCCAATTCCCATCACGATGTGGAGATCTTGCCCAACGGGAACGTACTGATGATTGCGTGGGAGCTCAAGACGCAGGCCGAGGCCCTTGCCGCAGGGCGGGATCCGTCTTTGTTGAAAGACGGGGAGGTATGGCCTGGTCATATCATCGAGGTAGATCCGGCTGTGGGAACGATTGTCTGGGAATGGCACGCGTGGGATCACCTCGTTCAGAACTACAGTCCCACCAAGGACAACTACGGAGCGGTTGCCGAGCACCCCGAACTGATCGACCTAAACTTCGTCTCTATTAACGCTGCCGACTGGTTTCACTCCAACGCGATTGACTACAACGCAGAGCTGGATCAGATCATGGTGAGCATACACAGCTTCAGTGAGATCTGGATCATCGACCACAGCACTACGACGGCTGAGGCCGCCGGTCATACGAGCGGGAATAGCGGCATGGGCGGCGACTTGCTCTATCGCTGGGGGAACCCAAAGTCCTACGATGCGGGGACGGCAACTGATCAGCAGTTCTTTGGCCAGCACGATGCTGAGTGGATTGGCTCGGGCCTGCCAGGCGAGGGGAATATCCTCGTCTTCAACAACGGTCGGGGCCGCTCGGATGGAGAGTACTCGTCGATTGTCGAGATCGAGACGCCGTTGAACATGAACGGAAGCTACAGCTTGGCCCAGGGCTCAGCCTATGGCCCTGCTGAGCCCGTTTGGGTCTACACTGCCTCCCCTCGCACATCACTCTACAGCCAGAGTATTTCGGGATCGCAGCGGTTGCCTAGCGGCAACACGCTGATCTGTGTAGGCGATGAAGGCCGCTTCTTTGAGGTGACACCAAGTGGCGAAACCATCTGGGAGTATGTGAATCCGCTTAGCTCTCACCAGGCAGTGTTCCGTTGTGAGCGGTACGAGGCAGATTCAGTAGAACTAGCGGGGAGAGATCTGAGCGGCGGAGAGCCATTGGAGGGATCGCAAACGGATGAAGGTCCACCAAGTGGACAACCGCCCACAGGACCACCCGCAGGCCAGCCACCAAGTCGCCGACCTTAGAACGGCCCGATTGGGGAAGTTGTATTGACGAATCGAACAGTTGGAGGTCTTGCAGTGGCGCTGTTTCTTGTTCGTGGCAGTTGCTTGACTGAGCAGGCGCTTTTCAGCTCTCTTGGCTCGATGAACGGGAGGATTAACGATGACTGTCTGGTTTAAAGGTACTGGAGAGATTGGGAGCAGCATCAAACACGTGAAGGAATCATTCGAGAACCTCGGCGAGTTCCTAGTGGGTGTCGTCAGTCGCATGCCAGGTCTGACAGGCGTCGAGTTGATTGAACAGGGGACTGACTTCGTGATCCTCCAAACCAACGAAGGAATCATGAAGCGAACGAGCATTGAGACACGCATTGAACAGGATCGCGTGGTTGTGGAATCGGATGAGGAGTACCAAGCGGGAGCGAAGGTTACGACCAGGGCACATTTCCTTGATGAGTTCGCTGCGTCCGAGACAGGAGTCGCGCATCGCCTCGTGATCTCTGATGTTCAGGCTTCCGGCCTGCTTGGATTCTTCTATCGGAGGTTCGGCAGCTCCAAGATGGGAAACGCCTTCCTGAATGCGACCAAAGCCTTCTTCGAGGGGCACAGCTTATGAAGCAGACCCGCTGCTGACTGGAAGGAGACCTGCTTTGGGAGCACTGGTGATCAACCAGCTGGTATGAGGAGTTGGCAAATAGTGCAGGACGTATGTCCTATGGAGTCTGAGGGCTAATTGTAGAACGCATGCGTTAGCGATTTCGTGGTGATGGGTGACCATATCTGGGCGACCGCTAGACCAGGAACCCCTTTTGGGAAGGTGCTTGCGGCCATATCTGTCTCTCGGGACCTGAGGCTTGGCCGTCGGAGAGGACTAGCTCTGGGATTGGACCGGATTCTTGGGGCAGGTCTGGACCTCGACGCGGAAGTCATGAGCTAGAAGCAGCTCGCAGCAGTACATCTCAAGCAACGCTCCATAGTGTTGTGCATCGTCGGAGCTTTGAACCGTCCCACGAGATCCGTCCTCCCTTCCGCGGCCCCGAACAGCCACGTTGAAACTCATCGAAAAGGTGCATGCCTCAAGTCTACAAAAGCGATAGCCGATCCTGAAGAGGCGAAAGAGAGAACACAGTCTAGAATAGCAGTTTGGAGTCTACATGACTGTGCCACGATCCTTCACTCTTGTTGCGGAGTGGTGACTGCAGCCTGATTCATGTGACGGTCTCGATTCAATCGCGAAGTGCACGAGGGATCTCGGCAGAAGCCTTCTTGACTTCTCAGACCACCATCGTATTAGATAGGGTGTTCTACGGGAGGTTGAGATGAAGGATTGGCTTGTGTACGCGCTGGTGGGGCTCGTTGCAGTTGGACTGGCCATTGGTCTCATCTCAGGCCCAGTTGATGGTGATCGCCCCAGCGATAGCGGTAGTCCCGTGCCCACGGGAGCTGAGCTAGAGCCCCTGGAACCCCAACGTGAGAACGGACCGAGATTCCTATTCGTTGCCAGCGGGAGTTCGGGCAGCCTTGAGTGTGGAAGGTTACGGCTGGCGGGGGTTCCCTTCGTCGTCTTCTTCTCTGATCGGCCATATCGCATGGCCGGACACATCAGTGTTGAGCGGCTCGTCGATGCCTGGGATGAAGGGGAGGATTCGTTCCGATCAGATCCGCCCAACGCAGCGCTCTCAGTCTTCGGCGCATCGGGGAGCACAAACGTAGTCGTGGAGCTCAAGCATCCATTCCTTGTCGACGGAGATCTGACATTCGACATTACGATCCTGCAAGGCTCGCTACCGGCATCCTTTGGTCCTTGCAGCCTATTCATCGACACCCTCAGCTATGAGAAGCTCTTCTCTTTGATGCTGGAGCGGGCAAACCGCCAGGAACAGGAGATCAGTGATGTCAAGGATCGACTTGAGGAAGCCAGAGAAGCTGGGAACGATGAGGAAGCGCAGATGCTGCAGATCCAACTCCAGGAGCTTCTTCGGGAGTACAGCCATACGGTCAATCTAGAGACTAACGCCGAAAGGACGATCTCTGGAGATAACGAAGAAGGGAACATACGTCAGCCGTAGCATCCCACGCACTCCATCTGGGAACGCTTGAGCAGAGGATTGGGGATCTGGAATGAAGGGGAGTCAGACCCTCTGAGCGCCGCTGTTCAGGAGCACATACGCAAGCATCTCGCGCAGCCGCCATCTGCCAATCCGTAGAGAGGTTCCAGTGCTCGAGGTAGCACGTACCGGAGCTCAACGGGGGTTTGGAGCCTATGTGACTGTAAACAGAACTTTCGTTCTTGCTGCAGCCTGGCCAATCGGAGTTCAAGGAGCTGTACGCAGGCAGGGCTGATCTGTCGCGACGAAGGAATCAGGGTTCTCACCACCAGGTGCAATGTGCGCCGAAATACCCAATAGACGCTGCACTATTGCGCTGTCACTGGAGTAGTGTTCTGCGACGATCAGCCGCCAGCTACGTCGTAATCACCAGCAGAAGTCTATAGAGGCCGAACGAGAACAACCCAGCTGCAGTTGGTGTGACAACCCAGCCAATAACTATCCCGCCGATCTTTTTCGCTTTGACAGTGCGGATCCCATGGTACAATCCAACACCGATTATTGCTCCCACAATGGATTGGGAGGTCGAGACAGGAATACCGAGAATAGAGAAGAAATGAACCGCAAGAGCAGCGGCTAGTTGAGCCGAGAAAGCACTCACAGTATCCAACTCAGTTATCCCATTGGCAACAGTTTCAGTGACGCGTCTGCCGAATGTTAGTGCTCCGAGTGCCAGTGCAAGGCCCCCCAACAGCCCGAGCCATCCGGGTTGTACTCCCAGATTGGCAATGGGGCCCATGGCGTTGCCAACATCGTTTGCCCCAAGTGCAAATGCGACGTACGCAGCGCTGATTATCAAGAGAATATTCGGCGCCCGTCGCCAAATCGAGTCATCAGGTAGCCGGTTGATCAAGAAGCGTGACACTGCGTAGATCGACAGAGCGATCACACCTGTAAGAATCGGGCAGATGACCCAGACCTGCGCGATCATCCCAATCTTCGCGAGGTTCATTTCGGCGCCTGCTGCGAAACCAACTCCAGCAACTCCTCCAACAATCGCTTGAGATGTCGAAACCGGTATTCTGAAGAAAGTTGCGAGAGTAACAAAAAGCCCGCCAGAAACAAGCGCCGTGATGACCGCCAACGTGGAGAGGTCGGATGTCACGATTCCCTTGCCGATAGTCTTCATTACGTTCCCACCCTGGAGAAGCGCTCCTAGCACTACGAAGACGGCCACAAGGAGGATCGCTCTGCGATAGCTGAGCAGACCTGCGCCAACTGTCGTTCCAACGCAGTTGCCTGCATCGTTTGCTCCGATGTTCCAGCCAACGTAAGCACCAGCGATTAATAGCGGAATAAGACTAGTGAACACACCAATTCACCTCGTGAGGTTCTGTTGATTGAGGGGGCACCTCTGAAAGGCCTTTGCCAGCATTTGAGGAGATCTCAGTCCTCAAGTGCTGTCGCTTCATTTCCATCTACCTAGTACGCTCGCTCTGCAACAATGAGTGCGATCCGATCGGAGAGATCCTCCGCACGATCTGAGATTTTCACAAGATCCGCAATGTATCCTGCCACATGTAGCTTCTCAGCCAAGTCAATACTCATCGCGAATAGTTTCTTCTGTGATTCACGCTCGATGTGGTCGATGCGACTCTCGACCTCCTCTATTCGGTCCACACACTTCAAGGTTTCGGCAGCATCTCCAGCAAACAAGGCCCTTATTGCTGCTTCCACCTCATCAAATCCCGCCATAGTCTCATCGAGGATTTGGAGGATGAGCAGGGCAATTGAGTCAGGTATCTTCACTCGTTGCACCAGCAAACTGTCCAGACTGGCCTCCGCAGCATTGGCCAAAGCGTCTGTACGCTCTACAACGTCTAGAATTTGTCGCCGTAGGGGCGGAAACAGCGCTCCAGAGATCATGGCCTTCTCTACAGACCGCCTGATGTCGTCAGCCTTTCCTTCGGCGCAATGAGCCTCCAAGGCAAACTCAGCGGCCCTCTCGAGATTCCCATCCACGAAATATGCACGTGTTGCTGACTCAAAAGATTGCAGGGCTGCACGCACACTTGCTGCGTGCTCGATTACGAGATCTCTCGCAGCATCTCTCTTCTTCCACAGACGCATCGTATTCCTCCTCATTGGTAGAATGCCGACTTCAGGGTCAAGATATAGGAAATTACTATAGAGGCTTTCCACGCCCGATACAACAATTGTTGCCGGAGAGCTCACAGCGACACCATCTAGTGCACCTGTAGCCTCAAGGGCAGTCACGAATGCAAGATGAATGCTCAGGACTTGCTCGAGTTCTGCCTGGAAGAGAGCGAGAGTGGAACGAACCGGAATTCGGAAGTGGAGAACCCAAAGGAAGGAGAGTATGAAACCAAAATCGTACGTCAGAGCGAAAATCGTTGAGACTGGAACGAAACAGAGGGAAGACGTAACTCTCTGATCAAGACAAGTGGGCATTGAGTTCTTTGGAGCCTGGGTTCCTGTACCTGGAACGCGTTCGTTGACTGCTGCATGGTGACGGCTGACCGTTCTACGAGTCTCTTCGAATGAAGAGGAATCCCTTCTTATCCAGTATAGCAGACCACTTCCGCGAGTCTCGGCTGATAGTATCTCGCAGTGCGGCCTTGTTGCTCGGCATGTCCGCAGTCAGAACGAAGCCACTGGGAGAGACGTGTTGGAGTACCTGTTTGAGCAAGGCCTTGCGCGAATCCTTCTCGAGCATGTGGAGGACGCGATCCAGGATGATGACGTCGTAACTCCCCTCGATCTTGTACTCCGTGAGATCAGCGACAACCCCCTCTACGCTGAGTCCTTCCGCATCGGCATCTTCGAGCATCTGCCGGATGCCTGTCTTGGAAGAGTCGACGCCCAACACGGAGTGACCGTGTCGAGCCGCCATGAGCGCATCTCGACCCTGCCCGCAGCCCAGATCGAGGATTCGCGCGGCCTGTTTATCATAGGACTCAAAGAAGCTCGCGATCTCGGGGAACGGCTCCCCGCAGACTCCTCGTTGCTCGCGATACTGACTCTCGTACTTGTCCACTCCGCTCATAGCCCCTCATGATGGAACACAACGATTGACCATGGCAAGGCAAGAAAGGAACCGAAGAGAGGAAAAGGTTCTCCTGGCGGTTTGGAGCCTGGGTTCCTGTACCTGGAACGCGCTCGTTAGCTGTCTCATGGTAGTCCAGGTTAGGCATCCCATGCTGCCACTTGTCCGCGAGTGCTGAAATACCCTGTAGAAGGTCATTCTATGAAGCAATCTCATTTGCCATTCGATCCCGGATTGGAGGTCTGTGATATTCGTTACACTTGTGAGTATCCGTTTCGGCGTGTTCCCCCTTGATATTGTGCGCTTTGCCAATCCGTGTGGTGAAGTTACCGAAGTTAGGCTTAACACCATGTTTGGATCTGACTCCGGGGTGAAGATCAACTGGGGGCCTGAATGTAGAACCCGTTCGCTAGCCACTGTGTCATAGCACTTTATCTGAGCTACTCGGAATTCAGCTTGCTTGACACAGAAGAGGCGAACGTGTAGGATGGCAAGTAAGTGATAACTAACAAAGGAGAGCAAATGGCCCGAAAGAGCACTGCCGAGCGACAGCAAGAGATCGTGCACGCCGTTCTTGTGCTCATTGCCGAACTCGGAATTCAAGGCGTCACGATGGGGCGTATTGCTGACAAGGTTGGTATTACAGAAGCGGCCTTGTATCGGCACTTCGACAGCAAGCTGGGAATCATTGGTGCGACCATCGACGCAGCGTTCGATGATCTTCTCGACGCGCTTGAGAGTTCAGCGCGTGGTGGCACAGCACGTGAGATGCTCAGAAACGCCCTGATTGCTCACCTAGAGTTCATCGAGAAGCGGCCGGGAGTAGCGCGGATTCTCTTCTCGGATGAGGTGCACTTCAACTCGCCCGCTCTTCAACAGAAGTTGGCGCGGCGCGGCGGCAATGTAGTTGGGCATATCGCGGGACTTCTTCGCGGAGGAACCTCAACGGGAGAACTGAGTGAAGATCTGGATGTAAAGAGCGCAACCTTGCTGTATCGCGGCATTGTGCAAGCGCAGGTCATGTTATGGGCACATGCTGAAAAGAAGGAAGGATTGGCCAAGAGCGCAGATGGCGTTTGGGCACTTTACGAGAAGGCGATCGGTGTGTAGGTTTTTTTGATATCGTACGTTAGTTAGTAATAACCAACAATGTAGAAACTCAGCAGGAGGATAGGATGGACAAACTAGCGAAATGGATCATTAGGCGGCCGTGGATCACACTTGGCATCCTCCTCTTGATTACTGGGTTCTTTCTTGCAGGCATCCCGAGGCTTCAGATCAACAATTCTGTGGATTCGATGCTACCAGCCGATCATCCGGCTCGGTTGCTCTACGACGACGTGAACGACACGTTCGGGGGCACAGACGTCATGGTGATCGCTTTGCACAGCGAGGATATCTTCAGTGAGGCGACGCTCACACAGGTGCTCGAACTCACGGAGGCATTCCAGCGACTTCCTGGCGTGGACGAGGTTGTTAGCCTATCCACTGCCAAGCGCATGGAAGGCGAAGATGGAACCCTCGTGGTTCGAGATCTAATGCTTACTGTGCCAGAGAGTGAAGAGGAGCGGAACGATCTGCGCGCGTACGTCACAGATCAGGAGATGTACGTGAACAACATCATCTCCAGCGACGGTCTCTATGCAGGCATCGTTGTCGAGCTCCTACCTGATGTCGATGACGGCGCGGTGTATGCCAGCTTGCGTCAAGTCATTGATGAGCAAGAGAACGCATCTGACATCTATGTGGCTGGTGGCCCGGCTGTCAATGCCGAGATGACAACTTCGATGAAGGGCGATCTCGTTCAACTTATTCCCTTCGTCCTCTTGGTTCTTGCCATTGTCCTTTATCTCTCGCTTCGAACAGTGGCTGGCGTCATTCTGCCAATTGCCGTTGTTCTCCTGACTGTCATCTGGACAGCTGGGTTGATGGCTTGGCTTAGGATTCCGATGGCGATGATCAGTACGACCTTGCCGATCATGTTGATTGCAATTGGAGTCGCGGATGCCATCCATATTCTGACCGAATACTACGCTGGTTTACGGGGTGGTGAGGAGAAGCGATCCGCCATTCGAACTGTAGTGAAGCATATCGGGTTGGCTATCGTTCTCACGAGCATTACCACACTGGTTGGCTTCCTCTCGCTTGGCACATCGCCGGTTCAACAGGTGATGCAATTCGGTCTGTTTGTTGGATTTGGCGTGATGGCTGCATTGGCGATTACCCTGACACTCATTCCGGCTGCTCTTGAGCTTTGGGGCTCCCCGCGGTTCAGGATGCGAAAGGCGACGAAGCCGTCCTTCTCTACCCGCGGACTGACCTCGCTGTCGAGATTTGTAGTGAAACGGCGCAAGGCATTGCTGATTGTTGGCGGGATCCTGTTTGTGCTAGCGGCCGTTGGAGGTACGCGCCTTGCTGTGGAGACAAACACACTGCGGTTCTTCCGCCCGGAGACCCCCATTCGTCAAGCAACTGAGGTTGTCGATGGCAGCTTTGGTGGATCGGAGAGCCTGTCTATCGTTGTGAGTGGTGACGTCAAGTCGCCCGATGTGCTGAATGGCATGCTTGATTTCCAAGACTGGGCGACGGCGTTGCCAGAAGTCGGGTACACAGCTTCAGTAGCCGATTACGTAACACAAATCAACGAGGCGCTGCACGATAACGATCCCGCCGAGCGCGTGATTCCTCAGACGAGGAATGCGGTTGCGCAGGAGATCTTGCTCTACGAGATGTCGAGTGATCCTTCGGACTTCGCACGTGTGGTCAACTACAACTACGAACAGGCGCGGATTGTCCTGCGCATGGAATCGCTATCCAGCTCTGAGTTGGGCGAGCTTGTGCAACAGGTTGAAGACGAAGTGATTCGTAGCGCCGATGGCCGATTTGACGTGGGAATCACGGGTTCGTCCTACTTGTTTAAGGTGTTGACCGACCTGCTGGTGAGCGGGCAGATCCTCAGTCTACTGGTCTCGCTGTTTGGGGTAGCGCTGGTCGTGGGATTGATCTTCCGATCAGTACGGTACGGGCTGCTGAGCATGATCCCGCTTGGGTTCACGATCACGCTCAATTTCGGAATCATGGGATGGCTCAATATCCCGTTGGATACAGCCACCACAATGCTGGCAAGCATTGCCATCGGGATTGGCGTTGACTACACAGTCCACTTCCTATCCAAGTATCGCCGTGAGCTTCGAGCAGGGAACACCTCTCATGGCGCAGTCGAAGAAACGATTCAGACAACGGGCCGCGCGATTAGCTATAACGTGATGGCCGTGGCCGCTGGATTTGCCGTACTGCTCTTTTCTAGCTTCGGGCCGATTGCCACGTTGGGAGCCTTGGTTGCCCTTTCGATGGGAATCAGTGGGCTCGCTGCGTTGACACTGCTCCCTGCAGCACTGATGGCGACAGAAGCCAAGCAGAAGAAGACATGAGAAATAGAAATGCCGTAAGGAACTGTTCTTGCGGAGATGACAACATAACCAACACTTAGAAGGAGTGAACATCATGAAGAACAAGACAAGAGTAATCTGGACGATCTTACTGGTTGGAGTCCTTGGGCTGAGTGCATTGGGTCACGCGGCTGCGAATACGTTGACGGGACGCAAGATCATCGAAAACGTGGACGCTTTGGAGACAGCAGATGATGCCATGCTGCTGATGACAATGACGTTGATCAATGATCGAGACGAGTCTCTGGTGCGGGAAATGAGAAGCTGGAAACTGGGAACAGAGAGCACGGCGCTCCTATTCATCGCGCCAAAAGATGTAGCAGGGACAGCATTCCTGACTGTTGGGGCTGATGACGATGACAATATGTGGTTGTATCTCCCATCACTGGAACTGACCAAGAGGATCGATGCGGACAGCAAATCGCAGAGTTTCATGGGATCGGATTTCACGTACGACGACATGGGCGAGCGCGACATTGACGACTATGCCTACACATTCATTCGCGAGGATGTCTATGAGGGACAGCATGTTCTCGTAGTCGAGGGCGTGGCTGCAGACCCAGAAGATACCGGCTACAGCAAAGTCATCTCCTGGATTCGTGATGATATCTGGATGCCTATGAAAATCGAGTACTTCGACACACGCGGCGATCTAGAGAAGATTCAGACGAACACCCGCATCGAGCAAATTGATGGGTACTGGGCAATTACCAAGATGGAAATGGAGAACGTCCAAATTAACCACAAGACGATTGTGGAGATGACTCAGATGGAGCTGAACACGGGCATCCCTGCTGAGGTCTTCACTTCGGAGGCATTGCCCACCCTCCTGGATCGGATTCCCTAGCAGGAACTCGATCCTCTGCCTCGGGCAGGGTGGTTCTTTCGCCCTGCCCCCCTTATGTGAAGGTAAGGAGAGAACATGAATTCGCAGAAGAAGACGGTAACAGCACTCGTAATCCTAGCATTGCTCGTTGTTCTAGCTAGCAGTGCCTGGGGCAACGAAATGCCAAGCCCCGAGCCGGTGCGGCTGTTGGTTATTGATGAAACGCACAGCATCCAAAGCTCGCTGCAAATTGGGCAATTCGCTCTTGCATTGAGAGCGACAAACCTATTCGACATGGATGCCAGGACGAACATTCCCATCTACGGAAACTCAAGTGGCTGGGCATACGATCTTGTTCTCATTGTTCCAGAGAGCCCAAGCCAGCTATGGATTGTCACAGCCGATCTCCCCGCGACGCTTTCTCCGTCCGTGCAAGCGGCATTCCAGGTTCTGAAGAAAACGGCATTGCTCGTGTATGAAGGCGAGCGCACCCTTGACGCACGAAGCGTGGTTGACGTGACTGAAGATCTGTTCCCGGCGATCTACGGTGGTCTCCTTGTGCAGAATGGATGGCTCCGATTGGTTCCTGCTTCTGCGGATCCGTTGCTGAGCGAGGGAGGCGCGTAGCCGTGTATACGCTGGGAGATCTGGTCCGGCTCAAGAACGGCGGTAAGTCAGACGCTGTGGTTACAGTAACTGCGGCAGAAACGGTTCACGCCGCTGTGCGCCTCATGATCGAGAACGACTTCTCTCAACTCCCAGTAGTAGATGCTGAGAAGAGAACAGTGGTCGGGGCGATCAGCGCAGAATCGATCGTACGATCACTCTTTCATCTAAGCAGCCCGGAAGCAGGCACAGATGCGCTGAGTAACGGAATGGGACTGAACGTGGCTCAATGCATTGATGAGGCGTCCGTTCACTCATCGGATAGTGAGATGATCACTTTGGGCAAGACCCTTGCCGATTCTCCTTACACTCTTGTGGGGGAGGACGGAACCCTCAGCGATATCCTCACCCATACTGACATTGTCCGGCTGTTCCGTGAACTTGCTGCCCACTTCCTGTTGATTGGGACCATAGAGCAGAGTCTGCGTTTGCTGATCAACAAGGTGCTTAACACGAAGGACGCTGTCAAGCTAGCGATCGACAGTGCATTCAGCTACCGCAAAGAGCACAAGCCCCACTCTCTGGATGGAATGACGATTGACGACTATCGGCAGCTCATCATGAACAAGAAGAACTGGCCTCACTTCGCTGGCCTCTTCTTCGACCGTCATGCGACAGAGAACCGGCTCCTCAAATTACGTGACCTGAGAAACAATCTGTTCCACTTCCGCCTGCATTCGCTAAGCTCAGAGCAGAAAGACTTCCTACGTAACACCGTGCGATGGCTAGAGCAGCTTGTGCACGAACAGGAAGCTCATGTTCTCAGCGGCAACAAGGAGACAAAATGACAAATCCAGCCATACCGATCGCAGTTCTGTTCCTACACAACCTGTTCACTGCCGTCTGGATAGGCGGTCTCATCACCCTTGGTTTGGTTGTATTGCCTGTAACCAGCAAGACTCTTGGGAAGGGCGCGAAAACCAAAGAGTTGATCGACAAGATTCAGAATCGGCTCAGCGTATTCGTCTACGTCAGCATGCTCGGCCTTCTGGGAACGGGTATGTTGCTGGCTAACCGCGCTGCTGAGTTCGAGGGGTTGTTCTCGCTTGCCAATGGCTACTCGACAGTACTGGCCATCAAGCACGTCGTCGTGCTCCTTATGGTCGTCATTGCTTTCAGTCGTCGATTCACTCTCAAGCAGCGAGGAGACAAGCTGCGGCCGCGACTAAGAAAGGCCGGACTCGGATTGCTCTACGCCAATGTGTTCCTAGGCATTGTCGTGCTGCTGCTTAGCGCGATGAGCGCCGTTATGGCCGGATAGAGCTGCGGGGGGGGGGCGGATAAGGCCATCCGCGGTCAGCAGACGCGATGGCAATGACTTGCTGTGCGTCGTGCTTCAGCACGCATCTTGTTCGAGAGCCACTTTGATCACAGAGAACGTTTGGTGGTATTTGGATGGCGACAGAGAGCACGGATTGAAGAATGGAGTCCGGGGACTGAATACAGAAACCAAATCTTGGGATCAATCTGGTAGATTCTTGCAGGAAGAAGTCGAAGGTCAGTATCGATAAACTCCTTCCTGCACATCTTGGCAGTCGATTCCCATTTTCTTGATCCTCGCCTTACGATGGTCTATCGATCAACATCGCAAGGATGCTGCTTGAAAGGCCGATGGCAGAACAGGCAAGTCGGATGAGGGGCACCCTGTGTATCTTCAACCACAAGATGCCGCAGCACACGATTCCGACATCAGTTCGTCAGAAATCGCTCTCAATTCGCTCACCTTCCTGCCACAGGTCTGACCATCCGTACACACCTGACGGGAGCATCATGCTCCTATCTTAGATGTGCAAGGAGATTTACATGAACAAGATAAGAAACTTGATCGTAGGACTGACACTAGTATCGCTTCTGGCAGCCGGCGTGGTTGCAGTAGCAGGCAACGGATTCGGAGCTAGCACGACGTTCGAGCCGCAGCGAGCAGTATCAGGAGACTGCGATCTCCAGGCACGAGACTCTGACGGCGACGGAATCCTGAATTCGGAGGACTCGGATTGGGTCCGACCGTTGGACGGTAGTGGCTATGGTGAACGCAAAGGCAATGCCGGAAGCGGACCGAAGGATGGCAGTGGCTTCGGCGCTCGCCTAGGTGGCGGCCTGGGACAGGGATCTGGTAGCGGAGACTGCGACGGCAGTTGCCTATAAAGCGATCTGACTCACGGGAGGGTGGTAAGCCGCCCTCCCATTCCTACGCACAGCGAGGCGCAAGCCTGCAAAGGAGACCTGATCATGAAGCGAATGAAACGAACATTAATAACTGGAACGACGATCGCGGCAGTTGTCATTGGTAGCGTCATCGCCCTTGGGGCAGGCAATGGATGGTGGAAGACCTGCGTCGCAGAGCCGGCGCAATAGGAATCGCTCCTGCCCATTGAGGCTGAGGAAGCTGTGCTCGAAGCCCTCGTTGGTGCAGAAGGCGAATACGCGGCTTATGCGACCTATGACGCAATCATAAATGAATATGGCAGTGTGAATCCCTACGTCAATATCATGGCAGCAGAAGCGAAACATATCGATGCTCTCAAGCAGATCCTCGATCAGTATGAAGTTGCCTATCCGGTAAAGAATCCGTATCTGGGCATGATCGAAGCCCCTGAGAGTCTGGCTGCCGCCGCACAGGCGGGAGTAGACGCAGAAATTGCCAACGTCGCACTCTACGAGGAGCAGCTGGAAGCAGTCGGAGACTATCCTGATATCGTCTCGGTATTCCGAAGGCTGCAAGCAGCTTCCCAGGAACAGCACCTGCCAGCCTTTCAGCGGGCGGCGGCGCGTAACTAAGTCCAAGCAGGCTAACGGTAGAGCGTTCTAGCAGTCAGTCAATAACAGGAGAGGGAACGTATGTCCGCATTCCATTTGCGGTCCCAGGAGCCCGAACGCGCTCGACATGTTCTCTCCACACGGAGAGAGAAGCGGAAATCAGCAATCTCTGTGAAAGCAGTAACGCGCTCTGATCGAATAGCAGAACTAGGTTTCAGAAGGGCAGGGAATATCGTCCGATTGCCAGCCTCCTAACGGAGTTCGAGGAGACCTCTAGAGGTATCTAGTGCCGGGGAGTGGTTGAAAGATTCTGGACAGATGTCTGCAAAATCGTGGTGGAGCCTGGGGGACTGAATGTAGAACGCGATCGTGCACCGCTGCGCGGTGGCGGCCGTCCAGTTCTGTGACCAGACTCACGAGCACATCGTTCCTGATTTGATCTCCCTTCCTCCGGCGCCGTCCCGCTGCGTAGCGCTCTACTGAGGAATACGACTCCTCGACTGGATTGAGGGAAGACGCGCAGGTCACGCACAGCCTATTCTTCCATCGAGCGTGTCATCGCAAGGGTGCCGTCTCTCCGCAAGACCTGTGCAAGGCAGCGATGAGAAAAGCACATGAGCATCGGAGAGAACTCGAAGCAACATGCAAAACAGCTTGATGCCGATCTCAAAGGCCCTCGATTTGTTGTGAAAACAGCACGTCTTGCGCGTTTCCGTGCGAGCTACTCGCTATCCTTCTGTAAAGAAAGGAGTTCACACCTCTTGCATGGGATGAGACACGTGCCAAAGCATGGCAACACGAGCGAGCTGGCTGGCAGGAAGGCGTGGTCCCTTCCGGGCTATGAGCTTGCCGACTTCGTCTCTGATTGGGTTGGTTCCCTCGATGTCGATGGCGCCATCCGCCATGCGAACCAACCGTTCGGCATGTATCTTGGCGGTCATCAGGGAATGGAGGAGGGAACTCATCTCAGTGAGTTCGTGGATGGTGCGGATCGTGTGCGGTTCACCAGGCATCTTGAGAGCATGTGGAAATCAGGATCGGAAACGGACGTGACAGTCCGCATGATAGCCTTGAGTCACTCAGAGATGCTTGTACAGTGGCGCATCGTGCCCGTACCTTCGTCAGACGGGGCAGGCCCAGCTGCAATCGCAATCGGTCGCGATGTCTCCGAATTACACCTCGCTCGCAAGCAGCTACAGCATCGGCTCGATCTTGAGGTAGTGCTGTCGAACGCAGCCATCAACCTGGCCACCAACGATGCCGTGGCCCCAAGAGAGGTGATGGCGGTTGTTGGGCAAGCAATAGACGTAGATCGCGTCTACATATTCGAAATTCGATCCTCCGGTAATGTCATGGACAACACGTACGAGTGGTGTGCCCAGACCGTCCAGCCAGAGATTGCACACCTCCAGGGCCTCTCCGTCAGCGATTTCCCCTGGTGGATGGATCAGCTGCGTTCGGGCAGAACAATCTCAATCAGCAACGTTGCCGGCATGCCGGAGAGCGCCTCTGCTGAACGGGAGATACTCCAGGCACAGAAGATCCGATCGGTACTCGCGTTTCCGCTTGCATCAGGAACGAACCAGCTGACGGGCTTCATCGGCCTTGATAGCGTTCGTCGTCAGAGGAACTGGGGTGGAGACGAGATCCGCGCGCTCTCCGTGTTGGCCAGAATGATCGCGGTGTGGCAGGAGCGAAGCGCGGCAATCCGCCGCAGTGTCTTGCTCCAGGAGAGCCTGATTGAGACGCTTTCCCGCATGACAGAGCTTCAAGACCCCTATACATACAGCCATCAGCGCCAAGTTGCTCAGCTTTGCCGTGCGATTGCAGAGAAGCTAGGGCTTGATGAGCGCCGGACCGAGAGCCTCTATCTGGCCGGCATGCTCCACGACATTGGCAAACTGGCGATTCCAGCGAACCTTCTTGCGAAGCCTGGTTTGCTCTCCGATGAAGAGATGGCCCTAGTCCGAACGCACGTAGAGAATGGGTACAGCATCTTGTCTCGGATCCCATTCGATGCCCCTATTGCAGATATCGTCTTGCAGCATCATGAGCGGCTTGACGGCTCAGGGTATCCCAATCAGCTTCGTGACGAACAGATACGTCTGACATCTAGGATTCTGGCTGTGGCCGACGTGGTAGAAGCGATCATGCATCACCGGCCCTATCGTGCAGCCCGCGGCTTGCACTCAGCGTTGGATGTTCTCGCCGAGGGCAGCGGAACGGCCTTTGATCCGAATGTCGTGGCCGCATGCTATGAAGTACTACTCGCAGATGGATTCGCGTTCGCTATCGACTCGCGCACCATCTGATCGAAGCTCGTGGTGTTGCCGATAGCTTCAGGACCACCGTTTCCACGGGCTTTTCACGCGGTGTCCATAAGGAAGGAAGGGGAGAACCGTGCAGACTACGGGGTTGCACCAAGGAGGTTTGAGGCACACCCGGGGCCCCCCGTACGTGACACAACGCCCACGTCAACACATTCGACCCGCCCCGGGTGTGCGCGATGGCAAGTCAATCCATTCATTTGGAATCTCCATCATTAAGGTAGTACCCAAAACCTCGCTTGTTGGCGATGGGGGCTCTCAGGTTCGCGCCCTCTCGGAATCGCTTCCGGATCAAGAAGACGTACTTCGCCACATCTTCTGGTGTTGCGTAGTCGGAGTCAGCCCAGACCTCGTTCAGAATCTCTTCTGCCGTAAATATGCACCCGGGTCTGGAGGCAAGCAGAGCTAGAACCCGGAACTCCTTGGGAGACAGCGCCACGTCCTTGCCCGCGTAGGTTACCGCGCAGCAGTCAGCACGGATGACAAGGTGTGGGCAGTAATCAGAAAGCGCTCGTTCCTCCTGAGTTCGAGAAGGCCGACTGCGTCGTGTAACTGCGTCAATCCTCGCCCTCAACTCGAGGAAGTCAAACGGCTTGGTAATGTAGTCGTCTGCCCCCAGATCTAGCCCTCGGATTGTGTCCAGACGGGAATCGCGCGCAGTCAGCATGATAATCGGAACACTTGCACACGATCGGATGGCCACAATTGTGTTCCAGCCGTCACTGTCCGGCAGCCCGACGTCCAGGACAACAAGATCAGGTTTCTCTGTACGCTGACAGCATTCCGTGATTGCTTCCGCTGATGTCGCCACTGCTGTGACGCCCCAACCAGCCATCTCCAAGGCGTGACACAAGAACGTTCTCAGATCAGGATCATCATCAACAACGAGAATCTGCATAAGCGACATACCTCCTAGTCCGTCTGGGAATCGACCGCATGCCCAGCTGACACATGCTGGATAGACGCTGCAGGCAGGTCGATGGCTACGGCTGTCCCGTGGCCCTGCTCGCTTCGGATCTCGATCGTCCCTCTGTGCGCATGTGCGATGTTCCGGGCGATGTGAAGACCCAGGCCCGAACCTTCCTGTCTTCTCACGTCTGGGTCGGATGAACGGTAGAAGCGCTGAAAGACCCTCTCGATCTCCTCACGAGCTATTCCAATTCCGTCGTCGCGAATCAGCACTTGCACCCGATGCATCTTGGTTTCGACGGTCACGTGAACTGCTCCGTCGGCGCTATACTTGATGGCGTTCGATAGCACGTTTCCAATAAGCCTAGCAAGAAGTGACCTGTCGCCGTAGACGTAGGCATCTGCACAGATGGAGAGCTCGTACCTGATCCCCCTCTGTTCTGCGAGAGAGCGATACTCGTCGGCAACCTCTTCCACAAGAGCACCCAAGTCAACCGCGATCATCTGGCTTCGATCTGGCACGGAAGCCAGTCTCTCAGCCTCCAGCGCGTCTTCGAGGATAGTTGTCAGTCTACTGATGTTTCCTGAGACCATCGCCAGCGCACCCGAACGTTCCGCATCAGTCATAGCAAGGCGGTCGCTTCCCCCCAGCAAGTCCGTATAGCCCTTGATCACGCTGAGAGGAGTTCGGGCCTCGTGGATGATGTCTGTGAGTGACTTGACAGTGCTGAGCAACGCCTCTTCCCGATCTGTCACATCACGGACAAAGCCAAGTACTTCCTGGGTTTGTGCGCATGGTTGACACGGAATCGCCGTGATTTCCAAGTGTCGAAGAACTCCATTCGGACGGCGACACCTAGCAGATGTCGTCACTGGGATCCCGTTTGCGAGACTAGTGAAGACACCGTCCATTCGAAGTCCCTCGACATCCTCCGTCACAAGCAAGTCGTTCGCGTGCCGACCGACCAACTCTGACGCGGGCATGCCGTGAATTCGAGAGAGTGCCGCGTTCGCGTAGACAATCCGGCCATCCACGCTTCGCACATACACGCCTTCCGGAATGTTGTCCAGCAACCGCTTGAACAAGGAATCGTCCGGTGGTTCGCGTACGGACCCAGCAACACTACCTCCCGATGCCGTTCGAACCAGGCCAAACAAGACGCTCTCTCCCTGCCATTGCCCGTGGAAGACTCGTGATTCCGCAGCAATGCGGCGCCCAGCTTTGGTCATCACCGGGAGCCGACAATACTCCAGGCCGCTCTTAGCCATCGCGTCTAGGGTTCTCTGAACATCGTCCCCTACCTCCGAAGGGTGAAGATCTGAGACCGTGAGTTTGCAGAGCTCTTCCAATGTGTACCCAAGCGCGCGCTGCGCGGATGGCGTTGCGTACAGAATCCTGGCATTCTCCGAGGAAATCACGAATCCAAGGTCTTGCAGAGACGCAATGATGCTCTGGAGTGTTTGCTCACTCTGGGCGAACTTCTGATTCTGGAGAGATCGGGCAATCATCGCTCCCAGAATCGGAGTGATCGATTCGAGAATCGCCACCGTCGACACTGCGAAGCTCCTTGAGGACGTCGACGCCACGTTGAGCACGCCGACGGCTTTTCCGCCATGTTCGATTGGCAAGACGCCAAGAGCAGCGATGCCTGCCTGAGCCAAACGGCTGCGAATGGGATTGGGGAAGCCTTCTGCCGCATCGAATTGCGGCTCTTGACGAGACACAAGCTCGCGTTCCGGCGACATCGGCTCAATCACTTCGACCAACGAAGCAAACCATTGCGGTAGACCGCTATGCGCTCGCAATATGAGGTTCTGGGTTGCTTCATCGATCACGTACAGCCCTATTCCCTCAACATTGTCAAGATCCTGAAGCATGGGCAAGATGCGACTAACGGACAAATCAAGCGAGGCACCTGCGTTGGCAGCGTACGCTATGTTCTTGAGAAGGCGCAGTTGCTTGGAGAGAAACCTAACAACCGTGGATGAAGGACGATCTCCAGATCCATCAGACATGTTTGCACCTGCTTCCTCCGCCAGCAACGCTTCTTCTGACACCTCACTTCTTGTCAGAATACCCCATCGACAGGAGCTTGCCAACCTCCGGCGTGTCGAGGTTCTGCCTGTAGAACTGGGATCCCCGCGACAGACATCACATGAGCAAGTGAGATTACACGTTGTGACAGTTGACAGTGTACGCCATCTCCGGAGAGGCGCCCAGGCTTCCCATGGACACGCTTTGCCACCACTCAGTCCCGTATCATGCCCCCTCCAGGGATTCGATAACGCTTGGGCCAGTCGTTTCTCACGCTGCAATCAGTCACTCCGCCTTCGGCGTCCGTACCAGACCCACTCGATTCGGGAAGATGCCGTATACTTGCACTCTGGTCGGTGCTAGCTGACTGAGGGAGTGAGTTCAAGATACGCGCTTCCGCGGCCCCTTCCAACTGCGAGCTTCATTGGCAGGTTTTCTGGGTATCGGCAACTCCGAGCGGCCGCATCAGGGCTACCGAACCAAGGGACGCACACCTGCCGATGTCTTCTCGGACGCCGTCCTGGTTCGGGGTATGACTTGCCATAGGGTCGGCCTGGATGCTCCCCTCATGCATGTCGACCGTCGCAGGAAGACTACTTGTTCAGTAGATCGCCTGTGATGACCAACTCGCTAACAGGCGATGGCTTCGCAGCCTGTTTCAGCAACTCCACCAGGAACCTGCGCCTTGGCGTGACGTCGCCCTGACTCCGTAGTCTCGCACGGTCCCCTCGACGTAGGAGAAACCACGCGCTGTGCAGGCCAGCGAACACGTCCCAAGCATGCTGGCAACAGCACTTGGCGTAGGGGATTGCATGGACTACTCTGGTGTCGACAATGTTGGAGTCCTTGCGTCCGAGAAAACGCTTGAGGGTAACGTGGCTTCTGGGTTGCACCATGCTGACACTGTGCCTTGGTGGACTCTACTTGCTGAGCCGCAACTACTACCTCTGCTTCCATAGCCTGATTGAGATTACTTCCATTTCGGTGGCTATGGCACTGTTCTTCCTCGCTTGGAACTCGCGCTCCATAATAGAAGACAGCTCCTTCACTCTCCTCGGGTTGGGCTATCTTGTCGTCTCCGGTTTGGACCTGCTTCACACATTGGCGTATCGCGGCATGGGGGTCTTTCCCTGGGTCAACTCCTCCGATCCCGCAACGCAGCTCTGGATCGCCGCCCGTTTTGTGGAAGTCGGCAGTCTTCTCGCGTTTGCGCTTGCATTGCGCAAGCCGCGAAACTGGCGGATGGGCTGGATTGCCGCTGGCGTCATGCCATTCGCAGGCGTCGCCAGTGCTGCAATCCTGGCTCTCGGCTGGTTCCCAACCTGTTACGTGGAAGGCGTCGGATTGACCGCTTTTAAGCGGTTTGCGGAGTACTCGATCGTGGCAGTGATCCTTGCCATCGCATGGATTCTCTGGCGCAACGGTAAGAGGCTTGCTCCCGTTGTGCGGCGAACCCTGATGTGGTCCTTGTTTGTCACCGCACTCTCCGAACTCGCGTTCACTCTCTACACGGATGTGTATGGAGTACTCAATGCGGTCGGCCACCTTCTGAAACTCCTCTCCTTTGCGTTGATCTATGTAGGTTTGATCCGCACAGGCTTCGCGCGCCCGCAGGCCTTGTTGCTCAGCGAACTCAGGGAGGAACAAGTGAGACGGCGCAAAGCGGAGGATCGCTACAAGAGCGTTGTAGAGCACATGAAGAATGCTGTCGTCGTGTACGAGGCGACGGAGGACAGCGATGATTTCGTGTTCGTAGAGTTCAACCGCGCGGCCGAGGAAATCGAGGGGGTGCTGCGTGAAGAAGTACTGGAGAAGCGAGTGACGCAAGTGTTTCCCGGCGTAGAGGAGTTTGGACTCCTGGAGGTCCTGCGCCGCGTCTCCGCAACGGGGATTCCCGAGGATCATCCCATCAGTCTCTACCAAGAGGCAAGACTCCGAAGCTGGCGCGAAAACCATGTGTTCCGCTTGCCATCTGGGGAGATTGCCGCGGTGTACGAAGACGTGACTGCTGGCGTACATGCCCAAAACGATCTCAAGAAGCACCATGACGTCCTCAGAGGCGTGATGAGCTCTGTCCCCTCGCTGGTGCTCCTTCTTGACGAGGCAGGAGAGCGAATCCAAGACGCCAATCGGAGTGCTGTGCGATTCCTCGGCATCACTGAGAATGCCTTGAGAGGGAAAGAACTGGCCGGAGTGCTTCCGGAGGATCTGGCCTCACAGCTTAGAAAACTGATGGAGGCACGGCTCAGCAAGGAAGACCTCTTGGAGAGTCTGGATCGGGACAGCGAAGGGAACCGTCGGTGGTTGGGGTGGAGCACATTCAGATTCCCAGGCGGCACAGGTATCATCGGAAGAGATATCTCTGATCTCGTAGAGGCGCGCGAGTATGCGCGGAGCTTGTTTGAGCAAGCTGCAGATCCGATGTTCATCCTCGACATGCAGGGGAATCATGTTGACGCCAATCCCAGTGCCGCAGCGTTGCTGGGTTACGACCGGGCACAGCTGAGAACGATTGGCTACATGGATGTCTCCGCAGAGCCCGAGGCCAGCAAGGCGGCGCTGCACCGGCTGGTTGGAGGGGAGGAACTCATTCCGTATCAGCGGACCTTTGTGTCGCGTGCAGGGGAAGAGATCCCAGTCGAGCTCCACTTGTCGTTGCTTCGCAACTTGGATGGCATGCCAACGCGGGTCCTGAGCATCGCACGAGACATCCGTTCGCGCCTGGAAGCGGAGGACAAACTCAGACGATCTTGGGAGGGGGCGATCACAGCTGTTTGTATGTCAATCGAGAGCCGAGATCCCTACACAGCAGGCCATCAGCGGAAGGTGATG
>Ga0233431_1001299_pt1 | contig 44258 bp, 103 predicted proteins | sample SI_118_April2016_FD_179867 | JGI IMG/M metagenome (GOLD analysis project Ga0233431, IMG submission 179867) | Seawater microbial communities from Saanich Inlet, British Columbia, Canada - SI_118_April2016_200_MG | ecosystem: Environmental > Aquatic > Marine > Inlet | place: Canada: British... | reverse complement strand
TTCCAAAACTACGACGGCGACGCGGTTAAGCTGTACGCTTGGAATGATAACAAGGTCATCAGGGCGACAGTCGAGGCTGTACTGATTGCAGGCGTGGAGCTATTCGGAGACGCAAAGCGCAGCATCGCAGGCAGTGAAATCCGATACACTTGGGAGGGCGACCATCTAGGTGAGGGCATCGGGCTAATCATGGAGGTCACGCCAGCAGCGACAGGTTGCAAGCTCGTCGAGAAAGAGGTAGCAGTCGCAGCAGTGCCAGCGCAGCCAGCAACGACCAAGACGGTCTGGGAGGTAGCCTGTGAGGAAGATTCAGAGAAATCTGAATCCTCACTATCTCCCGCAATGCAAGAAATCATGGGGTCGGACTAATGGGACGCGACAAGCAGCTATACGGCGTGGACTACAATACGTCCAAGACATTCAAGGCGCGAGTCGAGCAAGCCAAGGCAGGCGGGACTCCTGTAGTATCTGGCTCATGCAGCAAGTGCGGCAAGACAGATACGCGGTTCTCACTACCAGAACCAACCTATACGACTGGAATCGGTCACGAGAAGCGCGACGCGGTGTGCCTGAACTGTGGCGAGGTGACGACAATCACCTTCGGGCTAGTCGATTGATTGGCTGGCTCCTTCTGGCAATCATCCTTACAGTTGCGGGCGAATTGTTATACGCCCGGTTTTCTTCCCTTTGAACTTTTACTTATACGTGACAGTATACGCTCCCTTCTTCCCTCAGACCTTTACTAATACGTGAATGTAAAGTAGGCAGGTTTATATGCGAGTACCCTATTAGAGAGAGCATGTCAAAGATGAACAGACACGAAAACTTGGAGAAAATGCTCGAACACTTTTCACACGAGCAGCTACTAGAGGAAGTTGTACGAGGGATGAGCGACCACGAGGCGTGGGAGTCCTTCGACTACATCAGGCGCATGTGGGGATTCCCGGACGATTCGGAGGATGACGACGAATGATTTACGTACCGGGAGTTGACGGCGACATGCATACGCGAGCAATGAGCATGCCCTACCTGCACAGCCACACGGTATCATGGGACGACGCACCATTTGGCAGTTCCAAGGAGCTTTTTATTTACGCTACAACAGACGAGTACAACATGGAGGCAGAGGGCTTCTATGGTTGGCTACTACAGGAGAACGGGTTCCTATCGGTTCGAGGAACTTGGGACGGGATGCTTTACGTCAACAAGGTAAGTGAGGCAGAGATTCTACTACACGCCGGGGACGAGCGGTACAGGGTCATGCACAACCTAGTCAACGCCATCGAGACAATGATGAAGTGTGACTACGATTACAGGTGGCTCACTCAGGACATCCGAGACGATTTGCCAAGCGCATCACGCGCTATGTTGAGCGGACGATACGCCCACGCGGAGAACTAGACAATGAATCTATCCGATATGCTTAATACGTCTGACTTTCAGATATGGTACTCTGAGCGCACAGACATTCAAGGGAGGATTCTGGCAGGCGAGAACCCAGACACTCCACTCACGCATGCGGACGTACTAGAGATATGGCGTGAATACGTACAATACACGATATGGTTCACTACCCCCGGCGATGAGGCAGACGCAATACTTAATGAGATTGATTACAAGGAAGCGTACCTCTCAGGTCTGGGAACTTTAGACGACGATATCTAATCCTTCTTTCCCTTCAACCTTTACCTATACGTGAACCTATACGTCAACTTTCTTCCCTCAGAGCTTTACTAATACGTGAAAGTAACTATACGCGGGCTGACCGAAAGCCTTATATACGTATACGTTGATATCTAGGTTGCCGGGAAGTGTTTGATATAGGTAGGCTCGGATTCCCGGCATACATGTCATTCTGAGCCTACCACAATCCTTATATATCACATGATTACTTAGATAGGTTGTAGGGACTCCGGGAGCGTGACAGAAGCCGGGGAGCGACCAAAGAACTGAGGTTGCATGCGGGAGCTATTTGTTAGTTTCATGTGAATGTTCTGTGACAGTGTGCCACTATATAGAGAATGAGTAGTACCAGTGCCATAGGGAATAGGGAGGCTTAGGGTATCAGTTAGTAATACAATATTTACAACCACCTATCAGTACCACTATATTATACATTAATGTGGGACAACGAAAGACTTAAGTATTCTCTAGTATATTCTAAGCCCGCGAACTTTGTTAAAATCATAACATTAATATAGGACATACACGCACATGTTATTATGGATACTGTAGATTATTTTGTTGACCTGATTATATTCTTAGTTAAGTTTGCTATCTTCGCCGCTATAGCATTACCCATATTATATCTATTCTCACTTTGTTAAAATAGATATGTTTATATTCCAGTAGCCTATACTAGACTCCTGCCTGATGCTTTACAGGTTATGACACGGCACGACACCGATAATCCCGGTGAACTGGCAAGCGCGTTATAGGGTGTAAAGAATTATCGGACTTGCTATCCGAGACACACATAAAGGCTTGACTGCTCTGGATTTAGGGTGGGAAGGTGCGAGGTTAAAATCCTCCGTCGGGCAGACCATTCAAAATACAATTCCTGCAATATATCCAATGTATTGCAGGAATTGTATTAGGTATGTTTATATATCATGCCCCGGTTAGGGTACTCATGACAACAGCATACACACGAGAGTTTATCGCGGACTATGAGCCATTTGACGATATATGCAAGACCGAGCAGGAAAAGAAGGACATGAAGAAGAACCTAAAGGAACGGGGCTTCCAAGTTATCCGGACAAAGTGGCTCAGTAGCTTAGGTTATTATCAGGTAGTGGGTACACGGTACAGACACGGCAAGCCCGACGCTGAACGGCTCGCATGGATGAGAAAGACCACGAGAACCTGTTAATAATAATCTTTATATATTACAACGAGGTAAGTAAACGCATGAAGAAACCTGAAATATTTAAATCCGTGTTTGAGTTGACCGTCAAGGACAATCCCGTTTATGGCACAGCCGCGCAGACAGGCGCGGAGCTACTGAGCAAGACAAACTTTTATGGGATAGGTGTCACCATTGAGAAGGTGGACGAGAACGTTTATTCCATCGTGTCCCGTACCCACAACGCAGGCTATGCGTCCAAGGACTTCTGCTTTATCGCCGGGATATTGCAGGACTTGGGCGAGTTGACGCTCCAAGAAATTTGGGGCATGGTCACGTTCCGCAGGCAGGAGCAGTGGCATGTGTTCGACTATCCGGAATTCTACAAGGAATTCGTTCTGGTGTCTCACGAATGATTGAACACCGAGAAATAAACAGCATTGTCAACTGGCTAGAGGGCGAGGTCGAGGACATGCGCCGCGAGGTAGCCAATGACCACCGGATTGATGAAGCGTGGGACAGAGGACACCTCAATGGTCGATTTGACAAGATGGAAGAAATCCTAAAGGTAATCAAGAAGCTCATCGCATGCCCTGACTGTGGGGAAGAATTGAAACTAAGCTTCGACTTTTATGCATGGTATTGTAACGAATGCAGCTTTGAAGCGTCGGTCTGACTACTCAGAACCAGATATTGCTTTTTGACTATGCAGAGTTGATGTAGTAAGATATAGTATAGGAATCTTTATAAGCATATTAAGTATTATTAAACACATGGATTTATACATTGGAGACGTTTATCTAGACCACGGCGAGACTGCTAAAGCCGTTGCTAATTTTGAGGAAGATTGGATAAAATTTGGGTGTGATATGAAAAACGCCAGACCTGAATTTTTAAACAAAGATACACTAAAACCTAAAATTAAAATCTATGATACACCAGAAGAATATTACACCGGAGAGATTGAAACCTTAATAAACCATGAATCCTTACACGTTATAATTTATCAAGTTTCTGGAAGTAGACATGCTACTATAAATTTTGACAATATAGACTTTTACTATGAAATATCAGATTATAACCTATAGGAATCTTTATAAGCGTGTCCTCCATTATAGGCTTGATGAATATGGAGAAGAAATTCACGACAAAGCGACAGGCGGAGTATATTGAGCTTCACAGGAACATAACTGAAAACGGGTTCAGGTTCTCTGGATACTTTTACACCGGAGACTTGGGCGGAATTTGTGAGTGCGGCAAAGTTGGTCTGGCTCATAACTTTGTTCTGACCAATCAGGACGGCGACGAGCTTATTTTAGGTTCAAGCTGCATTAACAAGTCTGAGGTTTACGGCTACATCTTCGACAACATGCCGGGAATGTGGGACTTGCTTCAAAAGGAGCTAAAGCTCTACAAGCACCTGTTCAGGCACATTAGGTCTGGCGACATGGCGAGCGAGGCGGTCACACTTGAACAACTCCGTGAGCTATCCAAGACTATCAAGAACGAATGGGACACGGAGAACGACAGGAGGAAGCAGCAAGCCAAGGAAGCTTTACCAGTTATTGAAGCTTACCATGCAGCCACTAAAAATGGCTTCCTAAAGTCTGTTATGGAGCAAGCCAAGTCTGGCAGGCGCGGACTCAGTGACCGACAGATTGAGGTCACGGAGAGCATTATTGACAAGTACAACGAGGCACACGGAACCACCGAGGAAGATGTGTTAGCCAGTATTGAAGATAACAAGGTCAAGGGCTGCTTCGAGGACGATTTCATGGACGTTGCCCATGTACTAAGATTAGGCAAATTTGACCGGGACACAAAGGATTGGCTCATGGACGGGATTGACCGATACGGCTCCTTCAATGATTCAGCATACGCTAAAGCTTGCACCATGTTGTACAAGTACAGGAAACAGTTAAACGTGCGCTTCTGGGAAATTGCGAACATGCCGGAAGAATACAGGCTCGCGGGCGACTTGCTATACGTCAAGGCTTTTAACAATCTCGTCAAGTTCGAGATAATCCCAATGATGAACCGGGAGGCGGTTCAATGAAAGATAAAGCTTTCCTCCAATGGATTCATGACCGTCTGGTGAGCCTGTACTTAGTGGATTATGATTATGATTTTATGTCCAAGTTCCGGGCAATTATCAGGGCTACCCCGGACGACCAAGAAACTCCTAATACGTCGGGTTAGACCGATACCCTTTTATATCACATACGTATTATCTATTATTGTCCGAGTATACAGGTATGCGGACTACCCTTCGGCTTGCAACCGTTGGTGAGTTATATAGGTTCCTGTGTAGGAGGGCTGACGGCTTCCGAAACTAATAAATATCGATGGCATCTTCCGGCAGGGGTGCAAGGCTTGGCTAGGCAAAGAGGCAGAGCCGGGGTATATCGGGTCGCGCCTGATATGCTGACAATCGGGGTTGGTCTAAGCCGCCAACCTCCTTTATTCTCAACCAACAACCTTATAAGCCACGCAACCATTTATACCAAACATGAAAAAACCACTTGTAGTTTACGTCGATGCGTCCTGCCTCATACGTAGGAGCAAGAAACAATTCAAGGTTGCTGTAGTTTTTCCTCACAGAAAACCTTTAACTTACACATATATCGACCCGCATGGAAACAACAACGAGGCGGAAATGATAGCCTGCATTAAAGCTGTACAATGGGCTGACAATAACAGCATGCTCGATATTATCACGGATTCGAAGATAACCGAGAACGTGTTCAATTATGGACTTAGCAGAAATATGCGCCATAAGAAGATGAAAGAAATATTCGAGGACACTATCGCTGAGAAAAACTTGGATGTAACAGTTACATGGCAGCGTAGGGAGCGTAACAGGGCGGACGCTCCGAGCAAGATTAGGAAGAAGGATAAGTTTAAGGAAAGGCTAAACATTTGGGGGTACGGGCTGTGATAGACATAAAAATGAGCGAGCTTGATTGGTACGTGGGAGAAATGTACATGCGAATTGTAGACCCCGACAACACTATTTACCTTGGAACAGATTTAGAATATGCTGAATCAATCTGGCATACTTACAGACCGAGGATAAGAGAGGTTGCAGGCTCAGTGGGGGCTTACTATCACGATTATGTAGAGCGCATGATAAACCATGAAGTTTTACATATAGTGTTACTTGAAGTTGCAGGATTCAAGGCATGCGACAAGCTCGATAATGTCTGCCTCCCACCACATCACAGGATTAGCAACCCTTAAATATCACATCTATATTATAGGAGATTGAAGAACATGACAACAATAAACGATTTGGATGTAGTGGAGCAGCTTAAGGGACATGTGGACTTTGAAACCGCATACGTTATCGAGGACTACCCGTATGGTGGGTACAGGACTCAGATGAAAGTCTGGATTGAAACTAAACAGACAGGCAAAAAGACCAAGGGCAACCAGAGGTCAATGTGGTGTACGCTTAACCCAAAGACTGGCAGGTGGAACAAGCCAAAGAATTACGGCTACCACCGCGTACTTTCAATGTTCCTTGACAGTAACGAGCATGTCCAGACGGCAGGCATCAGCGAGAGCGCGGGCTTTAACGATATCGAGGGCTACGTGAAGCTTTTCGAGATTCCGGAAGCACAGAAGATTAACCTTTATGTGTGCATGAAGGGCGCACACTACGGCGCGAGAGTATGGGGCAAGCAGACCGAGGAAGAGGTCACGGTAAGACTTGACAAAATCGAGAGCCTAATACGCTATTACGCCGAGGCACTCCCAATATCCCACGAGGTCAAGGTGGCAGAGAGGGACGAGGCACTCTACATGGACGACCTAAAGGGAACCAAGTTAAAGAAAGCTTTAGGAAAAGGTGTAGCTCGTAGGGTCGTCAAGAGGTATCACAATAAGAACAATACGGGCGGAAACTTCGCCGTAGATATCAGGATAACGGACGACCCCAACGTCGAAGGCGACCCTTGGAAGGCGAGGCGATACTTGGAGCTTTCAGGACTTCACGATTTAACGGGCAAAGTTCGCAGGCTTTCAATCGGCAGGATGTGGAAGCGTGACCGGACTATTGACTTGGAGCAAGTCAAGACATTCGAGGGACTTATCGAGTTAGTCTCAGATACAATTGAAAATTATGCGGAGCTTGATTAAAATGAGAAACGACGACCAGTTCATGGCTAAGATTTACATAGACATGACATACCCGAAAGAGGTAAACGAGCTTATCGACGCTCTATACGCCGAGTTTGACGCGAGCCTAGAAGGGCTGAACCGGGAACTTGTAGTACGCGGAACGGTTGAAGGCGAAGCGGCGGACTTGGAGGAATTCAGGGAGCTACTCGACGAGACAATCGACGAATACTACACCGAGGCAATAAGCATCAGCATATACAGGTATCTCGTGGACTATGGAAAGGAGTTCGAGGAATGAGAACTCCGGAAGTAGAAATCAGACACGGAGACTCCTTATACGTCGATGGTAGGTTCCGGGGTATGGTCAGACCGGGATACAAGTACAAAGTTGCCAAGACAGACAAGAAAACGGGCGTTATGCTCGTAATCGAGACTGACGATGAAGATTCAAGAATTGCTGGAAGTTTCTGGCTCGACATAGAGGATGTCTAAATGGCTCCCTTATGCCCTACATGTGGATATGTTCTAGTTAGAACCGAGTTAGTCAGTCACATTATGTATCGGTGTTATAATCACGACTGTAAAGATTACGACGGGATGTTTGGAATTGAGGGCGTTGAAACTTACTTTACGCCTAAAGCATACCTTAACGAAGATACACCTACAGATAAAACTCACACACCAAAATGTAAAGGACATAGATGCGGCAACCAAGTAGCCTGTTTTCATGGGTGTTCGCATACTCCTAGAGCGAACGAGAATATGGCTGAAAAAATTGAAAGTTGGGAAAAGGACTTGGCTAAATATACGAAAGAAGTTGAGGACGACCAAGAATACCGTAAATTACGAGGCGACCCACCTTGGCACTCATGTTTCAGATGTGGCGGACAGATGAACTGGCACAAGTGGAACGAGGACAATTACAAGTGTGTCCACTGCGGTAACGTGACCCCGCAGGGTCTAAGACCCAAAACGAAATACTTAAATAACAGTAGGAAGTAATAAAGACCATGAAACTATTAGAACACATCCGGGGCAGGCAAGAGCATGTGGAGAACATGTTACTGTTATGCCCACATAAAAACTTAATGGACGCTAGGACTCAGCGAATTCAGACCGAGCTTTTATTCGAGCAAGAGGTTCTGGACAACTTTGAGGCTGCCGTGGTTCAATACGCCGCAAACTTTAAAGTTCTGCTATACGCGGAGGAAGCCTAATGATTAAAAATGTTGTAATACGCGCCGGAGAGAACGACATGCACATGATAGTAAGAGTTACTGAGTGGATGGACTTGCCTAAAGATGAGAAGCTCTATACGCCAAATGGATACCCAAAGAACAAAGTCGAGGAACTAGCGATGGTCAAGCTCGAAGTAGACGAGAACTTTAATATTACAGTAAGGGTTATCAAGCACCGCCCCGGCTCTAGGATAACCGTTGAGTAAACCTTTTTAGCTTTACTTTACTAAATCAAGCCAGAAAGGTTTATATATTATTCTTCTATACGTGTAAACATGACAAACATAAGAGTAGAGATTAAAGTTTATGACCCGGACAACGAAATCGTGATGGATTCGATTGAAGGGCGCATGATGTACTACCGTCTTGAAACCTTGGAAAAGGAATTTGAAAACAATAAGATTGACGTGAAAGTATTTATTGAGAATCACTTTGACATGGAAATGGTCAGGGAATACTACAAGATTAAACGGGAGCTACAGGAGATTAAAAATGATAAGACCTAAAATCACCGTTCACTGCGACGATTATTTATGGGAGCAGTTCAAGAAAACCGTCCCGCGAGATATTACGCTCATGGACTTTATAGTTTTTATGATAGCCAAGAGAGTAGACGACGCGGAGCATGACCGTATACTGATGCCGTACCAGTTAGAGTTTATCGAGAAGTATTCCGATACCCTTAAATAACACATCTACATTATAGTGACTTGATAGAAATGAACACACGAAACGAAAAGATTGAACAGTCTGTGGTCTATTGGGACGAGACAGACATCTGGGACAGGCGCGTCGAGGACTTGATGGAATGCGAGGAATTATCACGCGAGGATGCCGAGGAAAGGGCGAACGAGAGCCTATCATGGGTAACTGAGGATGAATGGGACTGGATGACCGAGCTACTGAGCGAGGTAATGGGACAGGTTTCCAGCCGATTCGTCAACAAGGGCTACTGGCTATGCGAAGGCAGCAACCTTGGATGGAGAGGCAGGAGCGGGTATAAGGTCGTGGAGGCATACAACGGAGCAGACCTATTACGTAAAGTGTTACCTGACACTCACAATACGTTCTACGTTTTCCGCCCGGACGACAGGAGGACACCTGAGCTAACTATCAACAATTTCCACCACGATACCCGATTCTCCGGGATGGGCGGTGAGTGGTACACGCTCACGCCGATGCGGTCAATTGAGGTGCAGGCATGGGAAACCTTGGGTTACATGGGCTTGGAGGAATTCCTGTAATGTCAGAGAAACTTTGGCTCGTCTCAGTTGTAACTTCATATAAATGTGAACATTACACGTTCGATAACTTTGACGCTGCCGAGATGAAATATAAAGCCAAGAAAAAAGCGATGGGCAAATATGACAAAATATACCTGAGCCTTGTGAACGCCGTCGCAAAGATGGGCATAGTGGAGAAGGTGTTCTAAATGGGATACGATTACAAAGTGGTAAAACTAGAGCTTCTCAACGAAAGGGCGACGCTAATACGCAATATTTAATACCTCCCAATACTTATTTTATATCATGTTATGTAGAAAAGTCAAACGCGAACTCGCGGCTGAAAAGTTAAAAGTTCAAGGTTTAGAGAATGATGTATCTAAACTTGAAACTAAAGTGTCAAATAAAAACCATATAATTAATGCGTATAAAGTTGACATAAAGACAGAGAAAAAGAGGCGGCATGCGGCAGTGTATCATGAACAGCTTAATACATCACAATCTAAATTAAAATTAATAGATGCGTTAGATTTAATAAACAAGCAGCAAATTGAATTGAATAAAATACCAGATGTCATTTATGAGACTGTATTGATAAACCCTATCCTGATATATCGATGTATCTAGACAATCCTAGCGTTTATTTACCTTTCTCGGACGCACGATTGAATAAGTATGAGAAAACTATAGCCGATTTAGAGTACAACAAGTTCAACAAAGACACTTGGGATATCATACTGGCTAAGGTATACAAGGAAGTAAAGAAGGCTCAGGTTGTGTGGAGAAAAAACGTGGGCGATTGTGATAATTGGGCAGAGTCTATGCATTACTACTTATCAAAGTCCATGCTAGATGCAGGGATGGAAAGGCAATCAGCTTTTGGTTTAGCTTGGAGTAAAACTCATGCATATAATTTCTACGTGACCGACAAGGACATCTGGATGTATGAGCCGCAAACTGGCAAAACTATCGCAAAAATGACCGGGAAATACGGAGAGCTATTCCCCAAGTTCGAGACGACCAAGATATTCTTCATATCATAACCTTTATATATCACATCTTTATATTATAACTCATGCTAACTGAAAAAGATATACTTGAAATGTTTTCAACGAGCGCGGGAATACACGAGACGACCACCAAGCATTTAGGTGATTTAATTAACTTGCACAAATCTCACAGCTATATTGAGGGCGAGCTTTTTAAATTTGTCAAGGCGCAAGCCGAAGATATCAAAACTCTAACGCAGGCTTTACGCCAGTCACTTGACATAACGAATGTAATGGCGGAGGCAATGGATGCCCACGGCATCAAGATTGGCGTTCCGGCGTATCTAAAGAAGGAAAAGTAAAATGAGACAAATTAAACAAAGAAAAGTAGGCGGATTTAGCGTGTACAGGGGTGACTTCGATGAAGGAATCCTAATGCACTCACGACCATACGAAGGCGAGGGAACGCCTAAGAACATGACCGTTTGGGTTGATAGGTTCGTAGCTTTACAGTTAGCTCAGAGTACAATCTGGGCGACCATGAAGGCGTGGGACTTGCGTGAAATGTCACTTAACGAGCGCGAGACAATCGCCGAGATTATGGCGGACTTGGACATTTGCCCAAGTTTCCGGGAAGGTCAATACGAGCTTGACATAGGCTACGGGCATTTCAACGAGGGAGAGACATGGCAGTATCCTTTACCCACAGGTGCAACTTACAAAGTTAATAAGCACGTCGAGGAATATTGGGCGATGCGAGCCGCGGAAGAGTTGGGAGAAGAAATAAGGGAGCGAGCAGCATTTGAGTAGAACTTGTAATATTTGCGGACGAGAGCTTGCCGATGAGTGGTGTCAGGATTGTTTAATGGAAGCATGTGGGCATATAGACGACGAACTAGCACCTTTATCTCATTCAATAGAGTGGAGCGTGGCAGATGCAGATACTAGCGATATACTAGACGCATTGGTAGGACAGGCGAATACTCTTTTAGATATAGTTAAAGATATCAGAGAAGATGGTGCGGAGCGAATGGTTAAGAAGGATACTGTTTGTTTCGAGTGCAAGTACAGACTAGAACCGCAGCCCATTAAGAAAAGACAAGGAGCGATTGGATACTGCAATGAGAAAGAATACCATCTTTGGAAAGAGCCAACGAAATGCAACCGGGGATTTTATCCACGATGAGTAAAGAAATTTTCATCAAGCTCTGTGAGGAACTTGGACGCGACCCAACCGACGACGAGATGGCGGATGCTCAGGCTATGTTAATTGAGAACGCCATGCTCACCCGCGACGACGAGTATTTTAACCGATAACCTTATATATCTTAAGGTATATTACAACTTACAATGGACTGCAATGAAATAAGTTGTTCGGGCTGTGAAAAGTTCGAAGAAATGTTTGACGAGGACGAGGGAACCGGATGCGAGGATATGTCCGTAAATATCCTAGTCTACAACATGTACACGGTTTATATCCCACGAGGACATTACAAGAGCGACGAAGAGTACAAGGCTGCCGTTCTCAAAAGGGCTGATGAGCTAATGGTTCGGGATGCCGCCAAGAAGGGTTTCGGCGTACAGGTGTTTGAAGCACCAGAAATGACGACTGAGCTTTCAGACTTTGACGACCACGGTAGAAGCTTTAGGTGGTAACAATGCTAACACTTTGCGAAGTACCTGAAAAGTTCGAGATTCAAAATATCCCAGAGGGGAGCTTGGTCGAATTCAAGGAGATTCAAAAATACAAGTACGGGTGGGTGTCCGGAGGATTCGGATGTTCTACCCATACGCTAGGTTCGGCTGTATTTGCCGTACTCGGTAGGGACGTTGATGAGGTTATCAGCGAGCTAAAGAACAAGGCAATCGTGGACGCTATCCAAGATGCCGAGCGGGAGCTAACCGGGAAACTTACAATCGGTAAGTATAAGAGCTATGTAGACCGGACGTACCGCCAGCCTGTGAAGATTCTAGGCACGATTGACTATGACGCTATCAAGGTCGAGATGGCGGAGGAAGCCGAGAAGTACGTCTACGAGTACGTCTTTGATGGCATGAGGCAGTGCGTACCATGATGCGGCATAAAATGAAATTCAAGTGGGCGTATGTCCGGACTACCAAAGGAGAAGAAGGCACACACCTTCTGAAAATGGGTAGTTTTACGCCTCTGGAAATTATCAGGTTTGTTACTAATTTCTTTTTCGTTTGGCATGATAAAGACCACGGCAGACTTCCATACAAGGTTATAGGATTTCATATAGAAATCGACGAATCGTAACCTTTTTATACCTCTAATTTTATTATAAACTATGTCCAATAGGGTAGAAGAACTTAAAGATTTTATTATACTCGTCAAAGATAAGTACGGCGATTCAGAGGAAATTGACAAGTTCGATGTCGATGTGGACTTGATGAATATTTTATTAACTCTTAACGAGATAGGCGGGAATGACAAGACCGTGTACAATTCAGCGTACAGGGCTGGCTTCCGGGCAGCTACAATCGACCACCTTGGCGGTGGATGTTCAGTTTGTGGTAACACTAATTTTAGGCAACTAGAAATAGAGCATATTGGCGGTGTGGGTGTAGTATCCGAGACGGGGCGAGGAATCGCCGACTGGAAAGACCTGACCGTCCTGACAGTTTTATGTGGAGAGAACAGTAAGAATAAATGTCACTCCAAGACCGCGAACTATAAACGCTCCAAAAAGAAAACTAGAAAGACTTAAATACCACGCGCATTTATTATAGCGCATGGACAGCATTAAAGAGCAGATGATTAAACACAGGGCTGAGTATATCGAGAAGCATAAGGTCAGCGAGGACGGTATAGCTCTAGCAAACACCGTCATGAGGTTCCTCAACAACGAGGAAATACATCACACTATATTCGGAGGATGGACTTGGGATAATACACAGTTGGATATTCTTCTGGCGAAGCTAATCGAGGGTGAAATATTCGGCAACGATATATTTGCGGACGAGATGGTTGACCACTTGGTAGATGGCGGCGACTATATTCACGTTGACAATGCTTACGAGCATGTCTGTGACAATCCCCCGGACAGATATTAAAAATTTTTTTATTTTTACCTAAAACAAAATGAAGGAAACTGAGCATCGTCCTCAGTTTGTGTAATTCTCCTAGCTTAGAAAATTAAAAATTTTATGATAGGAAGCTTTATATATCAGATGTGGATAATAGAGGGTATGAAGAAATTAACAAAAGAAGGCACGAGATGCGGAGAATGTGGACACGGTAAAACTTACGACGAGTATGCACACTTCTGCGACGAGTGCGGGAAGGAGCTTAAAATGGGTCAGTTAGGAAAAGGAACCGGACACGGACAGGCGAAGATTTTCTACAAGATTTATAAAACAGAAACACCTGAATTCTGTGATATGTTCTGCTACTCTAAATGGTTGAATGAGAACATTGACAGGATTAAGGAAAAAGGGTTCTCGTTTATCATGGCTCCTACACTTACACCCGAAAGCATCCAACAGTATCTTGATATTGCTTGGGGCGCGAACAACTATCCTGAGCGGGTCGAGTAACCACAAACCTTATATATCTTAAGGTATAGTAGGTATTGACAATGATAATAGAAGATATTGCAGCAGAGCTTAACTGTATGGTTAGGCTGAAACAGGAGGATTGGGAGCTATTGCTCTATTCCGCGTTATCGCCTTATGCGCCCGACATTGAAATCAACGGGGTCATGCAGAGAGGTGTAATGCACACTAACATGGTCGGCGAGATATCGACAGCCAAATCTTCAATTATGAGAATAATCGAGAAAATATCCCCAAAGTCCGCGAGAGTTTCAAAGACAACTAACGCTTCGATAGAGGGTACGGTCACTCCGGGCAACGTAATTGTTCCGGGTGTAATTGAAAGGGCGAACGATGGAGTCTTACTTGTACCTGAATATACCAAGAAGCTATCAAAGCTGGACATCATGAGGGAGACAATGGACGGCGAGAAGGTGCGAATATCCAAGAGAGCAATCTCGTGGGACTTTACGCCAAACGTCGCGTTTATTGCTGGCTCAAATCCTAAGCTGGACTTTTTCACAAAGGGCGCAACGATGAGACAGGAAATCCCGTTCGCCGAAGGGATTCTATCCCGGTTCGACGTGCTAATCCCAATGATTAATACGCCGAGCGAGACTGAAAAGATTGTGAACGAGATGACATTCTTCGGGATGGAAGTCAAGAAGGTGGACTTAAGGAAAATCAAATCGAAATACCTTACGCTCGCGGAATCAATGAGGGCATTGGTTTACCACGTCAAGGTCAAGCCTAGTCAGGCGCAGAAGCTCAGAGACGCTTATCTCAACCATAACGTGGAGATGGGCAACCGTCCACGAGTAATACTCAGGGATATGGGCAGCCTAATACGTCTGGTCAACGTCATAACTTGCGCGAATGCAGTGAAGAGGGCTGGCAAGAACACCTATACGGCGACGGCGGCAGACATAGACAAGGCTATCGACTTGTGGAATTATCTAATTAACATCAGGGTGCAAATGTACGCAATGCTTGAAGAGAAGGACATCAAGGACACTGAGGACTTGGTTCTGGACATTATCAAGGACGCTGACCTAATACCCAACAAGGAGCTAATAGCCAAGGCTTCTGGAATCTGTTCGAGGCGGACGGTATTCCGGATACTAAACAGGTTAGAGGCTGACGGGATAATCAAGCGCGTCAACCCAGACACGGAGGCTGCAAGTGTCGAGCTTGTCTAAAGCTTCTGTGTCACTGTGCCAAGGAGATGAAAGAGAATGAATGAACAAGAGAAAAGAATACTGATAAAAATAGGAAGAGTCTGCCGGAACGATTGGAGCGGTACAGCGTTCGACGGGCGGGACATCAGAGACTGGTGCAACCAACTAGCAGAAGGTAGGAAATTGGACGAATTAGAATATGATATGGACGACTGGATTGAAAATCCATGATTGTCTGGCACGTCATTTCCATTAAAAAGTTCATGAGGTGCATGAACACTGGCAGCCTCCCGTCTCCTGTACGTGGATGGGAAACAATCGAAGAGGCTGAGAGGTTCAGCAAGCAGACCGGACGCTCCATGATTCTCAGGTTGAAATTCCCAAAGTCCGCCGAGAAGTGGGTAGGGCATAAAAATCTGGCTCGTGTGATTTATGAGCCATACCCGACTTCTAAGATATTCAACGGTTTTCAACTTTAAGGGCGTACTATCCCCGTTTTCGGGATGTCATGCGCGTCTTTAACAAAAGAGAAAGATTTATATAACATTAATAACATTAATATTTATGAGCGTTAAAGAACATGAAGAAATTGTATCCAACGTTGCTGAAATTTTAAGACATGAAGGATACAAAGTTATTTTAATAAAGAAGCCTATACCTGATATAATTGCCATAAAAGGAGATAAAACATTAGCATGTGAAATAACATCTTCCAGACAAGCGCAAGCTCCTTACAAGAAAAAACTTAAATATACAAAGTACGGGTTCGATACTGACGATTTAATGATTATTTCAAATAGTATAAGACCTGAAAATGAAACTCCACCAGAGGCTTATTATCTAGCTGTGACGTTAATGAAAAATGGAGTTAGATATAAACAAATATTATCTATTTTGGAAGAAAAGTTTGATGTAATAATTTCACAGCCAACGTTATCGAGGTGGAAAAGTGGACACGTTAAACCATATTCAGTTAGAGAGTTGGAAGGACGACATAAATCAAATTTTACTTAACCGGGGATATTACAGTAATCTTTATATATGACCACCCTTATTATAGGATTAGTCTCAGACGGCATACCGGATAGCCTCCGGGTCGCATCATGGGATTAGGCGAGCGTAGGAAGCGCGGGTTCCATTAGGACAAAATGGGTAAATCGGAAGTCACACCATTCCTTCGTGGGAGCATGCCGAACAGTCCGATTCGAACGGGCTGGAAAGGTCACGGCGGAAACTGCGGCTTGATACCGGAGCCATGAACTGTGACCAATTATCAAGGGACTGTGGTATAGTGCTAGAATCCCTTCCACCCGGAAGGTGAGGGCGGTTTAACTCCGTCCAGTCCCACCAATATCCTTATATATGAGAAGCCTGCATGTTAAAGTATGACTGACTACGAATATGTACTTGACGAGTATATCAAAAACACCGGAGTAAAGAACGGAATCATTCCAGTTTACCCCGGCTTCCATATTGACATCTTAGATGGTTGCTGCTACACGAACGGCAGAATCGTCGAATATAAACACTGGCGTAAACAGATTATAGCCAAGCTAATGCGCGATGATAAAGATGTCGAATATGGCAAGAGCCAAAGGGCGCAATGGGAAAAGTTGAGGGAATAACATGAACACATGTGAGAAATGCAACGAAGATTACAAGTCACATGGGATGACTACTGAATTCCGAACGTGGCATAGCGGACAGGAGGAAGATTGGGGCAGGGTTATTTCCGATTCGTTCGAAATTAGAGGACTTTGCCCAAAATGTGGAGACGCATTGACTGGTATAATATACACATTATCTAGAATGTTCGTCAAGGGAGCAGTACCAAAATATCCCAGAATCCCGGAAGATTTCCTGAAACTAATAAGAAAAATCCCGGTGGAATAATGGCTTATCTCGTTCCTATATTTTTCTCTAATGACGAGCCGTCAAATTGGGACTGCTGGAATTGTGGGAGAAACAACCACTGGTTATCGGAAGAATGCGCCCGATGTAACGCGCCGATGAAATTGAAAGACGTTTGGGAATGGTTGAAAGTAAAAGTTCTAAAGCAGAACCCTTATATAATAGATGGAGAGTAATAGAACTATGACACTAACAAACTTAGGTAGTTGGAACTACATCGCGCCTCCAAAATATACAGTTTTCGATAGAGTTATGACCGGGATTTTTGTACTTCTGGCATCTATCGTGGCTGGATATTTAATTGGGAGGTTATTTGAAACGATAATCTGGATAGGGACAATATGCTTTTTCTTCTTCCTATTGGCATGTCTAGGCTCATGGGTGATAGACAGATAACAATCTTTATATACAACCTTTCTCCATATTAGAATATGGATGCTAAAGGACACGAATTCGAGATACCATCAGGTTTCTCTGAGCAAGAACTACTATTTCTATCTATAAGCGGTAGCCACGCTTACGGTACGGCGCGATATGACTCGGACGTTGATGTGAGGGGAGTATGGATACCCACTATGGAACAGGTCGTATCGATAACGCCGGGAAGTTTAAATAAAACATTTACATATAATCACTATACCGATTACATAGACATAGAGCTAAAGAGCCTGCCGAACTATCTCAGGCTTCTAGGTAAGGGAAATTGTAACGCGCTAGAAAATCTATTCCAAGAAAAGATATGGTCAACCTATCCGGTGCAAAGTCTACAGAAACTAACGATGGAAAAAGGAATACATAAAGGATTCGTCCATTCGTTCAAGGGGTTCTCAATATCACAACAGCGCGATTTCCATACTAAGAGGAAAACAAAGTGCCTGCTATATGTGTTCAGGTTGCTCGCAGAAGGCATAGTCCTGTTCGAGACTGGAAAGCTAGAGATGGATATAAACAAGCTGTATGGATATATCGATGTGCCATTGTTGAACGAAATCATAAACAACTACAACAGTGAACAGTCAATAATGGGAACCGGAATAATCGACAGAATAGATAAAGAAGTAGACTTCCTCAGAATGTGGATGGATAGAGCTAAGAATGAAGCGGACATACCAGAAGAGGCTAACTATCAGATATACAACGACTGGTACTATGACTTCTACATGTCAGGAAACAATGTCTAAATGAATTTTCTGGTATTAGTAATTTTATGTGTAGTTGCAGAAATTATACATAGTTATTACAACCTTCTCGGTTGGGACGGGTGGGCTAAGGTAGCAAGCGACACGTTTAAATAGCACCTCCCATTATTAGTAGACATGGGAAACACATCCAGTAGCGGGGGTTCAGGAATAGTGGGAAATGCTGTAGTAGCATTCCTCATTGGTTTCTTAATCTACCGTGATATGACAAGTGCATTGTATTTTACATTGTACGCAACAGGGGCTGCTTTCGCAACATTAACCGGGGTTGTCCCGGTGTTTGGAACTATAGCAACTTCCGTCATCATAGTGTATTTACAAGGTTGGGTTCTTCAATTCATCGATATGAGTTGGGGAATCACGGCTGTCTATTGGCTGTATATGGCTTTTGCAGTCATCTGCGGCGTAGTAGTCCTCGTGTTTATCGGGGGCGCGTTAGCAGACCGCCGATAACCTTAAATACCACCTTTCTTTATTATAACGCATGAACAAAACTTTAGTAAGCACACATAAGAATTACTCAAAGTCTAAACCAGACAATCCTCCATACATCCTGAACGTTTACAGCGACGGGAGCATGTCCTGCAATTGCAGGGGCTGGACTATGAAGAAGGAAGGACAAGTTAGAGCTTGTACACATACTAAAAAGATGGCTAAGAAGCTAGGAGGACTGGCGGAGGAAGTGGCATCACAGACCATTGTAGGCGAGCTTGTACATGAAAAGCTCCCGGTCATGCGCCCGAACGATGGCGACCCCGATGTAAATAACTTGGAGGAAATCTGGCAGCTAAAATGGGACGGGACTTTCATGTTTGGAATCAAGGAGAGCGATACAGTGATACTACCCGGACGTTCGTTCAAATCAGACTATTCTTCAAACCATCCCGAACTTGTAGAGGATATGATGAAGATTGACGGCGATGTAATTTTAACCGGAGAACTTGTATTCCTAGACGAGTATGGCAAAGACCACTTCCTGACTGCCCTAGCAATGGAAGATACTTGGCTGGATACAAATTACGACCCGGAGAAGGACAAGCGACCAAAGCTCGTGCTTACTCCAAGGTACATGGTGTTCGGCATCCAGAAATGGGGCGACCATGACCTGACCGGAGAGACGCAGGAATTCAAGGACGGCGTACTGGATGCAATGTTCCAAATGTACGACTTTGAGAATATGGAGAGGGTTAAGAATTATGTTACCCCAGAAGAAAAAGAGCATGCTTGGGAGATTAGCAACGAGGGAATCATAAGCAAGCGGCTGGATAGCATTATCAAGGACGGCAGGACTAACCAGTGGCGCAAGAAGAAGAAACTCCAAGCAGAGGACTTTTGGGCTATTGGATTCACCAAGGGAACAGGCGCACGAGAAGCCACCTTTGGGGCGATGCTCCTTGCGAACTTGGAGACAACCGAGGACGGCTGCTACGAGTATATTACCAAGACTTCCGGATTCACAAATGAACAGTTACGTTATTTCCTAGATAAAGCTATCAGGAATGATGAGTTGCCAGTTCAGGGAATGTTCCCGACCCAGAGCAAGATGATGTATTTCTTCGAGCCTATCCTAGTAGAGATAAAGTTCCAGCGCAAGACCCGGACAGGTGCGCTCATCATGCCCAGATTCGTGAAAGAGAGGACTGATATAACAGGATGATGGACGATTACATAGTTCTTGAATTTTTCATAGATTCTATAGTTGCCAAGTCAATTGTGGACGCGGTAGATGCAGCTTTTTCAGAGGGACAGGCTGATAACCATTCTGTACGTTTCGCGCTTGGATTAATCGAAAATTTTGGAATGGAATCTCGACCTCATCTAGAAGAATAGAAACCCTTTTATATCACTTCACATTATTATGAAGTATGAGCGATGAACAAAAAGTTTGCGGATATTGCGACGACGAAACATATAATCTGTTCAAGGTCGTTATATTCGGAGAGATAACAGAGGTCTGTGAGTTTTGCGCGTTTGAAGAAGCAGTTGCAATCTTACATGCCGTTTACATAGTCTCGCCTCTTAGAAGAGCGCAGGCAATCAGCCGGATGGAGAGATGGAGAAAATGAATTATCCAAAAATTCAAACCTATTTCAATAGGGACAACCAAACCTTCAAGGTCAAAGAGGACGAGGTTCGCCAACCAGAATTCAAGCAGATTCGAAGGTGGTACGTCACCGAGAAAATCCACGGACGGAATATCCGAATCATTCTAGAACCTGTAATGAATTATGAAGGTTCTATAGGCTTGGGTCACATGGAAAGTTACTCAGGCGAGGATGAGATTACATTTACCGGAAGAACCGACAAGGCGCAGCTACCCGGAAATCTAATGAAATACCTGTATAACACTTTCAGTGTAGATAAACTAAGGAAACAGTTCCCATTAAAAGAGGACGAGATTCCCGGAACAATTACACTGTTCGGCGAGGGCTTCGGCGCAAAGATTAACGGCGGTGGAAATCTAGTCAGCGCGGTTGACAACAACGGATTTGATACAAAGTTCAGGCTGTTCGACGTGTATATCGAGGACTATAACAACGCGCTAGGCGGTTGGTGGCTAGAGCCAGACGCGATTCAGGACGTTGCGGACGGGCTAGGAATTGAGACAGTTCCATGTATTGGGCTACTCACAGCCGAGGAATGCGTACAGTATGTCAAGGAAACAAAGAATGGCAACGGTATATGTGTAACTCAGTCTGAGGATAACCCTAGAATGCACTTCCCAGAGTACAAAGTGCCGAGGATAATCCCAGAGGGAATCGTCGCCCGGACATACCCAATGCTTTTCACGAGGCGCGGAAAGAGGCTCATGTTCAAGTTAAAGTGCAGCGACTTTACGGAGGAAAAACAATGATTAGTAGATTTGAAAAAGTCAAGCAACACGTACTTGATAATATTTCATTTAACTACATCACAAACGTCCCAAGGCTTAAGAATCGAGAAGCTTATTATAAACTGTTCGAACTACTTGAAATTGAAAAAAATCCGTGGAGGAAGAGCTAATGGGAATATGGGAAAATTATCCAGCCAGTATCAGCGACATGCCAGTAGAATGCGAAGAATGTGAAGTGTTAGACTGCGCCGACTGGTGTAAGATGGTGCTTGACCTTTACAAGCCAGCGAGGGAGCAAGAATGAGTCTCGCCGAGAACTTTATGAACGCCGGGACAATCATCCTGTGCCTTGCATCTTTACCTCAACTTAAATCTATATGGGCTAACAGGCAAGATTTAAAGGGATATTCTCACATGGGATGTTTCTTCCTGTTTCTAGGACTTTCACTTATCACTATATCTTTCATCATATTAGGAATGTGGGTAAGTGTAGCCGCCCAGATTATCCCACTGTGTATGTGGGCTATGGCGACTTACTATTCCAAACGGGCGGGACTATAACAATCTTTATATATCCCTAGCTTTATTATTGGGATATGACCAACACAAAAGACAGACTCAGAAGCGCAAAGCTTCCGGCTCAAATTCTGAGAAACGCAGGACACTCCGCCTACATAGTAGGTGGGGCTGTGAGGGATATGGTAATGGGCAATGAAATCCATGACATAGACATGGCGACGGACGCGGAACCTCTAGAAGTTTACAAAATATTCGTTAATATGGGATATAAAGTAAAACCCATTGGGCTAGAGTTTGGTACTATGTTGGTCTACGGTAAGGACTTGGACGAGGAATTCGAAATCACCACGTTCAGGAAGGACGGAGAATACAGCGACGGCAGGCATCCGGACGATGTAGAATTTACTCACACTATCCTAGAGGACTTGGCAAGGCGCGACCTGACAATAAATGCGATGGCGTACAACCCTCTTGAAGAAATCATAATCGACCCCTTCGGAGGTCAGGAGGACATCAAGAATCGTGTACTCAAAGCTGTAGGTCACTCTTACTTGCGATTTGAAGAGGATGCGCTGAGAATGCTCAGGCTCGCCAGATTCGCAGGAAAGACAGGATTCAGCATAGAGTTTCACACGGAACTAAATGCCAGACTCCTAGCCGACAATATCCTAGATATCTCTATCGAGCGGGTAAAGGCTGAGATGGATAAAATGATGGAACTTCCCAATACGGGGCGGTGCATCTTCGTGATGCATCAAATAGGTCTATTAGAGAATGTACTCCCCGAAGTCGCGGCTACTGTAGGAGCGGAGCAGCCCAAGAAATGGCACGAATTCGACGTGTTCAATCATACCCTAAAGGTACTGAGCAACGTCGAAGGAAAGAATCTAAAGTATGCGGCTCTATTCCACGATATCGGGAAGCAGAAGATGCGTAAAAGCTCTCCTTACTTCCCCCGGCACGAGTACAAGTCTTACAAGATGTTCCTCAAAATCGCCAGAAGGCTAAAGTTCTCCAACAGGGACAGGGACGAGATAGCGTTCCTGATAAAGCAGCACATGGACTTTAAGTCTTGGGCGCACTCTGAGAAGTCGATGAGGAAATACCTAAACAAGCATAGCAACATGTTCGTGGAGGACTTGTTCAAGTTGCTAAAGGCGGACGTGATAGGGACAGGAAGGAAAGACCCAGAACGGCTCTACCACCTAGAAGGGTGGGAAGAGGTGTTCCATCTGGTCAATAATCGACAGCCTGTGAACCTTAAGAATCTTAAGGTTAATGGGAATGACCTGATAGCTGCGGGTGTACCTAAAAGTCACAGGATAAGCGAAATCCTGAACATCCTGATGCAAGAGGTAATCCAAGACCCTACCCGGAACAATAGGGCATACCTACTCGAAAGAGTAGGAAGCCTTATATAGTTCTTCTCTATATTCTAACGTATGAAATGCAAACACTGCGGAATTGAAATGATAGTCGCAAAGTTCAGATTGACTAGCGACAACCCAGATATGACTGGCGACTATTGCTCTAGGACGTGCATAGAGCTAGAAAGGGAGAGACAAAGGTGAATATCGTACTAGACGGGAAGCCGGGGAATCTCGGACATGTTTTTCTTTATGATGAAAATAAGAACCTCCGTATGAAGTTCTGGTTTTATGGAGACGGGCGTGTATCCTATAGAAATTTCAGCCAAGAAGGGCGTACCGTAGAAATGGGAAATTTGGAAGCTGAAATTGATGGAGTTGTAGAAAATGTAACTCCGAATCAGAAATGCCCCCAATGTGGATGTACACATTTCGTTGATAAATATCACGGATGTTGCAGCGAAGTTTGCTTTAGTATTATGAGGGATGAATGTTAATGAATGCACAAGTAAATATTGAAACTAGAAGTAAAAAGTGGACAGTCGTAAATGTTACAGAAATTATTCATGGTAAGAAAGGCATCCAGCTTACGAAGAAGAACGGATATACATTCTTACCATACTACAAGTTAGAATACATTGAGGTGTTACTAGAATGACTTCTCTAGGCGACAGGATGAAGAATAACTACGAAAAGGCGTACAGGTACAAAGTCCTAATGACCAAGACCCAAAACAATAACTTTATATACCACATCCCTTTATTATAAAATATGAAGATATGGCGTAAAGACAACGGCAACACCGTTATTGAATTCGAGCGCGACCAAGACGAGATGATGAGATTCTCGTATATTCTTGGCGACGGAGCTAGGGCGCACCGAGACAATCAAAGGGAAATGTATGCAGGAACAGACAACATTCATATAAAGTCTGCAATATCCGGTTACATGACAAAGGTAATGCTGGATACTTATCTGGTGGGTAGTAATTATACTCAGGAATTCGGGACGGAAGAAGAACCGAAGGAATATCACATCGCGGACTTTATTGTCAGTGCTTTAAAGAACTGTGGATATAACACCAACAGGTGGAATGGCACAGAGTTTTCGGCTATGAGGAAATACTATTGGGAGGAACTAATATGATTTTCGTTCATCTAATCAACCCCGGCGAGAAGGTGGTTACTTTGAAATATAAGAAAAGCCAGAAACACCTAGAAGTGGCGATGAGAGGAAGAGCAGCAAAAATGATTATAGTTTCCGGACTTAGCATAAAAGAATGTATCCCCGGACTATTAGACACCATGTCTTTATGTCTGCCACAAGAGGGCGCGATATTCTTCATAGACCAATTCGATTCAAGGAGTTTATACAAATGATGAAAATAGAAGAAAGAACATTTACAGATTACATTTGTCCGATATGTGAGAAGAGACATCCGACTTATGAAAAGGCAGCATGGTGCGCTTCCGCGACACCAACAAGGGTTGAATTTCAAGTAAACGACCAACATAGAGATTACAGGTGGACAATTGGAGACTTTATCCTTTTGTTCCCCCGAATGGACAGAAATCCATGCTATAAACGCAATGCTGTAAGGCTCGCTAAAGTAGTAGGACAGGTTAAGGTGCGACATGAAATCCGTCCACAGCTTATGTTCGTCGAGCAGCCTTCATACAAATATGTAGGTTCCAGAAAACCTAAAACATTCAGCAAAATATGTTGGGGTCATGCAGTCCCGTTCAACGACGGGATTAAGGAACTAATCACATCTTGGTTGGAGGCTTTAGAAGAATGAAGTTTCCAGTAGTATTAAATAATATGGATGTAGTAGGTAGGTACTGTAAGTATGTCATAAATAATGCATACAACTTACCAGATATGAACGGTGCGATAAATCACTGTAATATAGTAATGAAACATTATAGTGATTTCCTTAACGGTAAAAAGGATGCGAAGATAGTCGAGGTGACTGTTAGATGACTACAATCTACCTAAACGACGTGGGATTTGAATATTCATGTGGTTATAAACATTACTATCTACACCTTCGAACATTCAACAACCACGCCAGAAGGCAACATTTTAAAATTGAATGTGACATTTATGTTTATGAAAGAGCTATTAAGATTATGACCGAAGGACAGCAAAATTTGAAAATTTCATATTCCATTAAAAACGGAACTATTATTGGTTTCAAAGTTGTAGGACATGGTAGTGTAGATTACTAATGAAGAAACATGACGAAATAGCACTTTGGAATCTTTTCAAAATATATGTGGATGATGGGTTAATCAATACACATGCCTGTATGGAAATGATAGGAATGAATCTAAATCGTGGATATTATTTAATTCACAAATGGACTGATGACGACTTAATAGAATGGGGAGTCGGCGAGCGGTGGGTCTGGTTTACTCCAAAAGGCTTAAATACTCCTATACTTATAGCATATCCATGAGATTCGAAACACAGCACCCAGATGTCTTGATTGCTATACTAGATGCAACCAAGGTTATCGCAAGTGGGTACGACGAGCTTTATCTAATATTTGGAAAGGACAAGCTCTCTATACAGCAGATGAACGGCGGTCACACAACAATGATTGTGGCAGACCTTTATAATTCATTTTTCGACGGATATAGTCCGGAAGGCTCAGAGTTTATTTGTGTAGACCTGAGTGCGATGCATAAGAGATTAAGCAAGTTCAAGGGATTCAAGAGACTTCTGGTCAGAACTATCAAGGACGATAGCATGATTAGAATTTACGGCGAGAAGGGAAAGGTTAAGAAAACTATGAACGTCCCGGTGGTTATCAGCGACATGGATAACAAGATTGACCCTCCGACCCCTAAGTATGAATTTGTAGCCAGACTAAAATCTGCTAACTTTAACGATTATGTCACGGACTGTTTGCTAGTTGATGACAACTACACCCGAATTGGGAAGATTGACGAGAACTTGGTAATCTATGCCAAGAGCCACGACGGAGAGGCTAGGAATGAAATTAACATAGCAGAGGACATGCAGGCGATTATAGTCAACGACTTAAAGTCTGTGTTCGTAACCGAGGCGCTGCAAGAACTGACAAAGGCGGGAGTCAAGCTGGCTCCAATTGTACAGATAAGCCTAAAGACGGACTTTGTAATTCAGATGAAATATGAATTGGAACACGGATTCGTGAACCTATTCTTAGCTCCTGTAATTCTACCAGATGGGGAGGAATGGTAATGGAATATCCATGTTCATTTCCACAGATATGTATAGACAGACCAGAATGGGATAAATATCTTCCAATATGTAAGCGATGCCCGAAAGAAAACTCAGTTAAACCAGACGGGGAGGAAAGGTAGTGAAATATCCAAATAATTATAAATGCCCCAAATGTAGTGGGTGGAAATCTACAGGAGTCACTGGTGGAAATGTTGTAACGGTTGAGATGGTAAAGGACAGGGACGGCGAGAGATACACGCCTTATGTTTGCCCAAAATGTGGTCTAACCGAATGGTATAAGGAAGATTTATAAACTTATAACATTATATATTAATCATGTCTACAGTAGAATATACACTTGTAAGAGAAGATATTAGAAGTCACGGCGTTGATGAAATAGTTTATCTCATCCTAGCGGCGGTGAACGAAGAAGGCGAGGTCACAGAAGGAGGATTCGCAACGACCACCGGACTTACTATTAAAGAATACAATAAACTAGACGAACCTGCTATAGAAGCCATTATGACTACAATGGTTGAAGAAAGGTTAATAAGGTTGAAAGTCAGGAGAGAGAGGAAGAAAAAGAAAGAGAAGGACGAGAAAACTATTAAAACTCACAAAGGAGAGAAGGTAATAGTTGAAAAGCCTGTCGGAAACTCTGGCAATTAACCACAATCTTTTTATATTGCAAATCTTATAATATCTTAGGACTGATTCCACAGTCCGCCCAAAACGGTGTTGTCTTTTTGGACTCACCAATTTTCGAAACATTTATAACTGTCTAGCCTACATGTTAGAACATGGCAGAAGAGAAATCTATTGTTGAAAAGTTAAAAGAAATCGTCAACCCTGAGCCAGTGACAACTGACGATATCGAGGAAGAGGTCTGGAAAGATTTATCCCACCTTTACTACAAGTACGAGGATGAGCGCCAAAAGGAAGCTTTCCGAAATATTATGAAGCAAATCTCCCATAAGATTGAGTCCGGGAACTGGAAGTCGGTTTACCAGAAAATGTACAGGTTGGAACACGATGAGTAAAAATAATCCCACATGTATATTATGCCCGGACGACCCGGAAGATTGTCATGGCTGCTGTCCGGCAAACGGGAATTGGTTCGGCTCCTACGAGGATGACGTTAAGATGGCGAGGGTAGGCTACAGGATAATTCAGGTAGCCCCAGATAGGAAGCCTTAAATATCACTCCTTTTATTATTGAGTGATTAAGATGAAACACACACCATTGGAAATTTTCATAGGTAAGAGATTACCAGAGGACGTGAAGGCGAACATCCAAGTTCGAGAGAAGAACGGGATGTATCTTTACAATTACTCAAACGTGAGGATTGTAGAGCGCGACCATCCCGTTCTGGTAAAGTGCCGTGGACTTGTATTAGACAAGACTGGAAAGGTACTGAACTACCCACTTGACAGGTTCTTCAACCCGCACGAGCGCGAGTCCTCTTGGATTGATTGGGACACAGCAGTAGTATTAGAGAAAGTTGATGGTTCACTAATTTGTGTATTCTGGAATGGCGAGGGATGGGAGGTCACGACTAGGGGAAGCTTCTACCCAAACAAGGGCGGCGGATATGCCGACTTTGCAGAAAAGTTCAAGGAACTATTCACAAATTGGGATAGGCTAGACAGGGGATATTGTTACATATTCGAAATGTGTTCAAAAATGAACCGGATAGTTACTTGGTACAATACTGAGTTTGTAACACTTATAGGAGTCAGGGATTTGACTTCTCTAGCCGAGCTACCGTTAGTATTACTACAGCATGCAGGAGCGGACTTGGGAGTAAGGACACCCAAGGTATATGATGTTCATGACTTAGAGGCATGCAGGGCAATGTTCGAGAGCTTCCCAGACGATGAGGAAGGATTCGTAGTTGTGGACGCGGACTTTAACAGAATCAAGATGAAACAGGATTCTTATCTGGCTATGGCGAAGATTAAGATGTTGAGCGAGGACGACATCCTAGATTACGTCCGGGGCAAGATTGCGCTCGACGGTGAGCTTCTACAAAAAGACCCAGATGTCAAGGCTAAGGTTGATTCGTTAAGGAACAGGTGGACAATGTTTAACGAGTTTATGACAAGCGTATTCGACGACTTGGTGAAGAAAGAGACTAGGAAGGAATTCGCTATGGAGGCTGCAAAGTTCAAGTTTAGAGGATTCCTGTTCGCCATGCTCGACGAGAAAAACATCCGGGAAATGAGACTAAGTTATGATGACTTCTGTAAGTGCGAGAAGGATATCATGGATATAGAAATCATGGGAACTTGTGACATTTGTGGCGCGTATGTCCCACTTGGGATACCTATGTGCGAAACCTGTAACTGGCGACTGAGGGAGGGTTAAAATGAAGCGCAACATACCTGAGTGGGCTTTAGACCTAATGATAGGAACCGTTATTTGTGGAGTAACATTTGTAATTCTGGGATTTTTCAAAGTGTTATTTGGATTAATCTGGGCGGAACTTGTAGTCGGATTAATCATAGTAATTGTTTGTGCGTTTATGGCATCATTACTAGGATATCACGTCAGAACTGGAATACTAGAGAAGTAACCGAAACCCTTTTATATCATTACCATTTATTATAAAATATGACACTTACATGGGACATGATAAAGAGAATTGAATTCCTTGAAGTCCAAGAACACGATGTCGAATACGACGAACATTATACTGTATTGGAAGCTAGATTTTATCTCAACACTACCACAGAAGAAACTATTAAACTTTTAGATTCTAGCGGTATGTATCCTCTGATTCAATCAAGATTAGATTACATAAACGGCGATTGGAGAACGCCGGAAGTTCTGGCAGACGCTGAACTTGTAGCGGAAATATTAGAGGAAATAGAAGAATATAAACTCGAAGATACTGTCAATTTTACCGCGTTTGGGAAACATGGAGGGAGAAACGGGGAATATCATCTTGAAGGAGGTTATATATTATTCAGAAATTACTCGTTCCACCATTATTTCCAACATGCTTTCGATTGGATGCCGGACGAGATGAGAGATATAATATACCATTATAAAAATTCAAAGGCTAAAATTGGAGTATATATCGAGGACGGCGTAGAATATCCAGTAACCTGTGGTATGATTGACGGCGGATTCATGTATCCCCAAAGCGCAATCGACGAACTATTCCAAGGTAGCATTGGAAAATATCTAAAGGAAGAGGCAGCTAAAATTGAGTCACCTACTCAAAAGGATTAAGAGTGGAGATTCTCTAACCGAACGGTTGGAGCTTGCCCATTCTATTTTCATGTTAGACGCAGAGTCCACCGCCGAGATTATAATGTGGAACGACGCGGAAGGTGTAGAGAAACTTATGGATGAATGTAAACATCTAATCGACCAGTTATCGCCAGCGTTCAGGGATTGGATAGCCGACGACCTCTATACGGTTGAACCTTGGCTCCGGGAATTCGAGGAAGGATTAGAGATGTTTATTGTAAAGTGCTACCAAGGCGACCACGACACTACGTTCGTAAATGGGGTCAGAACTTTGCTACATTTCGGTTACTTATACCTCACCAGATAGAAACCCTTTTATATTACTATTTTATATTGTATAAATATGATACTAGATAAACTCATGGAGAAGAAGGACTTGGCTATTTACTGTAGGTTCCGCATCATCGAACTTGAATCGATTAGGGACAGGCGGGTAGCCCAAATAACCCCAGAAATGTCAAAGAACAAGAAGAAGGCAATCAACAAGGATATAATGCTTATACGCGGACGCATCCGGGAACTTAAAAGAATCAAAGGAATGGCGCTTGGAAACCAACTAAAGAAGGATAACAAGAGAATGATTCGGCAGGTTTGCAGGCGATGAACCCCAATATGACTATCCAAGATAGAACTTACTTAGACAATCTATCGGACGAACAGCTTTTAGAATTCTCTGAATTCCTGTACAGTGGTATTTCTTCCGGGATGGAAATGGGACAGCTAGGCGTAGAAGTGAATAAAATTATAGAGTCCCGGAAACCTACATACAGGAGAGAAAGTTGGTATCAATGTTTCCAAGAATTTACTGCTTGTGACGGGAAAACATGGCTTAGATATAATCGTATAGATGTGATGATAAAATGAGTCCAAATTATAAATCTGTAAAGCTCGACATGGGAGAAAATTGGGTTGACTTATACTGTGCAGAAACTAACAGACTCCTTGGAATTATTCATGTAAAGAGGAAACCCGAAGGAGGGTTCCCGAATAAACACTATGAACAATTAGAAATTGAAGTCGAGAACGGTCAGGGCGCTGTTTTCGAGTTTGAAAGAGTGGAGATAATAAAGAGGCGATAATCTTTTGTCAAGAACTAAGAAAGCGTGTGTCTTTGGTGTTCCGTTAGAACAGTCAATTTATCACAGTAAGGGATTTATGTATTATTACAAAGACGGTGTTTCAATTCCATTGAATAAAAACGCTGTTGAGCATGAGAGAAATAAAAATATTAGTTCAGAGGAAAAGAAGAAAGATTAAACATTACTTCTATCCTCTACACCGTGTCCGTACCCATGAACGAGTGCGGTCTTATAATGGAAACCTATCGTTTCTAATTCCCTTTCATTTATACCGGGGTTACTTTGCAATATAACTTTCTTAACGTAACTCCAATGTTGTTCCGACAATAACTTTGCGTCATTGTATTTGTCCAAATCCAACCATGTTTTCTCTTCCATCTTTTTCCACCATCTTTTTTAATATGTCGTTTGTAAGTTTAGGAGGCTTATTATCATTTATAACAATTGAACCGTCAGCTTTAGTTAAAACTACTCCAATTGAATCTTTACATCCTATTATCTCTTTGCTCGGCATTAATATTAAAATAGATACACTTATATATTAAGATTGTGTATAGTCAAGTATGTTAGAAAAGACAGATACAGAAATTGAAACAATGGTACAGTTCCTCTATACGCAGAGAGAAAAAGCAAGATACGGGAGTCCCATATACGACGAATGTGATACCGCAATTAACACCCTAGAGTGGGTACAAGGTCATCAAGACTGGCTAGACGAATATTTTGCAGAGGAAGGGTAAATGGATAATCCACCAGAATTTCTAGAAGCATCATACGATAGTGATTTATATTATGAAGATAGTAGTGTAATTGAAAGGTTACGCGACGAGCTTAGAGACGAAGCAGAAAAGGCGGGAGTCGATATAGATGATTACAAATTTGACAGGATTATATATGAAGCAAGAGCATATAGGATATATAAAAATGACTAAGCCTGAGCTTATTTACATAGCCACAAGATTAACGGCTGAACATCCTATCAAGTATCTAGAGAACTTGCAGGAAAGCATCGACGCGGCTGTAATAGTTTACAGGAAGGGACATTTTCCTGTTATCCCCGGACTTGACTTTATGTTATACATGAACCTCAAAGGAGACTACGGATTCGGCGAAAGAGTGCCATACAGTATGAGCCTTAGAATTCTAGAAGGATGTGATTCAATTCTATTACATAATGGTATTAATGATAGTCCCGGCGTTCAGAAGGAACTATTACATGCTCTAAAGAATAAAATAAAAGTGTACAGACATCTAGATGATATACATTCAGTTGAGAATACAGAGATTAGACTTCCAGAAGGCGGAGAACAGGTTGACGATTACGTGGCGTTTATCAGGAGTCATAATCCCGATTACCCATACATCACTATATTCAACGAGAAGAGACTCGCAATCTATGAGGAAAAATACGACTGGTGATTTGATGGAAAGCATGCCTTTTGGAATAGAGCGGGATAACGACCTAATTGGGAAGATTCGAAGTGTAGCACTAGCAGGCGCTGACTTTGGTGGAGCTAGTAAACAGGATGCAGAAGATATATTCTTTAGTGTATTATTATTAAATTATCACGAGGACTTTAGTAGTCATCTACCATATAGTCCATCAGAATATTTCATGGATAAAATGCCAAGGAATATGAGATTATGGTATCTTAAGAAATATCAAGGAGGTTTAGATGAGTGTCCAGATTGTGGTGGGTATGATAGATTCGATAAATTGGATGATGGACGATATTATTGTGCCGAATGCGAGGAATATTTCTAATGTCTGATAAAAGCTGTAGAACTTGCGGGAAGGGGAAAGGTCATTACAGATGTGGTGATTGTCGCCCTTTCCATCTGGATAATTGGGAACCTAAAGTAACTGAGTGGCAAAAGCAATCTAATCGAGATACAGTTAAAACTTTACTAGCTATAGGGTTTATACCTACATGGTTAGAGAAACTTCTCGATTATGGAGACTTAATGGAACTTCAAGCAGAAGAATATACTGTAAGGGCGTTAAAAGCTGAAAGTAGTCTTAGAAATATAGCACGTATCGTGGAGAAGATTTCTCTATGAATTACGCAAACGCGATATCACTTGTAGTTGCATTATTTCTAACGGCATTCTCGTCTACATTATCCCTAGAAGTTTACAGAAGAAGTAGAAATAAATATAATGATTTAGGAGATTATCTATTTACATTAATGATGTGGATGTTTACATCATATTTCTGGGTCTTCGCAATTATCTAACCACAATATTTTTATACAAGTAAACATATTATAATATTGTCTAGACAACCCGGACGGCTCGGTTGGGGAATCGAGCAAGATAGTTAAAGGCTCGTGTTTTGGAGTACACGCGACTGAAACTGAGAACTACTCGGTTTCGACGGAGACATCTCGCCATCGTTATAATCCCCCGATTATGACAAGCTGTCTGTCCGGTAAAATATTTTTATTTTCACAAAATCAGCGGTAAGGAAACTGAGGATGATGCTCAGTTTTCATCATTTGTCCGGTTCTAAAACAAAACATTTTTATATGGGTGTTTCTTATAAAGTATTATGAGTGATAGTTACCCATGTCCACATTGTAAACCCTTCGTCCCATTCAGGAATAAGGAATCCCTGTTCGTGCATCTCCAACGAGAGCATAATTTGAACGTCTTAGATGCCACAGAATTGTGTGAATCTCTAGACGGTAAATCAAAAACCACGTTAGATTATATAGATTTAATCGATGAACGTGTAATATAGGAACCCTTATATATGACAGCCACTAATAAGAATCATTATGACTAATGATGACAATATTTGCCCGGATTGTGGAGGCGGTTTAGTATTCTCCAATTCCGAGACAGTGTGCAGCGCGTGCGGAACAGTTTTTGATGATGTAAGTATCGCCAGAGATGCCGAGTGGCGTTCTTTCGATTTAACCCAAGCTAACGACAGGAGTAGGGTTGGAACTCCATTATCACCATCCGTACATGACAAAGGTTTATCCACAGTAATTGGCAAGGGTAGGCTCGACGCGCATGGAAAGACCATACCGTTCAAAGACAGGATTAAATTCTACAGGATGAAAAAGTGGCAATTCAGGTCAAAGATTCACGAATCAGTTGACCGGAATTTGAATCAGGCTATGAGTGAGCTTGCATTATTATCCGAGAAGCTACACTTGACGAAATCTATCACAGACGAGGCTTCGACAATTTACAGGGATGCACTTGGTCGAGGACTTGTACGTGGGCGTTCAATTAACGCAATGATTGCCGCGAGTGTGTACGCAGCATGTAGGATAAGAGGAATCCCAAGGTCTATCAATGAAATCAACAGTAACAGTAAAGTCGATAAAAAAGATATCACTAGATGTTACAGGTTGATTGTTAATGAGTTGAAATTGAATGCCCCCAATCCAAGCACAAAGGACAGGATACCCAAGATAGCAGCGGAAATAGGAGTATCACAGTCGGTGGAATTATATGCAATAGATATAATAGTAGAAGCAGAGAAGCAGAGAATATCAGCAGGGAAAGACCCATCTGGGATGGCTGCCGCTGCACTCTACATTGCATGTATAGTAAAGGGAGAGAAAAGGTCACAGAAGCTTATATCTGCCGCATCCGGTGTAACGGAAGTCACTATCAGAAACCGATACAAAGGGCTAAAAGAAAAGCTAAATATTGATGTAATAATCAAATAAACGCGAAACGTTTATATATTAATATTCCCCATTCTAAAATATGTATGAAGTGGTAACATTAATCGGCTCGACCAAAATAGGGCAGGAAATCTGGGATAAGATTTCTCGTGACCTGACGATGCGGGGAAATATTGTAATAACAACAGAAGTATGGGACGTATACGACTACCTCCACAGTGAGGAAGGTAAGAATTTAAGATTCATGTTTGATAAAATGATGATACAGAAAATCGACGTTTCGACTAGGGTAATTGTAATTGTCAAGAATAATCGAATTGGGGAATCAACGCTCGAATATATCAAGTACGCCCGAAGATGTATGCTACCAGTAGATTACGTGGAGATTAGTGATTAAAATGTGGATATATTTAGTAGACCAGTATGATAATACCTACGCGCTCAGGAAGCACTTTACCACAAGCGCGGCGATGGACGACGTAAAAAGACTTGTAGGACAAGTTGAATCGGATGTTAAACAGAGTGATATTGCATCATTTATACGGAAGGAGAAATTAGACTTCCTAGAGAAATTTTACTATAATCCTAGAAGTTTCGGGTTATGTATCGATAGGAAAAAGCCCGTATACTGGTTCAGGTAGAAAGGGTAATCTTTATATACAAGCTTACAATAATTATATGTATGATTGAAAGTATTATACTATTTACGAGTATTATGGCAATTTTAATACTACTTGGATATATTATTTACAGGCGAAAGATTGACAGTTTAGACCTTTACTATGCTGATTTAATAAAAGATATGTTAGATTCACAGGTAGTACAAATAAAACACGCTAGAGAAGATGCGGTTAAAAAATCTAGGGCTGTACTCAAAGGTAAGATTTCCGAGACTATGGCTCCCTATTTACCCGGATTTGAATTCAACGCGGGCGACGCTAGGTTTATGGGTTCACCTATAGACTTTGTAATATTCAACGGGATGTCGGACGGACAGGTTACAGATGTCGTTATAGTGGACATCAAGACCGGAAAATCCAGACTTAGCAAAGTTCAGAGGCAAATTCGGGACGTTATACGCGAAGGCAAAGTGACATTCGAAACTCTTAAGATTGAATAGAAACCCTTAAATATCACAACTCTATATCTTAAACTATGAACACCGAAAACCGTTTATTCATAGCAGCAGTTTCCATAATTTTAATGTGTGCCTCAGTCAGTCTATCTGGTAGTATTTCTGCTTACACAAGTGAAGTTGCAATGTACAACTTCTTTGATGTAATTGTAATATTTACAATGGGATTAGTGATGATGTTTAGTGGCAGTGTTGGAATATTAATGTTCTTATATTCCGCACTGACCCACTAGAAACTCTTAAATACTTCTATTATAACTATCTTATAGATATGGATAAAACAAAAAGATTCGAAGGATTAAAGGTCATGGTCACTGGCGGTGCAGGATTTATCGGCTCGTGGCTATGTGAACATTTACTATTAGAAGGAGCAGAGGTTGTATGCGTTGATAACTGTATAACCGGGGGATGGCAGAATATACGTCACTTAAAATCTAATCCGATGTTTATGTTTGTAATGTACGATGTCAGTAACCCGAAGATTGTCGAGGACTTCTCGATTGCTGGTTTTGATATCATATTCCATTGGGCATCTCTGGCTGCTCCGGCAGACTTTGGAAAGCACCCTATTATGATTATGGATACCAACCTGATTGGAACCAAGAATATGTTAGAGCTTGCCCGGAGGAATGACGCAAGGCTAGTATTCGCATCAAGCAGCGAGGTCTATGGAAATATCCCAGCAGAGCAGATTCCGGTCAAGGAAAGCTACACCGGGAATGTAAATATTATAGGTGTACGCGGCTGCTACGACGAAGGCAAGCGTGGCGGAGAGGCATATTGTATGGCTTATCTGAGGGAGTTTGGCGTAGATGTCAGGATTACAAGGATACATAATACGTTCGGTGAAAGGATGCAGGACGACGGAAGGGCTGTACCTAAATTCATCAAGATGGCGCTGAAAGGTAAACCAATTCCGATATTCGGGGATGGGACACAGACCAGATGCTTTACATACGTGGACGATTTAGTAGAGGGTATTCTAGCCCAATCGCTGGCGGACGGGATTACAGGTGTGCCGATTAACTTCGGGTCACAGCACGAAATCACAGTCCTACAACTGGCTGAAAGGATTCTCGACTTGACAAACAGTAAGTCTGAATTGAAATTTTACGACTGGCTCCCGGACGAGCCTATGCGTAGGAAGCCAGATATTACCAGAGCTAAGAAGCTTCTAAATTGGGAGCCTGCAATCACCCTAGATGAAGGTCTAAGGTGGACTATAGACTACTGGAAAGAGAAAGTTTTATAAATAAGTCACCACACTTATTTATCATGAGCGACGCACAAGCGGTCAGTAGCGACCCACAGGATATTCGGGCAATTCTAGCGGTAGGATTCGGGCTTGGATATTTCGCGGTATTCGCAGCACTACTGTACTCACTCTGGAACGGACATATAGATGTGGACGGGCTTATGATAATCTTCGGAAGCATTACGTCTTCTGTTATGGTTAGCGTAACTTGGTACTTTGCATCAAAAACATCGGAAACGTCTTCTTAGACTATCCATTTTTTAGAAACCTTTATATATTCACTTTTGTATCTAAAGAGTGATGAACATGGACTTAATATATAAAAAGATACCATACTGTTACGGAAAATGGTACAACGGAAAACTCTGTCTATGTAGTTGGACAGATAAACTACTATGTCAGGCTAAGACGGATGATAATAATAGTTCAAAGCAAACAATAACAGGTGAGAAAGATACCAAAAACTGATTGGGGTAATGAGATTCCTTCATTAAAAGATGCTTGGAAGTTCGTTGTTGAAAACTTGGGAAAGGTTGATGTGATTCCATCTTATTTCGGCATAAAAGTTGCACTCAAAATGGGTGGATATAACTACATTGAACGTGATACATTAGAGGAATGTGTCGCTGACGCTGAGAGATATAGACTGGTCAATAGACCATGATAGTTTAAGGAGAAAAGAGAAACCTTTATATATTATAATTTTTATAATAGAATCATGCTAGTAGATTATGAAATTAGGAATTTAATAGAAGAGCAAAATATGATTGAGAACTATACGGATTTAGATATCCAAGTCCAATCAAACGGATTCGACCTATGCGTCGATAAGCTTTTCGCAATCAAAGGAAAGGGGCGCGTATCTTTCGACAACAAGGACAGGATGATAGGAAAGTCGGCAGAAATACCAGTCCCTGATTCTGGAAAGTGGACTCTCGGAAGGGGCGTTTACAAGGTTCAGATAAAGGAGATAACCAACATGCCAGACGACGTATGTGCAATCGCACGACCACGAAGTTCGGTCATGAGGAACGGAGCAGATGTAGTTTCAGGAATATGGGACTGTGGATATCACGGCAAGTCTGAGGTCACACTCGTTGTCCACACAGAGCGCGGGTTCGAGGTAACTCCGGGCGCAAGGATATGCCAGTTATTGTTCTTTGAAGGATTAATACCAAAGGCTCTGTACGACGGTAAATTCCAAGGAGAGAACTTAGATGGATAGAACACTGAATATTCCTGCAAATAATTACGACTACCTTTTCAATTTTGAAACCAGAGATGGTGAAGATATGACATACGATGAACATTTAACTCTAATGAACATCGCTAGGACTATAAAGGCAAACGTTGAGCGCGAGCTTCCGAATCTTAATGTCAGGCAAGTGGTCGTCGCGCAAGCACAGTCACATGAGAGATTCTAATGGTTGAAACTAACCTAGACTATGTTCTTAACATGTTCTACAAGTATCACAGCGGAGTAGATTTATTCTACATGTTGGATAGAGTAGACCGAGAATATCTATTTAAAAAGCTACTACCAAAGATAGTGGAATGGGATAACGACGACAAATATGAAAACGGGACAACGTGGCTCGGAGATAAAATCGAACAAGCCAAAGGAGAGATTTAATGTTCAATTTAAAGTATAAGTATATGGCGTTTATACTCACTGAATTTTGGAAATATTTCGATATCGGTGGTCACTGTGGACTTTGCGGGAAATGGGTAGAAACCGAGGTAGTCAGCAAGCAGGGAAGAGTTACAGTCTGTGATGAGTGTATAGACTGGAAGGCGAAACCTAATGATTAAGAAATGTACATTTCAAAGCGTGGATATGCACCCGGAACATCCATCGTACCCTGATATCCCTCCTAATTTTTACTCATGTAAACTAGGAGATGATATCAGATATATTGCATGTAATAAGGATAACTGTCCTATATGGCAGACTTATCTAAATTCTTTAGAATAAATGTTATGAAAGGAGCCGGGGAAGGGACTTGAACCCTCGACCAACACTTTACAAGAGTGCCGCTCTACCACTGAGCTACCCCGGCGCAATGTATAAAATACGTCTAGTGTAATATAAACCTTTTCATAACCTTTATTAAAGTCCGGACGTAAATGTTTACTATGTCATACGATTACTGGTCATTGAAAGAAAAGCTTGCAGTATTTGATAGTTTAAGCGATTACGATACGGCGTGGAAAACGTCAGAGGAAATATTCCCGATAGCCAGAGTTGCATGTCAGTCTTTATCTAGAGCCAAGACTAAATATATTTTAGAATGGATGTTGCATAAAGATTATCAAAGTTCGACATCTAATGTGATAATTGCATCTAATAGCGAATCTACATCTAGATTGGGAATCAGGCAATACTTCTCGGTATCATCTGCCTAACATTTATTAAACTCCATAACTAAAGATTATACATGAGTATTATAGTAAGACTATACGATGAAAACATGGAACCGTATGGTGTTAAACATATCAAAGGTAAAATTAGAACAAGTTCTATGCCATACACTTATGATATTGCAGAAGGAAATGTAGCCGACCATATTTCATTAAATAAATTTGGACATAATGAAGATGTAGGAGCGGCTTACGAGGACATTTGGTCTGGTATGGGAATCTATCCGTTCCCTGCATCTGCTGTAATGTTAGAAGTTGCATCAAGTGCTGCAAGCGACGCTTTAGCAAATGAAGGAGGTAGAACTATTGAACTACAGGGACTAGATAGAAACTGGAACCAGAAAACTGAAACACTTACAATGGCTGGGACAACTTATGTAAAATCATCTGGAACTTTCAGACGCATTCATAGAGCTAAAATAGTTACAGCAGGAAACAGTGGGTCAAATGTTGGAAAAGTAACCATCAGGGCTTCTGGTGCTACAGCTTTGGCTAAAGTCGAGGCTGGACTTGGACAGACTTTAATGGCTGTTTGGACTGTGCCTTCTGGATACACTTTCTACATGAATGAATGGTATGCAAGCAGCGCGGTTGCAAAGGCTATAGACCTTGGAATCTGGGCTAGGGATAATGACGTTTCAGACGCAGCATTCCAAAATAAACAGTTCGTAAACTTCACATTGGATACGTTCAAATATAACATGGTAAACCCTCTAAAGTTTACACATAAAACCGACATAGTAGTAAGAGCCAAGGCTGCCGGGGCGGGCGGAGACGTTAGTGCCGGATTTGCTGGATGGTTCGAATTCTAATCCAAATCTTTATATACAACCTTTTTATTATTATTATCGATGAAGATAATTAAAGAAGCCTACTCTGGCGCACAAAGCTCCGGTAAAAGCACAAGGATAGAAGCAGTCAAACGGATAGCCGTGCATGGATTTCCTATAGTAACTTTGCCTGAATTTGCTACAGTCGTGGCATCGATGGGTTATAAGCTAAACATGGAGTCCGGGATTGAGACTCAGGAGAAAATGGTCGAGCTTCAAATCGAGGCTGAAATTAACGCGGAAATATATCTCAGGACAAACTTCCCAAATGAAAAGTATGGACTCATTATATGTGATAGACCAGTGTACGATTCTCTAGTGTACAGCGAACTTGCTCATAAGGACAAGCGCGTGACCGACGAGGAAATGTTCAGGCTTACCAAGACAATCTGGGACTATACCAACAAACACCCGTATGATAAGATATGGTTCTGTCACCCAAGGGCGCTATACGACGATGGCGACGGCATGAGAGTGCTTGGAGATGTTGGCGAGATGTGGCAAAAGCGCGTACATAACCAGTTCAAAAAGTTCTACAAGGAGAACGAGAGCAACTTGAACGTGGAATACATAGTCAGGTAGATTTACATGAAGAAATATGTAAAATCTAAAGGTGTCTTTTGTCCCTCGTGTGGTAAGAGCAGAGGCGTTGAACTGTTAGAAGACGTTTCTTATATACACCCCACCTATTACATTAGATGTAAAAATGAAGGACTTCTCTACCTGATAGAGAACCACGGTGTATATCCAACTTACGATTCTCCGACAGAGTAATCTTTAAATACTTGTAAATATATTATAATTATATGAGCGATAAAAACTTAAATTCAAGTGATGTTCTATATTTAGATTTAACTAAACATGAAATACACGACCCATTTAAAAGCCCTGACTGTGACTTTTGTGGAGGCAATGATGGTACTGTGACATTTTATGTTGGGCAACACCCTGACGATAAATCTATTGGAAATGTATGCATTCCTTGCGTTTGGAAAGCATTAGTAAATGTTCTAGGCTCGACCAAGTGGAAAGACTGCAAGAAGAAATTGGGGCAGGCTATTCGATGTAAAGAACACTGCAAGCCTTGTAGAATATCAGAGTAACCTTTATATAATACCCTACGTTATTTATTTATGCGTATGGCACGTCCACGCAGAGGCTCTATCTAATCGATATCCTCGGCGGTGTGTCATAGAGGCTAAGGCGGCGACGGCTGACCTTATATCCCCGGTGTCAAAGGTAACGGACAATAAACGGAGGCACAGAAGGGATACGGTGAGGAACCTGAAAAACATTAGGCGAAAACGAGTAGGGCTAAGAGGATGCCACCACGCAAGGTGGGAACGGACTCGTAATCCTAATCCTCTTAGAATAGATAACCTTATATTACTTAAGTGGGAAGACTTATATACGACCCGCCTGTATCTATAGTTATGAAGATTAACATAGTAGCCGCGACAATCTCGACGATTGATTACGAAGATTTAGTTTCCCTAGTGTTCTATACGCAGGGATGTAATTTCAGATGTCCGTTCTGCCACTCAGGTATTTTGGCATGCGGTACAGACGAGAAGGAAATGACGCTCGAACAGGCGTTAAAGGAGATGGAAACCCATGACAGGTTCATCGACGCAATAGTAGTAACTGGCGGAGAGCCAACAATGCTCCCATACGACCAGTTAGCTGCATTATTCGAGAAGGCGAAGAGCCTGAACCTAAAGACAAAGATTGACACCAACGGTATTCTACCAAAGGTCATCGACAGGTTGATGAAGGAGAACTTGCTGGATAGAGTAGCCCTAGACGTGAAGACTTACAACAACAAGTACGAATACGCCAAAGTCAGCGGCGCTATAAACGTTGCCACGGAAGAGGTGGAACAGACAATGCAGCTTGTCAAGAATAACCCAAGGGTTGAGCTAGAATGCCGGACAACTGTAGTTCCGGGACTTGTGGGTACGACAGGAGACATTGTAAAGATTTGCGACTGGATTATTCCATACGCCGATTCTTACTACGTCCAGAACTTTAGGAACGGTCAGACTCTAGACCCAGCATACCTAGACGTTGTGGAATTCACCGAGGAATACATAATCCTTCTGGGTGAGATAGTCAAAGACTTACTCTTGGACGACGGGATTATAAACGGAGTACGGATGTAACGTGGAAAAGGCAATTGATAAAGCCTGCCTGCTCTGGCATGAGTGGAGATATGGATATCCGTTCAAGGGTACTACACAAGAATTATGGGATAATTTTAACTCGTGGGCTGGCGGTAACGGAAATCCTTACAGGGGTGTACTTTACGAATATCTACAGAGAATCGCGGATGACAGGACTAGGAAGCTAGAGGAAATACGCGAGATATGTGATAATGGTGGATGGTATGATAACCGAGACGATATAATAGAAACTATTGACGAAGAATATTCTCATACAAAGCATACCAAATACGTGCGTGATAAGAAGAACCGAAAAACTTAAATATCTTAAGTTTTATAACTTTACCATGAATACTAAGCGATGCAAGCATGCTATCGTAGCCGAAATATTACAGTCGGTTTCGAGAGAAGGCGGAGCAACTAAAAAGACAATTTTTGAAGAAGACACTAAATTAAATTATAACTATGGTAATAAACTTTTAAATAAATTAATAGAGAAGGATTTGGTAATTACAGACAGACCGGGAAGGCGCGGAGCTAAATATAGACTTTCGTGGTGGGGCGAAGGATGGCTCAAATTTTACACTTCTATAAATAACGAACTTTTATAAGATAGTAAACCTTATTAATATCCATGAAGAAAACCACAATAGCTATTTCCGAGGAAAATCGTAAGAAGCTCCAAACCGTTAAAATTCAATTAGAAAAGAAGAGGCAACATTTCGTTGACCTAGACGAAGCAATGACTTATGTGTTAGATTTAAAATCTTAATTACATATTTTCTAGCATATCCTTCCAAGGGTCGTTTGCGGACGTATCCTTTTCGTATTTCTCTTTAATCACTGCGTAGTCTTTCAACATACTCATTAGACGCTTGGCGCATCTCGTGGACGCTTCGAATATTTCTGTGTTGTCTGGCTCCATCTCAAAGAATATCGCCATCTTGTCCATCCGATGTATCTGCTCTTCAATTAGCCTACCTGCCGCAGCCTCGATACTTGAAAGTGAGGATAAATCTATTTTGTGTGTATTGACTTGGAAGTCACATACTTTCTTCCCGGCTACGTAGAAATTACACTGTTCTGCCAAAGTGCATGCATTACACGTTTTATACGTGGTCGCATACGCGCCGCTCTTAGTGTTAGCTTCAACTGCCATTTCCCTAGCTTCCCCTAGCTGATTCAATAATTCATTTCTGGCTTCCGGGTTGGGGTTATGGAATCGGCAGAATTTGCTCTTTTTACCTTTAACAGCTTTACACCTGTCACCGCTCTTGGGGTGGTCTTCTGGATATACGTAACTACAAAACTGGTCTTCTGAAAGATGTTTGCGCGGATTTCTACCTGACATGGTATACATTTTCGGCTAATATTTAATAAATGTTGCTACTAAAGATAGAAACATTTATATAAAAGGTATAAAATATTAGTATATATGAAGAACAGTAATGTAGCAGTCAGGAGACTAGCGACCAAGGATATTAACAGAGTAACGGCATACCTTTATGAAGAAATTGAAACCTTAAAGAAAAGGACAACTTTAATTGAAGATGAAGACCTCGATAAGCTAATTAGAGATATTTGCACCGAAGAATTTGACAAGTTAGGAGAAGGTCTACTAATCGAGAAGCTAGAGGAAACGCTCGATTTGTCGGAACTAGCAGATGCAGTAGCTGGGAAAGTTTTAGAAAAACTTGGACGAGATTAATGACACAAGTTGTCGTTTTAGCTGCCGGGGAAGGTAGTAGACTCTACCCATTTTCTACACTCATCCCAAAGATAATGTTCCCGGTAGGCGAGGAACAGATATCAGTAGCTGAGTATATTATACGCCACTGCCAGAAACACGGAATAACCGACTTTATATTCTGTATTAACAAATGCACCGGGAAATATATAAGGAGCAACTTGAAGGACGGAAGACATTTAGGTGTCAAGATAGAATACTCGGAGTCTGAAAGTCCGCTGGGAACTGCCGGGGAAATCAGACACGCTTATAATCAAGGCTATATTAAAGAGGACTTTATAGTATACTATGGAGACACGTTATCAAACGTAGACTTGTCAGATTTAACAAGAGAACATTACAAAAGAAAGGCTACATTATCGATTGTAATACATGATACGCGAATACCAGTCGGATTTGTAAAAAGCACTGACGGGTTATTAACAGAAGTAATAGAAAAGCCTAAAATATCACAGATGTTCTCAGCAGATATTGCAGTGTTCGGAGCCATATTGCCTATATTCTATATATCAGACCATCATCTATGTAAAT
>Ga0233431_1001298_pt1 | contig 44261 bp, 49 predicted proteins | sample SI_118_April2016_FD_179867 | JGI IMG/M metagenome (GOLD analysis project Ga0233431, IMG submission 179867) | Seawater microbial communities from Saanich Inlet, British Columbia, Canada - SI_118_April2016_200_MG | ecosystem: Environmental > Aquatic > Marine > Inlet | place: Canada: British... | reverse complement strand
TTGTACAATTCCACATTCTTCAGAATTCCTAAACATGTTTGACGTGATTTTAATCGACCCGACCGAAGTAGTTTCGGTTGAACAATATCCAGAGGTTTCAGTGAGTTGGCCATTTGATTATTCTTCCGGCAGAAAGAACATCTCTACCATCTATGTCAACCAAGGAAACATAACAATAATTCCTATAAGTGAAATCCCTTCTCCTGTTTCAGAAGATTTGTTGCCATTGGCTTTAGCTAGTATTTCTGTGCTCGGGGCAGGAGCATTTTTAGTTAGTAGAAGACCTACAAAATTCAAACTAGCCACCTCGTTATCAACTTACTACACAAATTCCCGAAAAGCTAAAGTCGCACACAATGAACAATTAGCTAATATTGATAAATTAAACAAAGCCCTTGAAGTCCAATCCAAAAAATTTAGATTACTAAACAAAACTGAAATTTACAAAATCAAGTTGAGCAAAGCTAGAACATTAGAAGAAAGGTTAGCTATAATCGGTGACATGGATGAGGAGTTCCCAGATGTTCTAAAAATTTTAGGAACAATGTGGAAAGAAGGGATAACTGATTTTGTAGATGGAAAAACTAAATGGGTAAAAGATGAGATTGACCTATACATAGAAGGAGCAAGCAGAATATTCGGATCCCCTTTAGACATCCTTGAATATCACGGATTTGTTGATAACCCAAGAGGGAAATTGAATAACTTTGTTAGTGGTTTGTTAACTGGAATCGTTTCAAGATACAAACGAAAGGAAACAGAAATAGACAAAGACATAGCACTGAAAAACCTAGGAGTCCCATCTTCTGAAGACCTAGAAAATGAAAGACGATTCGGACCAAACAATGATAAAACACGAAAAGAATATGATGAATATTATGAAAATAGAGGAAGAATAGGAGATAAAAAGCATATTATGATGGAAAGATTAGGAATTCTTTCTCTGGAGGATAAGAGAAACGAAAGAAGATATGGACTAAATAATAATCAAACATGGGAAGAGTACGAAGCTGATCTTTTGAAAGAATCATTGCTTGTTTCGTTCGATGATAAAAGAATTGAAAACGAATTTCTTTATAATTTAGGAACATATTTTGTTAAAGAAGGAATAAAGTGTGCCCATGTATCAGATGGTTTTTCTGAGACTGCGAAATTATTGATGTTCCCAGAAGTCGGTTTATCCGGGTTTTTCAAAAAGACAGTTTCAATGCCAGTTGCAATTTATTCTGGTATAATGTCAGCATCATTCAAGGGAATTAGTATTATTAGTAAATCATTAGGAAATGTTATGCAAAATGATAGCATAGAAATCGGAAATGATTTTAGATTAAAACAAAAAATAGAATCTAGAAGAATTGAAAATCAATTAGATACTATTGTTTTGGGTGTCGGTGCTTATGTTGGTAACATAAAAAATTCAACAGTAAAAGGTTTTATAGAGCCTGTGAGTATAATATTTTATAAAGAGTTTGATAAAATTACTGAATGGTTTAAAAGTAAAGTAATGGTGAAAGATGATGAAGAAAAAAAAGAATGATGCATATTTTTTAACAAACGGATTGGTAAATTTAATAACATATGGTAAATTTGTTATCATATGGTTACTTATTGGTTATGTTTTCTTTGATCTAAGAAGCTTTGAACCCTCTTGGTATTATCTCATAGGAACAATAATGTCTTTGATACCACTAAAACTTTCATTTGATAATTATGGAATTCGTTGGTTTTCATTTGGGGATGAACCATGGAAGAATTTTAAGTACTATAACCTAGAAAAACACAATTTAGAGCTTTTCGATAAAAACAAAAATAGAAAAATGAGAATGGCCTTTTTCTATCAAAAAAATCTAGAACCAGTTCTGCGAAAACATCTTAGACCCGTAAAATAAACTTTACTTCGGCACAATTATCCCATCTAGATCTTCAGCTTCCCCTTCTAAATAAGCCTTCCCTGTTAACGCACACAAAAGCGCTTCATATTCATCTTTATTTTTCCGCGGCTCTTTTGTCGTTCCCAAAATTTTAGCACTCGCTTTAGAATAAACCTCAATAACACGATAGCCTTTCTCTCGCAAAATCTTAACCAACTCAATAGCCCGTTTAACAAGCAATGCCATACTAGGAATATGTGTATTCACAGGGTTGAATCCGCGCTTAATCAACTGAGCTTCTCCAGGCCGCCATTGCCCAATAACAGGAAATCCAAACGGCGCATCAATAGCTATCAAATCCGGTTTAACACGATTAATTTCTTCCAATATCTCAGAATCTCGATGTAAAAGCTTAACCTCGATCTTATCTCCTAGCAAACAAAATCCAGTATCATTCTTATCCATACCAGCCAAATCTAATCCAACCACTCTCATGAATATAGTGGGTATTGAAAATATTTAGATACCTACCACAATAGCACATATTTAAGATTTCACACCTTATTGGTTTTAATGTCAAGAGAATTCGATGGAGAAGAATATTTTTCTTTATCAGAACTGAATAGTGGTGGGAGTCCTTACATCGGTAAAAAAGAACACGAATTAACAATTCATCAAATGGAACAAGATGCTAGCCGTAGATGTCATGAAATATCTCAAGCATGTGATAAACGAATAAAACTGTACGAAGAACAAGCAAGATCACACATAGCAGATGCAAAAAGATATAACAAACTAGCAAACGAGTATGAGGAAGACATTCAAGCTCTAAAGAAAGAAATAGAACAATACAAAGCTGCAGCATCAATAGGCCCAACAGGTCAATTATAACTATATTTTTAAGTCTGAACTTCATATTCTTACCTATGGTGCTAGAAAAACTAGGTTCAGGTCTAAAGTCAGCATTACGAAAAATAACCAAAGCCGGCTACATAGATGAAAAAGTATTAGATGAATTAGTCCGAGACATCCAGAGAACTCTTCTTTCAGGGGACGTTGATGTTAAGCTAGTCTTTAAACTAACAGAAAAAATAAAGACCCGAGCTCTAAACGAAAAACCACCTACAGGAACAACAGCGCGAGAGCATATTATAAAAATCGTTTACGAGGAATTAGTCAATCTAGTAGGCCATGCTCCAGATATCCAAATCAAACCTCAGAAAATTCTTTTGATTGGTTTATTCGGTTCAGGAAAAACAACTTCCGCAGGAAAGCTAGCTTCATTTTTCCAGCGCAAAGGATTGAAAGCTGCTTTGATCGGTTGCGACGTTCACCGCCCAGCAGCTATGCAACAGATTAAACAACTAGCTGAACAACTAAATATTCCTTGTTATATTTCTGATGAAAAAGACGCCACTAAAATCGCTTCTGATGGTTTAGAAAAATTTTCCAACAGAGACGTCTTAATTTTCGATTCATCTGGACGTAATGCTTTAGACTCTGAATTAGCCACTGAGATAAAAGACATGGAAAAGGCTATTCAGCCAGACGAAACATTGTTAGCTTTACCAGCTGACATTGGTCAAGCAGCAGGACCACAAGCCACCGAATTTAATAATCTAGTCGGAATCACAGGAGTATTATTAACAAAGTTAGATTCAACTGCTCGAGGTGGTGGTGCAATAACAGCCTGCGCAATTACAAATTCCCCTATCAAGTTTATTGGTGTCGGCGAAAAAATGGATGCTTTAGAAATTTTCTCACCCGAAAGATTTATTTCCCGTTTAATCGGTTGGGGAGACATCCAAGCTTTAATGGAAAAAGCTACTCAGGCAACTGATCCAGAAAAAGCAAAAGAAATGGCTGAAAGATTACAATCAGGGAAATTTACTTTATCAGATTTCTACGAACAAATAAAATCCATGCAGAGCATGGGACCGCTTTCCGGAGTAATGAATATGATTCCCGGAATGGGTGGAATGAAAATGCCTAAAGGCATTAACTTAGAAGCACAAGAAGAAAAAATGAAACACTGGAAGTTTGCTATAGAGAGTATGAACGAACAAGAAAAAGAAAACCCAGAAACATTAAACTCATCCCGCATCACTCGTATTAGCAAAGGCTCTGGCGTACCAGAAAGCGAGATTAGACTTCTGCTTAACCAATTCAAGAAAGCTAAGAAAGTTGCAAAGATGATGGGCTCCGGCCGCGGAAGCATGATGTCCAAAATAATGAAAAAGTTTGGTGGAAGATAACATGAATAGATCCGAACAAGTAAAACATGCTTTCAATGACTTTACTAATGATTATGACAATTTCATGGAAAAAACAAAACACAATAACGCAAAATTAAAGACACTAGAAAAATTAAAATCGCGTATAACAGGAAAAGTTCTTGATGTTGCTACAGGAACAGGCGATGTTGCTCTTTGGATATCAAAAAATACATTCTCTTCTGTGGTTGGTATTGATTTTTCAGAGAAGATGATAGAACATGCAAAAACCAAGGGTGATAATATCGATTTCTTAGTGCAAGATATAGAAAATTTAAAATTCAACAATAACGAATTCGATACAGTTATTTGTTGCTTAGCAATTTGTTGGTTTGGTAATAGAGAAAAATGTATTTCTGAAATGAAAAGAGTTTGTAAGTCTGAGGGAAATATAATATTTTTAGAAGAAGACGGAAACATAAAATCAGTTGATAACAAGACTGATGGGATAATGAAAACATTTGAAAACCTAGAAAATTTCGTTAGTGTAGACAAGATAAAGAAAATAGTTGATTTAGAATTAATAGAACAAACACCAATAGAACCAGTAGATGAAAACCATGGATTGGTAGGGTTAGTATTTAGGAAGTGATTATATGCGTACATTCATTCTTTACACAAACAAAGGCCACACTGACCAGAATTTTTTGCTAGAAGATTTACCTGGAAGCGGAGGTAGAATGGATCTAATCGCGCGCTTTATCACCACTACAATGTTTACTTCCCACAAAATGCGCCAAGACACAAGAGTATTTGTAGTTCTCAACGGCCCACCTAATCCTCCTGTCACAATCGAAATAACTTCCAGCGTCCGAAAGATAGGCGTAGACGAACGCTCAGTCTCAATCTGGATTAAAAAATTATTAGAGCGATTAGAAGGATTTGAAACAGCTCGTTTGTACAACGGATTAAAAGCAGACCGAAGAAATTTTTCTCAGCTTCTAACAGACCTAAAAAGCGAAGGCACTTTTTATTACCTCCACGAAAAAGGCACTTCAATAAAGAAAACCAAACTCGCGAAAAACCCAATTTTCATCCTAGGCGATCACTTAGGTATTCCCAGCGCTGAAGAAAAAATCGCTTCCAAAGTTAGCAAAAAACTCTCTCTCGGAAAAACTTCTTACCTAGCCAGCTCATGTGTTTCAATTTTACACTGGCATCTAGACAAATAAATCCACTAGACAAATAATCAGAAAGTTTCACAATATTTTTATTTGTCAGCCTCTTTAGCACATCGTACCAAATCACTGATATATTTAACTACAAAACCCTTATCCTTCTGACCATAAAGACCAATATCGTGTTTTTTTAGAACTGCTAATAATACATTAATCCATTTTTCATCAGGCATTATACCATTTGATGCAATGTCATTACAGATACCATATGCAAAATCTCTTTCGTCGTGTTTATCTCTGAATATGTTTACACCGGTGTCAAAATATCCATCTTCTGTATTAATATCGTCATAGTACTCCAACGCACGTTCTAAATATTTCTCTTCTCCAGAAATAGCATGAAGCCTTGCAGCAAAATGTACAGCTTTTTTTGTTGCTTCTATAAATTTTTTACCGTAAAAATAAATCGTTGATAGTGATTGTTCTTTGCTCATTTTTTTATCGGTATATTTTCTCTTTTTTTCATCTACTTTGTCGGCATGTAAATCCATAGCGTCATCATAAGCCTCTTTAATTCTTTGATCTAGAATAGTTTCACTCATTTCTAAATATGATAATTTTAAATCGACCTTTGTTTCAATAGGAATTATCACGTGTTCTCCAGCTCTGTTTGTATAGCCAGTGTTTGCAATAACCTTTACACCGACGTTATGATCATATAACTTAAGGGTTTGATCAACTGTTGCTGTTGGTTTTTCCTCTTTCTTCTTACTTGACATACTTTTACTACGGTGCAAGTCTTTAAATGCTCGCAAAAGATTAGCCAAATGCTTAAATAAATCCACCTGTTTCTATTAGTATGGAAATAAAAATTCTTAATTTAATAGACGGTTCTAAGAAAGCTGAAGGTTTGACAGTTATTATTGATGTGTTTAGGGCGTTCTCAGTAGCTTGCTATGCTTTTGAGGCAGGTGTTAAAAAAATAATTCCTGTAGGAGACATAGACATCGCTTACAAATTGAAAAAAGAAAATCCTGATTTTTTGTTAATTGGCGAAAGACGAGGGAAAAAACTAGAAGGCTTTGATTATGGGAATTCTCCTGCTGAATTTGAGGGAGTTGACCTCGCAGGCAAGACAATTGTACAAACTACAAGTTCAGGTACACAAGGAATTGCTAACGCAACTGGAGCGGGTGAAATTATTACTGGAAGTTTTGTTAATGCTCAAGCGATAATTAACTATATCAAAAAACAGAATCCAGAAAAAGTTTCTTTAGTTGCAATGGGATCATTGGGGAGCACTATTACAAAGGACGATGTTTTATTTGCAGAGTACATTAAAAATGCGCTTGAGGGCAAACCAAATAATTTTTCTACCATGGTTAACGAAATAAGAAAATGCCCTAGCGGTGCTAAGTTTTTCAACCCTGATATGGACTGGGCCCCAGAAAAAGATTTTGATATGTGCCTAGCACTCGATAAATTCAACTTCGTTTTGAAGGTCGACCAAGAAGACGGCCAAGTATTTCTTAAGAAAGTTTAGTAAAAACTCAAAAAATTCAAAGCATTTAACCTTTAGGATTTAAGTTCTGTCTATGGGAACATGGAATGCACCCAGTTTGGCAAGGCAATACCCTTTTCCTACTGAGGTTTATGCTAGAATAGATGCTTGTTTGAGTGTTAATAGTTCTGAATCTAAGCAGGCAACATTGTTAAATTTTGGCCCTGGATATTCGACTGGTAATGATATTTCAAAAAATTTAGATTTGGGATTAAATAAATTTGCATGGAGACCAAGTGCTCCTACATTAAGGACTTATTGTAGCAGTTCTTTTGTTCCGAGGGGTATTGCTAGTGAGAGAACGAGAATATCAAAAAGAAGTAAAAATGGGTATGCTATGGAATGGAAGTTAACTCCAGCAGGTGAAAAATACGCTGTTCCAATGGCCGCTTTTTTTATGGATTATGCGATTAATAGTGGAATAAGTTTACATCAGGTTCTTGGGAGTATTAGTACTAATTCAAAGGATAGGGATGGGCCAATTACTAGATTTAAAATTTTAGAGGAATTGAGTAAACTCGATGATCCGATATCTGAAGCAGAGTTACTCGGATTAATAGGTAATGGAAATACTACAGGTGTGATGTATCACCTTCAAAATTTATCTGAGATAGATTTTGTTGATTTCTATTCAGTTCTATATGAGAAAGCTCGTGTAAAGTATAGAACTACTGGTAAAGAAAGAGTTGATGTTTCTGAGGGTAGTTCTTGTTCTGAGAGATCTGTATTGAATATTCTTAGTCTTATTGATTCCAATAAAGAAGCTAGTATTAGTGATGTGTCTGAAGAAGTTTCATTAGCACATGACACTGTTAGAAGAATATTTTCTTATCTTAAGGTGTCTGGTTATATTGAACCTATAAGATGGGACGGGGTGGAAAAGATGAGTGAAGTAGAAATAACTAATAAGGGAAGAGATTTTTTTAATGAAAAATTTTTACCTGTTAAAGAAGTTCTTTCAGGTGATGAGAAAAAACTCAAAAAAATGAGATCTTTTGTTGGTACTTTTGATAATGATGATTATTCAACAGCACTTCGTATTTATTCTGAAGTCAGTAATATTCTTAATAGCAAAAATATTGATGAAAGCTTGTCTCTTGTGGAAATTATGATGAGGAAAAAATCACCTGTTACACATCTTGATGTGGCTAATGCTTTTGGAGTTGGTAGAGATACGGCGGGAAAGTATCTTAGACTTATGATGGAAAAAGAAATTGTTGTTAGGGATGGCAGTGTAATGCCGTATAAGTATTCTCTGGCTAAGTGAATTTCTCACCAATTTTCCCAACAAAAAACCCCTAACCCAACCTATACTCAGTCGGCTTATCATTCAAGAAAGAAACTAAATCGTTAACAAGATGTTTCTCCCCCCAACAAACCTTTTAAGAAAAATCATTATGGTAATTCTACACAGATGTTTATGTCATTAAACATTGGATCGTCTGGGGTGACAATTATATTTCCCCCATCTTTGAGATAACGATATGCGCGAATAAATGAGCATCTTAGAACACCTGCCGGAATAAATAAATCAATGTCTGATGTTGTTCTGTTATACTCACCGTAGCCTTCTTGTCTTAGAGAATTTTCAAATGCTCCTGGTTCTTCTTTATCAAATTGGTAGCAAGTTTGAATAATGACTTTATTATCGCCGTCATATCTTGTTCCTACAGGTTTCCCTTCTAATAGTATTTGATAATCTTCCCAGTTTACAGTAACTGTGAAGCGGTGCATTGGATCGCCAGGGTTTCTTTTTATTTTCATGATTGTGTATTGGTGCGGAGTTTTAAATATGTGATATTTTTTACTTAGCGAAAGCGTTGGTTGGTATAAGTGTGGTTTTGGGTGGATATTTAATTGCGGGCGGACGCACTGACGAAAGATTCTCTAAATTGGCTTAATTTAGGGGCGTATTTAAACTATAGGAAAGAATAAATTATTATGACAGTTGGAGAGAAATTCATCAAAAATAATAAGAATAAGATAATTGATGTAGCTAAAAAAGTAACAGAAGAGTACAAAGGTGTACTTAAAAAGCTATCAAAATTTTAGGAATATTTCTCTAAGTTTTACTTTAACTTGTTTTAGAGTATATTTTCTATCTACAATATCAATCATAAATTTAACAATTTGGTTTTCTTTGTTTTCCCAATTAATACCTTTTACTGGTTTTTTGAATTCTTTGTACTCAGTTTTTAGTATTGATATCGCTAAACTGACAGCTGTTCTCTTGTTTCCATCAGAAAAAACCTGTCTTGTTGGAATGTAGTAAACGAAGTGTGCGGCAAAATCAATTGGAGTTTTGATTTTATTATTGAATGATTTGTATATTATGAATTCCAAACTTGCTAAATCCCTTATGTTTGTTTCTGGGTTATAATTGGTTGCCATTTTATGGATTTTTTTAATAACTTTTAAGAAACTATCAACATCTTTTTTATTGGTTTTTTCTATTTTCATATGTTGATATGAAACTACTTACATAAAAACAAATCGCTGCTTTAGGACATAGTTAGTCCCCCTCCCCCAACAAGTCCGAAAAGTTTTTGATGTGGTGGGAAAGAAATCCACATTCACTTTTAATAGAAGATCCATGCAGCATGGGTATCTTCACCAAGATAGAAAAACATACCTTCTATTATACCAACATCATCTTCTTCAGGGATATTAAAAACAATAGTTATGTTTCTTGTTTCATCAGCTTCTAAAAATATTTCGTTTTCATTAGTATTTAGAAAACTTGATCCATATGACCACTTTCCATGTCCTGCTCTGAATATCTGTGGATTATTTTTAGTTTTTCAGTTTCTTTATTTTTAATTTGGAACAGTAGATGATAATCATTAGAGACTCTTTTTAATGATGCTATTTCAATATTAGTTACAGTGCCAGTAAATGTTTCATTGAGTTCCAAGGATAAGTGATGCTCTGGTTGTGGTTCTGATACAAGTTTAAAATCTATGATTTCCCATTCATCATATTTTAATAATATAGCGTTTCCTTCCAAAGGAGAATCAAATATGATATCTTTGATAATAAAATTAACCTTTTTACCATCATCAATTAGTCTGTCCTTATCTTTCATATCATAAAATCCAGAAGTATCTTCTTTGGTTAAATTAGTAACGTTGATAATTTCATATGAATTGAAATGAGAGCTCATGTTTTCAATTAGCCATTTTTCAGTAACAGTTTCTGGTGTGTTGATGTTCTGTTGGACACAGCCACTAAGAAAGACAATTAATACTAATAAAAATACGAATCTTTTCATAATAGTATAATCTAACCAAGGCTTTAAAAAGTAGCAATAGTTTTTTATAATTCCTCACTCTCCACCTAACCGAGTACTGAGAAAGGTTTATAATCCTCCGTGAGAAGTGAACTATATGAAACTGGATAAGAAATTCTTTAAATCGTACATAATACATCTAATAATACTTGTGTTAATTCCTATAGGATTATTGTTTGATTTAGAAATTGTCGGTTATTTGATAGTTTTGTTGTGGATTCTTCTTTATGTAAAAAAACGTCTTAAAGGTCAATAGAGTTATAATCTTCTTCTGGTGGGACATGTACTGACAAAAGATTTATAACCTTCTGTGATAATTAAATTATATGAGAAAATCTAGTATGTTATTATCAGTAGTTGCGATTTGTTTTGTTATTTTTGTTTCTGGGTGTGTCTCACAATCTTCTGGATCAGGTGGTCTTAGTGCTTGTGAAGGAATTGAAGATCCTTGTGCACTTTTCGAATGCAGTGTTGAAAACTGCTGGTGTGATGATGTCGGTCCAGACGGTCCGATTTTGATGGAAGGTAATAGAGTAGTGGCTTCTACTGGGAATGCAACTAATGTTGTTACAGAATATTTGACAGATCAGGGGATAATGAAAGACTACAATGTTCTAAATACAGTTAAACTAAATGAGTATTTCTATAATGTGTTTGTTGAAAATGAAGACGCAGACGAAATCGTATATACTGTTTCGCATAACGGCGCAATTTTGAAAATATTTTGTGGGGTTTAACGTCACCCGCCGTACCTCGCCAAAAGCCGTACTCCACTGGGGAACAGTACTTAAAGTTTTAATTTTAAGTTTCTTATATGGTGTTAAGTCAAATGAGCGCGGGGAAGAACGTTCGAAACCAAGTTATTGAAATTCTCGGAAGCGAGTTTCCATTATCAGCTAAACAAATTTTTAATCGGGTTAAAAAACAAGGTATCTCAGGTACCTACCACGGGGTTTATGATTGTGTGCAAGAGATGGTTAGGACTGGTGTTATTAACAAGGACGGAGTTGAGTATCATCTAAATCAAAAATGGATAATGAATATAAAATTATTCATAAACAATGTTGAAAATAATTATAATCCATTTAAGAATGAAGCATATCGTCATGTTGATATACATTTAACAAAAGATGCAAAAGTTCTTGGTTTTAGCTCTATAGAAAGTTTTTATGACTTTATGAATGCTAGTAGAAAGAAATTGATTGATAAAAATGGTGAAAATCACAACGGTGTTTTTTGGCTAACGAATCATATATTTGGTCCATTATTGTTTATGCGAGATCGGTTAAATTCTGTTAAACAAATGAATGACAAAAAAATAAAGCATTATATTGCAATACGTGGGAACGGTTCAATTGATAAATATATTTTAGATTTCTATAATAGATTAGGATTGACTACTGTAAAAACAGGCGTAAGTGATGGAATAAAGTATACGTTAGCTGTTTATGATAATGTTCTTATGATTTTAATGCCTAACCAAACATTTCTGGAAATTGATAATTTTCTTGAAGGGGTTACTAGTGTAGAAGACTTGGATACTAGTATATTATTTGAACTGATAAAAAAGAAGCAACATTTTCATGTTCTTATTGTAGAAAATAAAAGTTTAGTAGATTATTATAAAAAAATTATAGTTGATCTTGTTGAAGCTAAAGATGCTTGAACATTACAAGTCTATCTCCATTATCCAAATCAAGTAATTTAGAATAATCAAAACCTTTTGCTGGTTGTGTTGTTCTTTTTCTTTGGTGTGATTCTGGTAGGAGGTTTCCTTTTAGAACCATTTGATCTGTCAGTGTAATATGTTCTCCTTTGTAATGTCTTACTATATTTTGTATTTCTTCTCTTTTTAGTGAATTTATTTCTTTTCCGTTAGTTGGTTCAAAACCAAATCTACTAGCTATTTCTATTGTTCTAGGATTTGGTGAATTTAATATTTGATACTTTCTTTCTGATTCGATTGCTTTATCTATTCCGAATTTAAGAGAAAAACTCATTATCCCGTTTCCCTCTTCTTCCGGTAATACACAAGTCAAAGAATGCCACATTGCATCAACTTCTGGTAAATCGTATAGTTGTGCAAATCCAGCTACTTCATCAGTATCTTTTTTAGTAAATATTAAAGTGGTTGCTCCGCGTTCAAAATAAGGAAGTAAAACTTCGTCAGGACAATCTCCTTCATAAGAAACATTTCTAGCGATTTCTACTAATTGATTTTTTAATCCTCTTTCTTCTAAATCCTGATCAGACAAAGCTTCTATATTATAATCAAAATCATCTTTTTGATAACCTAATTTTTCAGGTTGGTGGTAATCTATTTCACTTGTTCCAATATCGCCGCTTTTCATATTTATCGCCAAATGACGTTGGTAACGAAAGTTTAAAAGAATGCGGAAAGTTGGTTAAAACCTTAATTTACTGTTTCTGGCTTTTTCGAATAAATACTGGATTTTTATTTAGTTCTTTTCTTTCTCCAGGTTTAAGCCAATTTCCATACCCAGCTGGGTGTGCTGGGGTTTCTACAAGAGTTTCTAGATATTTTTCTCCTTTTTCAGAAACAACTTTGCATGGATAATAATTTCTATTAAAACCGCTTGAGATCTTCCCACCATCTCTTGCTTGGCTGTTTAATTGAATGTAAACAATAGAAGCATCTTCGAGGTTTATTGGTGTTTTATTTTCGAATAGGCGTATGTTTGGTAGATAACTATGAACAAAACCCATACATTGGCTAATCACTTTTGGCGTTTCAGTTTCTGTAGACATAGTAATAATTATGTTCCGAAAGCTTAAATCCATTCAAAAAATTAAGAAAAAGCTTAATAAACCAGAGTGTGTTTGATCGACATATAAACCAGAATAGTATATTTTTATATCCCTGCATCAAATTATTCCCATGGTAGTAGAAGAATTTATCACAGAATTGAATCAACTCCTGTTAACAGTCGTTAGTTTAGTTTTCACAGGTTTTGAAAAAGAAATGTTAAGCCTAGCACTTTACACAGTCGGCATGGCTTTATACGGAATTCTAATCTGGAACTATTACCGACACTTAGCTAAAAGAGATATTTTCACAATGGACTTCTCAAAATACCAACAAATGCACGGCGGGATTACAGTAATCAAAAAATTCCTTTCAGCGTTCTTTTACATATTCAAGTATGTAGTACTTTTCCCATTGTACACGTTCCTATGGTTCGCAATGCTTTCAATGTTCTTATTCATGTTAGCTAAAACACAATCAGTTGAAGGAATATTACTAATCGCAATTACAATCGTTTCTTCAGTCAGGCTTACTAGCTACTACAGCGAAGACCTAGCAAAAGATTTAGCAAAAATGATTCCGTTCGCTTTACTGGGTGTTTTCGTAGTAGACCCAAGCTTCTTCACACTAGAGCTTGTCTATGAAAGATTCGCAACTATTCCAACATTATTACCTATAATCGCGAGATATTTGTTGTTTGTGGTAATGATGGAATTCGGCCTTAAATTCATAACAGGAATAGTCAATTTCTTCCAGACAGTTTTCTTAGGAAAGCCTAGAAAAAAAGACGAAATCAAAGAAGCAATAAAGGATCGGGTAAAGAAAGAAGTTAAGAAAGAGATCAAAAAGGCAAATGTCCCACCTGGGGCGGTGGCTATCGATCCAACTGATGAGTAATTTTTCGCTGCCGTTTTTTCTCACGACGACCCAATAAAAAGGGCACGTTTAAAACCTACAATTCATATTATTCTCTATGTTTAAACGACATTCTAAAGTTTTCACTGTTAGTATTTGCGATCATTGTCTAGGTAGGCAATATGCTCAACTTTTATCTGGCTATTCAAACGACCAGAGAGGAAAGATCCTTAGAGATTCAGCAGCAATAGCAATAGACGGCGGATTAGTTGAATCTTCTGAATTAGAACCATCAAATTTTCCTAATTTCAACTTCAGACAAAACAAAGATTTTTCAAAATTAGTGGCAAAAGCTAAACCAATGAAATGCGTAGTCTGTAATGATTTTTTCAAAGATATCGACAAGTTCACAAAGAAGATAGCAACAAAATTAAAAAACACAGAATTTAACACCTTCTTAATTGGAACTATTCCTTCCCGAGACTTCCTAGAAAGAGAAGAACAAATGTGGGAAATCCTAGGAATCGATTTCTGCGAACCGATTAGAGCAGAGATTAACCGAGAAGTTGGAAAAAGATTAGAAATATTAACAGGCAAAAAAGCAGAATTAAAGAAGCCAGATATTACAATTATAGTAAATCTAGATAAAAACAGAATAGATATCAACAAAAACCCATTGTTTATTTCAGGTTATTACAATAAACTAAAACGCGGTTTTCCACAGTGTAAGTGGGGCACTCCAAAGAAATACAAAACTTCAGTAGAACAGTCAATAGGAATTCCGATCATGAAAGCTTCTAAAGGCAAAGACCACAAATTCCACGGAGCTGGCCGAGAAGACATTGATGCTATTTGTTTAGGAAAGCGCGCATTTGTTTTAGAGATAACAGAACCGTCTATCAGAAAACTAAACCTTAAAAAATTAACCAAAGAAATTAAAAAAAGTAAGCGCGTTGAAGTATTCAACCTTTCTATGAGCAATATGGAAATAGTTAGAAAAATAAAAGCAGCAAGATTAACAAAAAACTATTCTGCTGTGGTCAAATTAGAAAAGCCTATCCAGAAAAAAGACCTGAAAAAACTTTCCAAGCTAAAAGGAATAATTAAGCAAAGAACCCCAACCCGAGTAATGCACCGCCGAGCTGACTTAATGAGAAAAAGAAAAGTCTTCTCAGTAAAAACAAAATTCAAGAATGGTAAGACATTCACACTCGAGGTAAAAACCGAAGCAGGCGCTTATATTAAAGAACTAGTTTCTGGAGATGAGGGTAGAAGCGTGCCTAGCGTCCGCTCACTTCTAGGAATACAAGCTGTTGTAAAAACTCTAGACGTCGTCAAGATAGAAAAAATCAAGCTTTAGCTTCTGCTTGTTCTTCGATAAAATTAAACTTAAACTTTAGAAATCCTTCAGGTTCTATATCTCCACAAACCTCGGTTGCGAATCTAAGATCAGTTGTACCAGAAAACCAAGCCAATGAAGGTTTTTTCTTATCTCCAAAATAAGCATTCCGGGGTTTTAATCTTCTCTCTAAACTATATGATAAACCAACAGGATAGTTTTCTATATCTTGGATTGAATATCCCATGTCATTAGTAATAAAATTAATAGTAGGCTTCAAATTATTCTCAACAGAAAGACAGAAAATACTAGGATATTTCTCAAGAATTTCTTTACCATTTGATATACCAGCATCTATGAAATAATTAATTTTATTTTCAATAGTAATATCACGAAATCCTAAAATAGCAGGTGCTTTACTGATAACAGCCCCAATATTTTTAATACCAAATTCTTTTAGACATTGAACATGTTTATCCATACTTTCAATAGAATAGCTTCCTAAAACAAAAGGACACTTTTCAACAGCTCTCCCAATATCTTTAATACCCACGCTTTCCAGATAGGTTGAATGTGCCTTAAGATTATCAATGGAAAAACACAAAATATTAGGACATCTTTCAACAGTTTTCCCAACATTCCTAACACCCACACTTTCCAAATACCCAACATGTTCTTTCATATTATTAACAGAGATACCACCAAGTATCATAGGACATCTTTCAACTACTTTTCCAACTTTAATTTTCCTAATACCCACACTTTCCAAATACTCAATATGTTCTTTCATATTATCAACAGAGATACCACCCAATATACCAGGAAATGTTTCAACCACTTTTCCAATTTTACTTTTCTTAACACCCACACTTTCCAACCACTCAACATGTTCTTTCATATTAGCAATAGAATAGCTTCCTAAAACAAAAGGAAATCTTTCAACAGTTTTCCCAATTTTACTTTTCTTAACACCCACACTTTCCAACCACTCAACATGTTCTTTAATATTAGCAATAGAATAACCACCAATAATATTAGGACATCTTTCAACAGTTTTCCCAACATTCTTAACACCCACACTTTCCAAATACCCAACATGCTCTTTCATATTAGCAATAGAAACACCTAGAATATTTGGATGACATTCAACAGTTTTCCCAACATTCTTAACACCCACACTTTCCAAATACTCAACATGTTCTTGAATATTTTCAACAGTATAACCTAAAAATTTATAGTGTTTTTTAATGGTCCTACAGATATCATCAACACCAAGCTGTTTCAGATATTTTATATTTTCATCCATTCTTGTGGTATCATAACCCCACCCATTATTCGAATCCATTACTTCTTGGGGATCTTCTAAACCTAATTCCTTCAAATAAGAAAGTCTATCCTTAGCTTGATTTTCAGCAAACATTTTTTTCATGGGCATAAAAAGAATTTAATACCAAGCTTTAAATGCTAAGTGAAAATTTAACCTATAAATGCTTTAGTAACCAATAACCACAAAAGGTTAGGTGATAATTATGAGTTCTGATTACAAACGTCCCGATTGGGATGAATATTTCATGGGCGTGCTTGAAGCTGTTTCAGCTCGAGCAACTTGCGACAGAGGTCGTTCAGCTTCTATCTTAGTGATAAACAATAGAATTTTAACTACCGGCTATGTCGGCGCACCAAAAGGCTTACCACACTGCGACGAAGTCGGACACCTGTACAAAAAATCTTTCGACTTACAAGGCAACCCAAAAACAAACTGTATTAGAACATCACACGCAGAAGAAAATGCAATTGTCCAAGCAGCTCTACACGGAACACCAACTAAAGGCGCAACTCTATACACACGATTCGAGCCTTGTTTTGTCTGTGCGAAAATGATAATCAATGCAGGAATAGTAAGAGTGGTTTGTCAAAGACGTTATCACGACGCAGCTCTAACAAGACAATGGTTTAAACAAGCAGGAGTCGAGTTAGTTGTCTTAAACCCAGACGAAGAACAAGATTATGCTAACAAATCTTGGGAAGGAGATCAAAAACCAACTGTCTAAGTTCTTCCATACTCCCAGAATTATCTATAATATAGTCAGCCTCAGCTTTCAATTTCTCCAATCCAATAGAAGCCAATTTCTTATCATATTGATTAAACGCATCTCTATCTAATTTGTCACCATCTCGACTTCGTTTAACTGCTCTGTCAAATCTAATATCTTCGGGTGCATCAACTAAAATCATAATAGCTTTATCAGCTTTTTTCAATTCTTCCCATTCGCCCCATCTTCTTAATCCATTAGCAACACATTTCTCCCATTCCTTTTCCTTAAATTCATCAAGAAGCATCTTCCCTAAAAACCCTTCTCCTAATTCTCTCTTCAGTGGCTCAGTCATTGCCAACAAAAGTTCTTGTTCAGGTGGTTTTCCCTGATCTTTAGCCATCTTTCGAAGAACATCTCCGCAAGATAGTGTTTTAAATCCTTTCTCCTCAAGAATATCAGCTATAGTGTCTTTTCCAGCAGCATTTAATCCGATTAGACAAACAACAATCATACATTTATAAAGTTACAATCTAATTTAAATGCGAGTGAAAATTGAGGTAGATTAAATGGTAAGTAAAGCACACGGCCCACAGCGCCGAACAAGAGAAAAATTTCGAGGTCCAAAGAAATTAACAGTAAATAAATTACTAGGTGATTTCTCAATAGGGCAACGCGTAGCTGTAGTCATAACTTCTAATTCTCAGAGAGGAAGACCTTTCAAACGATTCCACGGATTAACAGGAAAAATTATTGGTGAAAAAGGTCGATGTTTTATAGTTGAACTAAAAGACCAGAACAAACTTAAACAAATAATCTCAGGTCCAGAACATCTAAAGAAAGTTATCTAAGCACTTTAGCATAACCAATTAACTTTTTTCGTTCTTTTTGAAAAATATCATAAAAGCTTAAATCGATAAAAAACAAAAGATCTTTTATGCGGAGGTCGCCTAGAGCACCTTTTTATTGGTAATAACAAAAAAGCTGTACCAAAAATAGGTACGGGTAATCTGGTCAATGGTGCAAGGTTGAGGGCCTTGTTCCTTAGTGGATACGTGAGTTCGAAACACCTTTTTATGGGTGCAATTGGAGAAAAAAGCTGTACCAAAAACTCCTTGAAAATCTCACCCCCCGCACCAAACGTTTTTATAGACCAAATTTAATAGTGATAATATGTCAGAAATCAATCATATTGGTGTGATTCTCGACGGAAACCGTCGATTTGCCAAACGCCTGATGAAAGAACCATGGAAAGGCCATGAGTGGGGCGGGGAAAAAGTAAAAGAACTTCTTAGCTGGTGCAAGGAAGCAAACATTCACACAGCTACATTGTACAGCTTCTCAGTCCAGAATTTCTCTCGACCAAAAGCAGAATTCGAGTTCTTAATGAAAAATTTTGAAAAGGAATTTCTAAGAATAGCAGAAGATCATGAACACGTCGCACACAAAGATAGAGTAAAAGTAAAAGCTATTGGAAGATTATGGATGTTACCAGAGTTCGTTCAAAACGCAATAAAAAAAGCCGAAGAAGCAACTTCAAAGTATAATGATTATCATTTAAACATTGCAATTGCTTATGGCGGACAAGAAGAAATAACAGACGCAATGATAAAAATCGGCGAGCAGATCAAAGCAGGAAAAATCCAACCATCTGACATCGACGAAAATACAATTAAAAAATTCTTATACACAGGCCAGCCTTACCCAGATTTAATTTTAAGAACAGGCGGAGAAAAACGTTTGAGTAATTTTATGGCATGGCAATCAGCTTACTCCGAGTTAGCTTTCACAGAAAAACTTTGGCCAGAACTCCAGAAGCAAGATTTTTTCAATGTTCTAAAAGATTTTCATATACGAGAACGAAGATTCGGGAATTAAATATAATTTTATACAATTTCTAAAATTTTCTTAATTTTATCCGAACCTAAAGTTATTATGAGTGGTATTGTTCTTGGACCATATGATTTACCAATTACTGCTGTGTAAAATGCAGAATAAAATTCTTTTGCTGTTAATCCGTGTTTTTCTGAAATAGAATACAAATAGTTTTTCAATTCTTTTTCTTTCATCTTTGATGTAAGACCTGTTTTAATATCTTTTAGTGCGGCTATTTGTTTTTCTGACAACCCATCTATCTTCGCTTCATTTAAAACATTTACAATATACTGTTCTTCACCATAATTTCTAATCCAATTTTTTGCCATCTTCATTCTAGTTTTAATATAAATTTTATCTTCTTGATTAAGCTTTCCTTTAATAAGTTCTAAATTTCTCAAAAGATACTCAGCCTTTTCAATTACTTTGTTTTCAGGAATAATCTGAGAAATCATTGTTGCAATTCCAAACGGCATTTGTGGTGGGAGTTTTTTAGGAATTTCAACTTCACTCATCCTATAAAGTCTAGACATTTGAATATTTTTTTCTTTATTAGTAAAATAAAGTTTTTGCATTTGATCAAATTCGTTTGAATATATTGGAATGTTTTGATAAGAAAAATCTCTTACCTTATTTGGTTTTTTCAAAAATAACATACGTAAAATTTGAGGTGGTGCAAATGTTGGCCATTCCCATGTTGCAACAACGTTACCTTTGGAAGCAGACATTTTCTTATTGTTTAATGTTAAATATTCATATGGTTGAATAGGATTTTTACCTGGATAAGGCTCTGCCCATCCTAAAATTTTCTCAGCAATCTCTCCAGCAGTCCAAAAAGAACCAGTGGGCATAAAATGTTCTTTACCAGCTCCCTCAAAATTAACTTTCCAAGCAGCCCACAACATTCCCCACTCAACTCTCCAGAGTAATTTTCCATTCCCGTTTAGAATGTCGCTTTCACCTTTATGTCCACATCCTTTTAGTTTTGTATAAGCTTCTTTACCAAATTCTTTAAATTCATAATCGTCACAATAATATTGTACAATATTGCCTTCTCTAGAAATTACTTTTGTGGTTATTATTTTTCCACAATTTTTACAAACAGGTTTCCACGGATTCCAGTTTGGATCAACAGGATTTTTCTTTACTTTGTTAATAATTTCTCTAACTAAATCTAAATTATTAAAAACAGTTTTAATATACTTAGAAAAAGTTCCCTTTCTATACTCAATTGCAGTGCTTAAAAATTCTTGATTTGTTCCAAAATTTTCTTTTAAACTATTAACAAATTTATTACAAAAATGTTCAGTATAACTTTTACAGCATCCTTCAGGACAAGGTATATCCGCAACTGGCATTCCTAAGTATTTAGAATATTCTTTTGGGATTCCTGCTGGAACTTTTCGCAAAGGATCCATATCTTCTGCAACCCAAATAAATCTAACCTTTTCTCCTTTATCTTTTAGCGCCCGAACAACAGCATCGTGTCTAATAACATCACATGCATTTCCAATATGTGGAACACCTGAAATAGAAGTAGAACTTTTGATAACAAACTTACTAGGTTTCTTTATCTCTTTATCAATATAATTAAATTTCTTTCTGTTTATCATTCTTTCGGCAATTTGATCTGCCCAAAACATACTTTTTGTTTCGCTCATTTTTTCAAAACCTCTTTTATCTGTTTCTCCATTCCATCTATTAAATCTAAACCTTCTAATTCGTTTGCCCCAACCCATCTATACTCACTAAAAGCATCTTCTTCTAATTTAACATCTTCTGTTGTTGTCCGAACTTTAAAACAAACAGCGACAACATTAACATCATCCGGCCGGATAAATGTCCAGTCAGAAAAAAACTCAGGCTTTCCTTCAACCTCAAGTCCGACTTCCTCTTTAACTTCCCGCCTAAGTGTATCTTCTAGTCTTTCCCCCCTTTCTAACTTCCCACCAACAAAAGCCCATCTACCGGGATAAGCTGTTTCATTCTCACTTCGCTTAACTATCAAACACTTATTCCTAGTATTATTCAAAATAAGCGCAGTCACAGCTACGTGATGAAAGGTGTGCCATTTCCGTTTAACTCTTTCTATATCCATATCTATTCATTGGTGTGAGCGTTTATATTATTGAGTAGAGGCTAGTTCCCGTATAAATGATACAACATCTTCTTCACTTCTAACTGGATCATCTCTTGTTTGTCTAAAAGTATATTCCTTTATTGCATTTGTTAATCCTCTTAGATCATTATGATCAACAGGAATTTCTTGTTCTTCACAAACTCTAGCGACATTATGGTGACCAGTTAGTGGATGGTTAACAGGAGACGTATGACGATAACCAAATTGTGTTAGATCAATCGCATGATAAACACCTATATTATTACCTGAACCGTTCTGATGAACTCCAGCCATATCAACACTGACATGAGATGCGATCGGGGATCTATAATTTCTAGGAATTTCCAATTCATTTAGTACAAATAATTCAAGTTGTTCTACATCTTCAATTCTAAACAAATTGTTTATTTTTGTCATATCTCCTTCAAGCAAATTGATCAATAATCCACTGATAGATGTTATTCCATTTCTTTCACCAATTCCACCTGCAGAAACTTGAACACTCTCTGCTCCAGCTATAAGTGAATATAGTCCATTGATATCTGCAAATCCTCTATCATTGTGTCCGTGGAATTGTAAAGGTGTTTCTAATTCTGATTTGAGATGTGCAATCACTGAAAAAATTTCATTAGGCATCGCAGTACCAACTGTGTCAGCAACACCAAATAAATTTACATCAGTGCTCTGTTCAAGTTCTTGATAAATCCTCAATAGCGTATCATATTGTGTTCTGGTAGCATCTTCAGCAGTAAATCTAACTTGATATCCCATTTCTTCTAATGTATCGATTGCATCACGAGCATAATTGATAATGTCTTCAATTCTTTTTCTATGATTATGTTGCTGATGCGCAGGGGATGTTCCAAAATATAATCCAACACCATCTACATTTTCAGGAACGTATTTTATATCACCATTATTACATCTTACATGAACCCATCTCTCAATACCAGAAAGTGAATCAGCCACTTCTGATATTGACTGAGCTATAACAGGATGTGCAGCAGGAGAACCTAACTCTTGTCTGTATACACCGATTTCACATTGTCTTTGTGCCAAATCTATCAAAAATTCATGGGAAAATCTACACCCACTAGGGCATTGCATTCCTTCACGCGCAGTTACTCCGTATAACATTCTATTATTTACATCTAACATTTTATTCACCTACTTTGCGTTATCATTTCAGTGTAATCCGGTCTCGAACACGGATCATCACCATTACAATAACCATTCATTAATCCCATGGGTGTTGAAACTACAGGCATACCATCTTGCGCATTGTGGGAACTAAATCTAGGACACCCGTAACAATTTTCTTCAACAATTTCTTCTCTTTCATTCATATCATTCATCTAACATCACCTCATTTTTTTATTTCCTCCTGAGAAAAACAATTAACTTTGAAAAAACTCTCAGAAAGAAAAATACCGATGCAAATTACTGTTTAGCCTTGACAGTAGTCAAGGTTTTTCTTTGGTAAAGATTTCTTTTTTCAAAAAGAAATGTTTCTTGCATCATATTCAATATCTTCTCAATAATGGTATTTAAGCACCACGAATAACGTATATAATTCGCAATAAAACTACTAAAATCATCATTTATATACTAAAAACGTATAATAAATACTATGATCGAAGCATTAGATTCAGCTATACTGCGGGAATTAACAAAAGATTCCAGACAAACAAACGTTCAGATAGCTAAAAAATTAAAAATATCAGAGGGCACAGTCCGTCAACGAATATCAAAATTAATAGAATCTGACATAATACAGAATTTTACTGTACAGACTTCAATGAAAACAGGATTCTCTTCCTTTGTTCTTGTTCAGACAAATCCACAGATTGAAACAAAGAAAATCGTCCAAAATCTAAAAAAAATAAAAGATATACAGACAATTTTTGAGACAACAGGTGACTATGATGTTGTTATAAAGGTATCAACAGGGTCAGCACAAGAATTTAACTTTATAATAGAGAAAATCCGTACTACTAAAGGAATACAAAAGACAGATACGTTAGTATTATTAAAAATAAATTAGTATAATTAAATAGTATAGTTAGAATATTTTAAAAATATTATAAATGGTTGGTGAATGAATGGATCTATATTCGGTATCAGTAATATTATTTTTCGCAATGATTGCAATTGTTCTTTACGTAGATAGAAAAAAAATTGAACATTCCCATTTAGTATTATTCATGCGCCGGACAAAGCGTTTTGGAAAATTCATCGATGATGTCGCAAAGTGTTGTCCAAAATTTTGGAGATTTTTCTACAACATAGGAGTTATTATTGCAATTCTAGCAATGATTTACGGAATGTTTCTAATCGGTTTAGCCAGCTACAAAGTTATCTCAGGTGAAATAACTGAACCAGCATTAAAACTGGTTCTTCCAAGTATTTCTTCCCAAGAAACTGTCGGTGATTTCAGTATTAATATTCCATTTTGGACATGGGTATTAGTTGTCGGATTAATTTTAGTTCCGCATGAACTTTCACACGGGATAGCTGCGCGTATAGATAAAATAAAATTAAAATCAGTTGGGTTAATGCTTTTGGCATTTTTCCCCGGAGCATTTGTCGAACCAGATGATGTACAATTAAATCGGAAAAAACTAGCTACAAAACTGCGAGTGTTCTGCGCAGGAACTTATGTAAACATTTTAACAGCATTGATAGCTATCTTACTAATCGCTTTTGTGGTTTTCCCTGTCTTATTCCAATCAGGAGTAGAAATAATTCAGGTGGATGAAAATAGTCCAGCTTCTCTGGCAGGAATACCAAACGGAACCATTATGGTAGAAGTAAATAATCAGCCAATAAAAACAACTTACGTAGAATTTATCCAACCATATGGATATTTCCTAGATGAAGTCGGCATACCAGAAATCGGCCAAGAATTAATTTTCAAAGATTCTACTGGAAAAATCTATACTGTAATTTTAGATGAACAGAATTCCCAAGCACATCTAGGAATACTTTATACACCAATACCAGCAAACAATCCATTTTACCTCCAACTTTTAGATTTCCTTCAGAAACTTTGGATGTTCTCATTTGCAGTTGCGATTTTCAATATGCTTCCATTAGGTCCTTTAGATGGTGGACAGGTATTCATAGTATTAACAGACAAATACCTAGGTAAAAATGCAAAACGTGCCCAGAAAACAGTTTTCGCAATTACAGGAATATTATTATTGACAATGTTGTTCGGATCAAGTATAATTGGGTTGTTTTGAACATGGGAACTGGTTCTTGGATAACCGATCCATTGAAAAATGATAAAAGAAACAAAATTTATGAATTTCTTAGAGAACATGGAACATCCGAATTATATCAAATAAAAAAAGGAACAGGCATTGATAGTGACACTACTGTAAAATATCATTTAGAAATTCTAAAACGAAAAGGTTTAGTATCATGTCAAAACGGAATAAAGCACAGTATCAAAAGTTTGTAGGCTCAGAGAGTCAAGTTGCAATTTTTCCCGAGGGTTTTTGCACAGACTTAACCAATAAAAAGGCTCAGAGTATTTTCAAATCTTCTAGATCACAGTTTCGAGAAATTAGATCACGAAGAATTTTAATATTTGCACCATCTCTTCCTATAACATTTCCGCGGTTTTTTCGACTTATAGAGACATTAGCAATATTGTTTTTGATTTCAATTTTTTCAGCTGTAGGAATTATGTTTTTAATAAATTTTTCTGGATTTTCATCAAATTCCAAAACTCTTATTTGCTTTCCTAATAACTTTTCAGCTGTTTGAACACGCGCTCCGCCTTTACCAATAGCCATTGCAGCTTTACCTGCATTAACAAGAAAATAAATTTTGCCCTCACCTTCAACACAGTCTCTGACTTCTGTGTTCGTGATTCCTTCAAACGCATTTATTATTTGAATTGTCTTCATGTCAAATTCTCTCAATGGTTCCACCTTGTTTTAATTATTCATCCGTTTCTCGGCGTTAGTTTTTGATTCCGATCACTGCAACACCGAAAGGCTTTCCACAACCAATTCCCAATTCTTTTCCAGTTCTAGAATCCTCTTCGATTTCAATGTTAGAAATTTTACAATAATGATTTAGTTTTTCTTTCATGTCATCAGGACAGTTGCTAGCAATAACAATAGTTTTTACATTATTTGCTTTTATCGCTTTTAATACCTGTTTGCTCCCAAGTATAACAGTTTCTTTTTTGATTTCATTTTTTAAATTAATCATTTAAATTACCTATGAATTAGTTGTCGCATAAACTTTATATAACTATTTATTTTCTGTCATTTGTTATTTTTTAGCTTTCCTCTTTAGAACTAAATCGAACATTCCAGTTCCAATCGGAACAACTTGATTTATCATAACGTTTTCGACTATACTGTCTAGATTATCAACTTCATTTTCAATAGAAGCTTTTGTCAAGTGTTTTACAGTTTCCTCGAAGTTAGCTCTCGCAAGAACAGAACCCTTAGAACCAGCAATACCATATCGTCCAATAGCTTTTATCTCCCCATAAGCAGTCATCATGTCAGATACAATCATAACGTGTCGGATATCAACATCCAATCCCTGATCTTTAACAGTTGAAGAAGCTTCTTCCATAACAACTCGTCTAGCAGCTTCAATTCCTAAAACTTTTGCAATCTCGTGAATATTATTTGTAACAGTTCTTGATCCATCAACACCTTCTATTTCCAACACATCTTTCAAATTACTTCCAAGAGTATTAATTACCCATTCCCCATTATCAGATTGGTTAATAATAGCGTGTTTGATTCCCTTCAATCCCTTGACATGAGTCTTCAATAGTTTTGTTTTTAATTTTTGCAATTCTTTCATAGAAACATCTTTCTTGTAACTTCCAAGTATAACATTTCTTTTGCTTGAAAGTTTTAATGTTTTCAAAACTATTTGTAAATTTTCTAAAACTTCAGAAATATTAGTACCATATTCTTTCATAGTTGTATTGTTAAGTGTGACTTCAACCTGCTGATTTGCTATATCGATAGTTGATGACTCAGCTAACTCTCTCATTAAAATCTCTTTTATTCGTGATGCGATCTTCATTGCTTTGTCCTTTGTGTTAAACTTCTTTTTCATGTATACTTGCATTGTAGGTGTAGAAGGAACTCGTCTAGCATCGAAAATTTCAATCAATCGAGGCAAACCTTTTCGCACCTCAATCTGAATAGCACCAGCTATGTGGTATGTACGCATAGTCATCTGTGTTGCAGGTTCTGATAAACTTTGTGCAGCTACAACTCCAACAGCTTCTCCAGCTTCGAATTTACTTTTATTATAATATTCAATTATTCTTTTAATAGCCTTATCTTTTTTATTAGCAGGAACTTTCTTTAATTCTTTCATTGCTTGCTCATAAATTTTTGGCGGTAAAACGCTTTTTAATTCATTACTCATAAAATCAACCTACAACATTTAATATATCCTTTATATCTAATTTACCCCAGTCAGATTTAGCTGGATCAATTCCATCCTCTCCAACATTAAACTGAATAATTGTTTTATTATTATCTCGTACAGTTCCATCGTACTCAACTTTCAAATCCTGTAACGCATTCATTAATCGTCTTTCTAAATAACCAGAGTGACGAGTTCTCAAAGACTTATCCATCAGACCCTCTCTACCACTCAACACATCAAAGAAAAACTCAAACGGTGTCAGTCCATGTTTAAACCCGTGTGCAACAAAACCATGCGCACCAGGTGACATGTCACCTACTTGGTAGTGTGGTAATGTTCGACCTTCATATCCACGGTGGATTCGCTCACCTAGAACCATCTCCTGTCCTACTAATCCTGACAACTGAGTTACGTGTGTTAAAGATCCACGTGCACCAGCTTTAGCCATGATAATAGCACAGTTCATCCTTACATTGTCGGCAATAATGTTACCAACTGTCTCAGATGTTTTTCCAAGAACCCGTAAAGTGTAAGCTTCAAAACTTTCTTTCAATGTTCGTCCTGGAAGTGTGTCAAGTGCTTTTTTATCTAATTTGTTTATTAATATGTCAGTTTCTTTCAAGGACTTTGCAATTGTTTTTGCAATTTCAAAATCAGCTTTTTCACCTAAATCATAATCGTTAATACCTATTGTAAATCCAGACATTTCTAACCATTTAATTCCTAACATAGCTGCCCGGTCCAAGAATTTATGAACTCTTTTACTCCCATAGAATCTATCAATCCTGTCAACAAGTTTTCCATTTTCTTTTCCAACAGATGCTTTGTCAATTATTCCACTTTTTAATTTTCCTTTTTCAATGATAACCATAGCATTTCTTGCATACTTCGCTTTATATTCCATGTTTATGTCTTTTGGTAAAATATAACTGAAAACCTCTTTACCAGTGAAAGTTTTCTTGTTAGGCAATTCAACATCTAAACCACAATCGTGTAAAATTTGGAATGCCTGTTGTTTAGTTAATGTTGTTTCATCCATTGTCAACATGAACAAACCAGAAATATGATCCTGCTCACAACCAATAATAGGTCCACCGAATCGAGGGGATCTTATGTGCTTTGTAGCATCCATTAAAATTTCAGCTTCTGCTCTAGCCTCGTCTGTTTGCAATACGTGCAAATTCATTTCGTCACCGTCAAAGTCAGCATTGTATGGAGGACATACAGGTGTGTTCATTGTAAATGTTCTCCAAGGTGTTACTCTAACTTTGTGAGCCATGATTGACATCCTGTGCAGAGAAGGCTGTCGATTAAACAATACAACATCCCCATTCACTAAATGTCTTTCAACACTATATCCAGGAGCAACCTCTTCTAGAATTTCATCTTTGTTATCAGCAGTAATTTTTTTCTTCCTACCATCTGGTCTTATCAAGTAATTTACAGATGGCCAAAATGGAACATTCTTAACTAGTTTTTTAATCTCATCAATATTATGTTTTTGCACAGCAACTGGAATTGTTAAGTCTTTTGCAATCTCTAAAGGAATACCAACATCATTTATACTGATGTATGGGTCAGGACTAATTACAGTTCGTGCAGAGAAGTTAACTCGCTTACCAGAAAGGTTGTGTCTAAACCTACCTTCTTTTGATTTTAATCTGTCAGCTAAAGTTTTCAATGGTCTTCCAGATCTGTGTCTAGCAGCAGGAATTCCTGACAAAGAATTGTTAAAGAATGTTGCACTGTGGTACTGCAAAAGTTCCCACAAGTCCTCTATAATAAAATCAGGTGCACCGATTTCAATATTTTCTTTTAACCTTTGATTGATTCTGATTATATCTACTAATTTGTGTGTTAAGTCGTCTTCACTTCTCTCACCAGTATCCAATGTAATTGACGGTCGAGAGATTACAGGTGGAACAGGGAACAAAGTAAGTATTAACCACTCTGGTCTACCACCATTAAACTCTAATTTTGCTAAATCATCATCTGGTATTTCTTCAAACCTTCTTCGTATTTCAATTGGTGTAACAGCTTTTTCATTTTCCATGTAACTGTAAGGTTTTTCAAATCTCCACTTAGGCTGTTCTTCACTACAGTGTTGACATTTCTTAGATGCAATTGTGTTTAACGCACGAGAACATTTGAAACAAATACTTTTCAAAAGTTTGTAAATTATTTTATTGTATAAAACATGAACAACCGGTCTTATCAAACCGATGTAACCAAAGTGTCCGAAACATTTTCCAATATTCTGACCACAAGTTCGACATCTTAAACCAGGATCAATAACTCCTAATCTAGGATCCATTACTCCACCTTCTGCTGGAAAACCATCATTGTCATAAAGATCAGCTCGCAATATCTCTGTAGCTGCTAAACTCTCTATCATTTCCGGTGACATTAATCTGAATTCAATTGAATCAATCATGTGAAACCTTCCTCCACTTTGTTCGTTTCACATATCGAAAATTTTCCAATTGTATTATTTAAATTTTCAATCATATTACTCAACCAACTTTAGTTTTGGATATATCATCATAGCTTTCAACTCATCCAATAATAGTTTGAAAGCATAGCTCATTTCAACTTTCTTAATTTCGCCAACAGTACACATTGGGCAAACATAACCATTCTTTTTCTTATTCCATACTCCAATAACACCACAGTCTGAACAGATAGGAACTTCTATCTTGTCAGAATCAAATCGTTCTTTCAAAGTTAATACAGCACCGTGTGCAATTAAACAATCCTTTTCCATCTCTCCTAATCGCAAACCACCTTCTTTTGCTTTTCCTTCTGTAGGTTGTCTGGTTAGTAATGTTACAGGTCCTCGTGCTCGTGATTGCATCTTGTTTGAAACCATGTGGTCAAGTTTCTGGTAGTAACTCAAACCAACGAAAATTTCAACTTGGTACATGTCACCTGTTTCACCATTGTACATTATTTCCTTACCATCGCTTCGGAATCCCATGTCCCTTAAATTATTTCGTATGTCTTTTTCTTTTGGTGTTTCAAATGGTGTAGCATCAACAAACTCACCTTTCATCGCACCACATTTTCCAGACAAAACTTCCAATAACTGTCCAATAGTTTGTCTAGATGGGATTGCGTGAGGATTCATAACTAAATCAGGAATATAACCAGATGCTGTAAATGGCATACTTTCTTCTTCAACGATTCTACCAATTACAGATTTCTGTCCGTGTCTAGAAGCAAACTTGTCTCCTAGTTCAGGTATTCTTTGATCACGTACACAGATTTTAATTACCTTTGTACCGTTTGTTGATTCAGAAGCAATAATTCTATCTACAGTTCCTTTTTCAGATGGTCTCAAATAAAGAGAAGTGTCTCGCATATTTGCAACTCCACCCATCAATTCAGAAACACTCAAGAACCTCATAGGTGAAACTTTTCCAAGTAACACATCCCCACCCTTGATAACTGTTTCAGGTGAAAGTATTCCGTCTTCATTCAAATGTGCATAATCATCTTCACTTCTATATCCTCGAACATCTTTATTTGGGATTGTAATGATATCTTCTTGTCCTCCCCAATATCGTTTCTCTTCACCTTGATAGAACCTATAGAAAAATGATCTAAACAATCCTCGCTCAATAGAAGCTTTATTGAAAATAATAGCGTCGTCCATGTTATAACCATGATGAGTCATCAAAGCTATTACAACATTTTGTCCTGCAGGATGTTCAGGAATTCCAGCCAATGGATAATTTCTTGTTCGAACAAATGGCATTTGTGGGTATGCAAGAACATTTGATTTTGTATCTGTTCGCAACATAAAGTTAGATTGATACAAACCTAATGACTGACCAACCATCTTCGCACCAAAGTTTACACGGTCTCCTCTGTTGTGTTGTGCAAATGGTAATAGTGTTGCAGACACACCAAGTATAACCAAAGGTGCAATCTCTACATATTTTGTTTTTTCAATTATATTATTAACATCAATTGAAATTAACACATTGTCTTCTTCTTCTGCATCTAAGAATTCAACAATACCTTGTGCAGTTAAATCGTCCCATATCATTTCACCACTTTCTAATTTTGCTAAAACATCTTCACTCAATCTGTGAGTGCTGTTTTCAACAACAACTAACGGTCGTCTTACTCGACCTTCATCTGTATTTATTTTCATTTCGTTAACACCAGGATAAAAAGAAAGATTAACATCTTTAGGAATCAAACCTGCTCGTCTTCTTCTAATAATCTCTTCCACCAATGAAGGCTTTGCATATCCAAGCGGTGAACCATCAACAAATACCCAACAATCTCCATCGTCAGGCTCATCTCTTAATTTCAACCATTTTACAAACTTTTCTTTTTCGTCCTTTGAAATACCTTTTGTTACTTCAGCCATTAATGACAAGTGCTTTCGTAGTCCAATTGTAGGACCTTCTGGTGTTTCAGCCGGACAGTATCGTCCCCAGTTTGTTGGATGCAATTCACGAGCTTCAAAGTGTTCTTGTGTAGAAGTCAATGGAGACAAAACCATTCTCAAGTGAGAAATAGTTTTTACAAAATTTGTTCTTTCTAATCGCTGGCTAACTCCTTTTCTTCCACCAACCCATGCTCCAGTTGCCATAGCAGAAATCAATTGATTAGAAACAACATTTGATTCTACTATTGTTTGAATAGGTGGCAACTTTCCTCGTTTAGCCATCTTTTGATAATTATATTTAATTCGAGTTATCAATCCCCATCTTCCAACAAGAATTGATCTGAAAAGCAGTTCTAATAATTCGCCACTTAGTTTTAATCTTTTGTTTTTAGAATGGTCAATATCATCTTCCTTTATCTTACCCAAAGAAAGTTCAATAATTTTCCTAATAGCATAAAGTAAATATTTTCCCTTGTCCTTTCGCTTTTTCTTTTCTTGTCCTAAATGTGGAACAAGATAACGATCGATTATTTGATTTATTCGATCTCGTCTGTATTGCTTTTGCATTATTTTTATGTGGTTTCCAATAAACTCCATTGCCTCTTTTGAATTGTTAACTTCACACTCAAATAAATTACTGTAAAAGTTAGAAGCAACTTTATCGTCTTCAAACCCTTCGATTATGTCTTTGTCTGATTCCAATCCCAAAGCCTTTAACAAAACAACAATTGGAAGTCTTCGGATGTTTGCAAATGAAATGTAAATAGAACCATCATTTTTCCTTTCGATTAAATGTCTCTGAACATATCCTTCACGCTGTGAGTTTATTCTAATAGACTCTGTGAAATTTCCCTTGTTCTGTTTAGAAATAATCAAACGGTTTGGTGCAATTTCTTCTATCAATACCAAAGTTCGCTCAGTTCCATTAACTATAAAGTATCCACCTGGATCGTCTGGGTCTTCTCCGAGTTCTTCACGTTCTTTAGTAGACATTCCATTCAAAGAACAATATCTAGAACCAATCATTACTGGAATGTTTCCGGTGTGAACAGCCACTGGCTCTTGCTCAACTCCATTCACCAAAGGAATCATTTCAATGTAAACTGGAGCAGCGTATGTTAAACTTCTTATTCGTGCTTCAGTTGGGAAAATTTTTCTTATTGTTCCGTCAGCTTCTCTGATGCTTGGATCACCAATTTTAACTTGCCCAAAATTAATTGTAAGTTCACCAATTTCAGGAACTTCTGGTTGAATGCTCCCTATATTATTAACAATATTCTGTAAACCCTCTTCTATAAACTTATTATAACTATTGACCTGGAACTTTGACCAGCCTCGTTCATCGAGAAATGCTTTTACTAATGAATGTGATTTTTCTATACATAACACCTATTTTTTAATTATCTTTTTAACAACAGTTCGATAATAAACTGTCTCACCTGCAGTTGGACTTGCTCTTGTGATTTTTACAATATCTCCAATGTCTCCATCGATTGCCTTTATAACTGCATCAGTTGAAAATATTTTTGGAAGCTGACTTGATTTAATATTTAATTTTTCCATAAGTGCGCGCACTTCTTCGTCATTTAGAATTACGTGTTCTGGCACTAACTTATGTTCGAGAATATTGAAATTAGATTCGGTATCTTTAGCCATAAAAATCACTCAACGAAAGTCGATTCAGCTGGAACAGACTTAAGTCTGACCTATTAAAGCTGAACAATTATGTCCATATTACAATAGTACACGCTTATAAACCTTTCGGTTGGCATTTTAAAATCCCTAGAAAGTAAAAATAGCTCGCCAGCGTCTTAGCCTTCCCGTCGGATGACAGTACAAACCAAATCGATGAAGCGATTCACTACCGTGTTCGGAATGGGAACGGGTCTTGCCACTTCTCTTTGGCCGGCGATGTTGATATTCTCTATTTGAAGGTATTTAAAGATGTCCCATAACAGGGTTTTTCGATATCTTAAAATAGTAGCGCCCCTACTTACGTTTATATAAATGTATTAAGAGAAAATATCAATCAAGCTCGAATAGTATAGTGGTTAGTATACGGCCCTGTCGAGGCTGTGACCTGGGTTCGAATCCCAGTTCGAGCGCCATTATGTTCCTGACTGAGAATTTGTAAAGTTTGAAAGACTTTTTCAAATCGATGGGCTCGTAACTCAGTCTGGCAGAGTGTCTGGCTTTTATCTGCCTGTGTACGGTTTTACGTACACACAACACAAACGTCTAGTTTGTAGAGACACGTTTGGAAAGTAGAGTTATTTCCACCAAACGATAAAAGCATGTTGAGCGCGTTCGCGCGCAGTGACAGCGGCAGGAAGACACCAGCAAGTCGGGGGTTCAAAACACCTTTTTATTGGTAAGAACAAAAAAGTTGTACCAAAAAAAAACCAGGTGAGAAGTTCCCCTCGGGCCCACCAAATAAACTTTTTATTGGATCGAATTCAAAAAAGTTTAATCAAAAATCAATAAGAGATCCCGCGATAGCTCAGTTTGGTAGAGCGATCGGCTGTAGATTTTTGCGATTAGCATTAGTTAATTAGCAATTGCTTGATACCGGTAGGTGGAGTGTTCAAAGGACCTTTCTTTTTAAAAAAAGAAACGTCCACGAAAGAAAAACAGAAAGGTTAGAAGATCACTCTCGCGGGACCATTTTTTATTCTCGTTTTTTCATGAATGTTTTTTCTCCAATAGAACCCATAAAAAGATTCGCGGGACCATTTTTTATTTTCTATATTTAAGTCTTGGTACATATTCTGTAGATATGGTAACAGTAACAGTAGTGCCAATCAAAGGCGGCATTTTAAATAATTATGACGAAAGATTAGTAAAAGCAGAAATACACAGTCTTGGTGGAAACGTAACTCACAATACACCAGAAAAATTAGTATACGAAACAAAAAAAGTAACAGAACCCCAATGGACTTATCTATCTGGGTTGGGTATGGCAACATCAGAATAGAATTGTATTTCTCTGAAACTTTTTGAAAAAGTTTCACATGTCCATATTTAAATTTTTGTTTCTATTGATATTTCATGCAACGAAACGAAACACACCAATTTGATCTTGAAAGAAAATGGAATCCATATAGTAAAGGATATAGATATCTGCTCGAATTTGATTCTAAATACCGAAGACCCACTGGAAATATTTTTGTTGTTTACAAAAAACTTGATTGTTACAAAAATAAAGATTCTGAATATCATAGAAAACTTTATAGTTTATTCACACAGCATGGATTATCTGACCACGACCGACTTGCTCATATAGTGCATTTTTTCCCAAATGGTAATCTCGAAGAAGAGATTTTAAAAGCATATGAAAACCACGGTGTTGGGACAAAAATATTAAATACAATTGAGAAGGACGCAGAAGGTTTTAGTGTTAACGGATTTTTTATGGTTACAAATAAGAACACAAAAGATTTCCTAGTGAAGCGTGGGTATAGAGTACTCTGTACTGATGATAGTAACCCCAAACATGTTGAATGCCAATTTGTATGCTATAAAGAGTTGAAAGTTGTCATTTAATGTAATCTGGTTCACAAATTTACCCAATGGATGGTTTTGTAAAGGCGGGCTCGGCGCCTTTATTCGGCTACTGTAAATTTCAACTTTTCTTCTTCTTTTCCTACAGTAATTGAATCACCCGGATTTGAAACTGAAATTATTGTTTTCTCGTTTTTAATTCCCTTAACACTTGCAGCTGGTAATGTTATTGACATCTTGTTCAATGTGCGTGAAATTATACTATAGTTAACAAGTCTTTCCTCACCAGTTCGCATGTTACCAACTCTCCAAAGTAGTTCAGTGCCATGTGCAGTTTTTCTAACGATCGGTTTTAGTGTACCGAAATCTTTTGGTAAGATAAATGAATTTGGAACAATGTCCCGAACAACACATCCTTCAAGCACACCACCTAAATTCCGAACATGTAAAGAAATCTTTAATTCATCTCCAACCTTGCGAACACCTTTCTTAATGTGCGCGCCTGTTAAATGCAAATAGCTCATTGCCCCACCGACAACTAAAAGTATAGCTAATATTGGCGCTGGCCAATACAATAAAACATAACTAACATTCTGTTCTTCTTCTGGTAACAATGTAGCAAACCATGTCCAACCAGTTCCATCTTTTCTTTCTGGATCAGGACCTAAATAAGAAACCCACCATTCACCTTCTACAACATCATCAAGTTTCGCTTCATCAACAGTATTTCCATTGTTAACCGCTTTCAATGTTACAAAAGCACCTATGGGTGTATTTACAATATTTTTTTCAACATCAAGATCTTTGTAAGCAGGAATACTAAACATAGCAGAATCATGATCAGATAATTTTCCATCTATGAAAAGATCAGCTTCCATATCATAATCTCCTGGTCCCTTACCAAATAACTCAAAATTAGCAATCTCAAAAACTTCTTCTTTAGAATTTAAACTACCCAATGCAATCCGTTTTTTATTTCCATCTACTTCTAAAACAAGATCAACGTTTTCCAAATCCCCACTTCCTATATTCTTAACACCAACAGAAACTTCCAGGTCACCTTTACAACTTACACAACCCAAATCGATTTCAGAAACTATTCCAGTGTAAGTCCGTTCAAGTATTTCTGTGTTTAATTCTTTCTCGACAGTTTCTCCACCATGCTTAACAATTATAGAATATTGATATGTGAACGGTGTAGCATCTTTTGGAACATCCAATTCAAAAACAAAATCGACAGTATCACCAAATCCTACCTTTCGGGTGAAATCACTTTTAACAAACCATTTTGAAAAGGACTCAGCACTAAACTCAGATACACTAAACCAATCTTCCTCTCCATTATTAGTTACAGAAACTTTCACAAAATCCGTAGAATCCGCAAACATTTGTGTAGGGTAATCTACCTCTACATCAAAACCATCAGCCAAAACAGCTGTTGAAAAAAATAAAAATGCAACTACTATTGAAAAGGACACCAACTTTCTCATAGAATTTAATTAGTAATGGAACTTTAAAAGCACATACCTAGGCTCATTACATAAACCGATCAAAGATTATGTACAAAACAAATAACACAATAGTAATTCCGATTATTCCATAGAGCATAGTTTCACCAAATTGCTGGAAAATAGCAACATAATTCTGACCAAACTCAACATTCATCTGACCAATGAAATAATTCCCGATAAAGAATATCAAAGCCAGCCCAATATCTAAAACAATTAACATGATCAAGACTTTTTTTAGCCCAGAAAGATTTTTCTTACTCTTCTTAACATCAACATTAGGATTTTCACCAACAACTTTCTGCTTTTCATAGCATCCTTTACAATAAACCCCATTTGGGGTATTTCTAACACAGTTAGTGCAAACCAATTTACCACAATCTTTACACTGCCATTCGGCAAATCCTTTTCCACAACTTTGACATTTCATAATAACAACTCTAATAATATCTCTATTAAAAAATTAAATCTCACAGAATATAAATGCTATTGAATCTCGCCCTGACCAATAAGTCTCCATCGATCAGACACTCGCCTAGAAATAGCAACTGTGTCCCCTTTTTCTGAAACAATCGGTAATTTAAGATCAACACTGACCATACCCTTTTTATTATCGTTTACAGTTCCGATTGTTCTACCAGTACCCACATTGATCATTAACATCTCGCCACTTTTCACAGGCATTATCTTATCTGATTTCCCAATAAACGTATCAAACAGCTTGACCTTCATAGAAATCTTGTCAGATGTTTCTGGTAGCTTACCTTTTAGCCCTATAACATTTCCTGAAAGAGAATCTGCTTTTGATAAAGAAGGATCAATACCAGTCATGACACCAACAAGTCCACCAGAACCAGCTTTATCCAAATTATATTTTGACTTCTTCAAACCAGTCACATTAGTTATAAGAGGAATCCATTTGTTACCTCTCCGTATTCCTGGCCTGATTTCAATCTCATCCCCAATTTTCATTTCACCCTCAACTATTGCTCCACCCAAAACACCACCAACTAATTTGTCAACATCGATCCCAGGCTTATTAACATCAAAACTTCTGACAATCAACATTTTAGGATCGCCTGTTTCTCGTGTAGGCGTAGGGATAATTTCTTCCATCGCTCCCAATACAGCGTCTATGTTTAATTTCTTCTGGGAAGAAACTGGGATTATCGGAGCGCTTTCTGCAATAGTTCCCTTGATAAAATTTTTAATCTGTTGATAGTTTTTCAAAACTTCCTCCTTAGAAACAACATCAATCTTAGTTTGTACAATTATGATATTCTTAATTCCAGCAATTTGCAAAGTCATCAAATGCTCGTAAGTTTGTGGTTGTGGGCAAGGCTCGTTTGCAGCTATAATTAAAATCGCTCCGTCCATTAAACTAGCTCCAGCTAAAACTGTAGCCATTAATGTTTCGTGCCCCGGAGAATCAACAAAACTTACTGTTCGTACTGGATCACACCCCTCCATACATTTCATGCATTTATCAGCTGTCATCAATCCTTTACATTTCTCACATTTGTAAATAGTAGCATCAGCATAACCCAACTTGATCGTAATTCCTCGTTTTAATTCTTCAGAATGTGAAGCAGGCCATTTACCAGCAATTGCTTCGACTAGAGTAGATTTACCATGGTCAACATGCCCCAAAGTGCCTATATTAATCTCTGGCACCAATCGCGGATCTACTTTCTTAGACTTCTCAATCTTTTCCTTCTTAGGCTTAGAAGTCTTTTCTTTCTTAGGCTTTGCTTTCACAGCTTTCTTTTTAACATCAGTTTTGGTCATACCCAGTGTTGGAATTTATGACTTAAATAAGTATTTTTTCGTGTTATTATTTAGTGTTAGTTGATTTCTTTTTCCTCGTGAAAAGATGCCTAAGCTTCATTGACGTTGGTATAGCCACAGCATGATTAAAACCAATATCAGCATCACTTGGTTCTTGAGAAAGCCTAAAAATAGAATTTTCACCTTTCTTATCTTCTAGTGTATTATAAATCCCATCTAAACAAACATCATAAAGTGTTCCATTAAAATAGAAAAACCCACCAACTATTTCTCTTCTTGTAGCAATGTCACCTTCTCTCATAAGACTTATCTTATATTTACCATTATCATCAAAAGCCATTAAAACATCGTCTTTAGTAAACATTATCGCAGAAAGTGGCGCTGAACCATCATGCCCCAACCCCTTAAGCCCACCATCCATGATAGAATTATCATCAATCGCAAGTGCGTCAATAACTCCTGGTCGCTCAGTAACGAATTCAGGAAACTTTCTAGTTGGTGTTACATCTAATATTTTATTTTCACAAGAAACATACATTCTTCCTCTAGCAGAAACCAATGCACCTAAATTTTTGTCTTTAAAATATGATGCAGCCCATTCTTTACCAAGATGTACGCTTGTTATAGAATCGCCTTTTTGAACTTTTTCAATACCTTGATTTGTTTGGATTATTTTCATTCTTCCATATTTGATAGCATAAACAGCCCCATCAAAAATAGTCATATCCCCATATGAGTGAGAGTGAATGTCACTAGGATTTTTAGAATATTCAGGAATAACTTTTCTACGATATCCTGTGTTTGGGTTTAATGAATATAACCCATTAGATGTACTAACAATAATACCATCATGAGAAATGTCATTAGAAAAACCAGAACCAATTCTTCTAGCATCCATAATATCTCTATTCACTTTTTGTGTACTGTCTCCGAACTTAATCATACAAATCACTCACAATAATTCACCCAAATTTCTACTAATTTCTTTCAAACCATCCATAATGGTTTTGTTGACACCTATCATAGAAGTACAATTGCTCTGTTTCGGTAATAGATAATCACGTTTAAACACGCTATCAATTTTTCCAACCCCATCAATATCAAAAACAATATCATTAACTTTACACAAATTATAAGAACCGTGATCTCTTTGAGCTAAAAGTCTTCCATCAGGTGTAAACACACCAAAATCACCAGCTAACAATGTTTCCCCATCATGCTTCAATAAATCATATATGGATGTTTTACTTTTTTGGCGATATACCTGAGGAGTTGCAACAACTTCCCCAGTGAATGTATCCATTATACCGTAATAACCAAAATCAACTAATCTATCATCCAACACAGCCAGTCCCATAGGAGCATAATTTTTTCTGACTGCCACTTCTTCCATATTTTGAGAATCGATAATACTGAGTTCATCTAAATGATATAATCTTCCATTGAACATTGTTGGGTGGCGTGGGTATTTTGTAGCTATAGCCTCAGTTTTACAGTCACCATCAGAAAAATCAAATTTCTTTATTCCGTTATCATGTGTTATATAAAAAATATTCCCTTCTGATGACATTGATGTTATTTTTTCATCACCATATATTAAAAAAATCTTTCCATGTAATACTTCATCAGTTTCAACAGGTTGGAATCCCATAACATTACCATCATAAGAATAAACAACAGCACCTTCAACACCACTGTTATATGCAGAATTACAAAAAACACTTCGTTCTCTCATAATCTTTCTATTAACATTTCTTGTAGAACTACCGAACTTAACCATAATTATTCACCCACGAGTCTGAATCTTTTATATCCAATACAGTTTTAAATATTTTTTCAGGAACAGAGATCATACTACGAATTGTAAGAGGTTCGCGAGGATCTTCTGGGAATGTTATTATTGGTGTTGCACCTGCAGGATCAGAAATTGTCTGATAAATTCTATTATTACTACCATCATACAAAACACCTTTGTGCGCACACATAAAAACCCTACCTCTATTGGTAGCAACATTAACTGAAATTGTATTGTCAGGTGTTTTGAATATATTAGAATAGCAAGAATAAAACAAATCCCCATCAAATGATATTAAATCTTGGAATTCATCGCTTCCCATTAGTTTTTTTCCTGAGAAAACATTAAAGATTCCCTTTTCAGATGTACACAAAAATTCACCTTTGTGAGTGGTCATTCCATGAACACAGTATGGTACAGATGAACGGTCAGTCTTCAGACCATGTTTAAAAACATTACTTCCAGAAGAAGCTTCAATAATATCCGATCCATGTGTATAATATAATTCTCCGTCGTGTGTGTATAATCTTCCATAATGTTCACCTTCCCCAATTCTAGATCCATCGAAAAGATTAAACACACCCTCGTGATTTATATGATAAACTTGATCATCACACAAACCAAGATTACCAATACCATATATAGTACCCATACGTTTTCCTAAAATTCTAATAAGACGTTTGCCAGGTTTCCAAGCATAAAGATCTCTACCATATACAACAAGCATACCATATCCGTTTTGATTTTGGGCATGACCTGAATTATTCTTATCATAATCTGAATTATTTCCTGGATTATAATCATCAGATCTCTCTTCCATAACCTTCCTATTAACTTCCTCAGTTCGGCTACCAAATCTAAAACCTTTACCAGTCATTTTAATTCACCTACATTTTACCATCCATTTTTGTAGTCTCTAAAATTTGTTTAAATAATTTATCATTGACAGTAATAGCAGAGCTAATTCTTCGGGAAAAATCCAAAGCAGTCTCTTTAGAATCCTCATAAATAATAGCATTAACATCATATACAGAATTATCAAAACAATAAAACAGTTTTTTATTATACACAAACATTGTTGAAGGCAATTTACTCATTTTACAAATTCCACTGCCTGCAAAAGTAGGAATAGTTTTATTAAGATCTATTATATGACCACTTTTAGTAACTTTGTTGTCTACTGTCGCTCCAACAAGATTACCAGCGTACGGTACTATACACGTGAAAATACTATCGTGGATTTTATCACCTTTCAACGTTTTACAAACACCATAATTTCCATAATCAAAAATACTACCATTAAAACCAACAACACCATATACTAAATCATCAACATTTCTTTCAGTAACAATTTTATCTATTTCCACAGCGTAAATCTTTCTTCCAAGTGAAGCAAGTAAATCCCCATTACAGTAAGACAAAGATTCAAAATATTGATTGGTTATTAATTCTTCATCAAGAAAACTTTTAATGCCAGTGTTGTCAGCGTAAAATAATTCATCATTAGAACATGCTAATCCTCTGATACTTGAAGTAGCATCGGAAATTTTAACTTTTTTCATACCAGGTCTACATGCATATATTCCTGAATGGAATTTTGTACCAAAAACAGAAAAAATAACTCCGCCATATTGTGAAACATTACCAGGTGCATAACGGCCAATTGTTCCAATAGCGTCCCATCTAACACTAGCTGATAGTTTTATCTCTCGCTCTTCCATAACCTCCCTATTAACTTCCCTAGTCCGACTTCCAAATCTAAAACCTTTATTCATCTTTTTGGCCTCCCTTTTGTTTTTTGGCATAGTTCAAAAGTAATTCAAATTCAGAACCATCAACAAGAACAAAATCATTAATAAATCTTTCTGCTTTGAGAATAGGATCTTCACCCTTAGCATCTTCAAGTGTGTTGAAAATATATCTACCACACGAATCAAAAACAGCACCGTTATCATTTCTACTTCTAATAGTTGATACAATACCATTTCGAGTACAAACAGTTTCAGCACCTATAGGAAATGTTTGATTCGGTTCGGATGAAAATTTTAATATTTGGTTAAGGGCTCCACAAAAAACAGAATCTTGTTTTTCATGATAACAAAGTGAAAATAAATTGCGTCGTTCATAGTAATAAAAACCAATCCCAGCTTGAATAACACCATCATCAACAACAGCTAAAATGGCATTTCCTTTTGATTCCATGTCGTGAACAGAACTGTCTAAATCTTCATGCACTTTCTTAAGATCATTAGTACTAACAATACCATATTCTCCACAATCATATGGTTTTCCATCTGTATGAACATGTAAACAAGAAACATTCCCACCCCTGATACCATATGTTATACCATGAATACCATAAACAGAAGGATTGATATCATCACCCAAATACTGCTTATTGATTGTATTATCAGTTGCATATGAAAGTATTTTTTTGTCATACATACTCACACATGAAATTTCTTTATCTTCTTCGTGAATTAAAATCGCTTCCATACCAGGTTGGCAAAGATGCAGTGAATTTCCACTCGCAACAAGAAAACCACCATCCCCGACATTATAATCAAAATCAGATGTGTCACTGTTTGCATATTTTGGTTTTGGAGTAGCAGCTTCACTAGCCCGCTCTTCCATAACCTCCCTATTAACTTCCCTAGTCCGACTTCCAAATCTAAAACCTTTATTCATCTTTTTGGCCTCCATTTTGTTTTTTAATTTGGTTCCAGATATCACAGGGTACAGAAGTCATATGACGAGGATATAATTTAGTGGAAAAATTAAGAAAATCAAACAATGGTTTTTCTTCACCACTAAATGTTTTATGTATCCCATAAGAACCAGCATCGAACATTTCACCATTATGATAACAGAAACAAGAAACATCTGATTTTCTAGAAGCAATAATTTTAGCTTCTAATCCAGCTATGATTACTCTTCCAGTTGAAGACATTATATTGTAACTCTCTTCAAAACCACCTACAGGATATCCACTAAAGGCATTTACCTCTCTAGTACTCAATAGTGCAACTTCGTTAGGCCGAACAACTCTATGTTTATCAAGAGTAATTGCATTTTTCCCAAAGTTTTTTACATGAATACCACTAGTTCCAGCATCAAACAAAAGATCATCTTTCCTATCATAGAAAAGTCCATTGAGCGGTTTACCGTGATTAACTAATTTTTTATTTTGAGTGATGTTCCACACATCATGCGCCAATATAGCAAATAAATTTTCACCAGAACTATGTAGATAATCAATAGTCGGTGTTTTCAAATCTGATGTATCAAAAATAATATCATACCCATCAAGAGCATTAACAATAACATTTAACGGATATTTTCCGTTCCTAGATACTGCAGTTAAACATAATTTACCATTATGAACAACAGACGGACCATATGAAATAATACTTTTAGATTTGCTCAGGCTTAATACTCCTAGATTTTTTTCAGGCTCCCAGCCATAAAGTTCTTTACCATTGCTTATTAGAATTCCACCATCCTTTGAAGATGATTGAATGTCCTTATATGGAATACCACTATTGGCCCGCTCTTCCATAATTTGTTTATGGACTTGGCTTGTTCTACTTCCAAATCCAAAAGTATGTTCAGCCATCTATAAGACCTCCTTTAGACAACTCAGTAGTCCTAACAGCCAACGCAGTGATCTTATCAAATAGATATTTATTAACAGCAACAATACCAGTAACATTTTTATCAGCGTCTAATATTCTTTTTGAGATTCTTGATATTTTTGGTCTTCTATCACCAATACTAAGAATAGTTTTCCCACTAGAATAAAACAAGTGCTCATTAAAACTCAAAAAATTACTGGCTCGACCAAAAATTGCTGATAATTTTTTCTCTGAAATATTATATACAGAATTTCTAACAGCTCCATATAAAACCCCATCATGGTAGTGTATTTTTTCAACACCCTCGATATCAAATGAATCTCTAAGAGAATATGTTCCAGTTAAAAGACGAAAATCTTTAACTACTTCACCATCACTAACAAAAATATGAGTACCGTCTGATTTTTCAGCTGATGCAATAGCATCACATTTTTCCATATAAATTTTAAATGTTTTTATAATTTTCATACTGTTCCCATCAACCTCTAAACAATATACACCACTTGAATTTCCATAGTAAATGCGTTTTCCAGCAATACACATTGATGTTGCTCTTTCTTTTCCATCAATATGTCTTTCAGAAAAAACATCATAAATTCCATCGTTTCGTAAACCATATAATTTATCTTCGTATGAATACATTTCACTAATAAAAGAATCAGACAAGGAACCAGCATTACCAAGTAATCTTTTCACAACATGATCACTAGCACTAGGACCACAATGTGTTGAATAGTAAACATCATAATCATGTACACACATACTAGTAATAGAGTTTTCAAATTCACCAATTTTAACAGTATTTGTTTGAAAATTATTATCAGGCTGAGGTACCCAAGTATATATTTCATTACCAATACCTAAAATTACCCCATACATTTTATCATCGTCTTTATCTGGTCTCTGAGAATTATAATCACTCTGAGAACTATAACTATCACTAGCCCGCTCTTTCATAACCTCTCTATTTACATCGTCTGTTCTACTTCCAAATCTAAAACCTTTACCATTCATAAAATCACCGATGTCGCGTCTCCATAACTCTTTCAAACATTTTTTCATCAACAGCAAGCAAATCAGTTATTCGCTCAGAACTATCACTGGGACCAGT
>Ga0233431_1001297_pt1 | contig 44287 bp, 37 predicted proteins | sample SI_118_April2016_FD_179867 | JGI IMG/M metagenome (GOLD analysis project Ga0233431, IMG submission 179867) | Seawater microbial communities from Saanich Inlet, British Columbia, Canada - SI_118_April2016_200_MG | ecosystem: Environmental > Aquatic > Marine > Inlet | place: Canada: British... | reverse complement strand
ACAAGCTGAACATCGTGCGTTCCGACATTCCCGCTGTCACCCATGTTGATTATTCGGCCCGCGTGCAGACCGTGCATGCCGACACCAACCCGCGCTATCACGCGGTTATTTCGAAGTTCAAGGAACTCACCGGATGTCCGGTGATCGTCAACACCAGCTTCAACGTGCGCGGTGAACCCATCGTGTGCACGCCCGAGGACGCGTTCCGCTGTTTCATGGGAACCGAAATCGAAATCCTGGTCGCCGGAAACTGCTGGCTGGAAAAAGAAAACCAAGACCCGGCCCTCAAACTCGATTACAAGAACGCCTTCGAGTTGGATTAAGGCGTCGAACGCATCGTTTCAGTGCTATCATCACCTTTTTTGCAGTGGTTTTTGGTAATGATTCCCTTTGTAGATCTTCGTGCACAGCTCGACTCCATACGGGCTGACATTGACCTCGCGATGGCCGGGGTAATGGAGACGTCGTCTTATATTCGCGGGCCGGCGCTGGGTGCGTTTGAGGCTGGCTTTGCGCGGCTGGTGGGCGCGGATTTTGCCTTTGGTGTGGGTTCGGGGACGGACGCCCTGCATTTGGCCGTTCGCGCTCTGGGCATCGGTCCGGGCGACGAGGTAATTACGGTGGCCAACACGTGGATATCGACGGCCTTTGCGGCATCCTACGTCGGCGCCGACGTGGTGTTGGTAGACATTGATCCCGACACCTACCAGATGGACCCGGCTTGTCTGATGGCGGCGATCACGCCCAAAACCAAAGCGGTCATTCCGGTTCATCTGTTCGGCCATCCGGCGCCCATGGACGAGATCATGGCCATTTGCCGCCCGCGCGGCATTGCCGTTATCGAAGACGTGGCGCAGGCGCCGCTGGCCGAAGCCGGGGGCCGGCAGGTCGGCACCATCGGCGACATCGGATGCTACAGTTTTTATCCGAGCAAGAATTTGGGCTGTTTTGGTGACGGCGGCGCGGTGGTGACCAATGATCCGGCCCTGGCCGAAAGGCTGAGGCGGCTTGCCAACTATGGCCAGTCGGGCCACTTCGACCACGAGATGGTGGGCTACAATTCGCGGCTGGACACCCTGCAGGCCGCCGTTCTGAACGCCAAGATGCCGCACCTGCCCGCATGGACCGACGCGCGCCGCCGGGCCGCCACGTGGTACGCCGAAGCCCTGAAGGATTTGCCGGTAAAATGCCCGGTCGAGGCGGCAGGCGCGCGCGCCGTTTATCATCTTTACGTCATTCAGGTTGATGATCGGGACGAATGCATGGCGTATTTGCGCGATCATGGCGTGATGGCGCAAATTCATTATCCGCAGCCCATTCATCTGCAGCCGTGTTACGCCGGACTGGGGTACGGTCCCGGAACTTTCCCGGTAACGGAAGCGGCGGCGCAACGCATTCTGTCGTTGCCCATGTATGCGGAACTGACGCAGGACCAGATTGGCATTGTCGCCGACACCCTTGGCGCATTTATCAACGAATAGAAACATGTACAAAAACAAAAAAGTCCTCCTCATCGCGCCCGCCTACAACGAGGCGCGCAAAATCGAGGAAGTGGCCAAAAAGGTCCCCTACGACGTGGTGGACACCTTTTTGGTGGTGTCCGACGGCTCCACTGACGATACCGCCGAAGCCGCCGAAGCCGAGGGCGCGCGGGTGCTGCGGCACGAAAAGCGCATGGGCGTCGGCATGTCCATCCGCGACGGCTATAAAATCGCGCGGGAAGAAGGCTTTGATATCGCCGTCGTCATCGCCGGCAACAACAAGGACGACCCGCGCGAGATCACCCGCCTGCTGGACCCCATTTGCGACGACGATTGCGACTTCGTCATGGGCTCGCGCTATCTGGATGGCGGCCGGTTCGGCGGCGACATGCCGACCTACCGGGTGTTCGCCACCAAATACGTGCACCCCTTTATCGTCAACTTGTTCTGCAAAAGGGGCGTCACGGAAAGCTCCAACGGCTATCGGGCTCTGAAGGTGTCGGTGCTGGAAGACCCGCGGGTTAATCTTGAGCAGAAGTGGCTCAAGGACTATCAGCTCGAGATGTACATCCTCATGCGCATTCTGATGCTCGACTTCAAATGCACGGAAGTACCGGTCTCCAAAATTTACCCGCCGCGTGAAATCGGCAATACCAAGATGACGCCGATTGTTGGCTGGTGGAAAATGGTGTATCCCATCGTTCTGGTCGGACTGGGGTTGCGAAAATAGCGATGGCTTTGAACGAGCCGACGATTAACGAAATCGGGATTGTCGACGTTGCGTTCGGGCGGAACGTGACGGTGGTGAAGCCCGTCAATCTGTACGGCTGCACCATCGGCGATGATTGCTTCATCGGGCCCTTTGTGGAAATCCAAAAAGACGCGGCCATCGGCAACCGAACGCGCGTTCAATCCCATTGCTTCATTTGTGAACTGGTGAGCATCGGCAAGGACTGCTTCGTCGGCCACGGCGTCATGTTCATCAACGATTCCTTTGAAACCGGAGGACCCGCGCGCGGCCAAAAGGAATTGTGGAAACCCACCCACATCGGAAACAACGTCAGCATCGGCTCCAACGCGACCATCCTTCCCGTTTCAATTTGCGACCACGTCGTCATCGGCGCCGGCTCGGTGGTTTCCAACCACATCACCATCCCCGGAACCTACCACGGCAGCCCAGCCCGCCTGGTACGCCCGTTTGCCGACAAAAGCCCGGGAAGTTTCCCGGTTCACCCCTCCTCCTGAACGGACACTGTATCCCATGACCTCTTTCCTGCTTCCCTCCGATGTCACCGAGATCGCCGAGCGCATCAGCGATGCGGCTCAGGATTTTGCCGGGAAGACGGTTTTGCTGACCGGCGGGCGCGGGTTTTTGGGCCGCTATTTCATGGCCATCTTCGATGAGTTGAACGCCAAGCACCTGAAGACTCCGGCCAAGATGGTTTCCATGGACAACCTGATCTCGGCGGGCAAGGAAGGGGCGCAAATTCCCGAGTCCGAGCACGTGACGTTCGTCAATCACAACGTCATTGAGCCGTATGATTGGGAGGGGCCGCTGGATTACGTTATTCAAGCCGCCGGTATCGCCAGCCCCTATTATTACCGGGCCTATCCGCTGGAAACCTTGCAGGTGGCCATCACCGGCACACGTCTGATGTTAAATCTGGCTGACGAACACGACGCGCGGTTCAGTTTTTTCTCGTCCAGCGAGATTTACGGCGATCCCGACGCCAAGCATGTGCCGACGTCTGAGAGCTACCGGGGCAACGTTTCGTGCCAGGGCCCGCGCGCGTGCTATGACGAAAGCAAGCGGGTGGGCGAAACCCTTTGTTTTATTTTCCATAACAAGAACGGCACCCACACCAACGTCATCCGCCCGTTCAACGTGTTCGGACCGGGCATGCAGGAAACCGATTATAGGGTGCTGCCTAACTTCGCCAACCGCATCAAGGCCGGACTGCCGCTGAATGTTTACGGCTCGGGCGATCAGACCCGCACGTTCTGCTACATCACCGACGCCATGGTCGGCTTTTTGCTGGTTATTTTGAAAGGCGTGGCGGGCGAGGCTTACAACATCGGCAACCCCAAGCCGGAAATCTCTATGCTCGACTTGGTACGCAGTATCGAGGGCGTCACGGGCAAGAAAATCGCCTGCAACACCATCGAATACCCCGACAGCTACCCGGCGGATGAACCCAACCGGCGCTGCCCGGATATCAAAAAGGCCCGCCTGCAGCTTGACTACGGGCCCCAGGTGGATTTGGACGACGGCCTCAACCGATTCCTGAACTGGGCGGACGGCGTTTATACCGGCGAGCAATAGCCCGGTGGGCGGCGATACACTGCGTTTCGGGCTGATCGGCACAGGCCGCCGGGGCCGCAATTTCATCGGCGCTATCGAGCGGAGGGAAATGCCGGAAGGCCTAGGTGAGAATCTGGCCATCGAACTGGAATTCTCGGGCAGCGTTCGCGCCGCCATCGAGATTGGCAACCTGTTTCGCCAAAAACGCCGCAGCCTGCGCGCGGAATTTGGCGCTCACTCGTTATTGCTGGACGACACCGGCACCGACAATTTGACCCGCACCAGCGGGTCCGCAATTTCCGAACCCGTTGCCATTTCAGATGAACCTCCGCTATCTTGCGCCGTACAAGCCTTTGCCGACGCCGTCCGGACAAATTCCAGGGACACCGCGCCTCTGAAATTTGCAACCCGGGTGGTTGAGGTCCTTGAAAAATGCGAACGCGCCCTGACCGGGTAAAAATTGGCCGAGTAGAAAAAATATGTGTGGAATCGCCGGACTGACCCAGGACCGACCCGGGCTGCTTGAAGAAATGGCGGCGCGGCTGGCCCATCGCGGCCCCGACGGGTCCGGGATTTGGCGCGACGACAAGGCCAAGGCCGGCCTCGCCCATCGACGCCTAGCCGTCATCGACTTAAGCCCGGCCGCCGCCCAACCCATGGTTTCGGATTGCGGACGCTACGTCCTTGTCCATAACGGCGAGATTTATAATTTCCGGGAATTGAGGCAGGAGTTGGAGGCTGTCGGCGAGCGCTTCAAATCCGATAGCGACACCGAAGTCCTGCTCAGGCTTCTGCGCCGCGAAGGGGAAGCCGCGCTGTCGCGCCTGATCGGCATGTTCGCCTTCGCCTTCTGGGATTGCCGGGATCGATCCCTGTTGATCGCGCGCGACCGGCTGGGCATCAAGCCCCTCCTCTACGCGCCGTTGAGCGGAGGGCAACTGGCCTTCGCGTCTGAAATTCATGCCCTGCGGGCCCATCCACAAATCAATGTCAGCCTCGACTTCGAGGCTGTGTCCGAATATTTGGCGTGCTTGTACGTCCCCGCGCCACGAACCATTCACACCGGCATCCGCAAACTGCCGCCCGGACATGTGCTGAAATGGCGCAACGGCAAGACCGAGATCAAATCCTATTGGCAACCGCGCATCGCGGGCGATCAGGAAATCGGCTTGGATGAAGCCGTCGAGGAAATACTGCCGCTTCTAAAGCGTGCCGTGGTCGACCGCATGGTCGCCGACGTCCCGCTGGGCTGTTTTTTGTCGGGCGGCATCGACAGTTCAATCATCGCGGCCTTGATGGCCGAAGAAGCGGCTTCACGCGGCGCGCCGCCCGTTCGCAGCTTCACCATGACCTTCGAGGAAAAGGCTTATGACGAGCGCGACGCGGCCCGTCAGGTTGCCGGTCACATCGGCAGCAATCACACGGAACTGGCCGCCGGTTCGGGGTTTGTGGACAGGCTCGACGACTATGTGCGAGCCTTCGGCGAGCCCTTCGGGAACCCGACGGCGCTGCTCATCGACGATCTGTCCCGAAAGGCCCGCGAGCACGTCACGGTGGCCCTGGTCGGCGATGGCGGCGACGAGGTTTTCGCCGGATATCCGCGCTACGCGGGCGGTCGAATGGCCCAGCGATACCGGCGCGTGCCGGATGGCCTGCGGCGCAAACTGATCGCACCGCTGGCTGAATTGATCCCGGAAAGCTCGCGCGGACGCCACGGATTGCGCCGGGTCCGCGAATTCCTGACCGGGGCCAATCTTCCCGACGCCGAAATGTACGCAAGCTGGGTCGAGTATTTCTCGCCCGACGAACGGCACGCCCTGATGGGCGGAAGCGGCGCACCGCCGAGCCGTCCCATCGCCAGTCTCTACGAAGACGCACCGTCGTCTGATCCGCTGGACGCCATGCAGCAAACCGACCTTCAATCCTTTTTGCCGGGGAACCTTCTGGCCTACGGTGACGCCATGAGCATGCAGCACGCGCTGGAGCTTCGCCTTCCGCTGATCGATCATCGCCTGATCGAAGCGGTCGGGCGGTTGGCCCCCGAATTGCGCTTCCATGACGGCTTAAAGACCCTTCTGAAGGCGGCAGCCGACCGGCTTTTGCCGGCGGAAATCGTGAATGCGCCAAAGCGCGGGTTTAATCCGCCCATGGGTATCTGGTTGAAAACCGATCTGGCCCCCATGGTCACCGAACGGATCAACCGCGATTCCATGCACGCGGTCGGGCTTGACTGGCCGGCGGTCAAGACCCTGCTGGACGAACATCACGGCGGGCGACGGGATCACGCGTTGAAAATCTGGTCCTTGCTGGTTTTGGATGCGTGGCGGACAAGCGTCGCTTAACGCAAAACTCAGTGATAAACTCGCGCCATGACTTTGCTTGCACTCGCCGTACTATGCTTTAGCGTATTCGCCGCCGTTCTGGTATCGACCGGATGGGTTGTGCGAATCCTTAGACGCCGGGCCATTCTGGATCATCCCAACGAGCGCAGCAGTCACGCCATCGCCACGCCACGCGGCGCGGGCTGGAGCGTCATTCCCGTTTTGTCGGCCGGCTGGCTGGCTGCGGCCCATGCGCAAGGAGCCCTATCGGCCCCGGTGTGGTGGATCTGCGCGCTGGCTCTGGCTCTGGGCGCGGTTTCCTGGGTGGACGATCTGCGCGGGCTTTCTCCGGTCATTCGTTTGTTGGGGCAAGGGATCGCGGTGGGAATTGCGCTGATCGCGGCGGCGCCCTCGACCCCCTATTTCGGCGGCTATTTGCCGGGCGCGCTGGACCCCATCGCGGCGGGTCTCTTATGGATCTGGTACATCAATCTGTTCAATTTCATGGACGGGATCGACGGCATCACCGTGGTTGAAACCGCCTGCACCGGGGTCGGTGTCGCGCTGGTCGCGCTCGTTTCGGGTATGGCCGGAACCGAGGCGGCCTTCGGGTTGGTCGCCGCCGCTGCCGCCATCGCACTATTGTGGTGGAACTGGCATCCCGCGAAAATATTTCTGGGCGATATCGGAAGCGTTCCCTTGGGCTTTCTACTGGGCTGGCTTTTGCTGAACCTCGCCGCCGGGGGTCAATGGGTGGCTGCCCTTATCATTCCTGCCTACTATCTGGCGGATGCAACGACAACGCTGTTCCGCCGCGCTGCAAGGGGCGAAAAGGTTTGGCGCGCCCATCGCGAACACGCCTATCAGCAGGCGGTGCAAAAAGGTGCGGGCCACGCGCGTGTTTCGCTTTGCATTCTCGCCGCCAACCTGGTTCTGATCGGACTGGCGGTCCTGGCCGCGCTGGGCTGGTCGTGGGTGGCGCTGGCCGGCGCCATTGTTATCGTTGCCGGACTTTTGATTTTTCTTCGCGGCGGCGCGGGCACGGTTTCATGAAAATTCTGTTTCTCACCGAAAATTTCCCGCCCGAAACCAACGCCGCCGCCACCCGTGTGTATGAGCGCGCGTGCTATTGGGCCCAATGGGGCCATGAAGTAACGGTGATCACCTGTGCCCCCAATTTTCCGGGGGGACGGTTGTTTGCAGGCTACAAGAACCGCTGGCGACAGACCGAGGAAATGTCCGGGATCAAGGTCGTGCGGGTTAAAACCTATATTGCCGCCAACCGGGGAATTGTTCTGCGCACCCTGGATTTTCTCAGCTTCATGGTGACCGGTTTTTTGGCTGGGATCGGTCAGCCGCGCGCGGATGTGGTGGCGGCCACGTCGCCGCAATTTTTCTCGGCGGTGGCGGGCTGGGCCGTCGGCGCGGTTCGCCGTGTTCCTTTCGTTTTCGAGTTGGGCGATTTGTGGCCCGCCTCCATCGCCGCCGTCGGGGCCATGGGGCGCAGCCCGGCCCTCAAGGCGGTCGAGGCGCTGGAGCTGTTTTTGTATCGGCGCTCGGCGGCGGTGGCAGCGCTGACGCGTTCGTTCAAGGACGATCTGACGCGCCGAGGCATTCCGGGCGACAAGATCGCCGTGGTGATCAATGGCGTCGATCTGCCCCGCTATTCGCCACAGCCGCGCGACGAGACACTTGCCGCCGAATGGGGACTAGCCGGAAAACTCGTCGTCGGCTACGTGGGAACCCACGGCATGGCGCACGCTCTGGGTAACGTTTTGAACGCGGCGGAACGCATTCGCGATGTGGCGGACGTGCGCTTCGTTCTGGTAGGCGGCGGCGCGGAACGCGATTTCCTTATGGCGGACGCGAAACGGCGCAATCTGGACAACGTGATTTTCATTCCGCCGCAGCCGAAAGAACGCATGCCCGCGCTCTGGAGCCTGTGCGACGTGGCCCTCGTGCACCTTAAGGATTCGCCCGTGTTCGCGGGGGTTATTCCGTCCAAGATTTTCGAGGCCATGGGCATGGGCCTTCCGGTGTTGTTGGCCGGGCCCGAAGGCGAGGCCAGCCGTATCGTGACCGCGCGCGAAGCGGGGTGTCACGTCGCCGCCGAGGACCCGGACGCCTTGGCTGAAGCGGTGCGTAATCTGGCCGAGAATTCGGATCTGCGGAAATCCCTGGCCGAAAAAAGTCTGGCCGCCGCGCCCCTTTATTCGCGCGAACGACAGGCCCGCGAAATGATCGAGGTTCTGGAACTGGCGGCATCGGGCAAGGGCGGCGAAGCCGGGCGGCGGATTGAGGGAGTGGGCTGATGCGCGTGCTCGTAACCGGCGCGACGGGTTTCGTCGGCAACGCCCTGATACCGGACCTATTGCGCGCCGGGCATAGCGTGCGCGCCGCCGTGTGGTCCGATCTGGGCGGTGACTTGGCCGAAGGCGCCAGCGCCGTCGAGGTCGGCGATATTGGCCCCGAGACGAATTGGGATACGGCGCTGCAGGATGTCGAAGGGATCATCCATCTGGCCGCCCGCGCCCACGTCATGGACGAAACGTCGACCGACCCCATGGCAGCATACCGGCGCATCAATACCGCTGGCACGCAGCGACTGGCCGAGGCGGCCGCGCGGACCGGGGTACGACGCTTCGTCTTTCTCAGTTCCATCAAGGTCAACGGCGAACGCACCGACGGCTGCCCGTTCAATGAAGCCTTCGTGCCCGCGCCGGAAGACGCCTACGGCATTACCAAACTTGAGGCCGAGCAGGCGCTAAAGGCAGAAGCGAACCGCTACGGAATGCAAACCGCCGTCCTTCGGTCGCCGCTTGTCTACGGGCCGGACGTGAAAGGGAATTTCCTGCGCCTGTTGGGGATCTGCCAAAAGGGACTTCCGCTTCCCCTTTCCGCCATACGAAATGCCCGCAGCCTGATCTATGTGGGCAATCTGGCAAATGTTCTGCGCACCTGTCTGGATCATGAGGCCGCCGCCGGTGAGACTTTCCTGATCAGCGACGGTGCGCCCGTATCAACGCCCGATTTGCTTCGCGGCGTCGCCGCGGCCCTGGGAACGCGCGCCCGCCTGTTTCCTGCGCCTGAAGCTCTGCTGCGCGGTGCTGCGGGCGTCCTTGGAAAATCGGCGATGGCTGAACGCTTGATCGGTTCGCTGGCCGTGGATGATCGCAAAATACGGAAAATTCTCGCGTGGCATCCGCCCTTCTCCATGCTAGAAGGTCTGCGCGAAACGGCGGCCTGGTATCATACGCGAGGCCGCAGCGAGGGAACGTCCTGAAAGGTTAACCGATGCTCGCCCGAATTTCCGCGAGAGGCATGATCGCGTTTGCCCACGATATCGTGATGGCGGCGGTTGCGTTTGTGCTCGCGATTTACCTTCGCCTGGGCGATTCGACCACTTTCTATTCCACCGATCTGTTTGTCAGCGGGACCATAACCCTTTGTGTCATCGCGGCCTTTGTCTTCTGGTTCATGGGGCTTTACCGCGGCATTTGGCGTTACGCTTCCCTTGAGGATTTGTGGGCGATTGCGCGGGCATCGACACTGGTTGTTCTGTTCTTCCTCATGGCCATGTTCCTGTGGACGCGCCTTGACGGCCTGCCTCGTTCCTTGCCCTTCATCACCTGGTTCGTGTTGATGGCCCTGCTGGGCGGCCCGCGTTTCCTGTACCGGCTTTACAAGGACCGGCGCATCGATTTCAAATTGGGGGCCGACGGGATAACACGTATTCCCGTTCTTCTGGTCGGGTCCGGCGATGCCGCCGAGCTTTTTATCCGCGCCGTGTCGAGGGGACGTGACGCCGCCTATCAGGCCGTGGGTATCGTTTCGGAGCGGCCGGACAGGGTCGGTCGCATCCTTCACGGCATCGAAGTCATGGGCTCCACCGACCAATTGGCCGAGGTGGTGAAGCGGCTGTCAGCCTCGGGTCACAAACCGCAACGGCTGGTTTTGACCGCGGAAAATATGGACGGAACCCGCGTCCGCCGCCTTCTCGACGACGCCGACAAACTGGGTATGACCCTGGCCCGCATGCCCAACCTGACCGATTTCAAGGCAGGCATTGAGGATAAGGCGGAAATCAGGCCCATCGCTGTCGAGGACCTGCTGGGCAGGCCTCAAATGCCGCTGGACCGCGACGCCATGGCCGGCCTGGTAGCCGGGAAGCGGGTTCTGGTAACGGGTGCCGGGGGAAGCATCGGCAGCGAACTGGTGCGCCAGATTTGTGGATTCGGACCCGCCGAAATCGTCCTCCTGGACAATTCGGAATATCACCTTTACCAGATCGATCTCGAGGTATCGGAGGGTTTCCCCGACCAGGCCCGCAGCGCCGTCATCGCCGATGTGCGCGACGCGCGTCGCCTGAAACACATTTTTGGCGAATACCGGCCGGAGTTGGTCTTTCACGCCGCCGCCCTGAAACACGTGCCACTCGTTGAAGCCAATCATTTCGAAGGCGTAATGACCAATGTGATCGGCACCGCCAACGTGGCGCAAACCTGCCGGAGCGCGGGTGTTTCCATGATGGTGCTGATTTCCAGCGACAAGGCGGTCAACCCGACCAACATCATGGGCGCGACCAAGCGCATCGCCGAGCAGGTCTGTCAGGCCATGGATCTGGAACGCAGCGAGGGTGACGGAACGCGCTTTGTGACCGTGCGCTTCGGCAACGTATTGGGCTCAACCGGGTCGGTCGTTCCGTTGTTCCAGCGCCAATTGGCCGCAGGCGGGCCGCTGAGCGTAACCGACCCCGACATGACCCGCTATTTCATGACCATTCGCGAGGCCGTCGAGTTGGTGCTCGAAGCCTCGGCTGCCGGGTCGGCAAGAACCGATTACGCCGGGCGCATCTTCGTTCTTGAAATGGGCGAACCGGTGAAAATTCTCGATCTGGCGCGTCAGATGATCCGCCTTGCGGGCATGCGCGCTGGCGAGGACGTGGCCATTGAAATCGTCGGCCTGCGCCCCGGCGAGAAGCTGCATGAAGAACTTTTCCACGGTGGCGAGGAACTGGTTTCCACCGAATATGAAGGCATCATGGTTGGCACGCCCCGTTCGCCCGATGCCAATGAGATTTCACGTATCATTAACGCCCTTACACAAGCCTGTGCCGAAGCCAATGAAACGGCGCTGATAGAAAGCATCCACGCCCTCGTTCCCGAATATAATCGCGAAAAAAAACCTGGAGAGAGTTAATGTCCACGCCCATCCGCCGAGCCCTGATTTCCGTTTCCGACAAATCCGGCCTTGTTGAATTTGCCAAGTTTTTGGCCGAATCCGGTGTTGAAATACTGTCCACCGGTGGCTCCGCCAAGGCGCTTAGCGACGCCGGTGTCCCGGTGAAAGAGGTTTCTGAACACACCGGTTTTCCCGAAATCATGGACGGCCGCGTCAAAACCCTGCATCCGAAAATCCACGGCGGGCTGCTGGCCATGCGCGGCAATGCCGAACACGAGGCGGCCATGGAAAAGCACGGCATCGCGCCCATCGATCTTTTGTGCGTGAACCTGTATCCGTTCGAGGAAACCGTCGCCAAGGGCGCCGATTTTGAAACCTGTATTGAAAATATCGACATCGGCGGCCCCGGCATGATCCGCGCCGCCGCCAAAAACCACGATGGCGTGACGGTGGTGGTTGATGCCGCGGACTACGCCGCCGTTATGGACGAAATGAAGGCCAACGGCGGCGCGACAACCGCAGAATTCCGCTGCAAACTGGCGGCGGCGGCCTATTCGCGTACCGCCGCCTACGACGCCGCCATCTCGACCTGGTTCGCGGGCGAGTTGAACGAACCCTTCCCCAAACGTGCGGCCTTCGCGGGCGAACTAAAGCAAACGTTACGTTATGGTGAAAACCCGCACCAGCAGGCGGCTTTCTATGTCACCGGCGAAGACCGCCCCGGCGTCGCCACGGCCCAGCAACTTCAGGGCAAGGAACTTAGCTTCAACAACTTCAACGACACCGATGCCGCCTTCGAGTTGGTCGGCGAATTCGACGAAACCGCCTGCGCCATCATCAAGCACGCCAATCCCTGCGGTTGCGCGCGTGGCGAAACCCTGACCGACGCTTATCTCAAGGCATTGGCCTGCGATCCCATCAGCGCCTTCGGCGGCATCATCGCGCTGAACCGCACGCTCGACGGCGCGACCGCCGAGGAAATCGCCAAGCTGTTCGCCGAAGTGGTGATCGCGCCGGAAATCAGCCCCGACGCCCGCGACATTCTGGCCGCCAAGAAGAACCTGCGCGTCCTGCAAACCGGCGGCATGCCCGATCCGAATCTGCCCGGCATGACCCTGCGTTCGCTTTCGGGCGGCTATCTTTTGCAAAACCGCGATAACGCGGTGACGTCCGACGAGTTGAAAGTGGTGACCAAGCGCGCACCGTCCGATCAGGAAATGCAGGACCTGATGTTTGCCTTCGCCATCTGCAAGCACGTCAAGTCCAACGCCATTGTCTACGTCAAGGACGGCGCGCTGGTCGGCGGCGGGGCAGGGCAAATGAGCCGTGTCGATTCGGCCCGCATCGCGGCGTGGAAATCAAAGGAAGCGTCCGAAGCCGCCGGTGAAGCGCAACCCCGCACCATCGGTTCGGTGGTGGCGTCCGATGCCTTCTTCCCGTTTGCCGATGGCCTGCTGGCCGCGGCAGAAGCGGGCGCCACGGCGGTCATCCAGCCGGGCGGGTCCATGCGCGACAACGAAGTGATCGCTGCGGCCGACGAAAAGGGCCTGGCTATGGTGTTAACCGGAATGCGCCATTTCCGGCATTAATCTTCGCGTACCGGCAACAGAAGAAGTCCGCCGAGCACGAAAAAGACAACCACCGTGGCCATGCCCCAGCGCTGGCTGTTCATGGCCACGGTAATCCATCCCAACAGGGCCGGGCCGATGAAGGCCGTGGCTTTGCCCGAAAGCGCATAAAGCCCGAACATTTCGTTGCGCAGATGGGGCGGCGCTAGGCGCGCCATGAATGTGCGGCTTGCCGCTTGTGCCGGTCCGACGAAAACCCCCAGACCCAACCCAAAAAACCAAAACAACGTTTGGGATTCGATGACCAGCATAGCCGCGCTGAACACGCTCAAGGCCGCCAGCGAAATCAGGATGGTCGGTTTGGACCCGGCCCTATCATCCAGCCAGCCGAATGCGGTCGCGCCCAGACCCGCGGTGACGTTGAGACCGATGCCGAAAATCATGATCTCGGTGAAGCTCATGCCGAAGGTTCCTGCGGCGTAAATTCCGCCGAAAGCAAACAGCGTGTTCAGACCATCGGTGTAAATCATGCGGGCCAGCAAGAAGCGTGCGATCGTTTTGTATTCATGAACGCGCCTCAATGTTGAGGTCAGCGTCGAGAGGCCACGTCTTACGCACTCAACGAGGCTCAGGCCAGAGGCCGGGGTATCGGGCGTCCACAAAAACAGCGGCAGCGAGAAAACCGCGACCCAAACCGCCACCAAAGGCGCAGTGATGCGCACGTGTTCCGCCGTCTCCCGGTCCAGTCCGAAAAGCGGCCGCTCGGGCTGCACGAAAAGAACGAGGCCGACCACCAGGCACGATAAGCCTCCGGCATAGCCCAAACCCCACGCCCAGCCCGAAACGCGGCCCAAACGGCTACGATCCGCCAGATCGGGCAACATGGCGTTGTAGAAAATGACGCCCATCTCGAAGGCGAAATTGGCGACCGCCGCCAGCACCAGAGCATAAAGAACAAACGACGCCTCGGGCCGGGCGAACCAAAGCGAGGCGCTCGCCAAAACACACAGCACCGTGAAGGCGAAAATCCAGGGTTTGCGCCGCCCGGCGTGATCAGCGACGGCGCCCAGGACAGGACCGGTCACAGCCACGGCCAGCGCCGACGCGCTCATGGCGTAGCCCCAAAGAGCGGTGCCGCTGACCGCGTCAGACGCGATGCCCTTGGTGAAGTAGGCGGCGAAAACAAAGGTTGTGATTACTGTGGGAAATGCCGAATTGGCCCAATCGAACAGACACCAGGCGAAAAGGGCGCGGGAAGTTGTCCCGCGCCCTTCAGCCTGTGTGTCTTTTGCCACCATTTCGGTTCCGTTACGAATCCGAAGAAACCGCCAGACTGCGCAATTGGCGGCTGGCGACGGCGATCATGGCGAGATCGTCGACCTTGCCGGTCCAAAGTTCAGCCAGCATTTGTTCGGTTCTGGCGACGGCGGACTCGTTTGCGCCAATCCACTTTTCGATGATCGCCGCCGGGTCCTTGCTCTTTCCGGCGGTGTCCAGCACTTGGGCCGTCAGGGCGCTCTGGTGGGTGTAAATCTCCTCGACAAGGGCACGCACCGCCAGTTTCTGCCAATGGGTGTCGGAACTCAGACTTTCGGCGGCGGCCCGCAGTCTGCCGAGCCGGAACTGACCGCCCAGCGAGAAGTAAATCCGCGACACCGCAACCACATCCATCTTGCGCGCTCCCGCCAGACGAATGATATCGAGCCCCGAGTACAGGTTGACCTGGGCCGCGACGCGGATGGCCAGATCCTCGGGCACGCCCTGTTTGACAAACACGCCCGCCCGTTCCTTCAAGTCCGCCAGATACGCGGGCGTCAGGGTGTTGGCGAGGTTTTCGCGCAACGTCGCCAAGCCATCCTGAAACGCGGCGACCTGGGCGCTGATATCCAACGGCTGGGTTCCGCTGCGCAGGAACCACAGCGTCGCCCGTTCGACCAGACGGTTGATTTCGTGCAGCATGGCAATCTGCACGGCCGCGGGAGCCTTGTAATCCAGCCCCTCGACCTCTTGCCAGAGTTCCCGCAGGTTGAAGACCTTGCGAACGATGGTGTAGGCCCGCGCGATTTCGGCGGGCGGCATGCCGGTTTCCTCCATCAAGCGCATGACGAACGTGCCGCCGATCCGGTTGACCATGCTGTTGGTGATAATCGTCGCGATGATTTCACGGCGCAGGCGGTGGCTCTCAATGGCACCCCGGTACGCAACATGCAGTGGTTCCGGGAAGTAGCGCACGAGGTCGTTGACCAGACGCGGGTCATCGGGCAGGTCGGAAGCCAGAAGTTTCTCGTACAGCCATAGTTTGGCGTATGGGACAAGTACGGAAAGCTCCGGTCGGGTCAATCCCTGCTTGGCGGCCCGGCGGTCCACCAGAGTTTCCTCGTCGGGCAGGAATTCGACCGCCCGGTTGAGCAACCCGTCGCGTTCCAGGAAACGCATGAAGCGCGCCTGATCGTCCAGATATTCGATTCCCTGGGCCTCGCCCCGCGAAATCGCCTGTGTTTGCAGGTAGTTGTCGCGCAACACCAGCAAGCCGACCTCGTCGGTCATTTTTTCCAAGAGCGTGTTGCGCTGCTTCATGGTCATGTCGCCTTCGGCAACCACCGCGCCCAGCAGAACCTTGATGTTGACCTCGTGATCCGAGCAATCGACGCCCGCCGAATTGTCGATGGCGTCGGTATTGAGCCGACCGCCCGAAAGTGCGTATTCAATGCGCCCGCGCTGGGTAGCACCCAGATTGGCGCCTTCGGCCAGAACCTTGCAGCGAAGCTCCGGCGCGTTCACGCGGATCGCATCGTTGGCGCGGTCACCCGCCTCAAGCTGCGATTCCCCTGATGCCTTGACGTAGGTTCCGATACCGCCGAACCACAATAGATCGACCTCGGCTTTTAAGATCGCCAACAGCAATTCATTGGGTGTCACGGTATCCGTTTCGAAACCGAAACGGGCCTGTATCTGCTTGGAGAGTTTAAGGGTTTTGGCGCTTCGCTCGAAGATTTCACCTCCTTTGGACAAAAGTTTCTTATCAAAATCAGCCCAGCTCGAACGCGGCAGTTCGAACATCCGCTTGCGTTCGGCGAAGGTTTTCGCCGGGTCGGGATCGGGATCGACAAAGATATGCAGATGGTTGAATGCGGCAATCAGCTTGATGTGTTTGGACAACAACATGCCGTTGCCAAAGACGTCGCCCGACATGTCGCCGACGCCGACGACGGAAAAGTCCTCGGTCTGCGTATTCACACCGATTTCGCGGAAATGGCGCTTCACAGATTCCCACGCGCCTCGCGCGGTGATGCCCATCCCCTTGTGATCGTACCCCTGGCTGCCGCCCGACGCGAAAGCGTCGTCCAGCCAGAAACCGTACTCAATTGATACGCCGTTGGCGATGTCGGAGAACGTGGCCGTGCCCTTGTCGGCGGCCACCACCAGATAGGGATCATCGCCGTCGTGCCGGACCACCTCAAGCGGCGGAACCACATCGCTACCCTTGAGGTCGTCGGTCACGTCGAGCAAGCCGCGCATGAGGATCTTGTAGCATTCGATCCCTTCGGCCAGCCAAGCCTCGCGGTCTCCCGGCGGCGTCGTGCGCTTCAAAATAAATCCGCCCTTCGATCCGACCGGCACGATGACCGCGTTTTTGACCATCTGGGCCTTCATCAAACCCAGAATTTCGGTCCGGAAATCTTCGGGTCGGTCCGACCACCGGATACCACCGCGCGCCACCCGGCCACCACGCAAATGCACACATTCCGTACGTGGCGAATAGACCCAGATTTCCACCAGCGGCCGGGGCAGGGGCAATTCTTCGATGGCCTGACTGTCCAGCTTGAAAGAAACGTAGGATTTTGGTTCGCCGTCCGCCCCCGGTTGGAAGAAGTTGGTGCGCTGGGTGGATTGGATCAGATTGATAAAGCGGCGCACGATGCGGTCCTGGTCGGCATTGGTGACGGCGTCAAGCCCGGCATCGAGATCGGCCAGAATCCCCGCGGCCTTCTTTTTCGCCCCTTTTCCACCCGCCGGATCGAACCGGGCCAGAAAAAGCCGCACGACCAAAGCTGCAAGGTCGGGATTTTCGAGTACCGTCTGCTCCATATAGGACTGCGAAAAGGCGATGCCCGCCTGACGCAGGTATTTGCAGTATGCCCGAATGATGACGATCTCGCGCCACGACAGTCCGGCCCGCACGACCAGCCCGTTGAAAGCATCGCTTTCGACCTCGCCGCGCCACACGCCCAGAAACGCTTCCTGGAATTTGGCGCGAACCGTACCCAGATCGATGGGCCGCCCGTCCCGGCTTTGCAGGCCGAAATCATGGATCATCGCCATGCGCTCGCCGTCGGGCCGGATGGCGAAGGGAATTTCATCGACCACCTTGAGGCCCATGTGTTCGAGCATGGGCAGAACGTCGGAAAGCGGGATGGGCGCGTCCGGATGATAGAGCTTGAAGCGGACCTCGTTTTCCGAAGCCTCCAATGGCCGGCGCAGGCTCATGCAAAGTTCGCCGCTGGCCAGCGCCGCCTCGATCATATCGATATCGCCGACGGCAGCCTCGGCATCGAATCGCTCGCGATACCCCGAACGGAATGCGTCCTTATATTGCTGATGCAGCGCCAGGCCGCTTTCTTCGCCGTGAGCCGCGATCAGGGTATTTTCCAATTGATCCGTCCATGACCGGGCGGCGGCGATCAGTTCGCCTTCGATCATGTCGGCGTCGTATTCGGGGATGGCGCCGGGCGTGGTGCGTATGAACATGTGAATACGGGCCAAGGGCGAATCGCTGAGCTGGACATACCAGTCCGCCCTTTCTCCATCGAAGGCCTCTTCCATGATCCCTTGCATGCGCTGCCGCAGGTCGGTATCGAACCGATCGCGCGGAACGTAGATGAGGCACGACATGAACCGTTCGATGTCATCGCGGCGCAGGAACAGAGCCACGCGGCGGCGTTCCTGAAGGTTCAGCACCCCCAGACTGGTGTTCAGCAGGTGATCCTCGGAAACCTGGAACAATTCGTCGCGGGGGAAGTTTTCGAGAATATTGTTCAGAGCCTTGCCGTCATGACTGTTGGCGGGAAGGCCGGCCCGCTCGATAACCCGGGCGATTTTGCGCCCAAGAAGCGGTATCGAGCGCGGGCTGAGGTTATAGGCCGATGAGGTAAACAGGCCGACGAAAGTATGCTGGCCGACGACCTGGCCCTTGGCCCCAAAGCGGCGAATGGAAATCGCATCCATATAGACCGGACGGTGAACCGTGGAGACCCGGTCGGTCTTGTTGATGGCCAGGGCTTCGGGCCGGCTGATGAATGCGCGAACCTCGGGCCGCAGGTTTTCGAGATCGGTAAACTCATCGTAGACGTAGTAGTTCGGATCGCGCAGCAGGCCGAGACCGCCGTCGGCAACGATTTTGACCTTGGCGGTGCTGCCCTCGCCACTGATGGCAAACTCGCGATAGCCTAAAAGCGTGAAATTGTTATCGTGAATCCAGCGCAGAAATCCGCAAACCTCGCGCGCCTCCTCGGCGGCCAGGGGTCCGGGCCGTTTTTCCAGTTCCGCGGCGACCGCAAGCACTTTTTCCCGCGACACCATCCAATCGGCGACGGTGGTTCGCACGTCGCGCAGCACGCCCTCTATTCCGGTGCGGATTTCGTCCAGACCGGCCGCCGACTGACGGCTGATCTCGATGTGCAGGAAGGACTCGCCAGCCATATCGGTTAATTTGTCGTCCACCCCGGCAAGCGCCACAATGGCGCCGTCTTTGCGCTGAACATTGATGATCGGGTGGATAATCAGATGGACGGGGATTTCGCGGCGGCCGAATTCAGCGGCGACCGAATCGACCAGAAACGGCATATCATCGTTGATGATCTCGATGACCGTGTGATCGGACTTCCAGCCATGTTCCTCCAGGCTGGGATTGTAGACCCGCACCTTTGCCTCGTCGGGCTGACGCCTGGCACCCAGCTTCCAGTGGGCGAGCGCCGATCCATAAAGCGCGTTGTGTCCGTGTTCGACGATATCGGCGGGCGGCACACGATCAAAATACAGTCCGACGAATTGGGCGGCCAACGCGCCCTGCTTGCCGCCGAGGCGTTCTTTCGTTTCTTCGACGAGACCTTTGATCAGTTCGTTTTTTTGTTCATAGGCACCGCGAATCATCTTTCGTTTCCTTCCGTTTTGCAGCAGCAAAAATGACTAATTTCGGCCAACAGCCGATCACACCGGACTTGCCGGGCCGCATCAATTTTTTATGGGGGTCATCCGATTTTCAAATCCCGAATCGCCACGAGGTAGCCGACGTTTCGGCGCCAACGGACCGCGACTTCCCTGGCCGCCTCCGTCGACATCTTGTCAAACAACGCCATTGCGGCGCGAATTTCCCGCCGAAGCTGTCGTTCCGTACCCGACCGCGTTTGCCGAATAAGAGAGAAAATTGCCAGAAAATAAGCCTTGCCGATGCCCGTCGCCTTGCACGCAATGGCGAGGCCCTCGCCGCCCGGTTCAAGCAAAATGTCCATGATCAGGTTCTCGCTTAAGCGGGTGATCCGCTCGAACAGGGCAACAAACAGGCTCATTTCGCCGTCGCGCAACGCCGATATCAAAAGTTCGGGCGAAATCTCGCCCTCGCGCTCAAGAACGCCGGCAAGCTCCTGGGACTTTTTCGAGCCCGACGGCAGCGGCGAGTTGATGATCTCCATCGCCGTTGTTTCGAGGGCATCGTCGATGACCTCCTCGTCGATATGGAAATTATCGAGGATGTACTGGCGCAAGGCCGCCGAAACCCACAAAACCATTCGCGCCGCCAACGCGGGCGGCAAGTCATTGCGCCGCAGGATCGGTTCCTGATAGGCATCCACGCGTTTCGATTCCTCGACCACGTATTCAAGGGTCGCGCTGGCGATTTTGGCGCTGTCGTTTTTCAGCAGGGCCGTTATCACCGTTTCGTCGCCAAGATCGACAAGAACGTCGGATACCAACTCGCTGATATCCGGCCGCTCGGCGATGGCGACCTGATGCTCGATGGTTCGGTTGCGGGCAATCTCGACCAGATCCTCGTCGAGAAGAACTGTGCTGAGCGTCAGGATCGGGTAGGCGACGTCGATTTCATCTGCGGCGAGGACCGTGGCCAGTTCGTGCGGCGTATCGGGCTGGTCCGCCAGATAGCGGCTTACGTCGGCCCTCACGGCTGTTTCGATGTCCTGAATGACCCGGTGAAGAATCTCGTAAATAATCGTGCGCTCGTCACCGGTCATCTCGGTTCCGTCGGCGAGGAAGAGATCGGACAGGGCGTCGGCAAACGCCTTGCGGCCGTTCGCAGAGCGGTCGCGCGCCAAGCGCACCAGATACATGCTTTCGACTTTCCCCATAACCCACTCCCAGGCAACCAAATAGAGGGCTGTGGAACCAAGAGAAAAGCCTATTCCCAACCCGCGCCGCGCGCAACGGCAATCGTCAACGACGACACCCTGCGAACCTGAGAATATTTGGGGAGTGAGGGTCAAATTTACAAAAAAACCCGGTCTCTCGCGGAAGGACCGGGTTTTCAAGCCCCCGCGATTACGGGGACGAAGGGAAACGCATCGGTTTAGCCGGCGCGTCTATTCACGTTGGCGCGGCGCCCAAGCTCGGCTCTGCGTTCCGAATCTCCAAGCTGGACTGCACGGCGCAGGCGGCGGTCCGATTCTGACTTCCGCCGATCACGAAAACGTTTCATGCCGTCTTGCATAAGCAGGGCCCGGCGTTCTTCTTGCTTTTTCACCTCTAGGGCTTGCCAGTCAAATCCGTCAGCTTTTTTTTTTACTTCCTGGGTTTCCCACTGGGCTTCGTTCTTATCCTTCTTGTGCTCCAGGGTCTCCCACTGCGATGCGGAATCTTTTTTGGTCTTATCGTGCGACAGGGTCTCCCACTGGAAATCGCTTTTTTTCTTTTCGACCTCCAGGCTGACCCATTGGATGTCGTCTTTCTTGCTGCTGGGCACAGCCGCCCATTGATCGTCCGCGCCCATACCGACGTAGTTGAGGCTGACCCAGACGGGATCTTCCGGCGCCGAAGGTTCGGGCGGCACATTGCGCGCCATTCCGACCGCATTGTCGACCATGTTTTTGCTGATTTGCCCGTCATCGTTGGTGATGTCATCCATCCCGATGGCGGTCAGCAGCGCCTTGAAGCGACCTGATTTCAGGAAGCTCTCGCCCAGTAGCTTGCAGCCGATGATTTCGATGATTTTCGATGCTTTGAGGAGGGATTGGCGCTCATCAAGAGCGCGGAATTTGAACACATACTGATCATCACCGACCAGAACGAAACTGCCCTGGTTGGCCAGCTGATCCTCGAACACCGTTTCGCAAATAAGGGGAAGCGATTCGGCGATGCGGCCCTGGCGTCCGCCGATGGCGTCGTAGAATTCCACGAGACTGAGAACGAAGACCTTTCCTTCGAGTCCCCCATCCTGATACAGGACATCCTTCGCATCGACGGATCCCGAAGGCGTGTATCCTTTTTCTTTCGGTTTCCGTGATTTTTTTGACGCGGTTCCTTTGGCATTTTTGCCGTTCTTCGAGCTGCCGAAGACAGAACCCATCATGCCGGAAAGACGTCCCATTGCCACATTTCCCTCTGAGCCACCGCCACCGCATTTTTTCGCGATTGGAACCTCTGGCGAGTCTCTTTTTTTAATGGTTCCTGACAATAATAAATAGTACCATGCGGCCCTCGTCGCAAGAGAAAAAGGGCGTCCAATTTAGGGTTTTATCCACCGCAAAAACCCGCAGAAATTTACGGTTTTTTCGTCTTTCGCGTATTACTTTAAGACACGCTTTCAATGTCTTGGGATTGCGAACGACTTGTATTGGCAACAGGGGTGTCACCGACGCCCGTCGGCAGTTTCGCGGCAGGGAAAATGTCAGAAGGGGAAATGGAGCGGGCGAGGAGATTCGAACTCCCGACTTCGACCTTGGCAAGGTCGCACTCTACCGCTGAGTTACGCCCGCCCGGGCACTCAACTTACGGGGCCGGGATCATACGCAATGCGCACCGGTTTGCAAGCCCCAACTTCAAGGTTTCTGCAATTCGTCAATTTTGGGTCGTTATCCGTGCTCCTTGGTATATTGTACCGGCCATGAATGCGACACCCGACGATCTTTTCGCCAGGCTTGATCAGCTTGGGCTCGAAATTCAAACCCATCGGCATCCGCCGGTCTTTACGGTGGAAGAATCCAAGCGCCTGCGCGGCGATCTGCCCGGCGCCCATTGCAAGAACCTTTTGCTGCGCGATCACAAGAAGGTGCTTTGGCTGATTGTCGCGGCCGAAGACCGGGCCATCGACCTGAAGGCGTTGAAAGACTTGATCGGCTCCGGGCGTCTTTCCTTCGCCAAAGCCGAGGTGCTGCGCGAAAAACTCGGCGTCGACGCGGGCGCGGTGACTCCGTTCGGCCTGATCAATGATACGCAAATCGCTCTCAACGTGGTGTTGGACGCCGCCATGATGCGCCGCGATCTGCTTAACTTCCACCCCCTGACCAACGCCGCGACCACAGCAATCACGCCGGACGGTCTGCTCGCGTTTATCGAATCGTGTGGCCACAAGCCGCGCGTCGTCGAACTATGAGGGCGCACGCAGGTAGTAATTTTACGTCCTTTTATCTTGCGGCGGCTGGCGGAAACGGCCATTTAATAGGCCGGTTTTAAGCTTACGGAAAAAACGGCCATGGCATTGATTCTCGACCCCACCGCACCGCAACCCGGTCCTGCCGGCGGCGCGGACGAGGGTGATCTTATTAAGGACAGCGACACCGCCAACTTCATGGCCGATGTGGTCGAACCTTCCATGGTAACGCCCGTCATCGTCGATTTCTGGGCGCCGTGGTGCCAACCGTGCAAGCAGTTGGGCCCGGCCATCGAAAAACTGGTGCGCAATGCCGGTGGTCTGGTACGTCTGGTCAAAGTCAACGTGGACGAAAACCGCGAACTGGCCCAGCAGCTGAACATTCAGTCGATACCGGCCGTATTTGGTTTCAGCCAGGGTCGCCCGGTGGACGGATTTACCGGAGCCCTTCCGGAAGGCCAAATCAAAAGCTTTATCGACCGCCTGACCGGGGGCGCGAAAACACCCATCGAATCGGTTCTGGAAGCCGCTTTTGCGGCTTTGGACGAGGACGACGCCGCCTTGGCGGCCGAAGGATTTGCACAGGTGCTGGCGCAGGACCCGGCCAACCCCGAAGCCATCGGCGGGATGATCCGCTGCTTTATCGCGACAAACGATACCGATCAGGCAAACGACGTGATCGGCAGGCTGCCGCCCGAACTCAAAAGCCAGCCGCCCATCGCGGCGGCAATTGCAGCCTTCGAATTGGCCCAGCAGGGCGGCGAGACAATCGATGCCGGTGACTTGCGCCAACGACTGGCGTCTGACGAAAACGACCACGCCGCCAGGTTCGATCTGGCGATGGCGCTATATGGCGGCGGCAACACCGAAGAAGCCATCGACGAATTGATTGAGCTGGTGCGGCGGAACCGCGATTGGAATGACGAGGCGGCGCGCATGCAGCTGATCAAGATTTTCGATGCGTTGGGGCCGTCCCACGCCTTGTGCGTCACCGGACGGCGGCGGCTCTCGACCGTCCTGTTCTCGTAAGGTCGGAAAGAACGCCATGAATGCCGGTGTCAGCGATTTCAGCGCCGGGCCATTGCCCGAAGTCTTGCCGGTGTTTCCGCTGGGCGGCGCGCTTTTGCTGCCGCGCGGTATGTTGCCACTGAACATTTTCGAGCCGCGCTACCTGAACATGGTCGCCGATGCCCTGGCCGCCGAACGGATCATCGGCATGGTCCAGCCCCGCGAAAGCGGGTTGGGTCCGATCCCCGACGACGCGCCGATTTATCAGGTGGGCTGCGCCGGGCGCATCACCTCGTTTTCTGAAGGCGACGATGGCCGGTATCTGATCAAACTCACCGGAATAACCCGCTTTTCCATCGCGTCGGAGCTTGAACCGGTACGAGGATATCGGCGGGTCGCCGTTGACTATGATGAATTCGCGGCAGATCTAAGCAACGAAGCCGCATCCTTTGCGGATCGGGGTCGCCTGTTCAAGGTGGTCGAGCGATATTTCGAAGCAACCGGAATTGAAGCCGACTGCCGAACCATGGAGGCCTTGCCCGACGAGACTCTGGTCAGCGCCCTGGCCATGGCCTGCCCGCTGGAGCCGCGCGACAAACAGGCGCTGCTCGAATGCGCCGGCGTGGCCGAACGGGGCGCGTTTTTGTGCGATCTGATGGAATTCCGCACCCGTGCGGGAGACCGGGATTCTTCTTTGCCCCAGCACTAAAGGGGCACTGAAATAAATGAGGCAACTATGAGCGAACGAAAAGTCGACCCGAAACTGTTGGAAATTTTGGTCTGCCCTTTGACCAAGGGTCCGTTGCGTTATGATGCGGAAGCTGCAGAGCTGATCAGCGATCAGGCACAGCTCGCCTACCCGATTCGCGACGGCATTCCCATCATGCTGGCCGACGAAGCCCGCGCTCTGGAGAAAGCATGATGAGAAAAACCTTCGAAACACAACACCGGCCCACCGAAATTCGCCTCAAAAAAGAAGAGAAGGCGCTGGAGGTCGATTTCGCCGACGGCAAGTCCTTCACGTTGTCGGCCGAATACCTTCGGGTCGAAAGCCCGTCGGCCGAAGTCCAGGGCCACGGTCAGGAAAAACGCATCGTGCCGGGCCGAAAACTGGTCGGCATCATGGAGGTGGAAGCCGTCGGCAACTATGCCATACGCATCAAGTTCGACGACCTGCACGACACCGGCATCTATACCTGGGATGTGCTTTATGATCTCGGCGCCAACGAGAACGAAATCTGGGCCGCTTATCTAGATGGCCTGAAAACCCACGGTCTCACCCGCGAACCGTAAGCAAAAGACCTCAGCTCATCACTCGTCGTAAAGAAGCTGGCCGCGAAGCAGGCGAGGGGGGTCGCCCAGCGTGCCCATGGCGTGGCGCATGGACAGCCTTTTCAAGGGGCCTAACCGGCCCCACAGCGACATTCCCAGATCGCGCACACCCTTGAGCGGCCGCATGTCGTTCGAAAACAATCGGTTCAGCCAGTCGGTTGAGGCCAGCATGACGAAGTTGTCGAACCGTCGGCGGCGTTCGTAATTCGCCAGCGCCGCGCCGTCGGCCGGATCGAGCCCCAGCCTTTTGGCGTCAAACAAAACCTCGGCCAGAACGGCGGCGTCACGCAATCCCATGTTCAGGCCCTGCCCCGCAATGGGGTGCATTCCGTGCAGGGCATCCCCGACCAGGACGAGGCGGCGGGCCGTCGCGGCGCGCGCGAACTGTAACGACAACGGATATGACCAGCGCGGGCCGACCAGCGAAAGGTCGCCCAGAAAATCGCCAAAACGCGAGCCCAGCTCGGCCATAAATTCGTCGTCCGGCAAATCCATCATGGCCGGCGCCAGTTCGGCCCGTTCGGTCCACACGATGGAAGACCGGTTTCGCGTGAGCGGCAGAATGGCAAAGGGCCCCGAGGGCAGGAAATGCTCTTGCGCGACTTGGCCGTGGGATCGTTCGTGTTCCACCGTGCAGACAATGGCGCTTTGACGGTAAGTCCAGCCCGTGACGCCGATCCCCGCGTCCCTGCGCAGAGCCGAATTTCGACCGTCCGCCGCCACCGCAAGCTGCGCGTGGATATGGCGGCCGTCGACCAGCCGTGCGCTGACCCCATCGGGGCCGCGTTCCAGCGTATCAAGTTGCGCCGGAGCAAGAAGGCGAACGTTCGGTAATTTTGGCAGTTTTTTGTGGATGGCGGCCCGAATCGTGCGGTTTTCGACCATGTGGCCAAAGGGCTCACCATTAGCCTCGCGATGATCGAAGTGCAGAAACAGGCGCGACCCGCCCTCGGACACACGAATATCAAGAATGGGCGAGGCGTCGGGCGCGATGTGATCCCAAAGTCCCAGCACCTGAAGCATGCGTTGCGAGGCATGGGCAACGGCCGAGGCCCGGCCGTCAAAACCCTCGTCCAGTAGCGCTGCCGGGTCGCCGCGCTCGATAACGGTGCTGCGCAGTCCAGCCGCGTCCAGCGCCACCGCGAGGGTGCCGCCCACCAGTCCGCCACCGACGATCAGCACGTCGGTTTCAATTTTTTTCGGGGATTGTCGTTTTGCAGCCATCATCTATTCAATTCGTCCCTTTCACCGCTGTTGTCCAGTCCGTATGTTCATCGCTGCCTGTGAAATTCGTAGGATTTAAGAGATGTTGAACCCCGCCGTCGAGCAACTGAACGATTTTCCCTTCGATCGGTTGCGAAGCCTTCTTGACCCCATCGAGCCGCCGCAGGATATGGCGCCGCTGATGCTCTCCATCGGCGAGCCTAAGCATGCGCCGCCACCGATGGTCCGCGAAATCCTCGACGCCCGCGCCGCCGGTTGGGGCAAATATCCGGGCGTCGACGGAACCCCCGAATTTCGCCGCGCGGTGGCTGACTGGATGACCAAACGCTATGGCCTTGCCGACGGCCTGATCGATCCTGACGGGCAAGTTCTTCCCGTTTCCGGAACGCGCGAAGCGCTTTTCATGATCGGCCAGGTGGTATTGCCGCGGCGCAAAGGCGGCGGGCGGCCCGTCGTTCTGGTGCCGAATCCCTATTATCACGTTTATTCGGCGTCGCCGCGCTTGAACAGCGCCGACACCGAATTTGTCCCGGCAACCGAACAAAGCGGCTTCCTGCCCGATTTCACGGCGCTGGATCCGGAAATCCTGCAGCGCACGGCGCTGGCCTATTATTGCAGTCCTTCCAACCCGCAAGGGTCCGTGGCCGACATCGAGGCGCTGAAAAAGGCGATCACGCTGGCCCGCGAGTATGATTTCGTCCTGGCCATGGACGAGTGCTATTCAGAAATTTACGTCGGTGACCCGCCTCCGGGCGCGCTGAGCGCTTGTGCCGCATTGGGGGGCGGGACGAACGCATCAATGGAAAACGTCGTCGTCTTTAATTCTTTGTCAAAGCGCTCCAGCGTGCCGGGGCTGCGTTCAGGCTTCGTCGCGGGACCGCCGGAACTCATGAAGGTTTTTCGGCGCCTTCGCACCTACGGGGGGGCGGGCGTGCCCATGCCGACCATTGATGCTTCAACCGCGCTGTGGCGCGACGAGAGCCATGTCGCCGAAAGCCGCGCCCTTTATTGCGCCAAGTTCGAGGCCGCCGAGGAAATTTTGGGACCACGGTTTGGCAACGTCATCCCGCAGGGCGGCTTTTTCCTGTGGCTGAATGTGGGCGACGGTGAGGCCGCGGCCCGGCGTTTGTGGAGCGAAGCGGCAATTCGCGTCCTTCCCGGCAGTTACCTGTCGCAACCCGACGAAAACGGATTTAATCCGGGGGCCGAATATATCCGCGTCGCCCTGGTCCACGATTTAGCCACCACCACGCAAGCGTTGGGGCGCCTCGTTAAGGTCTTGTAAATCCATATATCGTAGAAACGAAAGCATGGTCGACACGCTTTCCAACGGCGCGCGCGCCGCCCTTCTTCCTGTCGGCGCCGTGGATTTCATGAAACGGCGGCTGGCCGAGGCCGCGGGACTGATTTTGTTCATCTGCGCGGGCGCAGTCCTAATCGCCGTTGCCACCTATTCGCCGCATGATCCTTCGCTGAATAGCGCCGCCGATGGCGCAGTCGTAAATCTACTTGGAATTCCGGGCGCTTATGCGGCTGATATTCTGGTGCAGATTCTGGGTGTTTCGGGGATCTTGCCGGTTTTGGTTCTGGCCGCGTGGGGATGGCGGCTTTTTAGCAAGCAGGCTGTCACCCGCCCGATATGGCGGTTTGTCGCTGTGATCGTGGCCGCTGCCATGCTGGCGATCGCGCTGGGCGCGGTTGACGCGCCGCGAGATTGGCCGCTGAGTGCGGGGCTCGGCGGCGCTGCGGGAACCCTCATGCTTGATCCGCTGGCCCGTTTTCTAGCCCAGACCGGGATCGAAGAATGGATGATCGCCAGCTTGTGCGCAGCCTTGGGCGCAGGTGCTTTGGTCGCCGCCCTGGGTCTTTCATGGGCCGATTGCAAAAGAATCGGCGGCGGCTTCGTTGGTGTAGTTCTGGCGCTGCGCCGCGCGTTCGACTGGTGCCGCACGGCGGCCGGAAATCTGGGCAATCACGACACCCAGTTCGAGGTCGAGCGGACCGAGCCCAATCTGGACACGCCCGCGCAAGCGGCACGCCGGGAAACCAAGACCAAACGGGCGCAACCGGATTTGGTCGCGCCCCGCGCGCAAAAAGCCAAGACCGGTCGCAAAGCCAAGGCCGCAAGTCAGGGGAAATTGGCTTTGGAGCCCGGCGACGAGTTTCAGTTCCCGCCGCTTGACCTGTTGACGCCGGGCGAACGGGTTCGTTCGACGACGGTCAGCGAACAAGCGCTTGCGCAAAACGCCAGATTGCTGGAATCGGTACTGGAAGATTTCGGCGTGCACGGCGAGATCGTGAAGGTCAGGCCCGGTCCCGTTGTCACACTGTACGAACTCGAACCGGCACCGGGCACCAAGACATCGCGCGTGATCGGGCTGTCGGACGACATCGCGCGCTCCATGAGTGCCGTCAGCGTTCGCGCTGCCGTTATTCCGGGACGCAACGTCATCGGCATCGAACTCCCCAATGTCCGCCGCGAGATGGTTCATCTTCGGGAGCTTCTGGGCTCCGACACGTTCGAGCGCCGGGGCGGCAAATTGTCTCTGGCCCTGGGCAAGGACATCGGCGGCGGCACGGTGGCCGTTGATCTGGCCCGCATGCCCCATCTGCTAATCGCCGGCACCACGGGTTCGGGCAAGTCGGTAGCCATCAACACCATGATCCTGTCGCTGCTGTATCGGCACCGGCCGGACGCGTGCAAGCTGATCATGATCGATCCCAAGATGCTGGAGCTTTCCGTCTATGAGGGAATACCGCATCTGCTGGCCCCGGTCGTCACCGAGCCCGGCAAGGCCGTCGTCGCCTTGAAATGGGCCGTGCGCGAAATGGAAGAACGCTACCGGGCCATGTCGCAACTGGGCGTTCGCAATATCGACGGTTATAACGCACGGCTGGCCGATGCTCGCAAGAGAGGCGAGGAACTAACCCGGCGCGTGCAGACCGGTTTCGATGAAAACGGAAAACCGGTCTTCGAGGAACAGCCCCTGCCCATGGACGCCCTGCCCTTCATCGTCGTGGTTGTCGATGAAATGGCCGATTTGATGCTGGTCGCGGGCAAGGACATCGAAGCCGCCGTCCAGCGCCTGGCCCAGATGGCGAGGGCGGCGGGCATCCACCTGATCATGGCCACCCAGCGGCCGTCGGTCGATGTCATCACCGGCACCATCAAGGCCAATTTCCCGACCCGTGTGAGTTTTCAGGTCACCTCGAAGATCGACAGCCGGACCATTTTGGGCGAGCAGGGCGCCGAGCAACTTCTGGGCCAGGGCGACATGCTGTACATGGCGGGCGGCGGGCGCATCACCCGCGTCCACGGCCCGTTCGTCTCGGACGAAGAGGTCGAGGACGTGGTCAGCTTCCTGAAAAGCCAGGGCGCGCCCGATTACGTGGAAGCCGTGACCGAAGAGGAAGAAGGCGGTTTTTCGGACATGCTCGGTGGTTCTGGCGGCAATTCCGGCGACGAACTTTACGACCAGGCCGTGGCCCTGATCGCCCGCGAGGGAAAAGCCTCGACGAGTTTTATTCAAAGACATCTGCAAATCGGTTATAACCGCGCCGCAAGAATAATCGAACGCATGGAAGGCGAGGGCGTTGTCAGTAAAGCTGACCGCGTCGGCCGCCGCGAAGTGCTGATCGGCGGCGGCGAGTATGCAAATTAGGACCATCAAACGGCTCAGCTCGACTTTGGCTTTGGCGCTGGCGCTTTTCGTCGCGGCACCGCAAGCGCAGGGGCAGGAGGCGACGCCCGCGAAACTGAGCGAGGCCGACCGGGCCGCAATCACGCGCGTTGAGGAATACCTGAACAGCGTCGCCACCCTGGAAGCGCGGTTTTTGCAGGTTTCGTCCAACGGAAATTACGCGGAAGGAAAGATGTACCTTTCGCGCCCCGGCAAAATGCGTCTGCAATACGACCCGCCGGTGCCGATCCTGATCATCGTCGCCAAGGGTAACCTGATCTATGTGGACAAGGAGCTGCAGCAGGTCAGCTATGTCGATGCCGACGACACACCCGCCGGTTTTCTGGTTCGCGAAAAAATTTCTCTTTTCGCCGACGACCTGATCATCACCGATCTTGTGCGCGAAGCGCAGACCCTGCGCCTCAGTCTGGTTCGGGCGGAGGATCCGCTGGAAGGCAATTTGACGCTGGTGTTGTCCGACCGCCCCATGCAGCTGAAAAAGTGGGTCGTAACCGACGCCCAAGGGATCACCACGACGGTATCGTTGCTGGGCGCGCGGACGGGCGCGACAATCGATTCCGAACTGTTTGTATTCCGTGATCCCCGGACCAACGATACGTGGGACAAGTTCTAAACCGGTTAATTCCCGATTGGCTGGAACACATGTCTATCGTGCCGGGTTTTTCACTTGCCGCCCGATGGCGGCGGGGCTAAACACGGGAAATCCTTCACCAAAGAGACCTGCCGAAACCCATGATTTCCGCTTTCCTCAAGGCCGTCGGCCAGTTTTCGGATCCCGCCATCCGCCGTGTCATGTGGATTAGCGTCGGATCAACCATCGTCATTTTCGTCGCGCTGTTCGCCGCCATCTGGTTTGCGCTGCGCGAAACGGTTCTGTTCGACATCTGGTGGATCGAGGATTTCGTCGACATGCTGGGGGCGACGGCGGCATTCGGGCTGACCTGGATTTTATTTCCGGCGGTGGCGAGTTCCATCGTCGGGTTGTTGTTGGACAGCGTGGCAAACGCCGTCGAGGCTCGTCATTATCCGCATCTACCCGCTGCCCCGGGTGCGGGAATTGCCGATGCCCTGACTTCGACGGTCAAATTGGTGGCGGTGATGGTCGCCCTAAACATACTGGCATTGCCGCTTTACCTCATTCCGGTGATAAACCTCTTTGTCTTCTATGGCCTGAACGGGTACCTTCTGGGGCGGGAATATTTCGAACTGGCGGCCCTGCGCCGGATGGTTCCGGCAGATGCTTACGTGTTACGCAAGGGCCACGGAATTCGGGTATTTCTGTCGGGTGCGTTGATCGCGTTTCTGCTCACCGTGCCGGTGGTCAACCTGTTGGCCCCCGTCATCGGAACGGCAACGATGGTGCATCTGGTTCAGGGTTGGCGGAACGGCGGTCGGCTCGCCGCAGGCGAAAAAGAAGGGCCGGAAACCGAAAAAAAAGAAGTCGCCGCCGCAGGCGAAAACGAAATTTTGAGCTCGTGACGAAAGGGAACGACGAACCATGTTCCAGAAAAAGGATGGTGACGGCGCTGTGAAGCGCGGCGATGAGGAAGGAAAAGCTCAGGACGTTTCCGCGCCGCCGCTCAAGCCCTTCTCGCGCAAGGGGAGCCATCATGCCCCGGCCAAACCGACTGGTTCGCCGACGCTGCGCCACGACATTCCGCGGCGCGGGGTCGAGTCTGCGCGCCGATTCGACCGGGTGATTCCCGGCGAAAGCGAAAGCCGAAAGCTGACGGTCGGGCGTGAAATCTGCCTGTCCGGCGAAATTACCTCGTGCGAAAGGCTGATCGTTGAAGGAAGGGTCGAGGCCTCGCTTTCCGACGCCCACGCCATTGAAATCGCACCGACCGGCGTGTTCATGGGCAGCGCCGAGGTCAACGAAGCCGATATCAGCGGCCTTTACGAAGGCGAGCTTATTGCGCGCGACATTCTGACCGTGCGTTCGGGCGGCCGTATCAACGGCACGGTGCGCTATGGCCGTATTTCCATCGAAGCGGGAGGCGAAATTTCGGGCGACATGCGGGCGCTGAGCCAAGCCGAGGCCGAAGCCGATGACGCTGGCGATGACGCTGGCGCTGGCGCGAAAGGGGAAACACCGGCCCCCGACGCTCCCAAGACGTCCGACGGTTGAGCGGGTTCTTTCGTATGGGTTCACGGCGGCCGGGCAGCCTGACCGTATTAATTGTCGCGGCCATGCTGGTTGCGGCGTGCGGCACCTCGAAACCACCCAAGGGCGCGGTGAGCGTTGAGCCGGGCGCGCAGGCTGATACCCCCGCTCCTGCCAAAATCGAAGAAAAGCCGAAACAGCCGACGAGCGCCGAACCGGCTATCGATCCACCAAAACCCAGCCCTCCGGAAGTCGCGGCCACGCCGCCGCGTGTCGATTTGCCGGAGCCGGAGGAACTGATCGGCCTATCTCAGCGCAAGGTCGAGGATTTGCTGGGGGCGCCCGTTTTTCGCCGCCGCGACCCGCCCGCCCAACTGTGGCAGTATTCGAGCCCGCGCTGCATTTTCGATCTTTTCCTGTACCGGACGAAAGCGTTGCCCGAGTACCGGGTCACCCATGTGGAAGCACGCGGCCGGACCAACGGCAATATTCCCTTGCGCGAATGCTTTCATAGTCTCGCATTTAAGCAAAAATCTTAGCTTTGTAGCCGCACAGCTCTTCGACAACGCAGTTTGCGCAATCGGGCTTGCGGGCCTTGCACACGTACCGCCCCAGCAGGATCAGCCAGTGGTGGGCGTGCGGTTTCCATTCCGGCGGCGTTTTTTTCACAAGGCCCTGCTCGACCGCCAACGGCGTCTTTCCGACAGCCAGACCGGTACGGTTTGACACGCGGAAGATATGGGTATCGACGGCGATGGTCGGTTCGCCAAAGGCGACGTTAAGGACCACGTTGGCGGTTTTGCGCCCAACACCGGGCAAGGCTTCCAGCGCATCCCGGTCCTGCGGAATCTCGCCACCGTGCTTTTCAAGCAAAAGGGTGCTCAGGCCCATCACGTTCTTGGCCTTGGTGTTGTAAAGGCCGATGCTGGATATCAATTCGCGCAGGCGCGTCTCGCCCAGGTCCAGCATGCTTTGCGGGCTATCCGCCAATTTGAACAATCCCCGCGTCGCCTTGTTGACGCCCACGTCGGTGGCCTGGGCCGATAGCACGACAGCCACCAGAAGGGTGTAGGGGTTTACGTATTCAAGCTCGCTGCGCGGTTCGGGGTTGGCCGCCGCCAGTCGCCGGTAGAATTCGGTGATGTCAGGCTTTTTCAAAGGCCGAGCACGTCGTGCATGGAATAGAGCCCCGGCGCCTTGCCATCGCACCAAAGGGCGGCGCGGATGGCGCCGCGCGCAAACACGGCCCGTGAACCCGCCTTGTGGGTCAGCGCCACGCTTTCGCCCTCGCCCGCGAACATGACCGTGTGTTCACCGACCACGTCGCCGCCGCGCAGGGTGGCAAACCCGATGTCGCCCGCGCGCCGCGCGCCGGTATGGCCGTCACGCACCCGTTGCGATACGGCTTCCAGGTCGACACCGCGCCCGTCGGCAGCCGCGTGGCCCAGCGCCAGCGCCGTGCCCGATGGCGCATCGACCTTGTGCCGATGATGCATCTCGACGACTTCGATATCGTAGTCCTCGCCCAGAATTCCCGCCACCTGGGCCGTCAGGCCCAACAGCAGGTTGATCCCGGCGCTCATATTCGCCGCCTGAACGACGGCGACCTCGGTGGCGGCGGCATCAATCGCTTTTTGCTGTTCGGCGTTAATGCCGGTGGTGCCGATGACCAGCGCAGTCCCGTTTTTGGCCGCCAGCTGCGCGTGTCCGATGGTGGCCTGGGGCAAGGTGAAGTCGACCACGACATCGGCCGCCGCGAACACCGCGTTGGCGTCGTCAGTGACCAGAATCCCCGTGGCGTCACAGCCTGCAAGAGTGGCCAGATCCTTGCCGATTGCGTCGCTACCCGGAATATCCGATCCGCCCGCCAGTTCGCATCCATCGCGCCCCAGCACTTGGGCAATCAGCATCCGGCCCATACGTCCGGTGCATCCGACGATTCCTATTTTCATGGTTTGAATTCCCCCCAATGGCCCCCGAACCTTACGCTAGTCCTTAAGGTCTTCCCACAATTCCTTAACCTTGGAGAAGAAGCCAGCGGATTCGGGGCTGTGTTTTTCGCTGCTGGCGCTTTGTTCGAACTCGCGCAGCAGCTCAGTCTGTTTCTTGGTCAGATTAACCGGCGTTTCGACCATGGTCTGCACAAACATGTCGCCGTGGGACGAGGAACGCAGAACCGACATGCCCTTGCCCGCAAGGCGGAACTGGTGGGCGCTCTGGGTTCCTGCCGGAATATTGATGCGCGCCTTGCGGCCATCCAGGGTCGGCACTTCGACCGTTCCGCCCAGCGCCGCCGTGGTCATGGGAATCGGCACCCGGCAAAAGATGTTGGCCCCTTCGCGATGGAAGAAACGGTGCGCCGCGATGGTCACGAAAATGTATAGATCACCGGCGGGCGCGCCGCGCATACCGGCCTCGCCTTCGCCGCCCAGACGGATGCGGGTGCCGTCCTCGACACCTGCCGGGATATTGACCGACAGGGTTTTTTCCTTGCGCGTGCGGCCATTGCCGCCGCAGCTGCGGCACGGGTCCTTGATGACCTGACCGACGCCCTGGCAGGCAGGACACGTGCGCTCAACCGTGAAAAATCCCGACTGCGCCCGCACCCGGCCATGGCCGTGGCAGGTTGGGCACGTAACGGGAGCAGCACCACCGGCGGCGCCGCTTCCACTGCATTCGGCGCAGGGAACCGATGTCGGTACTTTGATGGTGGTTTTGGCGCCCTTGAAAACCTGTTCGAGGTTGACTTCCATGTTGTAGCGCAGGTCCGCGCCGCGGGCCGTTCCGCCCTGGCCCGCACGCCCGCCGCCGCCCATGAAATCGCCGAACATCTCTTCGAAGATGTCGCCGAATCCACCGGCACCGCCACCGCCGAAGCCCTGCGAGAAACCGCCAAACGGCCCACCGGCACCACCGGGACCGCCCTGTTCGAATGCGGCGTGGCCGTACTGATCGTAGGCCGAGCGCTTCTGCTCGTCCTTCAGGATATCGTGGGCCTCGTTCAGGTCCTTGAATTTCTGCTCGGCGGCGGCATCGCCCGGATTGCGGTCCGGGTGATATTTCATGGCCAGCTTGCGATAGGCTTTTCGGATGTCGGCGGTCGACGCGCCCCGATCAACGCCCAGTGTCGAATAGTAGTCCTGCTTGGCCATTCGTTTTTTTCCGCGAACCTGCTGATCTTTTTTCTTAACAATCAGGGGTGCCCGAGGCACCCCTGATCTTTCTCATGGTCTTAGTCTTTTTTGTCTTGATCCGGCCCACTCTGATCCGGCCCACTCTGATCCGGCCCACTCTGATCCGGCCCACTCTGATCCGGACTGTCGGGATCAACCTCTTCGAAATCGGCGTCAACCACCGATTCGTCACCCGGACCGGACGCGCCTTGATCGGCGGGTCCATCCGCCGGTCCTGCGGCTGCCGCTTCGGGACCCTCTTCCTGGCTGGCCTTGTACATGGCTTCGCCCAGTTTCATGGAAGCCTGCATCAGGGTTTCGGTCTTGGCCTTGATATCGTCCGGGTCCTCGCCTTCGAGGGCGGTTCGCAGGTCGGCGATACCGGCTTCGATGGCGGTTTTTTCCTCGGCAGGGATCTTGTCGCCGTATTCAGTCAGGTTCTTCTCGGTGGAATAGACCAGCGAGTCGGCCTGATTGCGGGCTTCAACCAGATCCTTGCGCTTGGCGTCGGCGTCGGCGTGCTGTTCGGCGTCCTTGACCATGCGGTCGATATCGCCGTCCGACAAGCCGCCCGAGGCCTGGATTCTGATCTGCTGTTCCTTGCCCGTGGCCTTGTCCTTGGCCGAGACATGAACGATGCCGTTGGCGTCGATATCAAACGTCACCTCGATCTGCGGAATGCCGCGCGGTGCGGGTGGAATGCCCACCAGATCGAACTGGCCGAGGATCTTGTTGTCGGCGGCCATTTCACGTTCGCCCTGGAACACGCGGATGGTAACCGCGTTCTGGCTGTCTTCGGCGGTCGAGAAGACCTGGCTTTTGCGCGTCGGGATCGTGGTGTTGCGATCAATCAGGCGGGTGAACACGCCACCCAGGGTTTCGATGCCCAGCGACAGCGGGGTCACGTCCAGGAGCAGCACGTCCTTGACGTCGCCCTTGAGCACGCCGCCCTGAATGGCGGCGCCCATGGCGACCACCTCGTCCGGGTTGACACCCTTGTGGGGCTCGCGGCCGAAGAAATCCTTCACCGTTTCGGCAACCTTGGGCATGCGGGTCATGCCGCCGACCAGAATTACCTCGTCGATCTCGCCCGCCGAAACGCCTGCGTCCTTCAACGCATCGCGACACGGAGCGACTGTGCGCTGGACCAGGCTGTCGACCAGGGCTTCCAGTTTGGCCCGCGTGATCTTGATGGTCAGGTGCTTGGGCCCGCTGGCATCGGCCGTAATAAACGGCAGGTTGACTTCCGTCTGCATGGTGCTGGAAAGCTCGATCTTGGCTTTTTCCGCGCCTTCCTTCAGGCGCTGCAGGGCCAGCTTGTCGCCGCGCAGGTCGATGCCGTTCTCTTTTTTGAACTCGTCGGCAAGATAATCGATGATCCGCTTGTCGAAGTCCTCGCCGCCCAGGAAGGTGTCGCCGTTGGTGGACTTCACTTCAAAGACGCCGTCGCCGATTTCGAGGATCGATACGTCAAACGTGCCGCCGCCCAAATCGTACACGGCCACGGTGCCGGCGCTCTTTTTCTCGAGGCCATAGGCCAGCGCCGCCGCCGTCGGTTCGTTGATGATGCGCAGAACTTCAAGCCCGGCGATCTTGCCGGCGTCCTTGGTGGCCTGACGCTGGGAATCGTTGAAATAGGCCGGGACCGTAATCACCGCTTGGGTGACCGGTTCGCCCAGGTAGCTTTCGGCGGTTTCCTTCATGTTTTGAAGAATGAAGCCGCTGATCTGGCTGGGGCTCATTTTTTGGCCATCGAGCTGGACCCAGGCGTCGCCGTTGTCGCCCTTGACGATGCCGTAGGGGACCAGACCCTTGTCCTTTTCGGTAAGCGGATCGTCATAGGTGCGCCCGATCAGGCGCTTGATGGCGGAAACCGTATTTTCCGGATTGGTCACGGCCTGGCGCTTGGCCGGCTGTCCGACAAGACGTTCGCCGCCCTCGGTAAAAGCCACCATCGACGGAGTGGTGCGCGTACCTTCCAAGTTCTCAATTACCCTGGCGTCGCTGCCGTCCATCACCGATAGGCATGAATTGGTCGTTCCCAGGTCGATCCCGATTACCTTACTCATCTTATCCTCTGTATCTTGCGGCAAATTCCCCCGGCCACATGGCGCCGCGGGAATTCCTTTGGTTAAATTGGCAAAAAAGCACGCCCCACGGTGGGCGTTTGGGCGTTATATATGTCGGTTGATTGACACGCGCAACCGTTCGCGGACAAAGGTTTTTACCTAATTTCGAATGAGCGGCGACAAACATGATTATCTCGGCCTCCTACAAGACCGATATTCCCGCTTTTTACGGCGACTGGTTCATGCGCCGCATAGGTGCCGGCTTTTGCCGCATGGTCAACCCGTATGGCGGACACGTTTACACCGTTCCCCTAACGCGCGACGCGGTGGACGGGTTCGTTTTCTGGACGCGCAATTCGGGGCCGTTCATGGGCGCGCTGGAGGCCGTCAATGCCTTGGGCTTTCCGTTCGTTGTGCAGTACACGATCACCGGATATCCGCGCAGTCTTGACGCGGCGACCGTCCGACCCGAAATGGCGATTTCCCATCTTCGCGAGATCGCCAACGCTTACGGTTCGCGCGCGGGCGTGTGGCGCTATGACCCCATCGTGCTGTCCTCGCTGACCCCCGCCCATTGGCATCGCGAGAATTTCGCCCGGCTGGCGGATGCGCTTGAGGGCGTGGCGGACGAAGTGGTCGTTTCCGTTGTCCAGCCCTACCGCAAGACCGCCCGCAACATGGCGGCGGCAGCCCGAACCGGCGCGTTTGAATGGTCGGACCCAACCGCTGAGGAAAAAACGGTTTTGCTGACCGAGCTGGCTGCAATCGCCGCCGATCACAGTATCGCCGCGACGCTATGCGGCCAGCCCGAGCTTTTGGCCGAAGGAATGGCCGAAGCAAGCTGCATTGACGCGGGCCGCTTGTCCGACGTCGCCGGACGGCCCCTTGCCGCCAAACGCAAACCGCACCGCAAAACCTGCGCCTGCCACGCGTCGCGCGACATCGGCGACTACGACACCTGCCCCCACGGCTGCGCCTATTGTTACGCCGTGAGTGATAAGGCCCGCGCCAAAAGGCGCTTCGCCGCCCACGATCCGGCCGGGGAGTTTTTGTTCGCGCCTTCCGGTTAGCCTATAGCTCTTCGTCCAGCTGACCGCCTTTGGCATCAGCCGATTCGCTTTGCGCATCGGATTGCTTTTCGTAGGCGGCCCGCTGTTCCTTGTCGGTGGCTTTTTCTTCGGCAGGCTCGGCCGGTTCTTCTACGGCAGCGGCGGCAGGGCCGCCCTTGGAAACGCCGACCCGCGCCGGGCGCAGAAGGCGTTCGGCCAGCATGTAGCCTTTTTCCAATTCCTGAATGACGGTACCGGAAGGCTGGCTCGGATCGGGAGCTTCGAACATGGCTTCGTGGAAATTGTGGTCGAATTTCTGGCCCATGGCCTCGATGGGTTTGACGCCGAACCGTTCCAGGGCGTCCAGCATGGCGCGTTCGGTCATTTCCACACCGGCGGCCAGATTTTCGATGGCTTCGTTTTCCTTGCGGACGTCCGCGTCCACATGATCGAGAGCGCGGCGCAGATTGTCGGCCACACTCAGCATTTCGCGGGCGAAATTGGCGATGCCGTATTTCGCGGCGTCCTGCCGGTCGCGCAGGGCGCGGCGGCGCACGTTTTCGGTCTCGGCCAGGGCGCGCAGCAGCTTGTCTTTCAGTTCAGCCGTTTCGGCTTCAAGCTCGGCGACGCGCGCCAACGGGTCGGGGGCCGCTTCTTCCGCTTCAACTTCGGATTCGGCGTCATCGGCTTCCGTGTCTTCTTCGCCCGGCGCTGTCGCCTTGACGTTGTTCCACGGGTTTTCCGGCTGCTCGATAATTTCTTCGGCCTCGGTTTCAGGCATTTCGTCAGGAGTTTTGGTACTTTTCTTCGCCATTTCTTCTTTTCCGTCTGTTTGCTTTTAACGCAAATACGTCGTCGCTGATGTTCCATCAGCTCGGGATTTGCTCTAGCCGATGATCCGGCCAATTAGTTTGGCGGTGAAATCCACCATGGGAATGATGCGCGCGTAGTCCATACGCGTGGGGCCGATGACGCCGATGGCCCCCAAAACGTGGTTTTGGCTGTTCTGATAGGAACCGACGATCATGGAGCACCCGGACAGGCCGAACAACTGGCTGTCCGAGCCGATGAAGATCTGCACGCCTTCAGCCGTATCGGCCAGCGAGATCATTTTGAGCATGGCGTCCTTGGTTTCCAGGGCCTTGAACAGGCCGCGAATGCGTTCAAGGTCGGCGGCGGCCGTAACGTCGTCCAACAAATTGGCGCGCCCGCGCACGATCAAGCGGCGTTCGCTCTCGTGTCCGGCCCACGTCGCCAGCCCGGCCTCGACCACGCGTTCCGTCAACTGATCCAGTTCGGCGTTGTGGGCTTCCAGCTCAGAAATGATCTCGTCGTTGGCTTCGCCAAGAGTGCGCCCGACCAAGCGCGCGCTCAGATAGTTGGTGGCTTCGACCAATGCCGAGGGCGACAATGTGCGGGGCGTTTCGATAATGCGGTTCTCGACCACGCCGTTCTCGGCCACCAGCACGACCAGGGCGCGGCCCGGGCTGAGATAGACAAATTCGATATGCCGTAACGGGCTGCTGGTCTTGGGGGCCAGCACCAGTCCGGCGCATCCCGAAAGACCCGACAGTGTGGTGGAAATCTGTTCCATCATTCCGTCAACGCTCTGACCGGCAGCCGCGCACAGGCCTTCGATGTCGCGGCGTTCATCCGCCGTCAGGTTACCGACTTCCAATAGGCCGTCGACGAACAGCTTCAGGCCCGCTTCCGTGGGCAGCCTTCCGGCGGATGCGTGGGGCGAAAACAACAGGCCCGCATCTTCCAGGTCGGCCATGACATTGCGAATGGTCGCCGGCGACAGCGACATATCGAGCAGCTTGGAAACCGTGCGCGAACCCACCGGTTCGCCCGTTTCCATGTAGGCGTCGACGATATGGCGGAAGATGTCCCGCGTCCGGTCGCTAAATTCCGTAATCATTCTTTTCACAAGGTGTTACTTGGGGTTTTGCACGGGGGAATTTAGTTAGCGTTCCCGCCTGCGTCAACGCGCGCCGCTCGATTTCGGCCAAAGCCTTTACGCGCGCGGCCCCGCGCGCTAGGGTCCGGCAACTGCGAAACATGCAAAAACAAGCGAAAGACAAGAAAATGAGACCTTCGGGCCGTTCCAATGATCAACTTCGTGAAATCTCCCTGGAAACCGGCGTCAGCAAACACGCCGAGGGGTCGTGTCTGGTGCGTCTGGGCGATACTCACGTGCTGTGCACCGCCACCGTCGAGCAACGGGTGCCGCGCTGGCTGAAGGGAACCGGCAAGGGCTGGGTCACGGCCGAGTACGGCATGCTGCCCCGGGCCACCAACACACGCATGGACCGCGAGGCCGCGCGCGGAAAGCAATCGGGCCGAACGCAGGAGATTCAACGGCTTATCGGGCGTTCTTTACGCACCATCACAAATCTCAAAGCCATCAACGAGATGCAGATCCGCGTCGATTGCGACGTTTTACAGGCCGACGGCGGAACGCGCACCGCGTCCATCACCGGGGCGTACGTGGCCTTGTATATGGCATTCGATAAACTGGTTTCCCTTGGGCTATTATCGGAAATGCCGCTGAAAGACGAGGTAGCGGCGGTCTCAAGCGGGGTTTTCAAGGGTCAGGCCGTTCTCGATCTGGATTACGAGGAAGACAGCGTCGCCGAAACGGACGCCAATTTTGTGCTCACGGGCAGCGGCACCATCATTGAAATACAAGCCACCGCCGAAGCCGAACCCATGACCGACGCCCAATTGACCCAACTTCTGGAACTGGCCCGCAAGGGAACAGGCGAGATGGTCGCCGTGCAGCGCAAGGCGCTGGGGGTGGAGTGACGTTTATTATTTGATTGCAAATGGTTACGGAGGGGAGATGGAAGCATATCTGGAGTGGACCAAGACTTTCCAGTGGCCCATCATCGTTGCATTTGCAATCCTCGCTCTCTGCAGTTTGTTGATCGACCTGACCGATCTTAAATCTAAGAAAAACCGTCAGAGGCGGGGAAGCCGACTTCTCTGGACGCTGGCATTCGCTCTATTTCTATTCGGAGGTTTTGTACCAAATACCATTCGAGGCTGGGGAACCTACGTTGGGCCGAAAGATCTTGTAGTGTATTTCATCATCTTCGTGGCCAGTTTGCTTTTGTTTTTCTTTGCCGGGCGGAGGATGGCGAAGGGTAAATCGTCACTGTGGAACAAACTTTTTGAGGGAGCGACGACGGAATTGCCACGGAAATTCGACAAAAAAAAGCTCATCATCGCCAGCCACAACGCCGGAAAAGTGCGGGAAATCGGGGATTTGCTGGCGCCGTTTGGTGTCGAAGTGGTGTCGGCGGGGGAACTGGGGCTGGATGATCCCGAGGAAACCGGCGTGACTTTTGTTGAGAACGCCGTGATCAAGGCGGAAGCGGCGGCCAATGCGACCGGTCTTCCGGCGCTGGCCGACGACTCGGGGCTTGTGGTCCATGCCCTGAATGGCGAGCCCGGCATCTATTCGGCGCGCTGGGCGGGACCGCAGCGCGATTTCATGCTGGCCATGAGCAAGGTCAACGAAGCCCTTGAAAACAAAGAGGACCGCAGCGCGCATTTCGCGGCGACGCTGGCGCTGTGCTGGCCCGACGGGCATCTTGAAACCTTCGAGGGAACCGTTCACGGGACGCTTGTCTGGCCGCCAAGGGGCGATCAGGGCTTCGGATACGACCCCATGTTCCTCGCCGACGGGCAGGACATCACCTTCGGCGAGATGGACCCGGCCAAAAAGCATTCCATGAGCCACCGGGCGGACGCTTTTGGCAAGCTCGTGGCCGCCTGTTTCGGCGGCTAGCCTCGCCATGAGCGAAAACCTCGCCGTCTACGTCCACTGGCCGTTTTGCAAATCGAAGTGCCCCTATTGCGACTTCAACAGCCACGAATCGGACGCGATTGACCACGCCCGCTGGCACAAGGCGCTGATTCGCGAGCTTGGTCATTTCGAAAACGAAACAAAAAACCGGCCCGCGGGCAGTATTTTCTTCGGCGGCGGCACCCCATCGCTGATGGAACCCGAAACCGTCGCCGGGATTATTAACAATATCAATAACTTGTCGGATGATGCCCAGATCACACTTGAAGCCAACCCCACATCCAGCGAGGCCGGGCGGTTCAGGGAGTTTCGCGACGCGGGCGTCAATCGGTTGTCGCTGGGCGTTCAATCCTTCGAGGACGCAGCCCTTGGTTTTCTGGGGCGCACCCATTCGGCCCGCGAAGCACGCGAGGCCATCGAACTGGCGGCCCGGATTTTTCCGCGCTTTTCCTTCGATCTGATCTATGCGCGGCCCCTCCAGACGGTTGCGCAATGGCGCGCCGAACTGGCGCTGGCTTTGGAGTTCGCGCCGTCCCACCTGTCGGCCTACCAGTTGACCGTCGAGCCCGGAACACGCTTTTTTTCCGATGGCATCGAAGGTGCCCCGGAAGACACGGCGGCCACCATGTATGAAGCGACACAGGACGTTCTGGCCGGGCTTCCGGCCTATGAAATATCCAACCACGCCCTGCCGGGTCATGAATGCCGCCACAATCTGGCCACCTGGCGGGGCGATGACTACGTGGGCGTCGGCCCCGGCGCGCATGGGCGGCTCAGCAAAGCCTTCGTCACCGACGCCATCCGCCAGATCCGCGACCCTGCCAAATGGCTGGAAGCCGTTGAAAAAGAGGGACACGGCACGTCGGAACGCCGCACCCTGAGCCCCACAGAAAGGGCCGAGGAGTTGCTGCTGTCTGGGCTGCGCACAGCCGAAGGGATCGACCGTGCACGCTTCAAGGACCGTTGCGCATTGGGTCTCGACGACGTGATCGATCAGGACGCCGTGAACGAACTTGTCCGCGCGGGGTTTATGGAAAGAGATGCCGCCCGCCTGCGCGCCACGCCCGCGGGCCGCCAACGGCTAAACGCTGTTTTGTCCCGCTTGCTCGCCTAGAACATGGCCTGGGGGAAGGCTTCGGGGGCGCTGTCGATGACCCGGAAACCGCGCCGCTCCACCTCCAGCACGGCCAGTCCCCGTTCGGCCAGACCTTCGGGCTTGAAGCGAAAAATGCCGTCCCGTCCGAAGAAACCGGTTTGGCGGGTCAGGGAATCGAGGCCGAATTGCGGCCCTTCGTCAGCCCCCGCCAACACGGCGGCCAGCGCCGTGGCATCGTAAGCGAGTGTGGCCAGACGGAACGGCTTTTCGCCGTAAACGGCGATGTATTTCTCCTCGAAATCGATGCGCGCGGTTGGCGTGGGTGCCGCGAACCATCCACCCAGAAGGGCCGGTTCGGCGCCAATACCGGCCACGTCCCATTGTCCGGTACCCAGCATACGCACCCGCTTGGGGTCGATGTCGAAAAACGGCAGGTGGGCGCCGATGGCTTGCAGGCGCTTGCCGCCACCGGCGATCAACAGGGCCTCGAAGGGAAGATCGCCATAGGTTTGCAGATTTTCCAGCCGCTCCAGCGCGCGCTTTGAAATCTCGTCGCCGCGTGCTTCAAGTTCGGCCCGTTGCCGCTCCAGCGCAGTGCGGCGCGACTCGTAGCGGGCCAGTTGACGCACCGAGGAGGCGAAATCCTGCGTGTGGGGATCGTAGAACTGGATGCGCGCCACCACGCCGCCCGCGGCATCGACCGCGGCGCGCAGGGAATCGATAACCCTTGAGCCGTAGGCGTCATCCGGCACCATGGCGGCGAATCGCGTCACGCCGCGCGAACGCGCGTAGGCGACCACCCGGCGGACCTCGGCGTCGGGGAAAAAGCCCATGGTGAAAACGCCGTCTCCGGCCACCGAATGATCGGACGAAAAGGCGATAACAGGAACGCCCGCCGCCCGCGCCGCCGGGCTGACCGCGCGCACCGAGGGGGCCAGCAGCGGCCCCAATACCAGGGATGCGCCGTCGCCAATGGCCATGGCCATGGCCTGAGCCGCGCCGTCGGGCGATCCTTCGGTGTCGTGAACGACCAACTCGAACCGGTCGCCGGCAAAATCGAACAGCGCAAGCTGCGCCGCGTTCAACATGCTTTTGCCGATGGCCGCCTGCGGTCCCGTCAATGGCAGCAGAACGCCCACGCGGGGAACCTCGGCGGGCGGCAGAAGCGAAGGCGTGAAGCTGCCCGCGCTGGGTATGGGCGCGGCCACGCCGGGCCGGTTCAAAAGCGGAGCCAGTGACGGAACGCCCGTCGCATCCGGCGGCAATGCC
>Ga0233431_1001295_pt1 | contig 44296 bp, 28 predicted proteins | sample SI_118_April2016_FD_179867 | JGI IMG/M metagenome (GOLD analysis project Ga0233431, IMG submission 179867) | Seawater microbial communities from Saanich Inlet, British Columbia, Canada - SI_118_April2016_200_MG | ecosystem: Environmental > Aquatic > Marine > Inlet | place: Canada: British... | reverse complement strand
CTGACCAATTAGTAACTTTGTAGCGGGTTGGTGAGGGATGCTTTTTCATTGTGGGGGATACTCCCATTTCTCTATTTCCCCCACGGCAAGATTAACCGCTTATTCGCATTTGTGCAACAAAGCCGGGCTTTCATACCTGATGGTACCATCCGCGTTGATGATCGCGAATCCCTCTGAGGCGTTTTCAACCAGCGCCCGGAAACGTTCCTCACTTTCTATTAATGCCATTTCCGTTTTTTTGCGATCGGTAATATCGGCAAACATGCAGTGTGTTTGACGGAATTGACCATCGGGATACTTGCTGACCCGCCCATTAAAGAGGACTGTACGGCATTCCCCGTTCCTGCATATAACTTCAAATTCGGCGTCATGAATAGCGCCTCTTTCTTTATAGATGGGGAATCTTCCTCGGAATATCTCTTTATAGCGATCGGTAACAAAATTTCCAAACCACTGGCCGATCACTTCATCGCTGGTATACCCCAATGTATCCAGCCAGGTATTATTTACTTCGATAATATGCCCATCCGCGTCCAAAGAATGGTAGGGATTTGGATTGAACTCAAACAGGGTACGGAAACGTTCCTCGCTGTCTTGCAACGCCTCTCGTGCTCTGACACGTTCGGTAATGTCAGCAATGACATGAACGCAAGAGATAGCAATACCTTTCTCATCTATGATGGGATCAGCCGTGACTTCAAGCCATTTCCCATTCACGGGAAGAAGCACTGTTTCCCGGGAATGTGTCTGGAAAGCCTTTTGAACCGGGCATTCCGGAATTGGCTCATCGGACCGATGGACCAATTCCAGCAAGTTTGCCCAACAATGTCGGCTGATACCATATCCAGGAAGTTCTCCATGGCTTTGTTGCACTGGAGGATTTTCCCATCGCGATCGATAGTACATACAGAGTCGGCAATGGCATCAAACGTAGCTTGCCAGGTGCGAGTTGCCGCTTCATCTTGCTTTGCTCTAGTGCATCGAGGTTTCGGGTCTGCTTTCAGAGTTCGTTTCTTGCTCACGGTTCACCTCCATGAATCCTGTGTTACAGACTGTGTCACTATACAAACAAAACCATATATTTTGTGATGTCATTGCGAGTTCTTCCTTAGAAGGACGAAGCAATCTCCCTGTTTGAGGAGATCGCCGCGTCATCCGCCCCAGGCGGAATTCCTCGCGAAGACATTATGACACAGTCTGTTACCGGGGCTTCCCTGTACTCCTTGCAAGTTACTTATCTTCAACGATCCAGTGTATTGTCCCCAACACTTTTGCACATTATTAAACCGGCAATTGAATATGATATGTCATTCCGGCCCCCGAGCCGGAATCCACTTCACTGCCACCCCTCTGGATTCCCGCCTTCCAGGCTGTGTCACAATGCAATCGCACAATAACCGTTCGTGCTGAGCTTGTCGAAGTACGAATACTCAGCGCGACAAGAACCCTTCGATAAACTCAGGGCGAACGGTAATCCCAGCAAGTACATGGCGAAATTCATCTATTTTGTGAATTGTGACACGGTCTGCCCGAGCCGCAATCCATTCCGCTCACCACCCCTCTGGATTCTGATTTTCATCAGAATGACATATCACTGAGTTTCTTCTTCTATTCATACCGCCATCGGCGGTATTCCCTTTCTCGCAATGACATTATGACGCAGCCTGTTCGCGGGAATGACATTATTGGGTGAAATGGGTCTATTTTAAGTTGCCGTTTTAATAGTCTAGCTTCTTGCCTATTCCGACATCGTCCATTCCGTAGCGCGACCCTTGAGGGTCGCTTTTTGGCGAGGCTGAAGCCTCGCGCTACGTGTTTATTTATTCGGGATCGAAAAGAAAAATGTCGATCCTTCTCCAGGCTCAGATTCTACCCATATCTTCCCGCCATGCCGATCCACGATTTTGGCAGCAATAGACAGGCCAATTCCACTGCCCGGATACTGGGCAACGGAGTGCAACCTCTTGAAAACGGCGAATACTGTATCCTGGTATTCGTGGGGAATGCCTACTCCATTATCTTTAACCGAGATGATCCATTCACCGTTGTCAGCATTACATGAGATGTTAATTTGCGGGGTGTTTTCGCTACGGAACTTGATTGCATTAGAAATCAGGTTTTGCAGCAGCTGGGTCATCTGTATCTCATCAGCTAACACGTGTGGAAGTTCGTCGCTGATGACGTGCGCTCCGCTATCCTTAATTTGACTCTCCAGATTGGCGATTGCTTCTTTGAAGACGGTATTGAGGTCAACGCTTTCGAATTCTCTTCCTTTAGTTCCCACTCGCGAGTATTCCAGAATATCAAGAATCATCTGCTGCATCCGGATGGCTCCGTCAGCGGCGAAGTTGATAAAGTCGTTGGCATCCTGATCAAGTTGGTCTTTGTAGCGTTTTTGCAGCAATTGGACATAACTGGCCACCATGCGCAGGGGTTCCTGAAGATCATGCGAGGCTATATACGCAAACTGTTCCAGTTCCTTGTTGGAGTGTTGCAGGTCTTCCACTGTTTGTTCAAGTTTTTCCTCGGCCAGCTTGCTCTCGGTAACATCTACTATAAGGCTTAATGCAAATTTGTCGCCGCTAATCGAGAGGTTTTCAACCGACATGATTATCTCTCTCTTTTCACCATTTCTTCTGGTAATCGTAGCCTCAAAATGCTTCAGATATCCTTCGCGAAGATACTCATCACGAATCCTATACCTGGTTTTTTGGTCGATTATATTCAGCTCTTCTACCGTGTGTGCAATCGCATCCCCTTCAGAAACACCCATTAGCTTGCACCAGGCATCATTGACTTCAGTCAATTTAGAATCAGACATTTGTGTTAGAGAGGCAGGAATAGGGCTCTCGTTGAATATAGTCGAGAATCTTTTCTCACTTTCACTTAGCGCCTCCTCCGCCTGCTTGCGTTCGGTGATGTCCTGCCCAGTGGAGAGCAACCCCATCACGTTACCCTCGGCGTCCTTTAGGGTCTTGTCATACCATTCAATATCCCGTTCCTCACCCGTCTTCGTTACGATCGTGTTCACATTGCCTTGCGTCTGAATATTGCTGATGGCCTGCCTGAACAATCTCCGTATGTGCTCCTGATCGTATTCTGGCAGGAAGGTGGCGAACCAGTCCTTCCCTGCCACCTCCTCGATGCGGTATCCTGAGACTTCCTCCATATAAGGATTGAAACTGACGATCCGCCCTTCGGTATCAAGAACCAGTATGATTACCTGCGCGGTATTTACAATGCTCTCCGAGTATTCCTTCTCTGTCCGAAGCGCCACCTCAGTTCGTTTCCGCTCGGTGATATCGTTGATAGAACCCAGCATACGGTAAGCATTCCCTTCAGCGTCAGGAAGGAAAACGCCGTGTTCCTCTACATAGATGTAGTTACCATTTCTTTGAAGAAACCTGTATTCAACATCATACGAAGAGCATTTCCTCTGGGCCTCGTCGAGTGCTCTCAAAGCATCCTCTCGATTATCGGGATGAATAAGATTTGCCCATCCGTGAACGTCAACGGGCTGAAATTCTTCTTTGGTGCAACCTGTAATCGCTTCGACCGCTCCCTCCCACTTGACCTCGCCAGTGGCAGGATTGTAGTCATAGACCATCTGCCCGGTTTTTTCGGCGGTTATTCGATAAATTTCCTCGCTTTTCGTTAGCGCTTCTTCCATCTGCTTGCGCTCGGTGATATCCGCAACCCTTCCCTGTAACGCTATCAATTCACCGTTTTCCCCGGTAATCCAGACATTGCTTTGATGCATCCACCTGGTTTCACCTGTGCGCTTGTGAATTATTGGAAACTCATAGGTTTGAGGCAAATGCCCATCAAGTATTTCTGCCCACTTGTCACGGAAATAGATATCCCACCCTTGCGGCAATACCTCCAAAAGCAACTGCGGGTCATCATAGAATTCATATGGTTCATAACCGAATGCTTCAAATGATGATGGGCTGACATACTCATATGTTGCATCGGTGATTCTGGTGCGGAATACTACGTCACGGGTATTCTCGGTGAGCAATCGATACCTATTTTCATTCTCCCGCAGAGCGTCCTCCGTCCGTGTCCGTTCAATAACTTCTTCTTCAAGATCCCGATTTGCCAGCATGAGTTCTTGTGTGCGCAATTCAACATCAGCAATTAGAGACCTTTGCCGATTCGCAATCAGATACACTATCACGGTGAGCAACCCCACAAAGCCGAGACTGACGCCCCGGAACAGCCATAACCCCCCTCGGATAGCATAGTCCCACCCCCCAACGGGCATGGCTGCCAATTCCCAATTTCCCTCGGGCAACGGTATGGATGCAGTGACAGGTTTCTCCCCAAAGATAGTGCTATCCCCGTAGAATACATTCCCGGAAGAATCTCGCACCGCGATCTCAATGTCCATGCCACTTTCTTCCAAACTCGTTTCCTGCATTATCGGGAGCATATCCAACACAATGATCACCAGTCCCCAAAAAGTATCGTCAGCGTATACTGCCAGCCGTGCCACTAACCCCAAACCACCCTGACGCAATTCGTAGGGACCGCTGATAGCTATTTGACGTGTCTGGATTGCCCGTTGCACGTCTGCCCGAACGTCGGGGCGCTCATCATTTATCAGGTCATGCCCGATAACACTCTCGTTACCTTCCAGCGGATAAACGTATTTATTAACGCCGCCGGGCGATAAGGTCAGGTTACGGATGCCATCCGCGCTAGAATAAAGTCCAGCGGCAAATATATCAAATTCGTAGGCTGTCAATTCTTCGAATGATTTAAGTTCGGTGATTACGTACTGTTGAAGGCCGTTCAGAAGAGCAACCCGTTGATTTACAGCCAGGCTAAGCGCACTCCCGTGAAGTGATAGCTCATCGGTTGTTTGCGATTTTTCATCAGAAAGAAAATTTGATCTTTGCCAAGTATCGATCTGCGACCAGACCAACAAAAACAGCGCCAGGCTCAGCACCGTGATCATCAGTGTCCTTCGTCTGGTCTTAAGGTATGGTCTCATTATCAGCCTCCACAATCGATCAAGTTCAAGATGCAGATTCCTGCGTGTTTGGAATAGCAAAATAGAATGTAGAACCTTTCCCCGGCTCGGATTCCACCCATATTTTTCCTCCGTGCCGTTCCACAATTTTGGCAGCGATTGCCAGTCCGATCCCGCTTCCCGGATACTTGCCAATCGGGTGCAAGCGCCTGAAGACAGCGAATGCCTGGTCCTGAAGATCCTGAGGAATGCCTATTCCATTATCCTTGATCGAGATCACCCAATCACCGTTATTCTCCGAGCCAGAGACATGAATCCGGAGAGTTTCTTCGCTGCGGAACTTGATGGCATTGCCGATCAGATTCTGAAGCAACTGCACCATCTGTATCTCGTCGGCGAACACTTCCGGGAGTTCATCGTGGGTGATGAGAGCTTCGCTCTCTTTGAGCTGCCCACTCAGGGTGGCTAACACTTGAATGAGGACAGAATTGAGATCGACTTTTTCAAAAGGCCGGCCCTTTGTTCCCACCCGTGAATATTCCAGAATATCACTGATCATATGCTGCATACGGATAGCGCCATCAGCGGCAAAATTGATGAAGTCGTTGGCGTCCTGATCCAGTTGGTCCTTGTAGCGCTTTTCAAGCAGTTGAACATAACTGGCCACCATTCGCAGAGGCTCTTGAAGATCGTGAGATACCACATAGGCAAATCGCTCCAGTTCCTGGTTGGAGCGATGCAGGTCTTTCAGAGTTTCTTTCAATCGTTCCTCTGCTAGTTTGCGCTCGGTGATATCCTGGCCCGTGCCCTTGATACAGATGATATTTTCGGCGGCGTCTTTTTCCGCTTCTCCCACGCCGTGGATGTACCTCTCTTCTCCTGTCGGCAGGGCAATGCGGAATTCTTCGGTATAGATTATGCCCTGATCCATGGCTTGTTGCATCGATCTGTTGACACGATCCACATCATCAGGATGGATTAAACTCATAATGGTTTCATAAGAAAGATGGTCAACGCTTGAATCGTAGCCCCATATGCGCGCCATCTCCTCAGATAGTTTGGCAATGCCTGTGGAGACATCAAGATTCCAATTGCCGATCTGAGCAAGCTGTTGAGCATTACGCAGATCGGTTTCGCTATTCAACAGAGCTTCCTCTACCTGTTTGCGTTCAGTGATATCGCGCACAAAAGCAATCACCAATGGTTCTGTCTCTGGTTGCATGATGGCAATGCTAACTTCAAGATCGATCATCTGCCCATTTTTATGCTTGTGCTTGGTTTCAAATTGAGCAGATCCCAGTTTAACCATTAACTCAATTCTCTGCTCAATCGCCTCTGTGGATAACTGCCCTTCCAATTCCCGGATATTCATCGCGACTAGCTCTTCACCGGAATAGCCAATCAGTTCACTGTAAGCAGGATTTACTTCAATCAACTTCCCATTAATGTCTGCTAAAATGAATCCATCCATCGTTGTTTCAAGAATCAACTCATTCCGATGCTTTTGCGCCAGAAACACATCCGACGCTTGCTTACGCTCGGTAATATCTTCCAGCGTGGCAATAATATATTTCACCGTCCGGTCATCATTGCGAAGGCATGAAACTGTTAAATGAGTGAACACAATGCTCCCATCACCTCGAATAAAACGCTTGTTGAGTTCGTAATTGTCAATTTTACCAGCCAGAACTAGACTGAATTGATCTTCATCCGCCTGCAAATCATCCGGATGTGTGAGTTCCGCCCAGTTGGTGGAAGATAGTTCCTCCCAAGAATAGCCGAGGATCTGGCAAATTCGTTCATTTGCCTTGAGCCATCCCTTCTCAGGAGACGTAAGTGCAAACCCGATATTGGCTAGCTCGAAATAGTGCCGAAATTGTGTTTCGCTTTCACGCAGCAATTCCTCTGCTCGTTTGCGTTCGGTGATATCAGTATGAACCCCGAGTATTACATTCCCAAATTCGGGATGATCAAATACCGAACCCTTTTCATGACACCAGAAATATGTCCCGTCTTTTTTGGTGTTGCAGACCTCCCCGTCCCAAAAACCAGTAGCAGCAATACTACTCATAATCTCTACGGCTGTTTCATCAGGGGATTTACTCGTTGGAGCATTCACAATTGACACGTGCATCCCCAGCATTTCGTCATGAGAATAGCCAAACATGTTCTCGAATGCCGGATTTGTATAGACAACAATCCCGTCCTCACTCCGTACGAGACATACTGCTTCAAGCATGTTCGTAATAATTTCGCTATGCAGGCGCATGGTTTCCTCAACCCGCTTGCGCTCAACTATCTCTATCTCCAGCTCTTTTGTTCTGTCCTGCACTTTTTGTTCCAGGCCGCTATTGGATTCAAGCAGATTCTCTGTCATTGTATTAAAGGATTGTGCTAGCATCCCTATCTCATCCTTGGATTTGAGATCGGATCGCTTGGAAAGATCCCCGCGACTTATTGCAGTAGCAGTATGAGTAAGACTTACAATGGGGCCAGAAATAGTACGAGCTACAATATAAGCAAATACGATTATTAGTACTGAACTGATTGCGGCTACAATAAGCATGAAATTGCGTAAATCCTCAATCGGCTCGAAAGCTTCGGATTTATCGATTTTGGCCACCAGGCCCCAGTCCGATTTCTCGATGTATTGAGTAGCAGCTAGTACGGATTCACCGCGATAATCAATGGAATCGGTGAACAGCCCTTCGTTTTTTAGGAGAGCCTGTGTGATCGGTAATTCCAGATCATCCTGGGACACGATTCGTTTCAGCACTGCTTCAGGATCGAACCGTAGTGGCGTGATAAATATGGCATCTCCATTCTCATCTCGCTGCGCTAAAAGCGTCTCGCCTGTTTTGCCCAATCCGGTATAATCTGCCACCAGCGACACAATCGCATCCGCATCGGCCTTAGCTGCTACAACACCTATCAGCCGCTCTCCTAAATGGAGAGGCGCAGAAAGGTGAATATCCAGGTCCCCGGCCTGATCCAAAAACAGGATATCTGCGCTGGCTTCGTCAAGTCCGCGATTAAAATACTCCTCCTCAATATGAACAGTGCCCAGCAAGGCCCCATCGGTTGAGGCAATCGTTTCCCCTTCGAGGTTCAATACAGATATCTCTTCGAAACTGATAATTGAGGACAGAGCGTCCTGCAAATTACCGTTCATTCTTTGCTGGATAGCAAGGTCAGGAACCTGTACATAAGAATCAATATCTATGAGCAACTGTGTCCGGCTGGTAAGTAAGGCCAGCCTCTGCAAATTTTGATCTACCACATCTTCGGCCCGGTGTACTTGAACTTCGGCCACAGATTCAAGATGATCGAGGCTCTCATCTGACAGGGAATCCCTGGCATCATGGTAAGCAACTAAGGTTATCGCCAATAATGGAACCAGACACATAGCCAGGATTGCCACCGTAAGTTTGATAGTGATGTTCATGATACCACCTCAGTGATTCTATACAACTGCCTGCCCCACTATGATCAAACTACCACAACAAAGAACTTTTGATGTTTATGAATCAAAACACCGAACATAACTTGGTCAATTTACTGAGAGATAATTTGCTAGTCTTTAAGGTACAGCCAAAAAAAAGAGATACCTGAAAAGGCATCTCCAGCGCGATATGATTCCGGTGCATCATCGCTTTTCAATAGGATAATTGGTAACCTGGCTACCCTAGCTGGAAATGCCGTAGGTCCATGGCTTTGCGTCCCACGGTTTCCTCCTGGTTTGCCTTTATCGGTATCCATTTGACTCCCACCGAGGAATCACGATTGTAATTGATCTAGCTGCTGTTGTAGATTAAATTACTTTCTTGGAAGGTGAATTGCATTATACATGAATACATTCGTTGTGACAAGTTGTTATATTTATTCTCCTAAATGACATACTTTGATTTAGATGCAGATAGGTGTATAATAAGCCGCACTCCGGTAAAAGAAGTCAAAATGAAAACAGTAACATGCTACACAACCAAGCATAATTACCATCACGATTGACGAGCCAGGGAATCTCGGTTCGATACGTAACTGGGTCAGAGCTGAAGGGAGTGAATCAAATGGATACTCAAGATATTTCAAGAGTATTGCTTGTAGAAGACAACCCCGGTGATGTCAGGCTGATTGAGGAGATGCTCAACGAAGCAGGTATGCCTCTTCTTCAACTTGATCCTGTTGGAATGCTCAACCATGCCCTGGATATGCTTCACCATTCAATTTACGATGTAGTGCTCCTCGACCTTGGGCTCCCCGATAGTAACGGTTGTGAAACCGTTGAAACCATATGCAGGGATTTTCCGGGCTTGCCTGTAGTTGTGCTAACCGCCTTGGCAGATGAATCTATCGGACTCAAAGCGATACAGCAGGGTGCACAGGACTATCTGATCAAGGGTAGCTTCGATGCAAATATTCTATCACGCGCGCTGCGTTATGCGGCTGAACGTGGCCGGGCAGCAGATGCCGTGAGACACAGCGAGGAGAAATTCAGGACAATTTTTGATCATGCAAATGACGAGATTATATATCTGGACAAGTCCGGAGTGGTAATTGATAGGAATATGAAAAATGAGGATATTCTGGGATATAGTCTGGACGAAATGTTAGGAAAGAGTATCCTGGAATTTGGTTTTGTCATGAAACCGCAACAAACGGAAAATATGGCGAATCTTTTCAACAGTGCCATGCAGGGAACAAACTGGCAAGGATTGGCCGAGTTGGAGATGATTCACAAAAATGGTAGTCCGGTGTTTGTTGAAGCAAGTGTGAGCATGATCGAATCAGGGGATGATATCGAAGGGGTGCTGATTATTTTACGGGACATTAGTGCCCGAAAGGTGATCGAAGAAGACTTAAAAGAAAGGGAATCTTTCAATTTTGCGCTGTTCCAGTTCAGTCCGATTCCAACCGTGGTCGTCGATCTTGAAGGTAAGGTAGTGAAGAGCAATCTCGCTAAAAGGCATTCTGAAGACGAACTCCCTGATTTGGAGGCAGTTATGTTCCAGGACTATTGGGGAGACCTCGATCCCAGCATGCGATCAAGCCTAATGGAATCCATCAGAACCGGGGAGGTAAAGGAATACCGGAAACTGGAATACGGTGACAGATTGCTTTCGATCATAATATCGCCCTTTTCTGATGGGGCCATGATTATGTCGAAAGATATAACGGAGGCGATGAAGGCTAAAGAGGAAGCAGCCCGGATCAAAGCTCTTGAGGAACTTGATCGCTGGAGAACGCAGCTTCTGGCCAGTATTTCACACGAACTGCGCACTCCGTTGACATCCATCAAGGGACTTGCCAGCACCCTGGTTCAACCTGACGTACAGTGGGACACGGAGACACAAAGAGAAATGCTGAATGCCATTGATCATAGCTCTGACAGGCTTAACCATATCATAAGTGATTTGTTAGATGCCTCTCGTCTAGAGGCGGGAGTCATGAGGATGGATAAGGCGGAGACTACGATCAAAGACATCGTCCGTCAAATCGACGATCAGTTGCAAATGCTCTCAATCAAGCACGAGCTTGTCATCAACATTCAATCCGATTTGCCATATATCAGTGCCGACGCAGTTCGGATTGGGCAGGTCATCACTAATCTGGTAGCCAACGCCACAGCATACGCTGGTGATGGAAGCCGAATCACACTCGAAGCAAAAGGCTCAAAAGGTGACATTTTGGTGAGCGTGACTGACCATGGGATGGGAATAGCAACTGAACACCTAGATAAGGTGTTTAGCCAATTCTACAGGCTGGAAAGTGGCGTAAAGCGCAGGCGAGGTGGTTCCGGATTGGGACTTACCATTTGCAAAGGAATTGTTGAGGGACATGGTGGAAGAATATGGGTCGAAAGCAAGCTGAGCAAGGGGTCTAAATTTAAATTCACACTCCCTATTGTTGAATGCGCTGAGGAATGATCAAATCGTGCTTTGTTGAAGGCTGAGTCAACTTCATACCACTCGGTCAGTCAACCCCTGTAAACCTCAATTTATTCATAGAAATATGGCCTCCTCTCGTTGCAATTTGACCAGTGATTTAAACCACTCCCCATCACCATAATTTAATGCGGGTATTCTTTTTGCAATATCATACCGGCACCGTGTCAAGCCGACCTCTGAGTACTATAAACTATAGACAAGAGACTTTGTGACAGCAGCCGGTGTGAACATTAAAAAGGGATATCCGGGATCGATGGCTAACTATCTTCAATGGTCCCAGTAACTCCGATAAAGGCAAACCCGCCGAAAGGCGGTGACGCAAAGCCACGGGTCTAAAGCTTCAGAAAGCAATGATAGCCGGGCCGCCGAAGAGACTGATTTATTCTTGCTTTGGGCGATATTTTGCGCGGGGATGCCTTTTATGGCATCCCTTTTTTTGTGGAGATAATAGACGGAACTACTTGAAACAAGCACCAAATGAAGCCGCACGATATGGCACCCTGCAAGCCAGGGGAAAGCTTTTAATGAGGGGTGGATACAAGGTGAACAAAATATTTTCATTTTTGCTGATATTGGTGATGGCAGGTATGGTTGGCGTGTCAATCAGCGCTGATACAGGAAATAATACTACCTCAACACTATCGTTAGGTGAGGTAGTATCACCTAAAGGGACGGTGTCCTTTGTGATTGAAGGTGCTCCTTACACTCGTTATCTCAGAAAGGCAATTGGAATCGATTACGATGAGAACGGTTGGCATCTTCAGAAAATAGCTGAAGTGAAAGAATTTTTGATTTCAGCTGACACTGACGGTGAACCTGTTTCTCCCGAAACTGAATTTCTCTCCCGCAAATATCGCGATTTTAACAGGGATATGCTGAATAACGCTTCCGTGTTAAATCTCCCCCAATACCTTGATGTGCCGGAAAATGTATCGGAGAGGGTGAAGAGTTTATCCCAGAGCATTACAGCAGAAAAGAAAACGCCGTTTCAAAAGGCCAGAGCAATAGAAAAATACCTCCAGGTTAAATTCGACTATAATCTGGACTTTGAGACGCCGCCGGAGCTTTGGGAGCCTAACGATTGGTTTCTATTTGAATCCAAAGAGGGCATCTGTGGCAACTTCAATTCCGCATTTGTGATTCTAGCTCGGGCGGCCGGCATTCCCGCCAGATTAGCAACAGGGTATTATCTTCCGCCGAGTAATGAAGAGTCTCAACCTGTTTACAGTTATCAGGCTCATGCATGGGCAGAGATCGGCTTTGAGGATATTGGGTGGATCGCATTTGAGGCAACACCTGCGTAACTTCACTGTGAACGAATACTAATCGCCTTATTCGAAGATTATGGAATGACCCTAATGCAAACAATGTAGAGGAGAATATCGTGCCGATCGGTCTTTTTGTAAGTGCAATGGCCCTTGGCTGTGTGATAGTAGGTTTGGGAATATATATGGGAAAGAATGGCGGAAACCGTTCTTGAAGAAAGGGACGAGCCGGAAATTAGATTGGTAACGCCGAATAATATTCAAATTGGCTAGTGTTAAGGCAACTCTGATCTGATGCATTGTCATTCCTGACTCGATCCGGAACCCACTCTCCCCACTCCTCCGGATTGCCGCCTTCGCGAGAATGACATAATGTTACTTTTGGCCAAACCTGATAAGAACGGCTGTTGCGTCATTTTGCACATGCCACATCACAAGTGCTTCATAGAGGTTATAAGTGGGTAAAACAAAGGACAGTGCATCTCCTGAAACCACAATTAACGATACTTCAATATCAGAAGTAGATGATTTCCACGCTGTGCTGATGGAACAAGCACCGGATGGAATCATACTAGTCAAGAATGGGATCATCGAATCAGTCAACCCAAAATTCATTGATATAACTGGATATCAGGAGGCGGAACTGGTCGGGCAATATCTTGCTCAGGTTATAACCTCAGATTCATTGCAGGTACTTGAACAAAGACACAAAAGCATATTGCATGGAGAGGAGCTATCCGGTTATTACGATATTCATATCGTTAATAAGGATCGGCGAGTTGTTGCCATAGAGGCTAACATTGCCGTTATTTACAGAGATGAAGACGTATTTGATCTATTTATCCTCCGTGATGTCAGCAAACGCAGACAGGACGAAGAGATTTTGAGAGTAAAAGAATCATTCAATTTCTCGTTATTTCAGTACAATCCAGTGCCAACTGTAATCGTAGACCGGGAAGGTAGAGTGGTAAAAAGCAACCTGGCCAGAAGATGCACAGGCGAACCGCTTCCTGATCTGAGAGTGGAACTGTATGTCGATCATGAACCTGATCATGAGATCAACATGCGTGCGGAATTGATGGAAGCCATCGGGACCGGAGAGGTCAAGGATTTCCCGGACCACAAATATGGTGAAAAAACACTATCGATAACCATAGCGCCCTTTTCTCACGGGGCTATGATCATGTCGAAAGATATCACCGAGAGCAAACGCGCGGAAGAAGAAATACTACAGCGCAATCGAGAATTGAAGGCACTGAACCGCATTGCTCAAACAGTAAGCAAATCTCTTGATATCGATGAAATACTGAATGAATCCCTGGATGAAATACTGGAGATGCTGAATATCACGTATGCTGGCATCTATATTTTCGATAATCACACAGGGCAACTTACCCTCACAGCTCACAGGGGAATTAGCGAAGAACTGGCTCAAATGGGTCCTTCGCCAATGATTGGCGAGGGCAATGTGGGATTTACTGCACCGATGGAGGAAACAGTATTTGTGGAATCGATCATCACATCGAGCGAGTCAATGTCTCAAGGTGCTGCAATAATTACTATCGAAAATAGCTCTAATTCGTCGGTGTTTCTTCCGCTTAGAACAGGTGGTCGACTACAGGGCGTGATATTTGCCCTAACTCAGGAAGAGAAAGCGCTAGGTCCTGAAGAACGAGAATTCCTCGTAACGGTTGGCCATCAGATCAGCACGGCCATAGAGAATGTTCGATTGCTTGAGACGGTGTCCCGAGCTATGGCTGCAGAGGAAGCTGACCGTTTGCGGGCAGCTTTTCTCACCAGTGTATCGCACGAAATGCGTACTCCGATGACATCAATCAAAGGCCTGGCACACACACTTGTCCAGCCGGATATTGAATGGGATGCAGTGACACAGAAGGATTTCTTGATGACCATAGATCAGGAAACGGATCGATTATTGCGGATAGTCAATGATGTACTTGATATGTCTCAAATCGAGGCTGGCACGCTGAAACTGGATTTGGGTATTACCAGGATTGAAACCATTATCAATTCACTCAGTGGAGTGCTGGATCGATTGACAATCAACCATCATCTGAAAATAGAATTATCTCATAGCTCACCTAATCTGTTTGTGGACGGGGTACGCATCGGGCAGGCTATTGCCTTTCTGGTGGAAAATGCCGCAGTCAATTCTCCGAAGAGGAGTGTGATCACTATTGAGTCCATATATTCCGGCAACGGGCTAACATTGAGTGTTTCCGATAACGGAAACGGCATTCAGGTAGAGTATCTGGATAAAGTTTTCGATACTTTCCATAGAATTGAAGAAAATACGGACAGAAAGAGAAGTGGTTCTGGTTTGGGTTTGGCAATATGTAAAGGGATTGTGGAACGGCATGAAGGTTGCATTCGGGTGGAGAGTGAATGCGGCACAGGATCAAAATTCAGTTTTACACTTCCTACCGCAGATGACAATTACAGGTAAAGAGCATTCTTCTCCCTGTGATTGGCGCATATCCCTCATGAAGTTTCCCCCCATGATTTCAGGAGATTGTCCTTAAAAAAAGATACTGGTTTTTCCCATGAGGTCCTGGGGGTTAGCCCCGTATTTGTTTTAGTGGCTGTCATGTAAAGTACTTGTTACAGTATAGGCTAATACTGACATCAAGCACATTAAAACATGGAGATCACGGGAGTCAGTACCAGGTTTTTCTAAAAAGACTCCAACAGCTCCGATAAAGGCAAACCCGCCGAAAGGCGGCGACGCAAAGCCACGGGTCTAAAGCTTTTAGAAGCAACGACAGCCGGGCCGCCGAAGAGACTACACTTCCTGACTTTGGACGATGTTTTGCGCGGGGATGCCTTTCATGGTATCCCCGTTTTTTTGTTTCGAGTGAAAGTTCAAATGATAACAAAAACGGATTACCAAATCCAAATTAGAATTAACCACCAGAAATAAGCACATTAAAACATGGAGATCACGGGAGTCAGTACCAAGTTTTTCTAAAAAGACTCCAACAGCTCCGATAAAGGCAAACCCGCCGAAAGGCGGCGACGCAAAGCCACGGGTCTAAAGCTTCTGAAAGCTATGATAGCCGGGCCGCCGAAGAGACCATATTTCCTGACTTTGGGCGATATTTTGCGCGGGGATGCCTTTCATGGTATCCCCGTTTTTTTTGTTTCGAGATACAGAGACGGGGATTTCTGAAAACGAATAAAGGATTCAAGGAGTAGGCAAATGTATAGCAATATCAGTATTCCAATATCAGATGCCGATATGACTGTCAGAGGCGCTGCGAAGAATAATTCGCAAATAAAATTCTGGCCGGAAGTAGAAAATATTGATTCCGATGATTCTTTCGAGACCAAACAAATAAGGGTGTACGTAGCGGAGGAGCAAGAGCTTCTAAGGCATGCCTACGGAGCGATCCTTATGCTGGATCAAACTATTGAAGTGTTAGGAATATCGTCAGAAAGCAGGTCTGAAAGTATCGTAAATACGTTGTCAGAGCTTCAGCCGGATACTGTTCTGCTCGGTGTGAAAACGGTTGATTCGGATATTATCGAACGATTGATAACCATACGTGAAGAATTACCTAATATTGGTATAGTGTTGCTTGCAACTCACTATGAAACCCCTATGATCGAGCGGCTGAGAGATCTCACCAGAATGGGTTCCAGCGGATGCGCTTTTCTATTGAAACATGCCATGAGTAAGGCGAGTCAACTGACACAGGCAATAAGTGCCGTCACCCAGGGACAAGTCATACTCGATTCCACGGTAATGGAATACTTGATTGCCGGCCAGGCCGGTGATACATTGCTGCTAAAACAACTCACCGGAAGGGAACTCGAAGTTCTAAGCTGGATTGCAAAAGGATACAAGAATACAACCATCGCTGAGGTTCTTTGTGTGGAACCGAATACTGTAGAACGCCACATTAACTCCATCTACAACAAACTCAGTACGGCAATCAGTTCAAAGAATCCTCGGGTCGGTTCCACAATTGTCTATCTGAGGGCAGTTGGACAATTGCCGACTAGTAATGCCATGGCCGCTTAACGAAACAAGATGAGTACACAGCGTGATTCGATCGAGCAACGAAAAATGGTAGTTATAAAAACACATATTTCATAGTAGCCATGTTTGTTCCTCCTTTCTGTCTTGCGGGGGTACGATTGGGCACCGTGCCCCCTCCAGACAAGGGCATCTGGCTACCTGCAGAAATTGTCTCTGTTCATAATGATGGATTATCCACGGATTCTACAGGGTAGTATAGGCCCTTCATTAATCAAATAGACGTACTTTAAAACATGGAGATCACGGGAGTCAGTACCGGATTTTTCTAAAAAGACTCCAACAGCTCCGATAAAGGCAAACCCGCCGAAAGGCGGCGACGCAAAGCCACGGGTCTGAAGCTTGTAAAAGCAATGATAGCCGGGCCGCCGAAGAGACTGCATTTCTTGATTCGGACGATGTTTTGCGCGGGGATGCCTTACTTTGGCATCCCCTTTTTTTGGGGGTTAACCGAATAGAGAATGAATTTATCGCGATATAGGTCAATGGTCATCATAAAACACAATAGGAGTAGAAAATGAAACAGATAATCGAATTGTTATCAGGGGAAAGAGAAAAGGACATGTTGGAGTCGATGACAAAAGTGCTTGAAAACCGATCTGACTACTCAATAGAAAACATAGAAGCCGAGCCAAAAAACAAAAAGACCAGGGTGTGCATAGTGGAAGAACAAGAGATATTACGCCATGCGTATGGGGCGGCCTTACCTTCACAATCGAGTATTGAGTTGGTCGGTTTGTCAGGTAATAGCAGCACTGATAGCATCCTCGATATGATCCGGACGCTGCAGCCAGCCACTCTGGTTTTGGGCACCAAGGTTCTTCAAGATCGCACTATAGATCAACTCGATAGAATCCGTCAAGAATTCCCGGATTTGGGGCTAATTGTGCTCGCTACACTCTTTGATGATCAGGGAACAAAGCGCCTGAAGGAATTCACCAAGATAAATCCACGGGGATGCGCGTTCCTCCTTAAGCATTCAATCGATAGAGCAAGCCAGTTGGCTCAGGTTGTCCAATCTGTCACCGAAGGACAGGTAATTCTGGATTCCTTCGTTATGGAGAGACTTATCGAAGCCAGAGATTTAAAATTCTCGCTGCTGAAAGATCTAACTCACCGGGAACTGGAAGTTGTGAGCTGGATGGCAAAAGGGTATCGTAACGAAACTATTTCCGATGTTCTAGGTGTAGACCGGAAAACAGTCGAGCGACACATTAACTGCATTTACAGCAAACTTCAGAACATATTGACAGATGCCAGACAACCCCGGGTCAGCACGGCAATTCTCTATCTGAAGGCAACGGGGCAGTTGCCAGAATTTGAAGTGCGCGGCGACTAGATAGGCAATAGTGAAAGCGAAAATCGTTTTTCATAGAATCCCTCAATGTGACCTTTTTGCGTAATTACGAGATACCTGGGCAAGTGAACACGTGTAAGGAGGAATAGCATGAACGAACAAGGTAAGTCAAAAACTGAGATCGAAGTGAAAAAGATCAAAGTTTATATTGTTGAAGAACAGGGGCTGTTAAGGGATGCCTACAGCGCAGTACTGCCTTCAGAACCCACATTAGACGTTTTAGGAATATCCAGTGACAGCAGCACAGAGGGCATCATGAGTGTGCTTTCAGCTATTCAGCCAGATGCTGTGATATTGGGCACAAAACTGCTCAGTCCAACCAATGTCGAACAACTGGAGACCATACGAGAACAATTCCCTGATATGGGGATAGTTCTCTTATCTGCGGTGTATGACATACACGGAATAAATAAGTTGAGGGAATTTACTATGAAAGGCTCAAGTGGATGGGCCTTTTTCCTGAAACACTCAATAGAAAGGGCAAGCCAATTAACGCAGTTGGTTCATACCGTCACTGAAGGACAAGTTTCCTTTGATGCGATGGTCATGGAAAGTCTAGTTGGTTCAGGTGAGAATAGAGCCAATTTATTGAAGAAGCTCACCCATCGGGAACTTGAAGTCCTGAGCTGGATGGAAAAGGGATATCGGAATCAAACCATAGCTGATGTTCTTGACGTAGATGTAAAAATAATCGAACGGCATACCAATTCAATCTATAGCAAACTCAATATGGAAACGAATTCCAAACATCCCCGGGTCAGTTCCATCTTGCTCTATCTCAAAGCAACAGGACAACTTCCAGACTATGATTTGCTTGTCAAATAAATCAGGAACTTGAATATGGACTGGCAATACAATCAGTACAGTTTGCTTTCACTCGTAGCAGGGGTTATATCAATTACTCTTGTGGTTTACATATGGCAACGGCGTTCTACCCCCGGCGCACTGGCGTTTCTTGCGCTGATGATGACAGTAGCGGTGTGGTCTATGGGAAGCTTCATGGAATTAGGTAGTACAGGACTATCTACAAAAATCTTCTGGGCTAGGTTTCAATATTTGGGCGTTTCGCCTCTACCGGTAGCATGGCTTGGTTTTGCACTCCTATACACCGGCCGCAAAAAATGGCTGACTCGAAGAAAGATCATAGCGGTCTCGATACTACCGTTGATCACACTAGTGTTGGTCTGGACCAACGATCATCACCACCTGTTTTGGCAAGACATTAGACTTGACTCCATCGGCCCTTTCCCAATGATGGTATCCGATCATGGGATATGGTTCTGGGTAAATTTGGTCTATTCGTACCTTCTCATCTCCTTTGGTATATTTTGCATGATCCAGGCATACTTTCGTGCCTCGTCACCGTACCGAACCCAAGCCAGCGTGCTTCTTGTTGGCGCTATAGCTCCTCTGGCTGCCAGTTTGCTATCCCTTTCTGATATCGAACCATTTGCGTTTATGGACACTACTCCATTTGGTTTCACGGTATCAGGGCTGGCACTAGCATGGGGCCTGTTCCTTTTGCGTCTTTTGGACGTGGTACCGGTTGCCAGGGACTCGGTTATCAATAACATGCCAGATGCGATGTTTGTGCTTAACACCCTGAATCGAGTTGTTGATATGAATCCGGCCGCGGAAAAAATCCTGGGACAACCGGCATCAGAGGTCTTAGGACAGCCGGCAAGTCAAGTGATAGAAGAAAACTTAGGCCTATTTGACGATGCTGAAAACATTGTATACGGGCGTTCTGAGATTGTTGTAACCAGTGAAAATACGCAAGTGCCATACGAATTAAACGTCGCTGCCGTATTCGAAGAGAATGGTCGTCAGGCTGGCAGACTGGTGATGCTCCGAGATATTACCGATCGCAAACGCGCGGATACCGCCATCAATCACAGGATAGAATTCGAAAAGACTATTTCAACCATATCTTCGCGATTGGTAGGCATTGCAGATATTAACGAAGCCATCGACGATTCACTCAAATCTATCGGAATATTCAGCGGTGCAAGACAATCCCATTTGTTCTTTCTCAATGAGGAGGGAACTCACGTTGACAATACTCATGAGTGGTGTGCCGATGGAGTGCTTCCTAACATCAGCGAGCTACAGAATCTCAATGTCATATCAATGATGTACTGGATAAAGCTGCTGCGTGAAGGGCAAGTCGTCACAATTTTCGATGTATCAGAGATGCCCGATGGTACCCAAAACGAGAAGCAATTCCTTGAGCAACAAGGTATAACGTCTTTCCTCGCAGTCCCCTTGTTTGTGGAACAAAAACTGGAGGGTTTCATCGGGCTTGAAAATATTGATAATCCCAAGGGATGGACTGCCGCCGATCTGCTGCTTCTAAGAACATGTTCGGATGTTATGGGCAATGCATTTGAAAGAAACCGTGCTGAGAACCGAATCAGAGACGCAAATAGGGAGCTTCAAACGGCACTGGAGCAACTGAAATCCAGCCAGGCACAACTTATGCAGTCGGATAAACTGGCTGCTATCGGGCAATTGGTATCAGGCGTCGCTCACGAGTTGAATAACCCGCTAATGGCAATTTCCGGCACTGTCGAACTAATGCAGGTTTATGTTAATGACGATCTCGCAAAAGAAGACCTGCAAAACCTGCACAGTAACACGATGCGAGCGACATCGATTGTAAGCAACCTGCTCTCTTTCGCCAGAAAGAGCGAGCCGGAAAAGAAATATATATCCATAAATGAAACCATCGAAAGCGTCATCAGGCTGCGTTCTTATGAGTTGAATCTGGACGACATTGAACTAGTGGAATATTTAGACGATACCCTCCCCAATACCATGGCCGATTTCCAGCAGTTACAACAGGTTTTTCTGAACTTCATAATCAACGCAGAGCAGGCAATAAAGGAAGCTCATGGCAAAGGGAAGATATTCATACAGACACGTTTGACCGGCGATTACGTACGGATTGATTTTATCGATGATGGACCGGGTATTCCCCATGAGGTCAAAGCCCGAATATTTGAACCGTTCTTTACAACCAAAGACGTCGGAAAAGGAACTGGACTAGGACTCAGTATTTGTTACGGGATCATCCAGGAGCATAACGGGCAAATATCCGTTGAAAGCGCTGTGGGGAAAGGGACAACCTTTAGTATTGAGTTACCTGTCACGGGGAAATCAACTGTCACTTACCATGAAAAATTGGAGAATTCAAATTTCGATGATCAATTAGATCGGATACTAAATGTTCAAGGGGGTGATGAATGGCACGAGTAAGGAAAAAAGCAATCCTGGTGGTTGATGATGATTTTTCGATAAGGGAAGTCATCGCCAGGGCCTTAACAGAAGAAGGGTACAACGTTGTCACCGCAAAAGACGGAACTGAAGCTGTTAAGAAAGCCTCAAGGCGGTCATTTGACCTGGTATTTCTGGATATATCGATGCCCGGTCAAAACGGGCTCGAAACACTATCAAAACTGAAATCGAAGCACCCTTCAATCAATGTAGTGGTGCTGACAGCAGTCAGGGATGCTGCTTACGAAATGGTGGCTATGCGCCGCCACGCGATTGCCTATCTCAGGAAACCTTGCGGTATCGATGAAATTATCGAGATGGTAAATAAGATGCTTAAAAGCCGTAGAAGCAACCAGAAAAAGGGCGGGGCAATAGCAGTGGCGGAAGAAAGCTAATGGCGAATCGGTGCTTTTGATATTGTAACGAAGTGAATACTACGGATTACATCCAGAGGGGGGTTCAGATGAGTGAGGTGAGTAATAAAGGATCAATCATGGTTGTTGATGATGACCAATCTGTGCGGGATATTGTTGCCAGAGCCCTGAGAAGCGAAGGCTATGATGTCATCACAGCAGCCAATGGCCGTGATGCCCTTGAGAGAACCTCAAGGCGGTCATTTGACCTGGTGTTTTTGGATATTAGGATGCCGGGTTTGCATGGCCTTGACGTATTGACCTTGATGACCGCGGGCCGCCCCACCACTCCTGTAGTAATACTTACAGGACAGGCAGATTCAGATACGGAAGAAAGGGCTGCTCAATTGGGAGCATTTGCATACTTGAAAAAGCCTTGTAGCGTACGGGAGATTGTTGAAGTTGCAGAAAGATTGATTACAGCCAATTGAGATGACAAAGGCGGGCACCATCGAAGCGTAACATTGAATGCTGTATGGAGAAATTGAGGTAATTATGGAAAGACGTAAAACTTCAGGCAAAGTGCTGGTTATAGACGATGAAGACCATATCAGAAACATTGTCTGCCGGGCGTTGAAAGCAGAAGGCTATGATACTGAAGGTGCACCCAACGGACTTGAAGCCTTGAAGATGTTATCAGCAGAGCACTTTGATGTGATACTGCTGGACCTTAAAATGCCCGGAATGAATGGATTTGAGGTTCTCCAGAATATCAACATTGATTATCCCGCTTTGGTCACAATACTTATGACAGGTGTAGCTGATGCAGATGCGATGAAAAGTGCGGCAGCGGATGAAGGGGCTTTCGCTGTTTTGACTAAGCCGTGCCCATTACAAGCCATAGCCGATACTGTGGGTAGAGCCTTTAACAACAAGGCATCATCTATCACCGAGCATTCTGCAGGATATTGACGTAGTTGTTGTAATAGTTGAGGCATCGAATGAATAGCAAACTTGCAACCAAAAAACAGCTTTCTGAAGAGCTAACACGACTTCACCAAAGAATAGCCGAACTCGAATCAGAAGCAGCTCTAGGAAAGACAAAGGACGAAGCGCTGAGAGAAAGGGAATCGTTCAATTTTGCGTTGTTCCAGTACAACCCGGTGCCCACCGTAATTGTTGATAACGAAGGTAGAGTAGTCAAAAGCAATCTGGCAAAAAGGCGCTCTGGGTATAGATTACCGGAAATCGGAGATTATATATATCTGGACTACGCCGCCAAGCATGCAATGGACATGCGGGCCGAATTAATGGATTGCATCAATACCGGGCAAGTGAAGGAATTCCCAGAGCTGGAGTATGGAGACAAAGTTCTTTCTATCTCCATCGCTCCTTTCTCGGATGGCGCGATGGTCATGTCGAGGGACGTTACTGAACGAAAGCGTGCCGAGGAATTACTGAAACAAAGAGAAGACCATTTTCGATCACTAATTGAAAACTCTTCGGATGTAATCATGATTCTGAACGCAGAGGCAATTATAGACTATTGCAGCCCATCAACTGAGCGTTTGACCGGATATAAGCCAGTGGAACTGATCGGCAAGAACGCTCTTGAATTCGTACATCCGGAAGAACTGACTGAAACAAGCAGCGTGTTAGCTCATGGAATCGAGATACCAGAATACACTACGCTACTAGAGACCCGTCTACGACACAAAGATGGTATATGGCGTTATACCGAACTCATTGGCAAAAACCTTATCAATGTTGCATCAGTTGGAGGAGTGGTACTGAATTTCCGTGATATCACCGAGCGCAAGCAAGCCGAGGCGGAACAGAGAAGGCTGTTTAGGATTTCGGAAGAGAAGAATCAAATAATTACGGCTGCAAACATTCAACTTGAGAAAACTCTCGATGACCTCAAATTTGCGCATGAAGAACTGCAGAGAAGCCATGTACAGCTTTTACAATCAGAAAAACTTGCCGCCATTGGCCAACTTGTATCGGGTGTGGCTCACGAACTGAACAGCCCTTTGATGGCTATCTATGTGTGCTCGGAGCTGATGCTCAGATATGTAGAAGATACGACAACCAGGCAAGATCTGCAGAATCTGCATTCAGATACAGAACGTGCCATTACGATAGTTCGCAACTTACTCTCTTTTGCCCGTAAGCATGAACCGGAAAGAAAGATTATTTCAATTAATGAATGTATTCAGAGTGTGCTTAGCCTGCGCACCTATGAATTGAGACTGAACGATATTGAGATAGTTGAAGAGTTCGATCACAATTTGCCCCAACCAATGGCCGATTACCAGCAATTACAGCAGGTATTTATGAACCTGACAATTAACGCAGAGCAAGCTATGAAAGAGTCCCTAAATGAAGGTCGGATAGTAATACGGACCAGAAAAGCCGAAAACCTGATCCGTGTAACTTTCACCGATAGCGGTCCTGGAATCCCGCCGGATATCCTTGGCAGAGTATTCGAGCCCTTTTTCACTACCAAACAAATCGGCGAAGGCACTGGATTGGGTCTCAGCATCTGCTACGGAATTATCCAGGAACATGGGGGGCAGATATATGCTCAAAGTAATGAACGGTGTGGGACAACTCTTACTGTTGAGCTACCAGTGGTTGCTGAGGGTGTTTGTTGCGGACCGCCGGCAAATCACACAGAGCAGACATAATTCCGTTTTTTATATTTTTCAGAATAGCTCAAGAGAGGGAGGTACACACACATGAATTACAAGTCCAGAGCAAAGAAGTTAAGACAGCAAGAAGCGGAAAACTTCTTGGAGGATTTAGAAGAAGAACTTGATGAGGGAACCGAACAAGGAAACGGTATCCATATGCGAGAACAGGTAGACGATAAGTTCCAGGAAGAACTGGAGACTCTAGTGGATACTGATCGCAAGCAGTATCAGGAGTGGTGGGAGTCTGAGGAGTGGTGGCGTTCCCTGGTGCAAAATGCTCCTAATATTATCATAGTTGTGGATCGAGACGGCACCGTTCGGTACATCAACCATGCCGTACCGGGGTTCACGATGGAAGATGTGGTTGGGACTATCATGTACGATTACATTCCCTCATCCTACCGCAATTTGGTTAAAGAGACCATTGAGAGGGTGTTCGATACTGGAGAGCCTTCCGGATACGAGACTGGCGGTGCCCGCCCCAATAGTCGAGATGCGTGGTTTGACACCAGAGTGGGACCGATAACACGCGAGGGACGAGTTGAGGCGGTGGTGCTGTTTGCCACTGATATAACCGAACGTAAGCACGCAGAGAAGGCTCTTCTGGAAGTTGAAGAACGATTGATCACCATCATGGAAAGCATATCGGATCCTATAGTGATCATGAATATGGAAGGAGGAATCACGCAGTTTAACCAGGCGTTCACCCAGACACTGGGTTGGGGTGAAGAAGTCAAGGGAAAGCTTCCAATGGAATTTGTTGCTGAAAGGGATATCGAAGGAACCGCAGCAGGCATAATGGAGTGTTACGAAACGGGATACGTGAGGAACTTCGAGTTTGCCGCACTGACCAAGGACAACAGGGAGATCCCTGTGCATTTGGGCGCCACCCTGATGAAAGGTGCGGATGGCGACCCTGAGGACCTGGTTGCGGTGCTTCGGGACATCACCGAACTAAAGGAATCGGAGAAGGAAACGATAGCAGCCCGAGAGCGATTGCAGCGCCTGATCTCGAGCAGCCCCACCGTCGTCTATAGCTTCAAAGCCTACGGTGACTTCGAAACCACGTTTGTCAGTGACAACATCACGTCTGTGCTCGGCTATGAGCCGGCCCAGTTCCTCGAGGAACGCGACTTCTGGGCTTCGCACCTCCATCCCGAGGATGCACCGACCTTGTTTGCCAGCCTTCCCCGGGTGTTCGAACACGGTGTTGACACCGTTGAATATCGCTTCCTTCACAAGGATGGTACGTACCGGTGGTGTCACGATGAACCGAAGCTCATCACGGATACGGAGGGCCATCCTGTGGAGATCGTCGGGTCCATGATCGATATCACCGAGCGAAAACAAGCGGAAGAACGGCAGACGGAACTCCTGAATGAACTCCAGAGAGTGAACCAGGAACTAACCGACTTTGCCTATATCGTCTCGCACGACCTGAAGGCGCCCCTCCGTGGCATCACCTCGCTGGCCGACTGGCTGGCCTCCGACTACCGGGACAGCCTTGATGAAATGGGCAGAGAGCAGTTGGATTTGCTGATGAACAGAACGCGAAGGATGGACAATCTAATAGACGGTATTTTGCAGTATTCAAGACTGGGTCGGTCAAAAGAGGAAGCGGAAGAGGTGAATCTGGATACGCTGGTCTCTCAAGTGATTGATGCCATCGACCCCCCGGAGAACATTGAAATCCAGGTTGCCACCGAATTGCCGACTATTGTCTGTGAGAAGATCCGGATCCAGCAGGTTTTCCAAAACCTGCTGAGCAATGCGGTAAAGTACATGGACAAACCGCAAGGTCTCATTGCCATCAGTTGTGCGGATATCGATGGGTACTGGAAGTTTGGTGTTACAGATAACGGCCCGGGCATCGAGGAAAAGTATTACGATAAGATATTCCAGATCTTCCAGACCCTTAAACCCAGGGACGAGACCGAGAGCACCGGCATTGGCCTTTCAATCGTGAAGCGAATCATCGAGATGCACGGCGGTGAGGTCTGGGTGGAATCGAAGGTAGGTGAAGGAAGTACGTTCTCCTTCTCCATACCTAAAGAAACAAACTAAGGAGTTTTATTATGAAAGAGCAGATGACAGTTCTACTGGTTGAAGACGATCGCGTTGACGCCATGACAGTGCGGCGCGCCTTCAGAGACCTGCAGATCACCAATTCGCTGGATATCGTCTCCGATGGAGAGGAGGCTCTGGAGTATCTGAGAAATAATGGCCATCGACGGTTGGGGATCATTCTCCTGGACCTGAACATGCCCAGGATGAATGGGATTGAGTTCCTCAGAATAGCAAGGCAAGAGAATGCTCTGAACGGAACACCGGTTGTGGTGCTGACGACCTCAAGAGAGGAGCAGGATAAAGTCGGGACCTTTGATCTGGGGGTTGCCGGCTATATGGTCAAGCCCGTCGACTATCGTCAATTCTTGGAAGTGATTCGGACCATAAATCTGTATTGGACTCTGAGCGAGCTGCCTTAAGGGGGTATACCTATGGATAATGTGAAACTTAAAGTCCTCTTGATCGAAGATGACACTGTGGTCTCAGAGTACGTCCGAGCGAAGGGTATAAACACAAATAAGGAGTGTAAACACAAATGAAGATATGGATAAAAATCCTTACCGTTGTCGTTGCTGTTGTTCTGTTTACAGGCATAGTTACCATCCTTGTAAGCAGAACCATGTCAAAGAACACTATAGCGGATGAGGTCAGTAATCATTTGGTAACTGTGCTCCAATCCAGATCACACGAGATTGAAACGACTCTCGAATATCACAAAAAAACGGTTGAATTGATGGCTCAAGGAAGTCAAGTGTACCTTACTCAAGGGACAACCGACATACCTGAAGATCAGAAGGTGGCGATAACAAACCTTATTCTGTCTAATATGGTGGATCCCGATCGTGCTATCCACGAAGCTCTGTTAATGGATGAAAACGGCATAATATTTGCTACGTCTCATCCTGACAAGTATTTGGGTCTCGATGCGAGTGATAGTGAGGTCTTCCTGGGTGCACAGGAAGGAGCATATGTTGGACATGTCACAATTGGTGAAGCCACCGGGGATCTTGTTCTGGCTATAGCAGCACCCATTCAAATCACGCCTGTCGCCACGCAAGTCATCGTGTTTATTGGCGGAATGGAGCAACTGTTTGAAATAACCACAGATGCCACGGGTCTGGGAGAAACCGGGGAGGTTTACATCGTAAACGAAGAGGGCTACATGATAACACCGTCCCGATTTCGAGAAGATGCGGTCTTAACGCAACAGATTGAGGGGCATACTCCCGGAGATTTCTCGGCGGAGATCGAAGACGGAGCGGCTGAGGGCACGAACTATACGGGGTCAAAAGTGCTTACTGCTCATACACACTTGCCGGAGTTAGGGTGGACCGTGATAGTTGAAAAGGAATCTTCAGAAGCTTTCGCGCCGGTATCCAATCTGACCAATACCATGGTGTGGGCGCTTGCGGGAATTCTTGGGGTAGCAATCCTGTGTGCTGTCATCCTTTCAAGGATGTTGTCAAAACCAATTGTGAGATTGCGGCAGGGGACTGAAGAGATAATGAAGGGCAACTGGGAGTACGATGTTTCGACTTCGGCCAAAGATGAAGTGGGCGAGCTATCACGGACATTCAGCCAAATGACTGCTGATCTCAAGAAGTCCCAGGATGAGCTGAGGTTGTACGGCAGCGAACTTGAACAAACGGTGATGGAGAGAACGAACGAGCTGGCAGGGTCTAACGAGGAACTGAAGAAGGAGATCGCCGAGCGTAAGCGAGCGGAGGAAGGGCAGACGGAACTACTTGATCAACTTGAGAAAGCCAATCGGGAATTGACGGATTTTGCCTATATAGCTTCACATGATTTGAAAGCCCCCCTTCGGGCTATTACCTCGTTGGCTGAGTGGTTATCCAACGATTACCGTGAGATCCTGGACGAATGGGGGCAACAGCAGCTGGACTTACTCCAGAACAGAACCAGGAGAATGGACAGTCTGGTTGACGGTATCCTGCAGTACTCGAGACTGGGTCGGTCAAAAGAAGATGCGGAAGAGGCGGATTTAGACATCATGGTCTCTGAAGTGGTTGATGCCATCGATCCCCCTGAGAACATCGAAGTCCGGGTTGCCACCGAATTACCGACTATTGTCTGTGAGAAGATCCGGATCCAGCAGATTTTCCAAAACCTGTTGAGCAATGCAGTGAAGTACATGGACAAGCCGAGGGGGACGGTAATTATTGGTTGCGCTGAAGTTGATGCACACTGGAAGTTTTCTGTCACAGACAATGGCCCGGGCATCGAAGAGAAGTATTATGACAAGATCTTCCAGATATTCCAAACCCTGATCCCCCGGGACGAAGTCGAAAGCACCGGCATTGGCCTTTCAATTGTGAAGCGAATTGTGGAGGCGCACGGGGGGGAGGTCTGGGTGGAATCAGTAGTCGGAGAGGGAAGCACGTTTTTCTTCACCCTCCCGAAGGTACTCACTGAGGAGGTTCGAAATGAAGGAACAGTTTTCAGTTCTACTGGTTGAAGACGATCGCGTTGACGCCATGACAGTGCAGCGCGCCTTCAGAGACCTGAAGATCACCAATTCGCTGGATATCGTCTCCGATGGAGAGGAGGCTCTGGAGTATCTGAGAAATAATGGCCATCGACGGTTGGGGATCATTCTCCTGGACCTGAACATGCCCAGGATGAATGGGATTGAGTTCCTCAGAATAGCAAGGCAAGAGAATGCTCTGAACGGAACACCGGTTGTGGTGCTGACGACCTCAAGAGAGGAGCAAGATAAAGTCGGGACCTTTAATCTGGGGGTTGCAGGCTATATGGTCAAGCCCGTCGACTATCGTCAATTCTTGGAAGTGGTTCGGACCATAAAGCTGTACTGGACTCTGAGCGAGTTGCCTTAAGGGGGGCATTATCATGGGGACCAGAAAATTGAAAATCCTGTTGGTTGAAGACGATAAAGTCGACCAGATGGCTTTCCGGCGGTTTGTGGCCGAGAGCGATTTGGGGTACGACTATACGATAGCCGGTTCAGTGACGGAAGCGAAAAACGTGCTGGCCTCCGATAAATTTGACGCGGTAATTTCGGACTATCGTCTGGGTGATGGGACAGCCTTTGACCTGTTGAGTCTCATTGTGGGAGCACCTGTTGTAGTGACAACAGGTGCTGGGGACCAAGACATTGCCGTCAAAGCGATGAAATCCGGTGCCTATGACTATCTGATTAAGGACCGTGAACGCAATTATCTCAAAGTGATTCCGACCACCATCGAGAAAGCTCTCAGGCGAAAAGAACTCGAAGACCAACTTCACATTGCGCAGTTTTCCCTTGACAATTCAGCAGATTTGGTATTATGGGCTACTCCGGATGGCAAGTTGACTTATGCCAATGATGAAGCATGCCAGTCACTCGGATACACGCGTGGGAAATTGCTTTCGCTTAACTTGAGAGACATTGTTTTTGATACATCATCGAAGGAAACCAAGCGTGTGGCCAAATCCCTGAGGGAGAAACAGTCTCTCAGGCTGGAACCATGGTTCAGTCGCAAGGATAGCAGCACGTTTCCAGTGGAAATCCAGATGAATTACGAAGAGTTCAATGAACGGGAATACGTGTTTGTTTTTGCCCGAGATATAAGCAAGCGTAAGCAGGCAGATAAGGCACTGCGCGAGAGTGAGGAAAAACTGCGGGTCATGTTCGAAGCCATTGGCGACGGAGTTGGCGTCACCGATCTGGAGGCCACCATGGTAGAGGTGAATGAAGCGTTCCTCCACACATTCGGGCTGGGTGACAAGAAAGAAGCCATCGGACTAACTTCATTTGATCTGATTGCCGAAAAGGACCATCCGAAACTATTGGAGCATGTGGGGAATATTCTGGAAAGTGGGCAGAGTGAAACCAGAGAATACACGCTGCTCTACAATGCAGGTCAAGAGTTTCAGGGTGAGACAACCGCCGCTCTAATGCGCGATGGCTCGGGGAACCCAGTGGGGTTCGTTAGCGCGACCAGGGATATCACCGAGCGCAAGCGGACGGAGCAGGCACTGCGTGAGAGCGAGGAGAAGTTCCGGACTATCTTTGAAAACGTCAACGATGAAATCATCTTTGTTGATGAAAACGGCGTGGTTATTGATGTTAACGAAAGGGTTGAGGATATCTTTGGATACAAGAAAGAGGAAGTCATAGGGAAGAACTTCGCTGAGGTCGAATTTGCCTCTCCGGATGTAATGATGGATATGATTCAAGGCTTTGCTGAGACTTTTAACGGTGATGCAAAAACAAGGCTGGTGACATATGAGGCTCGACACCGAGACGGGACTCCGATTTTTATCGAGGTGAGCGGCAATCCGATTCAACTTGAAAATGGATCAATGCGTAGTCTCGCTGTCTTAAGAGACATCACTGAACGGAGGCGAACCGAAGAATCTTTGCGGGACAGTGAAGAAGGGCTGAACAGAGCACAGCAGATCGCACATGTAGGGAGCTGGGAATGGAATATCGTTGATGGTTCATACATTTTGTCTGAAGAAATGCGGCGCATTTACGGAATAGATGAAAGTATGGAATCCGCAGGCTTCCTGGACATCATAGATGCGCTAGTACATCCGGATGATAGAGAGCAAATGTTCCTGGCCGCACAAGAAGCGACTGTTTCTGGAATCGGGCCTACTGCAGTTTACAGGGTTATCCAACCAAGTGGAGAGATTCGATGGATGGAGGCAGTGTCTCCGAAAGCGAAACGTTTTACCGATGATGGTTCCCCACTAATCATGATCGGCACGGTTCAGGATATCACTGAACGCAAGCTGGCGGAGGATGAGCTGCTTCGGATCACCAAAGCGGTTGAAAGCTCCAGTGATGCTATTGGAATGTCGGATCCCAATGGTTGTCACTTCTACCAGAATGAAGCGTTTACTACACTGTTCGAATATTCGGCTGAGGAACTTGCTGCAGAGGGTGGCGGTCCCGCCGTCTATGCTGACCAAAGGGTAGCCCGTGGCGTTTTTGAAACAATTAAGGCTGGTAAATCGTGGGCTGGTGAGTTGGAGATGGTCTCTAAAAGCGGGCGAAAGTTTCCAGTGGCCTTACGTGCGAATGCGGTACTGGATGAATCTAGCGAAATCATTGGGCTTGTCGGTATTCATACCGACATCACCGAGCGCAAGCGGGCGGAACGTGAGCTGGGGGAGGCCCACCAGAGGTTGATGGAGAATGCAAGAGAGGCAGGAATGGCTGAGGTAGCTACGGGTATGCTGCATAATGTGGGCAACGTGGTTAACAGTGTTGGTATCATCACCTCCTCTGTTCATGAGACCGTCAGCAACTCACGGATGGCCAATCTCACCAAGGTGGGTAACATGCTCCAAGAGCACAAGGATGACCTGGCTACCTTTCTAACCATCGATGAGCGAGGACAGCATATGCCGGCGTACATCTCCACTCTGGCCCAACACCTCACCGATGAGCAACAAAAAGTTATCGCTGACATGAAGGTACTTTCCGAACATGTTAAGCACATCATCGAGATCGTGAACCTCCAGCAGCTGTATAGCAAATCCGGGGGTTTAACTGAGCCGGTGAATCCGGTAGCAATCATGGAGGATGCTCTGCACATCAATGCCAGTGGGCTGGCCAAGAGGGACATTGAGGTCATTCGCAAATACGAGGACCTTCCCGTACTGCCGCTCGACCGCCACAGGATAATCCAAATACTTAACAACCTGATCAGTAATGCCAAATTCGCTCTTGAGCAGAACAGACAGGCACGCAAAACCATTACGGTTGGGGTCAGGAATACCAACAGCCATGTACGTTTTGAAGTGGCCGATAATGGCATAGGCATTGCCGGGGAGGACATGACGCGTATATTCGGCCACGGTTTCACTACCCGGAAGGAAGGGCATGGCTTTGGTCTGCACACCGGGGCGCTCGCCGCCAAAGAAATGGGTGGTTTCTTAAAGGCACACAGTAAAGGGCCCGGAAAAGGCGCCACGTTCATACTTGAGATACCGATTATTCATGAGGAGCAGTGATAAATAATGAATTGAGTAGACCAATGTGCCATAAGCTCCAACAACACTCTTTGAGTGTACAGAGCGAAAAAGGTATGGAATTTAAATGATAGCAGAATACGGAGGTGAGAAATGTCACAACTAATTGAACTGAATTGTCTGAGCATGAAATGTCCCAGACCAATCATCGAAATCGCTAAAGCATCGCGGAAATCGCCTGGTTCCATCCTACATGTATTGGCGGACGATCTGGCATTCGAAAGCGACGTCAGAGCTTGGGCTGAGAGTACCAAGGCCACAATCATGAACATCGAAAAGGATGGCGAGACCGTCACGGCTCAGATACAGCTAAGGAACCTCTGAATAAGTGGTGACGACGGGGGTTTGGGGGTGTCCCCCTAGAGACGCTCCGGTGGAACGTCTCTACCGTCCCCCAAGATTGGGGGATCAAGGGGGTTGATCACAGCTTCCCCAAACAATTGAAGGGAGATATAAATGGATTCAAATATTGATGTGTTGAATGCTCCGGATATTCAGTTTCAATTGCATAGCTTGAGCGAAGAGGTGGCTGCACTTAAGAAACAGGTCAAAGACCAGCAGCAGGAAAACTCGGTTAACGTGATCTGTTTCAGTGGCGAATGGGATCGGCTTTTTGCTTCACTGACGATTGCCGGCAGCGCTCTGGCTATGGGAATGCAGGTTCACCTGTTCTTCACTTTTTGGGCGGTCAGCGCTTTGAGAGGCGACGGCTCTGTAAAGGGTAGTGAGAAATCGTTCCTGCAAACCATGTTCGGGCGTATGCTTCCCAGTGGCCCCGGGAAGGCTCCCCTTTCAAAATTCAATTTTGGGGGATTGGGTAAGTGTTTGATGCGGCGCATCATGAAGCAGAATAATATCGAAGATATTGATGTGCTGTTTCAAGAAGTGGTGGACCTCGGCGCCCAGATTCACGTCTGTGAAACATCGTCTATCCTCTTCGGGCTCGGATGTGACGAATTGATCAATGGCGATCAAATAGACCGATGTGGCGCAGCAACCTTTCTATCGCAAGCTCTAAAAAGCAGAATGACACTCTTCATCTAATCACAGGGGGTAGACAATGAACAACGGTACGGATATGTTGATCACACTGATCACAGGGAAGCAGGATCGCGGTACGCGTGCCACGCTGGCCCTCTCCTGGGGATGTGCCGCCCTGGCAATGGGGCAGAATGTCACCCTTTTTCTGACGATGGATGGCACGGTGTGGGCCTCCGAAGGATATTCAAAAGGTGTGCTCGTGGAAGGGTTCGAAGCATTGGAGGTTTATTTTGAGCAGTTTATTGATCTCGGCGGGGAGCTGCTGGTCTGTGCTCCCTGTTCGCAGTATTACTGTTCCATAGATGGTGAGGGAATCGGAGGTGCCTTACGAAAAGAGGCCCAATTGAGCGGATTGGCAACTGTGGTCTCAAGGATTAGCCCTACAACCAAGACAGTCACTTTCTAAGTGATTGAGTGAGGATGTCATGCAACTACCAAAAAAACAGACTTCAAAATTGCCCAAGGTTAGCGATCGCAACGAAGAGTTCGTCGACAAGCTGGCAGAATCCATGTCGAGGGCCAAGTTGGAGTTCCTGGCTTTGGAAGATACTCACGATGAAATCCAGCAACAATACCAACAATGGGAAGATGATCACAAAAGACTTCTCGAACTCAATGAGCGATTGGCCATGGTCAATGCGGAATCCGCGGAATTGATGGCCGAGCTGGAAGATAAAAATGAATCACTAAGTGTGCTGAATAAACGGCTTGCGGAAGCCAATGCACAGTCTGCGGAATTGATGGTTGAGATTGAAGAAAAGAATGATATCCTCGTGCGCACGAATAAGGAATTGGCACGCGCCAATGCCCATGCTGCGGAATTGATGGCCATTATTGAGATTAAAGACGAGGAAATTGAGAATTTGAATCGATCTCTTTCACAAGCCAATGTCAGGGGCGCAAATCTTATCGCAGACCGCGAGTTACAGATGGAGGAATTCAAGCAACTCAACCGGAATCTTAAACGAGAAGTGCGAGAGCGTAAGAAAGTAGAAGCCGGTTTGAGAGAGAACGAGGAAATGATTCGATCCATCCTTGAGTCTTCACCCGATGCGATTATTGTTACGGATCTAAAGGGTAACATCATTGAATGCAATCAAGCAGCAGTGGAACAATACGGCTACATAAAAGAGGAAATGCTCAATGGGACAAATACCATTGATCTCATAGCTCGAAAACACCGTGCAACGGTCAAAGAAAACACGGAAAACGTCCTCAAAGGAGGGATTGCCAGAAACGTTGAGTATACACTGCTAAAACAAGACGGAAGTGAATTCCAGGCCGAATTGTCCACAGGTGTTATCAAAGGTGCCAATGGAAAGCCCTTATATTTTGTTTGCATTTCAAAAGACATCACCGAACGCAAGCAGGCGGAGGAGGAGCTGAAGATAACACACCAGAGGCTGGTTGAAACTGCGAGAATTGTAGGAATGGCCGAGGTGGCGACCGGCGTGCTTCATAATGTGGGAAACGTGGTTAATAGCGTCGGTATTAGCACATCATCCATGCAAGAGACTATTCGGAATTCGCGTTTGGGAAATCTTGTCAAGGTAGCTGCCATGCTCGATGAAAACAAGGATAACCTGGCCGCTTTTCTCACCACTGATGAACGAGGTCAGAAACTATTGACCTATGTATCCGCCGTGGCTGAACATCTAACGGATGAACAGGACAAACTCAGTGAAGACCTGAATGTGTTCTCCGAGTATATGCAGCACATCATTGAAATTGTCAATTTGCAGCAATCGTACGGTAAAACGGCGGGGGTGACGGAGCTGATGAATCCTGCCGACATTATGGAAGATGCACTTCGTATCAACACGAACGCTCTGACTCGGCACAGTGTGGAAGTGGTCAAAGAGTACGGGGACCTGTCTCCGATGCAACTGGACCGACACAAGACGCTTCAGGTTCTTACCAACCTGATGACAAATGCCAAATACGCCCTTGCCAAGAATGATAACTCATCCAAAGTTCTTACATTACGCGTAAAAACCAGAGATGATGATCAGATTGTCTTTGAGGTAGCGGATAACGGCACCGGTATCGCTGAGGAGGATATCACGCGGATATTCAGCTATGGTTTCACCACCAAGAAGGATGGCCATGGATTCGGACTGCACAGTGGGGCTCTTGCAGCCAAGGAAATGGGCGGTTCGCTGCGAGTGCACAGCGAGGGACGGGGGAAAGGCGCCACGTTCACACTGGAACTACCAACCAACTACAAAGGAGATCATAATGAGTAATGAGTTAATTGAGATTCTCGAACTGAGTAATAGTGAGATTGATAACCTGGCCCGCCGGATACTCATCATCGATGACAATCCGGATATTCACAGGGATTATAAGAGTATTCTTGCCAGCGAAGACAGTGATAGTCTGCTTGGTGACTTGGAAAAGGAGCTGTTCGGGGATAGTGATACCATGGCAGTTCAGAAAGATGCATACTATATGGACTTCGCATCCCAGGGGCAAGAGGGCCTTAGCAAAGTGCAGGAAGCCGTTTCTCAGGACCGATCATTCATGGTGGCTTTTGTGGACATGAGGATGCCGCCAGGTTGGGACGGTCTGGAAACCATCGAACACATTTGGCAGGTGGATCCGGAAATACAGGTTGTCATCTGCACGGCCTATTCCGACTACTCGTGGACGGAGATGATCCAACGGCTGGGGAAGACGGATAAACTTGTAGTGCTCAAGAAGCCCTTCGATGCTGTGGAGGTTGCTCAGCTGGCCAACGCACTCACGCAGAAATGGATACTGCATCGTCAGGCTACCCTCAAGATGGATGAACTCGATGCGATAGTGGCAGAGAGGACTCGGGAACTGGAGAAAATAAACAGCGACCTTCATCAGGAAATGGAGGAGCGTAAGCAAGCGGAAGCGGCACTGCGGCAGAGTGAAAGGCGGTTTTCTGACATATCTTACAGTATGGCAGACTGGATATGGGAGGTTGATACCAATGGGAACTATACCTTCTGTTCCGGAAAAGTAAAGAAGATTCTGGGATACGAGCCTGATGAACTGATTGGAAAAACCCCGTTTGATCTGATGCCCGATAAAGAAGCGGAGCGCATGAAAGCAACGTTCGCTAGAATTACCGGGGAAAAGGCTGCCATTGAGGATCTGGAAAACTGGAATCTAACCCAAAACGGGAGTGAGGTCTGCTTTCTTACAAACGGCATACCCATACTGGACGAGAACGGCGAGCTGTTGGGTTACCGGGGTGTAGATAAAGATATCACCAATCGCAAGCAACAAGAACAAGAACTGCAACGAACCATGTCAGAATTGGAGCAATCCAACCAGGCGCTGCAGGAAACTCTGGCCAAAGTTGAGCGAGCACATGACCTGGTTCAACTGCGTTCGGTTCAACTTGAAGCGGTCAATGATGAGTACAAAGAAGCTCAAGTTCAGTTGTTTGCAGCCAATGCCAGCCTGAAGGAAAGCGAGGAGCTCTACCGCATGCTGGCGGACAATGTGGCTGATGTAATCTGGACCAAGGATATGAACTTGCACAACACCTACGTAAGCCCATCTATCATCCGGATAACGGGATATACCGTCGAAGAGTTCATGCAGATGACAATAGATCAGGCTTATCCCCCCACTTCCGTGGAACTTATCAATGAGACATTCCATGAAGAGCTGGCGATAGAAGCCTCATGTGATGCATCCCCTACGCGTCAGCGCGTTCTGGTTCTCGAACAATATCGCAAAGACGGATCCACCTTCTGGATCGAAGATAAACTAGCGTTTCTCCGAGATCCCGAAGGGGCGCCCATAGGAATTATGGGAATCACCAGAGACATCACCGAGCGCAGGAATGCCGAAGAGGAAATCGAACGAAACTATCAGGAGCAAGCGGTATTAAGCTCACTGTTGAGCCTCTCATTGGAAGGGACGAGTCTCGATGAGATTATCGACCTGAGTCTGGGGGAAGTGTTTTCCATTCCATGGCTGGGGATAGAACCACGGGGATGCGTGTTTCTGGTGGAAGGAAATGAACTGGTGATGGTATCGGAACAAAACATGAATCCCTATGTAGTTAAGTCATGTGATCGCATTGAGTTTGGGCACTGCCTGTGCGGGCGAGCAGCCCGGAGTGGAGAAACAATATTCAAGGACTGCATTGACCACGAACACGAAACTCGATTTGAAGGCGTCATGCCGCACGGCCACTATTGTCTTCCCATCCAGTCAATGCACGGCACACTGGGCGTGTTGAACCTCTATATCAAGCATGGCCACAAACGAGATTCGCGCGAAGAGCAGTTCCTGGCTTCAGTCGCCGCTGTGATAGCGGGAACCATCGAGCGCAAGCGCGCGGACGAAGCGCTGCGGGAGAGCGAGGAGAAATATCGACTCATTACTGAGAATGTGGATTCTCTTATTGCCATGGTGGATTGCGAGGGAAAGTACGTGTATACCAATACAGCTCACCAACGGGTGACAGGATATGAGCCGAAGGAACTCATCGGGAAAAGTAGCTCTGACTATGTTCATCCTGAGGATGCTAAGCGACTGGCAGCTTTTTCCGCAGCCGGCGATACTGGACTAGTCTCTTACACATACAGGCTTAGATGTACAGATGGTTCATACAAATGGATGGAAGGACGCGGTAAACTGATATATGATGAAACCGGCAAACTACACAGAGCGTTCACGATTGCGAATGACATCACGGAACGCCTGCGTGCCGAAGAGACGATTCGTGATAGTGAGGAAAAATTCCGCACCATCAGTGCAGCCGCCAACGACGCCATTGTGATGATTGACAACGAGGGGAACATCTCATTCTGGAATGAGGCCGCAAACAGGATATTGGGATACTCTCAAGATGATGTGCTAGGCAAAAATCTGCGCTCACTCCTCATACCTGAGCGATACCGTGGGGCACACAAGGAAGCCTTCCCTGACTTCCGCGAAACCGGGCAACAGGTCATGGCTGTTGGAAAAACGGTGGATATTGAAGTAACAATGAAGGATGGCAGCGAAATACCTGTTGAACTGTCACTTTCCTCTTTTAAGATGAGAGATCAATGGCACTGGGTGGGCATTATGCGAGACATCACCGAGCGTAAACAATCTCAAAAAATACTGCTGGAAGCCAAGGAATCAGCTGAAACCGCCAGTCATGCCAAGAGCGATTTTCTGGCCAGCATGAGCCATGAAATCCGGACTCCCATGAATGCCATTCTGGGAATGGCCGATCTGCTGGTTGAGACGCCTCTCAATACGGAACAACAGCAATACGTTCATACATTCCAGTCGGCAGGAGAAAACCTGCTGGGACTCATAAATGATGTCCTGGATATATCCAAGATCGAGGCTGGTCACGTGGACCTTGAGATCATAGACTTCAATCTGGATGACATCATGGAACAACTGTGCCAGGTTATGGCCGTTCGCGCTCATCAGAAGGGAATCGAGTTGGGGTATTACATCAATAGAGGTGTCCCGATTGGCCTTAAAGGTGATCCCACCCGCCTGCGCCAGATCGTTACCAATCTTATCGGAAATGCCATCAAGTTCACCGATCAAGGCGGGGTATTCATTGAGATTCGAAAAGCAAATCCTGAATCGGGGGATTTGGATCAGTCTAAAGTGGCCCTGATCTGTACGGTGAGCGATACCGGAGTAGGAATTCCGGCTGATAAACTGGAGACTATTTTCGAGGTGTTTTCACAGGCAGATGCCTCAACCACCCGGCAGCATGGTGGTACCGGGCTTGGATTGACCATCTCCAGACAGCTAACTGAACTCATGGGTGGGCGCATTTGGGTTGAAAGTGAAGAAGGTAAGAGCAGTACGTTCTTTGTTGAACTAACATTTGAAACTATGGCTGAACAGCCTGAGAAGCAAACTCATTGTAAATCGCTTAACCTGAATGGGGTGAAAATTCTCGTCATCGACGATACAGCTACAAATCGTCTGATATTCAACAAAATACTCACTGAACAGGGAGCCATCATCTCAGAAGCAAATGACGGATATCAGGGGTTTGCTGAACTTAAAAACGCTCATGAGACGCAAGAGCCCTATCAACTGGTTTTACTTGATTGCTGCATGCCGGGTATGGATGGCTTTCAATTTGTGGAAAAAGTAAATGCCGAGCTATCCATCGAGGGGACTATTATAATGATGCTCACCTCGGATAACCGGAGCGGCAATGTGGGACGGTCCCGCGAACTGGGGATTGCAGCATATCTCGTCAAACCGATTCAGCGCCAGCATTTATTGGATTCGATAGCCAACGCCATGGGCCATACAGAAACGGTCGAAAAGCCTCAAGGAGAGAGTCCTAAAACCGATTCCTCCCAATCTGAAACTCTGCCTGATTTGCGTATTTTACTGGTTGAGGACAACGCAGACAATCGACTGTTAATCCTCTCTTTCCTTAAAAAGACCCCTTACAAAATAGAGACGGCTGAAAACGGCAAGGTTGCTGTTGAAATGTTCAAATCGTCTGAATACAATCTTGTCCTTATGGATGTGCAAATGCCGGTAATGGACGGCTATACTGCAACTGGCCAGATCAGGCAATGGGAAAAAGAGCAGAGCCGAGAGTCAACACCCATTATCGCACTTACCGCCCATGCTACCACAGAAGACGAGCGGAGAAGCTTTGACGCAGGATGTGATGGCCACTTGACAAAACCGATCAAGAAAGCCAAGCTGATGGACTCTATTCTTGAATATGCAAAAGTCCCGGAGAGCCGAAGTAACAAGTAAACATGCCTATCTAGTTGACTCAGGTTTGAGACTAGAATTCTCCGGCGGCCAGATACGCTTGCTGAGTTATCCAGATACGCGCGTAGGTAGATTCAAATCAGTATTTCGCCTGACTGCTTGTTTCGCAATCAATTAGGGAACTACGGTTGTCAAGGAGGTAATGATCATGACACATAACCGGGACTCAAATGGAATCGAAAGAGTTATTGTTCATGTGGATGAAAAATTGGCGATATTAATTCCGGGATTTCTCGATAACAGACATGAAGACGTCAAAGCGCTAAATGAAGCCTTGACCGCCGGTGACTACGAGACTATTCACAGATTGGGGCACTCGATGAAGGGCTCCGGTGGGGGATATGGTTTCAGGGGTGTAAGTGAAATCGGTGAATCTCTGGAGATCGCGGGAAAAGAGAACGAAGACGAGGCGATCCGGAAGTGCTTGGCGGAACTGGAATATTATCTTGAGGTGGTTGAGGTAGAGTATGAATAAATCTGCAAGTGCGCCCATGATTGAAACGCTAATTCCGAGTAGGAAGTCAAGGCAATGAGAGGGCTCAAATCAACTCTTCGCCCTACTGTTCACTTTCAAACTGTATTGGGAACCGCTGGTTACTAAAGGAGATTCAAGCATGATGCATAACACAGATTCGAATAGGACCGAGAAGATCATCGTTCGCGTTGATGAAGATTTGGCGGACCTGATCCCCGGGTTTCTTAACAACAGGCAACAGGATATCAAAATCATGAATGAGGGCCTGGAAGGTGGCGACTACGAGACCGTCAGGACAGTGGGGCACTCAATGAAGGGATCTGGCGGAGGATATGGTTTTGATGGTATTACCGAGATAGGCAGGTCCCTCGAAATAGCCGCACAGGAACAGGATACTGAGAAAATTCGGGAGTGGCTAAGGGAACTGTCATACTATCTTGAGATAGTTGAGGTGACATATGACGAATGATTACCTGGTTCTAAATATTGATGATGATGCCGATGCGCGTCAACTTGTTGAGCGTTTACTGGCGAGGAACGGATATGATGTGATCACTGCTGGAAGTGGTAGAGAAGGGCTTGATCTGGCCTACGAGAGAAAGCCAGATTTGATTCTGCTCGATATGATGATGCCCGAGATGGATGGCTACGAGGTATGCGACAGGTTGCAGGAGAAAGTCGAAACTGCAAATATCCCCGTAGTGTTTTTGACCGGTTCCAAAGATGACCACGATAAGGCAAGGGCTTTTGCGGCTGGGGCTGTTGGCTACCTGGTTAAACCCGTCCAGAAAGAAGATCTTTTGCAGAAGGTTGGCGCCCATATCCACACCCATGAACAATGGGAGCAACTACAGACGGACCCTCCGAGAGATTGGGGAGAAGAATCGTCGTTTGATTTCATAGAGTTCAGGGAGTATCTATTTGATCGTTTATCCGTAGATGTAGGGAAGCGGCATCTGCTATCCAGTATTTTGCCTTCCAAGGTCTATTCAATTAGCTCTGATCTGGGAATCGAAGAGAAAGTTTTAGCTCAGCATATTGCCGGGTTTTTAAACCTACCCTATACCCCCACTCTAAATCCAGAAGACATTCAACCTGGAGTAATTTCACCATCATTTTCCAAGTCGCGTCAAGTCATACCAATTAGGGATGCTAATTCAGGGGCCAGGGGTTTTGTGTTGGGCAATCCGTTTGATTGGGAGCTCATTGAAACCTTGAATCAGCTGGGTTCCAAAGGAGACGCACCATATTTCGTAATTTCGGAACCTGGCAATATCGATGCGCTGTTTCAATATGAGACTTCAGCATGGTGGAAAGAAGCTGTCAGCAAGAAACACGAGACAGAAGCTGAGAATATGGCGGATACGGAACTGGAGAAATACCCTATTCTTTTCATCGCCAATAGTGTTCTTCAGGGTGCGGTAGTTCAAAGAGCTAGCGATATCCATATCGAACCAAAAACAGCCAGAACGGTTATCCGCTTTCGAGTCGATGGGGATTTGCGGGAATTCTCATCTATAAAAAAGGAAACCGGTATTCAACTCATATCGAGGTTAAAATTACTTGGTGACCTGAATTTGGCCGAGACCCGTAGACCGCAGGATGGGGCCTTTGTTTCGACGATTCATAACCGCGATTTCAATCTCAGACTGTCTACAACTTCTACACCCGAAGGGGAGAGCCTGGTGATACGCCTGCTGGAACCTTACGTCAGAGCAAAAGACCTCACAGAACTGGGTATGACGGAGAAACAGAGCAGCAAAATGGTTGCCTTGGTTAACCGGACATCCGGCTGTATCTTGCTGGTGGGACCTACCGGTTCCGGAAAAACTACAAGTATTTACAGTTTGCTGCACGCAATTGATCATACTACCCGAAGCCTAATGTCAGTAGAAGACCCGGTAGAGTATCGGATACCGTTTGCTAATCAGCAACAGGTCAATGACAAAGCTGGGATCACCTTCGAGGCGCTTCTCAAGACAGCTGTAAGGCAGGATCCGGATGTATTATTCCTTGGCGAAGTAAGAGACCAGTATTCCGCCAAAACTGCTGTGGACTTTGCCAGTACCGGACATCTTACAATCACCAGTCTCCATGCTTCCAATTCCACTAGCGCCATCGATCGCCTCGAAAGGCTTGGGGTGACAAGAGGAGTCATGGCAGAAGCAATAAGCGCCATTATTGCCCAAAGACTTCTTAAAAGGCTGTGTCCGCATTGTAAAGACGTAGTGCCCATTTCCCAGGAAGAGATAGATATGCTATCGCCATTTACCGAGTCAATTCCATCTATGGTCGCTCAGCCGGTCGGCTGTGAGGAATGCAACCAGACCGGTTATTACGGACGGGAAGGAATTTATGAGGTTCTTGATTTCGATGCAAAACTTTCACGAATGGTTCGTTCGGGAGATCCTGTTTCACAGATCAGACTGTTTACGCGCAAAAGAGGCGGTTACTTGATCAGTGCTCATGCAGTGGATAAGGCCAGGGATCTTGTCTTTACTGTTAAGGATGTTTATGAACATGTACTGGTTGAGGAACAAGGTCTCATGTATGAGGACTCTGATGAAGACTCATCTCATTTTATGAAGCAAGCGGAAGAACTGCTCGATAATCATTCGAATCAGAAAAGTGTATCAGTTCCTTCTTCAGAAGCGGGGGGTTCGGCCTCGGTTCTTGTAGTGGACGACGACGAAGACACTCGAAAACTTATTAGCCGTATTTTAGAAGGGCAAGGGTATACGGTGGAAAATGCCAGTGATGGGCTCGATGCTATGTTAATGCTGGATAAACGTTCATTCGATTTGGTTTTATCCGATATCAACATGCCTCACTTGGACGGATTCAAGTTGATGGAGGTAATGAACCAGAAGGGTATTGATACTCCCGTTATATTTCTTACTGCGAGAGAAAGTGTCCGTGACGAAGAAACCGGATTGTTACTGGGGGCCACAGATTATCTAAGGAAGCCTTTAGATAGGGAAGTGCTCCAGCTAAGAGTAAAACGGGTGCTTGGTAGGCCTAACAAAGTAGGTGGTTAAGGCATGGGCGAATTAGAAAACCAAGACATTTGCTCTAAATGCGAATCAGTGCTCTCAAAGGAAGACCTCGCAGTAGAGGGGAGTGATGATCTCTGTTTGCAATGTAGAATAGCTCAGGCCGAAGAACTGATCGAGTCAAGATTTGAGGAGTCATCCGCATCTACTACACTCCCTGTTAATGGAGTTAAAAAAAAGCGTACGATGGTCCTTTTGGTTGGATTGATCACGATCATTGTGACCATCGGTATCCTGGTTCCAGTATTGGTATTCGGGCTAAATAGCGATAATACAGTTTCTTCTCCAAATCTTGATAGTACAGATGATTTAACTATTTTGATGGGGAAATGGAACGCAACTGACGGCATATTATCGCCTGAAGGGCAAGAAAAACATCAGCTAATATTCGGAAATAGTAGCTGGACCAATTATGAGTTGAACGTCAATGCAGAGCTAATTTCCGGTAATGGATATGGCATTTATTATCGCGTGGATGGTGAAGTCAATCTTTCCGGCTATTGCTTCCAGTATATTGCTGTTGGAACCCCTAAATTCCTGGTACGATCTGTTCTGGACGGCCGTGAGAAGCTGGCCTCGCTAAAGATACTAGCTGAAGAACATTTCCCTGAATTTGACGCCTATACTCAGACGCATGAAATAACGATTCGAATAGAAGACGACCAACATACCATTCAAGTTAATGGTAAAGTCATTGCAGAGTTTACGGATGATTCTTTCTCATCTGGTATGGCAGGTTTAAGGACTTGGAGTACATCCGAAGTTCAATTCAGGGACATTGCAGTGAATGAACTCAGCTTGCTACAGTCCGGTCCATAGAGGTTGAACTGATGGGCAAGTTCATATTCTGGGGTAAAGTCCTAAATTAGCCACTATATTCGTATCTGTTTTCAAGCAATTGTAAAATCGACTTGATTTTGTCTTTAGCTTCCATGTTTCTATGATTGTATCGCCATGCGTATTCTGCAATATAC